>Ga0308401_1000416_pt1 | contig 12211 bp, 12 predicted proteins | sample HotsprSampleOSM1_FD_203472 | JGI IMG/M metagenome (GOLD analysis project Ga0308401, IMG submission 203472) | Hot spring phototrophic mat microbial communities from Octopus Spring, Yellowstone National Park, Wyoming, United States - 20060913_OS-M1 ...
GACGGCCCGAAGTTACGCCTGTGGAGCAAGCTCTGGTGGATGACCGTAGCCCCAACGGGCTACCTAAAAAGCCATCCTGCGACGAAGCAAGAAGCTCAACTGCAAAAGTTGAGCAGTCCGCAGGGTTGAATGCCCTACGTTTCGATAAAGTCTCATTGCCAACCTCATGCCTCGGAACCCCAATGCTAACAAACAATCTATTAAGAACTTAGAAGACAATCCTTTTAAACACATAGAGTACAGGAACTTGCTCGTCATCCTATGTCGCATACCTTATGTGGAAAAATTTGACAAGATAAGACCATTTTTTGAGCAAGTATTTGGAAAAGGAGTAGTAGAAACGATATATCTAACTAATAGGTTATACGAAAGCCATACTAAAATAGAGTCTATAAAAAATGTATATATCAACTTCGTCAAAGACTTCTTTGTTGGAACAGATAGTTTTGAGTATTTAATAGATTATTTATACAAGGAGTTGTATTCTGTTAAGTTGCATAATGATATTAAGACGTTGACCGGTGATCTTTTGTTGTCTAGTGAGTATGTGGAGGAGATCGTCAAGTCTCGTAAACCCTTGCCGTCGTTTGTAAATAAAATAGCGTATCTTAGGTCTACGATAAACATCGTTGCTGCATCACCAGGTGGTGGTAAAAGTATATATCTCATGCACGAGGCCTTGTATCAAGCTATATTTAACGCTTACAACGTGCATTTGTTTATATCTGGGGATCTAGACGAATCAGCTGCAATGGCTAGACTATTAGAAATCAAAGAATACTATCTTAATGCATACTCTAATATAATTTCTCAAAAAAACATAGACATAAGACGTGCGCTTCAAAGAATAAAAATTACTGTCAGCCCATACAAGCAAATAACCATATATGATGTCGCTAGAATGACAAAGAACGAAAATGTGGATTACGTAATGATTGACTATGATGATAAGTTTGTAGAAGATACTGATGAGAATATTATGTATTATACAGCCGCGAAGCCGTATGAGGTTATGGATGCGTATAAAGATGGTAAAGTGATTATTTTTGCCTCCCAGATAAAACCAACTTCTTTTAAGTCTAAGAATTACACACCTATAGGTTTTTTACAGGGTTCTTCGCGTAAGGAGCATATGGCAGATAGTATCATTGCTATGCTCCCAGGGCCTAACAAAACGACTAAGATTGTGGTTCTTAAAGACAGGCATGGACTTATGCCTATAAGTCAAGCTATCATGCATTTTAAGATACAAAATGGTATTATAACTGAAGTTGAAGTTAAAGAAGAGATTAATTCTAATGCAAGAGCTAATGGTTCTGAAGACAATAGCGAATATGATTTTCAAGACGAAGTGATACCTTTCTAAGGATAAAAAGCTATGAATGAGATTAAGATTCTAGATAAAGGTTTTGTCCGGCTAGTTCAAGCTATGGCCTCTGACGATTTGATTGTGCAAGCCGCCCGAACATCTTATAAATGGGTCAAGAAAAGTACGGACGAAAATCTCATAGATTACCTTATTCGTAACGAACACAGTTCACCATTGGAGTTTGCAGAGTTTGTGTTTCATGTAAAAGTACCAATATTCGTAGCTAGGCAGATGTTTAGGCATCGTACAGCTTCCATATCCGAAGTGAGCGCTAGGTATACAAAAGTAGAAGACGAATATTACCACCCACAATGGAGAAAACAAAGCAAATCTAATCGTCAATGCTCAGCAGAAGATATCATAGCAGATGCGGAAATAGATAAACAGTACGAGGATTTACAAAGGCAATCTTACGCTACCTACGAAAAACTGCTCTCTAAAGATGTAGCGCGAGAGATAGCTAGAAGCTGCCTCCCCGTAGCTTACTATACCCAATTTTACTGGAAACAAGACCTTAGAAACCTGTTACACTTCATCAGACTACGCATGGACTACCACGCACAATACGAAATACGAGTCGTAGCCGAATCCTTCGCCTATTTCGTGCAAAAATATTGCCCAATAACATATAAGTCCTTTATAAACAACATTGTGAATAGTGTAAGATTTACAAGTCACGAAATACAACTACTGTTTAAAGAAAACACAATTGAACAAATGTATGAAGCGTTAGAAAAACTAGAAGGTACGAAAAAACAAGAACTAAAAGAAAAAATAGATAAAATCAGATATATTTTAATCGATGATAGCACAAAACCCTAACCTATTTCGATAATGTAAAAATTATGGTTTCTAAAAAAGTAATTTCATTCCCAGCTGATATAGAAAAATACTATCAAAATCTATCGCTTATTATAAACACGAATGTTTTGCTTATCAAAAATGAATGTACTAATGACTATTTGTATCTGACGATAGACCTGCCTAATTTCTATAAGATGTTGTTGGTAGAATACACCAAAAATTCAGACTCACAATACGTTAACGCTTTGATATACTCTCTCTATAATTTATGTAGGGCTTATGTATTCGAGGTATCTAAGGTAAATTCCCATTGCAGCTTCAAGAATTGGATTTACCATAATGTTAATCTATTAACCTCAGGTCATGAGTTAGGTGTTTGTTCTTTGGTTTATCCGTTTATATCGCACGGTATAGTATTGAACAATATTGATGATTATGATTCTATGTTGTCACCGCAGAGCAGTGATTATAGAAGTTATTTATTGAGAAAACTAGGAGAAAACTACGAAAAAAAGGATTTAGATTATTTATCGCGGTTTAGTATGCGTTTCATAGGAGATATTCATCGTTTTGATTTGTTACTACGTCGTGTGGTAGGCAAGAGCTTGTAGCTTTGTAAGAATTTGTATAGTCTTAACACTATGTAGAAAAGAAGTGCTAACTGGGCGATAACACGCTTGGCATCTGCGTAATATTGTGTTCTTGTTAGTATATTTTCTCATGGAGATAAAGGCCAGAATTTTACCTATCGAACAGAAGGCATCCGATGGGAGCATATTCTCTCGTAAAGTTTTAGTAGACTACTTGGAATCGGATACTTACAAGTATCGGATGGCAACTAGAACATGTCTTGGTAGTATAACGCACGGTAATAGAGATCAGAAAACAAACAAGTATAGTTTAGTGCCTGCCGTAGATCAGATGCTTTTGAATATGATGGTTACACATTATGTATCTAAGATGTTTATAGAGGGAGACTGGCTATGTGGTACACTCGTGCTATTACCTGTTGAACCCTTCGAGGGCACACAGATCGGAGATTGGATCAAAATGATACGAGGATTAGTAATGTCAGGTATTGAACTACCTGTTTCAGCTGTTGTGGTCGGCGAATGGCAAAAAGATGTTTGCACTAAGATATACGACATCCCTGGCGTTGATTTTACACTAGACCCAGGTTTCAAAAAAGCTGGACTGGTGCTTAGACCAGATAAGACATTTAGCAGAAAGAGATAATGTTTAGAAAGAATATTGTTAGACGCAACCGTGCAATACCATATTATATAAAACTCAGAGGAGATGAATTTAGAATCGTACAACCAGAAAATGGGCATGTTCAGCCATTAATAGCAAGAACTCTAAATAATAGTAATTATCCAGATGATTTACTTGAGGCGAGCATTGTTTACGAGCCTATATACGATAACATAGATATAGACCATAACGATACAGTTTTTTGGAATGTTAGACAAGTAGATATCATGCGTATATGTGAAGTAAACAGCAGTACTACATTTAACGTAACGCTACTACCACCGCCGCCTCCGCCACCACCGCCGCCTCCGCCACCACCGCCGCCTCCGCCACCAGATGATGGTGATGGCACAAGTTATCGGGTGTGTTGAGCAAGCTACATGGAAGTCCTATACACCAACAATATAAATGTATTATACAATACATGACTTTAATATAGGATTGTGTATATTTATACATGACTAGTATTCCCAATCGCAGTTTTTTAGAGCATTTGTCTAAAATTAATTATTGTGTCAGCATTAGTCAAGTGCGCACAGTGCAAATCCTAAACAGAGCCTCATATGCTAACTACCCATTTGTCAACAATCAAAAGCTACCAGGGGCTATACTGAACTTTTTGTTGCTATTCAGGCACCTTAACAATAGAGAATATAATACAGGAAACGATACAGAAAATACTTGTTGTCATGCAGGGTTTGACCAAAACGACATAATAGTTAATAATAAGATCAGGTATATAATTAGCAACATAAAGGATATGGATCAAAGGCTAAGTTACGATTTTAAATACGATTTGATACAATATAATGCCATATATAACATAACACAAGGTAATGTTGCTAATGGTACTTATATATTTATTCCTGAGTCTTATGTTTGGTATTTGAGTACTGAGCATCCTAATCGTACTGGGATGATAGTGAAGCTGCAGGCTCGTACATATATTGGTGGTGGGAAGCCATTGCAGAGTATTATAGAAACGGGAGCCTTACCTAACCACATGTTAGTGCTGGCTTGTGTTGCACTTCAATCTGGTTATCCTCAATCGCTTCAAACTATGAATGGTAATAATATTGAAATAGCTGACTTAGCATATATGCCTATACTATGCAGTATTGATGAGCAGCTTATTAAAGATATGATGTATAGTCATGGCTTTACTTTAGAGTTTAGTTTGCCAATAGAGTTTGAGGTAAGGGATGTAGAGCGGGTTAGGGTAATTCGTTATGACCATGTACTTTTAGGGAATGCTTACTTTGCATCTAGTGGTGGGCCTGTTGCAAACTATATTGTACAGCCGTATCGTACTATTAGGTTTTTGAACGGGGCGTAGAGTATGACGGAACGTTGGCCAATTTTCTATACCTTGCGCCTGCGGGTGAGTATACAGGTGCCATGAGCAGCATAGATACATCTAAGGCCGACCTCCTTCGGCAGGCCTTCTCGAAAATACCTGTAAAAGCAGTCAACTATTATCAAAACAAACCGTTGTATCTTACAGTAAATGTACAAGATAATATCTGCGCTATAAGGCTTCCATATGTACATAATGCTAATACACAAGATTTTATCGTTATAAAGGATGCTCTCAAGAAGCATGGTTTTAAGTATAGTCCTGCGCCTGATAATGTTTGGCGTGGGGACAAGCGTCAGTTTGCGCTCTTCGCGTCGCAATACTTGGATTATCTCAGCGTGGAGGCTCGCATCATAGCTTACGAGTTAGGTGCAAAGAATAGGTATATAGACGCTATCAACGAAAAACTGCAACAACTAGAAACGAATGCAAACGAAAGTTTAGATATACCCATCCCCGATAGTATAGCTAAGTCAGTTAGTAAGGATATTGAAATGGTTAAGGGTTTGATACCTAGTCTGCGAGATTATCAGGTAGAGGGTGTGAGGCATATTCTGTTAGCTTATAGCAATGGGAATAAAGGATTTCTGCTATGCGACGAACAAGGACTAGGTAAGACAGTACAAACTATTTCATTCCTGCTAGCAACATACCGTAAAGGCATGACAGTCGTCATAATGACGCCTGACGTAATGATTCAAGAATGGTACGATAGAATTGTAGAATTTGACATACAGCGTTTTTTATTGACAAGAGTAACTTTAAAAAATCCGCTACCACAAAGGATAAATATTATCAATTACGCTTCTCTTACAGCTAAGAGTAAGCTGCCCTCTCTTTTGAATCTACAACCAGACATTATAGTATTTGATGAAATACAGAATTTAAAAAGTCTCAAATCCAAACGTGTTAAAAATGTAATGCCATTAGCTAGTAAGGCTAGATTTATTCTAGGGCTTACTGGGACGCTTGTTAAGAATAGGCCAGTAGAGGCTTACAATATATTGCGTTTGCTTGATATGTTGCCAAATGGAATAAAAGATGTAGTGAAGTTTATAAAGAATTTTGAAGGTGAGACAGCGGCGTACTATTACAGGACAGGTAATCATGCTCGTTATTATCGTACGATAGAAGCCGAAAAAGCATCTAGCCTTATAACTTATCTAAAGAGTACGCATCAATACATAAGGCGCTTAAAGAAGGAAGTGTTATCCGAGTTACCTGCTAAGAGTCGTATCTTTGTTAACATAGATATTGCTAATCCATCGGATACTAATCTTATGGAAGCTATTAGTGAGGAAGCTAAGATTAAGAGTATGTTGGAAGCTAACCTTAAACTACCAAGAGACATCGCTTTGCGTATTTCTACCTATCGTCGCCTTATAGGCATTGAAAAAGCTCGTTGGGTTGTTAGCTATATACTAAATAAGTTTGATGGTAAAAATAAGTTTATTGTGTATGCCCATCATAACGAGGTTATAGATTATATTAAGATGAAGTTGTCAGAGGCATGGTCTGATTATGAGATTTATGTTATTGATGGTCGGGTTTCTAGGGCTGAGAGAGCTAGGGCGGTCGCTGCTTTCCAATCTAGCGCGGCCGAGAAAGCCATTATCATCGCTTCATTAGCTGTAGCCTCGGAGGGACTGACCCTAACCGCTACCGACGAAATAGTATTTGCAGAAACAGATTGGGTACCAGCAACTATGCTACAAGCCGAAGACCGAATTCACCGTTTCTCACAAAAATCCAATAAATGTACCTACCACTACATAATAGCTATTGGCACATTAGATCAATACATATATAATGTTATCAGACAAAAAGAACGCTACCTAAAATACATAAACACCCAATAATATGATTACACAATTGGGATATAAAGTTATATTGTATAAAAATCTCAGTATCGATAAACCTATAAAAACTAACTTACTTGTAAAAGAAAACATAAAAACATTATTGGACATACACAAAAACTTTAGTTATTACGATTTAGTAAATGTGTATGGGATTTTGAATGAGAGATGGTCGCCTCAAGTTAGGAATCAGTTTTCGGAAAGATACTTAGACTTAGGTATAATAGAGCAAAAAAACGACAAAATTAGACTCACACATCATGCACTCAAGATTGGTATAGAATACCTCATAATATACGGAATAGTAAGAACCTGTACTGATACCACACTAAATACCTATATAGAAAATCAAATAAGCAAGAGCACTGGGAAAGGAGTTAGTCTAAATGGAACAGCTATGATGCAGTTTTTGCATCTCATGGGTCTGACATACGATGAGTCGTATGAATACGATTTTTATGTAGATTTGATAGCTAACATTGTTAATTCGCTGCATACTCCATATCGTCCATTAGCGAGTAAAATGAGATTAGGTAATAATCAGTTGGTAGAGGCGTTGTACTTGTATAACCGTATGCGATTTTGGGTATCGAGTAAAGATATAAAGACCGATCTTGTCACACAGCTGTTATTAAACGGTATGCTAGACTATAAGCATAGTGATGGATTAGACTTATTTAGACTCAATAGTTCAGGACAAGCATTTGTCACACACAAATACGCTCTTAAAATCCATAACATAGTTTATGGAAGACAAAAGGTAGAGGTACCCACATTCTTTGTTTATGACTATGTACTACTTTAGAGAATATTAGTATATTTATGGCATGCCAGGATATCTCTTCTACTATCATAGACAGACTCCAACGATTAAACTGCCCAACTTACATGAGATTTTAAATAATTCTGGTAATCACAGCATTATTACGTACGAACGAGTTACGGATTTTGGTATTGTCCCGTTTTTATTTGTTGAGGGTATGCCACCTAATCCACACTATGATCTTGTATCAAAGGTCAAAGAACATCTAAAAAAACAAAATGTAGAACCAGAAAAGATAAAGGTTATAACCTACCAAAGGGATGAACTATATCAATACAGCCAGTCTCGTATCCCTTGGCATTACATAGGACCTAAACTTGTAAAACAAAAAATAAATATAGAGCAAATAAACAAGAGGGTAGATAAGATTACTTTAGACAAGGCGGAGGTGGTCTTTTTAGAAAGTAGTAAGGCGGGGAAAGAACTATTAGGGCATCTAACGGGAAAAGACGTGGACGCGGTAGAGATGTTGAAATTCTTCTTAGATAGAACGTCTCAGAAACTAAAAATGGATGTGCCAATAAAAGACTACGACTTACTTTATGATATGCTGTACGACGTATATGAATACTATATATGGTATGGTGTAAGAAGTGAAATAGATAACTTCCATACTCTTATAGAAAACTTTTATCGTTACTACTTACTCAATAAGCTACCCAAAGTTGTAGGATTATACTGGTTAGACACCTACTACGATCCAAGCACGCTAGTAACCCAAATCCAATTATGACGATGCTGATAACGGAAGAACTGTTTGCAAAATTCGTAGACTCAGATAGTTTCATCATACCATACAATCTAAAAGATCTAGGGCAGCTTCTTAAGTCCAAACAGAATATAACAACAAAGTTTGCGAACTCTCTAAATACAGACATATATAACTTCTTGAACAACTACTTTGATTTAGAGTACGCTGATCAAGTTACAGTAGAACAGGTGACTAGAAAGCTACATGGTTATAAAACAGGTGTATATTATATTTTTATGACTCTCTTCGTGAGTTACTATTATCGCTCTTATTATAGTATCCCGCATGCTTCTGTATTCTTGAAATATAACATTGGGTTGGAAGAAGCAAGTTTGTTTTGGCCTAATATAATCTGCAAAACCGTAGATATCAGAAAAAACATAGTAACCGCTCTCGAGACTAATCAGCTAATAAGTACTATAAGAAAAGTGGATTACTATCTTATCAAAGAAGTAGACGAGGTTATAGGTGTCAGGAAGTTACTTGGAATCGGCAGTCAAGAGGTACTTAACAAGATAGCTAAGTACGATCAAGCACTTGCAATAGCCTTCGTAACTCAGGTACTAGCTTATAAAATACTGATCGATATGGATAAAAAAATAGATACTTTAATAGGTTTAGATGTCTATAAAAATATAGAATAGCGCTATCAGCTGTCAAAAAACCTTTGTTCTTTCTGAAGTATTGTATTATATAAAGCACCTATGGATTTGAATTTATCGTCTATATAGTTAGTCACTATATTTATCCTTTTCTTCAATGCATCAACTTTTGTAGCAAATCTTGGATTACGAGTTGCGTAATTTTGGTATCTATCTATAATTTTCTCGTGAGTTCTTAACAAAAAGCGCACTTTGCAAAAGTTCCACACCATTTGTAAGGGGTTTTCATAATCTCTATAATTTGAACGGTCAACTATTCTCTTCATATCTATAATGTCTCTAATACCTAATTTCAAGAATTCGAAGAAAGACTTTTCGCCTAACTCGTCGGTGAAAGGTTTTATGAATTTTTTATAGAACAAGGAGTCTCTATTACTTTGTATATTATTGAGTTTTTTTAGAGCTTCATCTATGGTTTTATCGTCGTGTTTGCTATTTGGTTTTTCCATAGCTAAATATAGTAAAAGCATGTAGAACGCAGTTGGAACGTGTAGTACAGCGTACCAGCCTTCTTTAAATATCTGTTGTGTTTGAGCGTCTATTTGTAGTTTCAGCGCTTTGCATGCGCATTCGGGGCGAAGCTTATATCCATCATTAGTGTAGCCACTCCCTCTTACTACACCAGCAAAACCACCATACAATGAATGCCGCCATAAATGAAAAGAATAAGCCGAGTACCTATAGTCACCTAATAGTGAATCGTAGTAGTTGCGAATAGTATCGTACCTTACATCAGAATTTGAAACTGTCGGGTAATAACTAATAGATATGATTATGTAGTCAGCTATATCGAGGTTGAAGACACTTTTATAGATTCCGCGTTGATAGTTGAAATACGATGCTATGCCGAACTGAGTGCCGGAATGGAGTTTATCAATAAATAGTTCTCTTGACATATTCAATATAAGTTGATTACGATGTGGGACGTTACCAGCATCTGCAAAAAGGCATTGATCGCCAGCTTCATTACGTAAAATAAGCAGAACAGAAAATAAAAGATGCGGCTTTGAAAAAACATAGTCTATAATATTGCGGATGTTGGTTAATTCTGTAATACTATTTGGGGGATTAGATGATTCGAGACCCTCCATCAATATATTCGTAATAGAGTTTTGAGCGTCGTGTCTTGCAACAAGACTATTATCACGTATAAGCTCCTCTGCAACAGCTCCATAACCATTACCATACTTAATTGTCTCACCACCCGATATAGCCGTCGTCAAATCGGGTCTAGGGAAAAAGTCAGCTCTTGGTGCTAAAAATATCTCATCAATACCTTTAATTAAAGCAGATAAATCAGAAGATTTTTTAAGGCATAATTTAGCATCTATATGTAATAATATCTCCCCATGCATTATGGTAAAAATTTTAGAGCTACATGCATTATTCTCCGCGAGATATACAGTATAGTTATCAACTACGGGATTATTGTTACTATAAGTACCCTTGGAGATAGCAAGATTCTGTAACTTCATAGTAATTATCCTATTTTAAACATAAAATCCACAGTTTTGGGGTATCCTGTTAAGTTCATTTGACGATATAGTTTATTTTTATAATTCTGTATTTCCTCAGTTATTATTGAATTTACAGCCTTACCTTTAGCTACTAAATCCAACAAAACATAGTGAACAGAGGCTACAGCATCGGCTATGTCTTTGGAGGAATTAGGCGAATGATCTATTTTGGGTTTGAAACTAGCGCCTACAATCTTATAACGCAAATTAGAAAGCTCGTCTATCAAAAGTTGATTTCTAGTTATGTTTATTGTCCTATCTATGATAGCTTTCTTTAAGCTAAAATATATGCTTGGGTTTTGGTCTACAGATATTGTTTGAGTTTTGATTCTAGTCTTTATAGCGATATCTTGAAGTAGTTTATAGGATTGGTATGTATCGGAAGTTACAATGGATATTTGCCTTTGCTGGGCTATTTGTGTTATTAAGCCCTCTATGAGGTGCATAGGTATGTCGTCCCCTTCGTTGTGGATACCGAAAGCTACAGGGATGTAGATAGTGTTTTCGTCGTACCAGTAACCTATGGCTATACCAGTGTTGTCCCCACGTATAGATGTGTCTATATGTACAGCTAGAGCCCTATCAACGGGTAACGCTGATAGTATAGGTTCCAGTATAGTATCCATTTGCATTATACTTACCAAATCGTTAGTAACACGCGGAAGGTTCATAACTGTGCTAACCATTTCGCGTGTGAAAAGCGAGTTTGGAGGCCTTACACTAACACCAGCTAACGATATCAATGCCTCGTAGATATTAGTATTAAACTCTTTCTCAAACTCTTTGGGCACCTCTATGATACGTTCAGGTTCGTACTTGCTTAGTTCCTCAGGTGGCACATCCTCCTTATCACCTATTATCTTAGGCTCTCCTAAAATGCCGCCCGTATAAACCCAAATAGCACCTTTCTTAAAGAACAGCCCCGTATGCGCTTTGGCTTCCCACTGCGATATACGAACTGTATAAAAATCTTCAGCTCTGTGCCCTAAAAAATCTACAACACTACCCTCGTAAGAGGCAGAAGTGTCTATAATAATATTACCTAAATAGTCTTTAGCGGCTAAAAATCTGGATTTGAAACGATTATAAGCTTGCTCTAATTTAAACCTTATCACTCCCTCGTTGACAAAGTTGGCTTCCGAAAAAACATAAAAAATCACATCACCACCTATGGAAGAGTTGCTCTTGGAACCATCAGCTTGAAAATCTATAGGAATTGGCTTCAAATCTTTTTCTAATCGTAGCTCTCTAACCTCTTGAAATAAATCATGATTCTCAAATACTTCCTTAACATACTCTAAAAACTCAATACGAGATTTTTCTATCTTGACATGGAAAAAAACGAATTGAATAGGCTTTGTTATGAATAAGTTAAATGCTTTCAAATCTTTTAGACAGAGTATCTTATATGCAGTGTATAACGCTGCGATTTTTGAAACAGTAGACTTACCAGTCCCGATAGCACCAGTTAGAAGGATATAATTATGGGCAGTGTGTATCGGGTCGGGGAAAAGCTCGCGTAGGTGTCTCATCCATGCCGGATAGATAGAACCTTCTAAACCCAGACGAGCTATAAACTCGTCTATTGTAAGTGGCATGTTAAAGAAACCAGCTCTCTTAGCCTCCTCAACTAGTGCTGTGTCAAAAAGCATACCCACTCTGCTCTAACGATGTAACAAACGCTTTGATATGATGTACGATGTCCCTTCTGATAAATATAGTGCTCCCCTCGCGATAATGAGGTATACTATATAACTTAATAACTTCATCTATCTTATGGACAGGCATACCTAACATTCTAGATGCTTCGTAATT
>Ga0308401_1000421_pt1 | contig 12070 bp, 10 predicted proteins | sample HotsprSampleOSM1_FD_203472 | JGI IMG/M metagenome (GOLD analysis project Ga0308401, IMG submission 203472) | Hot spring phototrophic mat microbial communities from Octopus Spring, Yellowstone National Park, Wyoming, United States - 20060913_OS-M1 ...
GGTTCGATCTTGATCGATTGAGGAATTTTCGGCTCGCTGAAGAGCACTGAAAGCGCGGTTGACGCACCCGGGCAAGAGCGGGAAGGTGATTGAGGAATTTTCGGCTCGCTGAAGAGCACTGAAAGGGCAGCGGGGCGAACAGTCCGCCGCGCTGCCACACGTTGAGGAATTTTCGGCTCGCTGAAGAGCACTGAAAGGTTCGCGTAGACCGCGAACGGGTGCGGGGTCTGCCCGTTGAGGAATTTTCGGCTCGCTGAAGAGCACTGAAAGCCGCGACGAAGCGCTTGACGCGGTGCAGACGCTGCTTTGAGGAATTTTCGGCTCGCTGAAGAGCACTGAAAGTTCGTTGAGATTTTCTGTCCAACCACACCGGCGTTTGAGGAATTTTCGGCTCGCTGAAGAGCACTGAAAGGGCGGGCGTGCGTGCAGTGAGGACTGAACCAGACGCATTTGAGGAATTTTCGGCTCGCTGAAGAGCACTGAAAGACGATCACCCGTACCCCGACGCGCACGCCGACCGCGATTTGAGGAATTTTCGGCTCGCTGAAGAGCACTGAAAGGCCGCGTTCGCGTGAGGAGGCGACTATGCTTGTTGCTTTGAGGAATTTTCGGCTCGCTGAAGAGCACTGAAAGTTTGAACATCCCGCGCGGCGAGGGTGACGATCTCGATTTTGAGGAATTTTCGGCTCGCTGAAGAGCACTGAAAGTTCGTTTCCAACGAGGTTCGCTTTTAGAACGGAACTTTGAGGAATTTTCGGCTCGCTGAAGAGCACTGAAAGCGCTGCCGCAGCCCCCGCTGCTGTCACAACACCGTATAGATTTGAGGAATTTTCGGCTCGCTGAAGAGCACTGAAAGCTGCCAGAACGCCAGCAGCGCGCGGCGCTGCGCTGCTTTGAGGAATTTTCGGCTCGCTGAAGAGCACTGAAAGCGTTGAACACGAGAGTCCCGATCCGGCGTATTCTCATTTTGAGGAATTTTCGGCTCGCTGAAGAGCACTGAAAGCGCGGACGAGGTTGAGCGTCTGGAGCGCAAACTGAATTTGAGGAATTTTCGGCTCGCTGAAGAGCACTGAAAGAAGTGTACGAATACAACAATCTCGAAGAGGCAAAAGTTTGAGGAATTTTCGGCTCGCTGAAGAGCACTGAAAGGAGGGGGCGTACCTCGTTGAGCGTTGGGTACGGAAGATTTGAGGAATTTTCGGCTCGCTGAAGAGCACTGAAAGGCGATGCGCCGCAATATCGAGACGATTGCGCGTCTGTTTGAGGAATTTTCGGCTCGCTGAAGAGCACTGAAAGCCGACCTGGCGAAGAGTTTATTTCTGAAGTCATTCATTTGAGGAATTTTCGGCTCGCTGAAGAGCACTGAAAGGAGGTTTTCTGTTGTTCAGCAATGTCACAACACCGTATTTTGAGGAATTTTCGGCTCGCTGAAGAGCACTGAAAGCTCAACTACGAACTTCTGATCGGGTCTCACCTCCCCTTTGAGGAATTTTCGGCTCGCTGAAGAGCACTGAAAGAGCCGCGCGACGAGTTCCGGCAATCTGTCTCTAGTGTATTTGAGGAATTTTCGGCTCGCTGAAGAGCACTGAAAGGGGGCCCAGCGGAACAAATTGCTCCCGGTACGCCACGTTTGAGGAATTTTCGGCTCGCTGAAGAGCACTGAAAGATCTGCGGCGCGCTCCACGGCAAGCGCGAGGACGAGTTTTGAGGAATTTTCGGCTCGCTGAAGAGCACTGAAAGCTGGAAGAGCGCGCCCACAAACGACATCGGCTTCCGGATTTGAGGAATTTTCGGCTCGCTGAAGAGCACTGAAAGGACGGTCGCCGACGGCGGGCTGGTGCTGCTGCCGTCGGCGTTTGAGGAATTTTCGGCTCGCTGAAGAGCACTGAAAGTCGAGACGAGGAACGACCCGGAGCCGACGTTCGAAGATTTGAGGAATTTTCGGCTCGCTGAAGAGCACTGAAAGGTTCGCGGCGGCGGTCGGTCGGCAGGTTCGGCTTGTTTGAGGAATTTTCGGCTCGCTGAAGAGCACTGAAAGGACTGCGCGCGCTGCGCAGTATGCGCCGGAACGTTGTTTGAGGAATTTTCGGCTCGCTGAAGAGCACTGAAAGTACAGCCCGACGTGCAGCGCGTCGCGCCCGAAGTCGTTTGAGGAATTTTCGGCTCGCTGAAGAGCACTGAAAGGCGCGCTCAATAATGTCCCGACACTGCCAGCGCGTCAGTTTGAGGAATTTTCGGCTCGCTGAAGAGCACTGAAAGCGCGGCGGTGATGCGCAGTTGCGCCTCGACGCCCGTTTGAGGAATTTTCGGCTCGCTGAAGAGCACTGAAAGGCGACGGAGTGGGATCGCGTCTACCTCGATCTTTACTTTTGAGGAATTTTCGGCTCGCTGAAGAGCACTGAAAGGCTGTTATTCCATCAGCAGCGTCACAGCACATCATCTTTTGAGGAATTTTCGGCTCGCTGAAGAGCACTGAAAGACAGTTTTTACCGGACGCGCGGATATTGAAGATTACGTTTGAGGAATTTTCGGCTCGCTGAAGAGCACTGAAAGAGGAGCGGGAGAGCGCAACGGGGGGAAGCCGTATCCATTTGAGGAATTTTCGGCTCGCTGAAGAGCACTGAAAGAAGCCGAACCGAGTTCCTCCCCGTCAAACGTCTCGTTTGAGGAATTTTCGGCTCGCTGAAGAGCACTGAAAGGTACAAGACGCTGGCGGCGCTGTACGGCGTCGTTCATTTGAGGAATTTTCGGCTCGCTGAAGAGCACTGAAAGCGCTGCGTCGCCGGTGTTGTCCAATGTCCAGCCGTATTTGAGGAATTTTCGGCTCGCTGAAGAGCACTGAAAGGTCTCATCAACCGTCACAACGCCCGCTTCTTCTTTATTTGAGGAATTTTCGGCTCGCTGAAGAGCACTGAAAGTCTCTCCTCTTGACAACCGCGCTTCGGCGCGGTATATTTGAGGAATTTTCGGCTCGCTGAAGAGCACTGAAAGGTGTGAGTTGATACTGCCGTCCAATCGCCTCCTTCTTTTGAGGAATTTTCGGCTCGCTGAAGAGCACTGAAAGCGCTGCCACACCTCCACCAGCGCGACCGCCTCGCCGATTTGAGGAATTTTCGGCTCGCTGAAGAGCACTGAAAGCTTCCTCGTCGTTGAGCCGAACAGCGCCGAGTTCACTTTGAGGAATTTTCGGCTCGCTGAAGAGCACTGAAAGACGCGCTTGGGCGCGAGGAGCGGCTTGCGCGCGAACTTTGAGGAATTTTCGGCTCGCTGAAGAGCACTGAAAGCCTAAATGATCGATTAGTTACTGTGTCTCTATCATATTTGAGGAATTTTCGGCTCGCTGAAGAGCACTGAAAGTTTGACATCCACCGGGCGCGTGGGGCACCTCACACGTTTGAGGAATTTTCGGCTCGCTGAAGAGCACTGAAAGACCGGAACGCTATACGTCTATCACGTCAACAGAGCGTTTGAGGAATTTTCGGCTCGCTGAAGAGCACTGAAAGCGCTTCCGGCGCTCCTCGTTGATGCGCCGCTCCAGTTTTGAGGAATTTTCGGCTCGCTGAAGAGCACTGAAAGACGCCGGAACAGATAGAGTACGCGCTCAAAGACGTTTTGAGGAATTTTCGGCTCGCTGAAGAGCACTGAAAGGCGCTCGACGCGGGCGAGGGGGAACGAGGAGAGCGGTTTGAGGAATTTTCGGCTCGCTGAAGAGCACTGAAAGCAGACGCCGAGCTGTTTGGCGACGATTGTTGCGGCGTTTTGAGGAATTTTCGGCTCGCTGAAGAGCACTGAAAGCTGCGGTGATTGATTACTGTGTCTCTATCATACCGCTTTGAGGAATTTTCGGCTCGCTGAAGAGCACTGAAAGTCGCTGCGCCGGCGGCGACATCTCGAACGTTCGGACGTTTGAGGAATTTTCGGCTCGCTGAAGAGCACTGAAAGGTCATCCGGTCAACCGGTCAGCCGGTCAGCCGGTCGTTTGAGGAATTTTCGGCTCGCTGAAGAGCACTGAAAGAGGCCCTTCCGCGCCCGGTTCCCATCATCGTGCGCCCGTTTGAGGAATTTTCGGCTCGCTGAAGAGCACTGAAAGGAAGAAAGAAGATGAAGAAGTCCCGTTCTAATTCCTTTGAGGAATTTTCGGCTCGCTGAAGAGCACTGAAAGGCGTCGATCAGCGTGACCCGCTCCACCACAGGCACGCTTTGAGGAATTTTCGGCTCGCTGAAGAGCACTGAAAGGGTGTACCTTCGCGGTCGCGGTTCCTTATCGCCGAAGTTTGAGGAATTTTCGGCTCGCTGAAGAGCACTGAAAGCGATTTTTACTGCCCGCACAACCCGGACGTTGTGTGTATTTGAGGAATTTTCGGCTCGCTGAAGAGCACTGAAAGTTCCATCTCCTCACCTCCCCTTCAGCACCGCAATTGTTTGAGGAATTTTCGGCTCGCTGAAGAGCACTGAAAGAGGAACTCGGTATGTGGGAAGACGCCGGATACGACGTTTGAGGAATTTTCGGCTCGCTGAAGAGCACTGAAAGCTAGCCCCGTCCCAGAGCATCAGCAAGCCTTGGGACGTTTGAGGAATTTTCGGCTCGCTGAAGAGCACTGAAAGTTGCGCTGCCAAAACGCCAGTAGCGCCCGGCGCTGCGTTTGAGGAATTTTCGGCTCGCTGAAGAGCACTGAAAGTCCTTACCGAGCCGGGTGAGTGTGACCGGATCATCATTTGAGGAATTTTCGGCTCGCTGAAGAGCACTGAAAGCCAGCAGCGCGTCCGTCTCGACGAACGCCGGGCTGCTTTGAGGAATTTTCGGCTCGCTGAAGAGCACTGAAAGAGATTTCGTACCTCGGCAGTTTGCGCTTCATTTTTGTTTGAGGAATTTTCGGCTCGCTGAAGAGCACTGAAAGAAACGCGGGTTGGTCGGGTTTGTCCGCCGCGCGAACATTTGAGGAATTTTCGGCTCGCTGAAGAGCACTGAAAGGCCGAGCGCGGGGATGATCCGCACCGGCAATTGTGCTTTGAGGAATTTTCGGCTCGCTGAAGAGCACTGAAAGCTGCGGCTGTGGTTCGCGGCGCTGCTCAACGAACTTTGAGGAATTTTCGGCTCGCTGAAGAGCACTGAAAAGCGACGTGGCGAGGGGAAGACGCCGGTTGAGGCGCATTTGAGGAATTTTCGGCTCGCTGAAGAGCACTGAAACCGACTGCGCTAACCTTTCTACTCTTCAAGTTGCGGTTTTGAGGAATTTTCGGCTCGCTGAAGAGCACTGAAAGTGGAACGACGGTTATCGCATGGTTGCTGCGGGGAAATTGAGGAATTTTCGGCTCGCTGAAGAGCACTGAAAGCCGTTTGCGTCTTCTGCAACCACGAGCGTCCCGCCGGCGTTGAGGAATTTTCGGCTCGCTGAAGAGCACTGAAAGATTGCTAATGATGTGCTGGCGACGGGCGCAGAGTGGTTGTTGAGGAATTTTCGGCTCGCTGAAGAGCACTGAAAGGCTTTCGTCAACGAATCGCCCGCCACCGCCTGGAACTTTGAGGAATTTTCGGCTCGCTGAAGAGCACTGAAAGCCGCGCTCCGAGGCTTGCCCGGCGACGAACAAAGATTGAGGAATTTTCGGCTCGCTGAAGAGCACTGAAAGCAGCGGAGGAGTTTGCTGAGTACCTCGGCGTCGAACTTGAGGAATTTTCGGCTCGCTGAAGAGCACTGAAAGCTGATTTTGGCGGACGGCGCGGGGGACAACACCGTCAGTTGAGGAATTTTCGGCTCGCTGAAGAGCACTGAAAGTGGAACGACGGTTATCGCATGGTTGCTGCGGGGAAATTGAGGAATTTTCGGCTCGCTGAAGAGCACTGAAAGCCTTGCGGGAGCCGGGCTCGAGTCAGTTCGTTGCCATTGAGGAATTTTCGGCTCGCTGAAGAGCACTGAAAGGTCGCGCCCTCTAACTCCTCGACTGCGAGCAGCGCTTGAGGAATTTTCGGCTCGCTGAAGAGCACTGAAAGTCCCCAAGCGTCCCCGTCCCCGACCGTCCCGAACCTTGAGGAATTTTCGGCTCGCTGAAGAGCACTGAAAGCGAAGGTGAGCGGGACGGGGAATTGTTGGTGCGGTTTGAGGAATTTTCGGCTCGCTGAAGAGCACTGAAAGACGCGACGGTAGAGACCGCACGCGGGCATCGCCTGCGTTGAGGAATTTTCGGCTCGCTGAAGAGCACTGAAAGCAACGAGCCGTATGCGGCGGCGGCGCTGCTGCTCAAATTGAGGAATTTTCGGCTCGCTGAAGAGCACTGAAAGGACTGATGGTCGCTGGGAAGCGAACGCTACTATCGGTTGAGGAATTTTCGGCTCGCTGAAGAGCACTGAAAGACAGGAGGGAGCCGTATCCAGGTGATCAATACAACGTTTGAGGAATTTTCGGCTCGCTGAAGAGCACTGAAAGTCGTCGAGGAACTCGGCATCCAACTCTTGGCGCGCCTTGAGGAATTTTCGGCTCGCTGAAGAGCACTGAAAGGATGAGCCGCGATCCGGCTTTATAAACTGGGAAGCGCGTTGAGGAATTTTCGGCTCGCTGAAGAGCACTGAAAGAGTTGTTGGCGGAAATCATCCACATCACCTACGCCGATTGAGGAATTTTCGGCTCGCTGAAGAGCACTGAAAGCGATGCGCAGTTTGGGATTGTCGCCGTTGGCGATCGTTGAGGAATTTTCGGCTCGCTGAAGAGCACTGAAAGTCGCAAAGAACGCCAGCGCGATGCCGCGATCTGCTTGAGGAATTTTCGGCTCGCTGAAGAGCACTGAAAGGATCGTAGGAGACCGGCGATATGCCGCATCACCCACGTTGAGGAATTTTCGGCTCGCTGAAGAGCACTGAAAGTTGTCAAGAGTGAAATCTCAACCAAAGTCCTCACCATTGAGGAATTTTCGGCTCGCTGAAGAGCACTGAAAGTCGCCGAAGGCGAGGGTTCGTTCGGCGACTTCTTGATTGAGGAATTTTCGGCTCGCTGAAGAGCACTGAAAGTCGCGGACGCTGGGCGTCGCTGAAGGACGCGGCAGTTGAGGAATTTTCGGCTCGCTGAAGAGCACTGAAAGCAACGCGAAAATCACTGCGCGCGTCATCACACGCGATTTGAGGAATTTTCGGCTCGCTGAAGAGCACTGAAAGTCGGTCGGGATGAGGATGAGCGGCATTACCAGCGTATTTTGAGGAATTTTCGGCTCGCTGAAGAGCACTGAAAGGCCTTTTGACGCCGACGGGGCGCGTGGGACACCTCATTGAGGAATTTTCGGCTCGCTGAAGAGCACTGAAAGCGTTCGTGCGCAGCATCAGCGGACCGCGCCCGGCGGTTGAGGAATTTTCGGCTCGCTGAAGAGCACTGAAAGCGGACAGCCCGTCGGCTGGCGCGCGTACGTCGAAGATTGAGGAATTTTCGGCTCGCTGAAGAGCACTGAAAGGCTTCGGCGACGGCGGGCAAGTGCTCGCTGTACGCAATTTGAGGAATTTTCGGCTCGCTGAAGAGCACTGAAAGCCGGCGCTTTGTCTCCAGGCGCGTATTCCGGCGTCGTTGAGGAATTTTCGGCTCGCTGAAGAGCACTGAAAGGACGCGCGAATACTGAAGATCACATCAGAAACAAGCGATTGAGGAATTTTCGGCTCGCTGAAGAGCACTGAAAGCTGGAACAGTGCGCTGATAAACGACATCGGCTTCCGGTTGAGGAATTTTCGGCTCGCTGAAGAGCACTGAAAGATCACGGTGACTCTCGAAGTCCAGAACGTACCGAGCGTTGAGGAATTTTCGGCTCGCTGAAGAGCACTGAAAGGTCTAGATCGTAGATGACGAACGCGCCCGCTGCGCGTTGAGGAATTTTCGGCTCGCTGAAGAGCACTGAAAGTTTGGAAGGGGTGAATGGGGCGGCGGCGATGTTCTTTGAGGAATTTTCGGCTCGCTGAAGAGCACTGAAAGAGGGGGAACGAGGAGGGCGGGTATGAGCGCACAACGAATTGAGGAATTTTCGGCTCGCTGAAGAGCACTGAAAGCCGGATGCGCGATTCCGGTTCTGCGCGCATCGAAATTGAGGAATTTTCGGCTCGCTGAAGAGCACTGAAAGAATTGGTGTTATGTCGGGACATCTACCACTGCACGTTGAGGAATTTTCGGCTCGCTGAAGAGCACTGAAAGGGCGTCATAAGTAGGAGGGTATTATGGACAAACCAGCTTGAGGAATTTTCGGCTCGCTGAAGAGCACTGAAAGGTGGACAGCACGTCGTTGGCGATCGGTTGAATGAATTGAGGAATTTTCGGCTCGCTGAAGAGCACTGAAAGATTTCGCGGAAAATCCGGCGAATTTCCCGCTTGACATTGAGGAATTTTCGGCTCGCTGAAGAGCACTGAAAGCGAAGAGACCGAGAAGGATTACCGATTTATCCTCAAAATTGAGGAATTTTCGGCTCGCTGAAGAGCACTGAAAGGCGCCAGCGCCAGCGTGTCAATCAACAGCGGCTTGTTGAGGAATTTTCGGCTCGCTGAAGAGCACTGAAAGAAGCGCGGGCAGGCGGGCGCGGGTGGTTGATAGAGTTGAGGAATTTTCGGCTCGCTGAAGAGCACTGAAAGGTCGGGCTGGCGAAGAAGTTGCATATAACGGTCGACGTTGAGGAATTTTCGGCTCGCTGAAGAGCACTGAAAGCTGCGACATCAACCCCGTCGTCGAGAAGACTTAGACGTTGAGGAATTTTCGGCTCGCTGAAGAGCACTGAAAGGCACTGCGCGGCGACTGGAGCGCGGCGTGGGAGGCGATTGAGGAATTTTCGGCTCGCTGAAGAGCACTGAAAGGCGCCGCCGCCGTATCCGCAACACCGCGCCCCATCCCGTTTGAGGAATTTTCGGCTCGCTGAAGAGCACTGAAAGCTGCGGAAGGCGAAGGCGTATCGTTCGGCGACTTCTTGTTTGAGGAATTTTCGGCTCGCTGAAGAGCACTGAAAGTTTCGTTGAGATTTTCTGTCCAACCACACCGGCGGTTTGAGGAATTTTCGGCTCGCTGAAGAGCACTGAAAGCCGCAAGGCGGGCGTCATCTAGACGCCCCGCCGCAGATTTGAGGAATTTTCGGCTCGCTGAAGAGCACTGAAAGGCCGCGTTCGCGTGAGGAGGCGACTATGCTTGTTGTTTGAGGAATTTTCGGCTCGCTGAAGAGCACTGAAAGACGCTCATCGTGTTTCATATGTACGATCCGCAATACGCTTTGAGGAATTTTCGGCTCGCTGAAGAGCACTGAAAGTATCCAGGTGATCAATACAACGTCGGTTTCAAGCGTTTGAGGAATTTTCGGCTCGCTGAAGAGCACTGAAAGTGAAATGGCGTTAGTCGAGAGCAGGCGCGGGCGTTAGGTGTTTGAGGAATTTTCGGCTCGCTGAAGAGCACTGAAAGCCTTACGGTGTTTCTCGGCGCGACGACGTTAAATTATTTGAGGAATTTTCGGCTCGCTGAAGAGCACTGAAAGGGCGTCATAAGTAGGAGGATATTATGGACAAACCGGCTTTGAGGAATTTTCGGCTCGCTGAAGAGCACTGAAAGCGTTTGCCCGCCGTCCGCTCCTCACGCCCCGGCGCGTTTTGAGGAATTTTCGGCTCGCTGAAGAGCACTGAAAGCACTCGACTGGCGCGGTTCGGGAGGGTGTGATGAGTTTGAGGAATTTTCGGCTCGCTGAAGAGCACTGAAAGGCGTGTTGCTCGGTACGTTCTGGACTTCGAGAATCATTTGAGGAATTTTCGGCTCGCTGAAGAGCACTGAAAGCGCGGATGAGGGGCGCGTCTGGCGGCAGCGCGGTGCGATTTGAGGAATTTTCGGCTCGCTGAAGAGCACTGAAAGAATCCGCCGCGCGCTTGAGGTTGTCGCTGAGGTCGATTTGAGGAATTTTCGGCTCGCTGAAGAGCACTGAAAGTCAGCATCAGTTCTGCGACCGCTTGCGCGTCGTTGTTTGAGGAATTTTCGGCTCGCTGAAGAGCACTGAAAGGTCCGTCGGTGAAGAGAATAGCAGCATAGACGGGGATTTGAGGAATTTTCGGCTCGCTGAAGAGCACTGAAAGTCAGCGGGTGGATGTGCGTGAGGAACGACCGACCGTTTTGAGGAATTTTCGGCTCGCTGAAGAGCACTGAAAGTTCGGAATAGTTCGGAAAGGGCGCGGATGAGCGTATTTTTGAGGAATTTTCGGCTCGCTGAAGAGCACTGAAAGCCTCACGCGAACGCGGCGGGTTCGATCCGGTACGAACGTTTGAGGAATTTTCGGCTCGCTGAAGAGCACTGAAAGTCGACCGCCCGCTGCATCACCCGAACGTAGTACTCCCTTTGAGGAATTTTCGGCTCGCTGAAGAGCACTGAAAGTCCTCCCTCTTCTAACCCGGCGTCTACTACGCCGGTTTTGAGGAATTTTCGGCTCGCTGAAGAGCACTGAAAGTGTCAAGCGCCGAAACTCATCTCACAAACCGCTTGTTTGAGGAATTTTCGGCTCGCTGAAGAGCACTGAAAGTCCTTGTCAAGGCGGCAATGCGGTGATTATGGCGCAAGTTTGAGGAATTTTCGGCTCGCTGAAGAGCACTGAAAGCTACAAGACGCTGGCAGCGTTGTACGGTGTATCGGTTTTGAGGAATTTTCGGCTCGCTGAAGAGCACTGAAAGACAGTATACCGCGCCGAAGCGCGGTTGTCAAGAGGATTTGAGGAATTTTCGGCTCGCTGAAGAGCACTGAAAGACGCCGCGCTCCAATCGCCGCGTAACAGTGCGGTTCCTTTGAGGAATTTTCGGCTCGCTGAAGAGCACTGAAAGGACTGCACCGGCGCAACGTCGTCCGCTTTCTGCGGTTCTTTGAGGAATTTTCGGCTCGCTGAAGAGCACTGAAAGTCGATGCCGACGCCGATCCGCGCAAAGAGCGCGCCCACATTTGAGGAATTTTCGGCTCGCTGAAGAGCACTGAAAGACTGCCGATGACCGCCGTTCCATGCCGCAAACGTCTGTTTGAGGAATTTTCGGCTCGCTGAAGAGCACTGAAAGTGCAGGGCGGCAGGGTAGGGAGGGTCGAGCAGCACGGTTTGAGGAATTTTCGGCTCGCTGAAGAGCACTGAAAGGCGCGACGCGCGCGGTGTGGGAGATCGACGATCTGCTTTGAGGAATTTTCGGCTCGCTGAAGAGCACTGAAAGCTCATCCTCATCCCGACCGACGGCGTTTCTGTCTGTTTGAGGAATTTTCGGCTCGCTGAAGAGCACTGAAAGGGGTCGCCGACGCCCTCGTCGATTTCGGCGACCGTCGGTTTGAGGAATTTTCGGCTCGCTGAAGAGCACTGAAAGGTCGCTCACCAAGCCCGGCGGGTGGTTGACACGCGACTTTGAGGAATTTTCGGCTCGCTGAAGAGCACTGAAAGCGACGCTGCGCACCCCGGCGCTTAGCAGCAGCCCGATTTGAGGAATTTTCGGCTCGCTGAAGAGCACTGAAAGCTTTGCTCCTCCCTCTGCCAGCGCCGGATCAGCGCCACATTTGAGGAATTTTCGGCTCGCTGAAGAGCACTGAAAGGCGTCGATCAGCGTCGCACGCTCCACCACCGGCACATTTGAGGAATTTTCGGCTCGCTGAAGAGCACTGAAAGGCGAACCGGAACGCCCCGAACTGCTACTTACTCGTCTATTTGAGGAATTTTCGGCTCGCTGAAGAGCACTGAAAGCGCAAACTGCGCGACTGCGGTGATCTCGCTGCCGAAGTTTGAGGAATTTTCGGCTCGCTGAAGAGCACTGAAAGTCGGGCGGGTGAGCGATCCATCGCTTGCCCGCCTTTTGTTTGAGGAATTTTCGGCTCGCTGAAGAGCACTGAAAGGGCGGCAGCGTGACGCGCCCGCGCTCGTCGCCGTCGTTTGAGGAATTTTCGGCTCGCTGAAGAGCACTGAAAGTCCTTCCGCTCCTTCCCGACGAGTTCTTCTAAAACTTTGAGGAATTTTCGGCTCGCTGAAGAGCACTGAAAGGCGTCGATCAGCGTGACCCGCTCCACCACAGGCACGCTTTGAGGAATTTTCGGCTCGCTGAAGAGCACTGAAAGGGTGTACCTTCGCGG
>Ga0308401_1000425_pt1 | contig 12033 bp, 14 predicted proteins | sample HotsprSampleOSM1_FD_203472 | JGI IMG/M metagenome (GOLD analysis project Ga0308401, IMG submission 203472) | Hot spring phototrophic mat microbial communities from Octopus Spring, Yellowstone National Park, Wyoming, United States - 20060913_OS-M1 ...
CCGCCTCTTCAAGCGAGCGCAGTGTTTCCACACGCCAATCACCCAATGGAAGCGCGCTTATTTTGTTCCTCTCTAGAGCTTCGCCAAGTGACTTTGCGTTTCGCAGCACGCATGCAGGAACAGCCCACGCCATCTTTTCAAATTCATGCTTCCCTCGCGCGATGACGCACGCAGCACGGAATTGACTGATTGACCACACTTGAATCGAGCCGTCATCCGCGAGCTGCACAACCACGTCACCGTCAGGATGCAATTCGTCAACCGTGTAGAGCGCCTTCTTTAGTTTCTGGATCATCTCTCGTCTCCTTGCGGGATGAAAGCCGTGAATCCGTGGTAGCAGTCGAACACGTAATGAACATGCGTGCCCAGCGAGACCTTGAGCGCACGCGCGTTGCGATGCCCTAAGATGTCCACGTGTGCCGTCTCGTCGCGCGGCATCTGCTCGAAGGCAAGACGCAGCGGCCTACTCCTCACGAGCATTTCTGCGCTGTATAGGGCGATCCCGCCCAGTGTCACGCCTTGGATGCTCAGCCCCTTGTCGTTGATGGTCACTGTCTTTGCTGTGTCGTCATCCTGGAGAAGACTTAGTGCCCAGCGCAAAGTCCACGTCTCGATGATCACACTGGCTAGCCTTTTGTGTCTCTCCATCACGTCACAGATGTGGGGATGATTGTGTTGCAAGCCATAGCGATGCGCCACAGCCTCGATCTCGTCCGAATACTTTAAGCCTGCTAGGCGCTCGCACGACACAACGTATCGCGTCCTCTTTCGCGTCTTTGTGGGCCACACGTACTTCGCGGCCTGCTCGGCGTTGGACGCGAGCAAGTACAGCCGGTTTCGCTCAGTTCCGACAATAACGTCAAAGGATGCGCAGTACAGAAGGTTCTTAGGACAGGTGTTAGGGTTCATCTGTTTCTCCTTTCGCTCTGTGGCAGGTGATCTGCCACGGATTCACGTTTCAACAGCCATCGTGCGAGATGCCAGGTGATGCCGTTTGACGAGATGACCTCTCGTTGTGGTTCACACGCAATGATGATGAACGCTTCGCGCGCGAGCGTGATGACCAGCACGATGTCGTCATCGTCCGGCTGGCGGTCGGCGCGACCGATGGCTAGGTATTCCCGCGGCTGATAGCTGAGCGCTAAGCCAGGGGCAATAAAGCCCTTGAGCAGACGCTCCTCGCGGAACGCCCGCTCAAGGTCGCTCATCGAAATCATGTTGCGCTTCGAGTCGCGTCAACGCGAACTCTACTAGCTCGCGCGTGAGCTGGCTGATGCTGATGCGCCGCGCGCGCGCGAGCGCTTTGATGCGCTCCTTGTGACCCGGGCTGACGTAGTACGTCAGCATGTGCTTCTTCTCGATATGCTCTTGTTCCCAGTTCCTCATAGTATGCGGTATGATACAGCACTGTTTGATTCTTCGATTGAGCTGTCCACAGGTTTATCCACAAACCGAGACTGAAACTTAGAGTTTTATGAGAATGTCGCACGCCCCCTTGACAAGCAGCCGCGGGTGCATACAATACTGCGTAGTATCCTAGAAGGAGGAGAACAGATGAAGACTAGAGAGATTCTCTCAGCATTCGGCCTAAGCCTGCGACGCCGCCGTGATTGTTTTGGTCAGTGGTTCATTGCGGAGTCTGAAGATTTTAAGCGTGAAGCTAAGAGCGTTCATGAACTACTGGAAATGATCGTTCCCCCGCCACCTGTGATCCGCACTCCAGGATCGATCCGTGCATGGGCTGAGGAGTGTATTGCCGCAGTGCATTTTAAGGCAGAAGTGGACCCTGATAAGCTGGCTAAAGCATCATTTGCGGCTTACAAGTTGATCCCCAGCGAAGCAGAGCTTGAAGCATTCGTTAATGCCTGCCGCGTTAATCGGCGGCGGCTGATGGAGCGAAGGGGATGATAGCGATATTTCCTTGGAAGCGTGAATAGTAGTTCCGTTCGAGTTATCGTCCCGGTGCTCATCACGAGCGCCGGGACAAAAGGAGGACCAAGATGAACGAGAAGATTGAAACCCTAAACGACCTTATCGAACGTGGTGTGGCAATCCGCGAGAAGCGAATTGCCGAGGAGCAGGCGCGAATAGCCGCCGAAGAGCGAGCACGCGAGATCGGGCGCGACAAAGATGCACGCACGATCCGCGACTTGCTGCCATCTTCGCTTGCTGATTACGCGCAGATAGACGTATTGAGCTGGCAGCATGCTTACGTGCATGTCAGGCAAATCTTCCCCAGAGCGGGAAGCGTAAAGATTTATGCGGCAAAGGATAGGTCGGGTCAATGGGCGCTGTGCGGATACGAGGCGACCAACCCGAGCGGCTATTATCTTTCGCTTCCAACGCTTGAAGAAGCAGTAGCCTATGCCTCAGGAGCTCTGGAGATTTAGCCATGAGTGAGTTACCCGCTACCAATTCCGTGAATGCCAGCGCCCTTGAGCGCGTCCTGGTCGCCGGCGACCTGGCCGGCCTAAACGAGGCGCAGCGTATCGAGTACTACAAGGCAGTGTGCGAGTCGCTTGGCCTCAACCCCCTGACGCGCCCGTTCGAGTACCTGCGGCTCAATGGCCGCCTGGTACTGTATGCGACGCGCGCGGCAGCCGACCAACTCCGCTCAATCCACGGCATCAGCATCTTGGACGCTCAGATTGAGCGCCAAGATGACTTGATTACCGTGACCGTGCGTGGTCGCACTCGTGATGGGCGCGAAGATGTAGAAGTCGGCGTGGTCTCGGTAGCTGGCTTGCGCGGTGACGCGCAAGCCAACGCCTTCATGAAGGCGTTGACCAAGGCTAAGCGCAGGCTAACTTTGAGTCTCGCTGGCCTTGGGTGGCTGGACGAGACCGAGACCGAGTCCATCCCAGGCGCTCAGCGCGTGAGCGAGCCGCAGCCAGCACCAGCGCTGACAGACGAAGTACACGCGCTGCGCCAGCTTCTGGCGGAGCGCGCGAAGGAACTGCCCGCGGATTCCCCGCTGCGTGCCCAAGCGCGCGATGCGTGGAAATCAGGCGATGCAGTTCTTATGAGAGAAGCTCTTAGCAAGATTGAGAAGGAGGAGAAAGATGAACAAGCTGCTTAGCCAGGAGCGCATAGAAGCGCTTCGCGCGATAAACGCTATTGAGTCCACGATTCGCCCTTCGGTGAACAGCATCAAGATGTTCACCGCTGCCCTTACAGCGATGGGCAGCGGCGAGACGATTCGGCGCGCGCTGGAGCACCTCAGCGAGCGCGTGCCAGAGCGCGAGATCAGCAGCGTTGAAGAGATGATTCACACTCTCCACGAGATCGGGGAGGCTGACATTGCTAGCAAAATCAGCCGCCGAATCGCCGAGTTGCAGGATGGTGAATCGGCAGATGCAGTCGCCGGCCTCTACGTGCTCGTCGAGCTGCTCCCACATGACGCCTATATGGCGTTCGGGTTCTCCGTGGAGTGCGCGCAAGTTCGCTGCGGCGAGCACCCGAATCCGCAGGAGCTTCTCCGGGATATCGATTTCGACCGCGAGGGGTTTCGGTTTGGTCCGGCATGGGAGTTCTGGGGCGAGCGCGCGCCGGAGGCAATGAAGGTGGCGCGCGCAGCGTTCATCGCCGCTCTGCTCCACGCCGCCGGACTGGGAGACGAGCCCGAATATCCCGAACCGCTTGCCGATTACTAGTTCAATCGCTGCCGGTGGCACTTACCGCGCCACCGGCACAACACAAAGGAGGAAAGATGACTGCCACGATATTACTTAACTCTGCAATGATGCCCGATGAGGGCCTCTATATCTTGCGGCGAGTGAGCCGCGAGTTCTTTGCTGAGTTGATTGCCGACGCTTATCGGCAAGGCCACCTACAGAGCTACATTGGTTATGCCGAGACTGCTCGGCATATTGAGAATATCTCCGGTGTGCCTATAGAAGTTAACCGGGCGGCCACACAGTTGCCGGACCAAGCGTTGATTGTGGTATGCAAGCTCAAGTACCGGATAGGCGACCCGGCCACGAAGGGCCGGCTACAGCCCGGCGACGAAGACTATGAGTACTTCGTCGCCACTTACGACCGAAACAGTTCGCGCTGGAGAATCTACGAAGATGAGTCGTGAGCTTAGAACATTGCGTGCAGCCGTCAAATCCGCCCGGCTAGCGGACTTGCCAGTAGCTCAAGCGCTGAAGGCCCTCGCTGACATACCTGAGGCAAGGGCCTTCAGACTGACGCCCGACGTGCTCCGCCGGATGCTACTTGAGAGTCTCCCGGAGCGGTACGCTGTCTTTCTACTTGATCGTGCTGGTTACCGCGTGGAAATGTCGATTGCTGACCTGGCGTACTTCGCCAGATACGATGAGATATTAGCAGAGCTGGCAGTCTCGGTAATCCTGTATCTGGATAAGGAGTGATCATGTTTGCGCCCTGGTATACCCCCCGACCATCCGACCGCTTAGTTGCTCGCCTGCTAACAGAGCGAGCCGATGACGGCGTGCGCGCGTGCATAATCACCGGCGCGCCCGGCGTCGGCAAAACGTCGTTCGCCCGTGCTCTCGCCGAGGGCATGGGTGGGCGGCTGGTCGAGTACTACGCCCACCACTGGACTTCGGATGAGGACATGTTCCTAGCGGTCGATCCAGCGCGCGTTGCCGCGATTGCCGGCGGCCACGACATGCCGCTGGCCAAGACGTACCGCCGCGGCGCGCTGCTGCGCGCTACGTTGCTTTCGCGGCGCATGCCGGTTGTCCTGCTCCTAGACGAGTGGGACAAGTCGCCAGAGCATTGCGACGCGCTGCTGCTGGAGTTCTTGCAGTCCGGCACGGTTCACGGTCGCCACGGCGAGCGGTGGCAGGCAAACACGCAACAGCTCGCTGTGGTCATCACCAGCAACGGCCTGCGCGAGCTTATCGAGCCGCTCCAGCGGCGGTGTTTTCGGTACGAGATGCCGTACCTGCCGCCGGAAGTAGAGTCCGATGTTCTTCGCAAGGCCACTGGCGCGCCCGTCGGCGCGATCAGGTTAATCGTAAAGGCGATGAACCTGATTCGTGCCAACGGTCGTTCGTCGCCTTCCTTGCAGGAAGGGATGATGCTCCTGCGCGCCATGGCGCTGGCGAACGGCGTAAATGATGTTCGCCTTCTCGTCCACGGGTATCTGTTGAAGGATGCCCAGGATGAAGGTGCGTTGAAGTCTTTGGGTGATCTTCCAGTGCTGCTATGGGGAGAGTGGAAGCGCAATGGCTCCAAAAAAGTATCGCTTGCTTAACAAAACAGACGTCTTGCTGAACGAGCGACGATGGCCTGCGGTCTTGCAGATGATGGCAGGACGTACGGTTCTGACTGTTAATGTCGAAGGCTGCCCGCTGAAGTTTGTTCTATCTACCGGCGGCGGTGTATGGGCCGAAGCTGAGTTCACGCCAGCGATTCAGCGCTATCTGTCGCGCATCCCTCTCGCTTCTGCTGATGACGACGAGTCGTCGGCAGAGGCGAGCGCGGATGCGCTCGAGTCGAGGGAGTCTGCTCCTCTAGCTGATGCTAGTGAGGGTGCTTACCCTTCGGCTGTTGGGGACGGCGAACCCCAAGCAGAATCACAGGGTGATTCTGCTGGCGATCTCAGTGAGTCACCTGAAGTTCAGGGCGAGGATATATCCTCGGACGGCTTATGCCGGGACTCAGAGAACGCCGAACAACATCCGGGTAGCGCCTCGTTGTCGGGCGACGACGAAGGCGAGGAGAGCGTGCCGGATGGCCAAACGGAGCGAGAAGCCTCTGCCGCGGCGTCGCACGCGGCAGAGGAAGCCACCAGCGGGGCGCTGGACAGCGATGCTGTTCAGCAACGGTGCGAATCCGTTCAGTCCGCTGGCGACGTTGCGCCGGCGTCGGAAAACATCCGGCGCACATTCGTTTCAAAGTCACAGCTGTCTCGTATCCCTAAGCCGCAACATGGCGGCGTGTTTGCGCAGTTCGCCGATGTTAAGCTTGACCGCGCGATGATCGCTCGCGCGCGCCGAGCGTTTCGGCGCATGCTCTTAGACGGCGAGACGAAGCCAGGCCCACGCTGGAACGCGCGCGCCGTTGCGACCAAGACCGCAGGTTATCTGCGGTCGTGGTCTGTGGATGACCGCAGGCGCGAGTCGGGCCGACCGGCCCTGCTCGTTATGCCTGATGTTTCTGGCAGCATGGGGAGACTCTCTTCTAATGTCGTCGCCTTTGCTGTTGCGTGCTACGGCACGCTCAACGAAGGCGACATTGTGTGCGTCACGCACTCAAATGGCGAGCCAGTCGAGTACATGCCCGACATGCTGTCAGACATGGATTACGAGCAGATCATCAGGCAGCGCAACGTAGGCGCGATAGTGATCGCCGCTGACCACGACGGCGAGGACACGTTCTTTCAGCTTGCCCACCTCGTACCGCGCGTGTATTGGCTATCTCCATTCGGCTGCAACCAAATGGAGCGCCCGCGCATCCGCGACACGCGCAAGGTGCTGGCGGACTGGCCGGACAACATCCGACAGCGAGTGATGTACGCTGACGGATGCGGCGATCCGGAGAGCTGCTTGACGGCTCTAGAGATGATGGTATAATTCTGGGCGCGTAACTGAGACGACCTGGTACTTGCACGAGCTAGAAGGAATATCACTAGGTCCACTCAGTCTGACGATGGGGTGGTATTCCCCGAAACGCATATCCCGAACGAGGGTTCTAAGTAGAGAAGAACGACTATCCCGCTTGAGGGATTCTGAGAAGTCAAGTTCCACGCTTCTGTAAGCGTGGCCCCTTTGAAGCGTTTGCGCCAACGGCACGCTCGAGCTAGACACGATGTTTCCACGCTCACAAAAGCGTGGCCCCATTGAAAAGACATGCGCCCGGTACTACTACAGTATTGGGCGCATGTTGTTTTGTTGGCAAGCGCTCGCTATCGCCTGCCCAGATAAACCAGACGAATATCCACCGTCTGCAACGTGAAGCTCCCTGTGCCGCCGGAGTTCACAACGTATATCTGGTAGTTCGCGCCGCCAGATGGAACATTCACCAGCCGAGTGCCGCCGGCAGCAAACGCGAACCCTGCGTGCAGGTAGTACGGTTGCACGGCCAACCCCCACTCGTGCAACGGCGACGCCTGCCGCATCAGCACGCTGATATTCCCTACGCCGGTCGCGTTGCAGACAACATTGACCAGGAAGCCGATAACGCCCGCCTGCTTGATTCGCAGTGCCTGCGCTGCCGAAACATACTCAAAGATGTTGCCCGACACTTCGCTCAGCCCTGCAATTGCCAGCGTGACGTTGCTGTTCGATGGCACGTTAACCGAGCCAAACCAAGACACCCTGGCCGTAGCAGGCGCGAAGCTATCTCCACGCTCCAAAAGGTCTATGCGCTCATTCATATCTGCACCACCCCCACTTCTGCACTTGCAACCTGCCCACCTGTTACCGTGTAGCGCTCGCTCACCACGTGCGCGATGCCGGCGCATCGCTGATGGTCTCCCGCGACGAGAAATACCTGATCTCCAAGCCGCGGCATCGCCTGTGAGTAAGCTTGCCCCGTCCCGGCTTCGACCGGCCTCCAGCGCATGAGTGCAGCTTGTGCTGCTGCTGACGTGCCAGTTGCCCGGCCATCCAGTCGGCCTTCCCAGTATGTCCATCCGCTGAATAAACCGCGCGCTGCTCGCTCCCTGGTTACGTCCCTGTCCTCTCCGTGACCGTAGCCCAAAGCCACTCCAGCGGTCGGCTGGCTTCTGTCGTACACCCATGCCTCGTACTTGATAGAGCCAGCCCAGCGCGGGCGAAACAAGCCATTGCGCGGAAGGCCGTGGGCAAATACCAGAGCGATAGACGGTTCAATGTTGTGGTTGCCTGCCGCATTCTTCGCCGCGCACCATCTGCCGCACTCAAACCACCATACCAACGGAAAGCCCTGCGCATGAGCCAGCCTCGTGATTTCCTGCGCGGCTTCGAGTCTCGATGCCCATGCAAACGACGTTCTGACGTTTACGCTTGGTGGCACGTTGTCCGGCGTGATGATCCAGCGATCACGGAAGCTGCCCGCAAACGAATGCACTGGCACGTACTCTATCGGCCTGAGCGAGCGCAAGACTCCCGCAGCCGCATCGCCACTCCACTGCGCATCGCTTGTGCCTGCGTACCTCTCAGGGTAGTAGTCGCGCAGGTAGCGAAGGAACGTCTCGCCGCGCAAGACGTAATAGGTGTTGCGCCGCTCAATCGCAGTGACGAAGTAGTACTCTCTGCGGTCAGGCAGCATCACCATCAGCACATCGCCGTACGCGCTCAGGTCGTAGCTTGGTGGACCTACTCTTATCTCCAGTTCACACTCCGCTACGTCCATCGCCCTTCTTTCAAAAGAGCCGCTGAGTGCTATCGCGCCAGTGCGTGTGCCTGGACTCCTGAGCGACGTTAATGCCAAAGTAACTTCAGCGCCAATCATGTTTATATCGGTTAAGCGTAACGTTGTTTTGCGGCACGCTTCCACCTACGGCGAACCAGTAGCGATTTATCCACTCGTTCGCCGACCCGCGGAACATGCGCTCATAGTTCGTGCCTGGCAACGGCGTGACTACTCCACCGCTGTGGTATTTCGGCTCGTAGTTGGCCGCTTGAGTTTGTGGGTCGAGCACTTCGCCGAGAATCTCCGTGTCCACCTTGCTGTAGCAGCTGAACACGGGGACGGCAAGGCCGCCCAATCGCGGCACGATCTCCGCCGTCGCGCCGGTGTTCGCAATCGAGCCGACGTCAACAGTTAAAGGAGTCCACACATTAGCTGTCGTAGCGTAGCCAATGCACATGAGATTGCCCACTCTCCGTATGGCAAAACTGTTTACGCTTGCCGTAAAAAGCGGCATTGCTGTTCCGTCGTCTCCAAGCCTGAATACCTTTCGTGGTTCGCTGGTAGCAAACGCGAAGCGCTCCACAGCACAACCGTCCTGCACGCTGCCGACGCTCACAGTCGGGTAGGCATATGGAACGATGCCGCTTAGATTCCTTAAACGACACAGCGTGTTGAATGTGCGCCCGGCGTGAATCCATGACTCGGCACAGATAGTCACATCGTCAATCGCCGACGACTGGTCAATTTCTAGCGGAGCCCAGCTGGATGCTCCATCCGCAACGTAGTACGGCGCGACCTGACTGCTCCACACAACAACCCAGCTCTGCGACGGCGACGGCGCGCGATGCGCGATTGCGACGCCGATGCTGTCTTGAATCAGCACGTCGCGGATGCGCCCGCCGCCAGGGAAGATGACGCTCGTCGGGAATGGAGAAAACGTATTGGTGATATTCCCGTTGACATCAGTAGTGACCATTCCCGCCAGTCCACCTGTGGTTTGGAACTGGCTGAATTCGCCTACTGATACATAAGAGTTACCGAATTGCCTAACACGAACCGGCACGCCGTTGAACGCGCCTAACCCCGTTGGGCCTGAAAAAGGATAGGTAAATCGCACCAGAATATTTGCACCCTGCGCCACCGCCAGAATACTCCCATCGTGCGCCACGCAGCCGCGCAACTGAGTCGAACCTGTGACCGACCCGACAAGTGCAGCTGCGCCGCCTTCAGCAGGCGCGCGCCAGACCTGAGAAGTCGTGAAGATGATCCACTCGTTTGAGTTTGCTCGATATTCAATGTTAGAGATTGCCTCCGAGATACCGGTGATCAGTGTGAAGGTCATCGTGCTCAAGTTCACCACGAAGGCATTGCCGGTCAGCGTGCTGTTGGACGACGGGAACACACCGATGCCCTCTCGCCAGTAGATGCTTCGGCACGCAAAGCGCAGTGTCACCGTGGCACGATACTGATCGTCCTCGAACTGCGCGCTCATCTGTTCGAGCACAACTTCAATCACACTCCACGGGTTAGCAGCCTGCGCTCTGACGCGCAACTCAAGCGGTGTACCCTTGCGCCAGCGTGTGTGCGTCTCCAGCTCTCGTATGGCCGCGTGCAGATTCGGCATGCTCGTCCCCTGCACGTCAAGCACGACGACGATACGCCTCGCTCTCCCTTGCTGACCTACCACTAACGTGCGCCCGCCTAGTGCATCGCGCGTGAGCACCTCAACCTCGTCTATCAGGTCGCCTTGGAAGTCGCGCAACACCCACGAGTATTGCTCTGGCACGTTGCGATAGTGCAGCGTGGTTAGCGTTGATGTTCCTCGGAAAAGCTCTATCTCCATCCTAGCCTCCGCATTAACTCAAAGTCACTCATCACGCCCTGCGACGATGCAGCGTTCACGTTGAGCGTGTAGTTGTTCGTCACGTTCTGCGTGGTCTGCTGTTGCTGCTGAGCACCTGCGCCGAACGGTAGGCGAATGCTGCTGATAGCGCTGCCCACTGCTTGCGCCACGTTAAGGCCAAGGTTACGCACGCTGAGAAGCGCGTTATTTATTCGCTCGATGAACGATAGCACGCCGGTCAGGTTGACGCCGATTAAGTTTCCGACCGATTCCACTGCGCCCCGCACGGCAGTCGTCACCAATTCACGCAGGTTCTTCACGCTGTCGCCGAGATAGCGAAAGAACCCGTCCACGTCTCCGCGCAGCAGCGCAGCGATGGCGCGGATGAATGACGATAAGGTCTGTAGCGCTTCTCGAATCACAGCGCCGAATGTACGAGCGAAGGTGAGCAGGGCGTTGCCGATTTGAGAAACCAGCGGCGCAAGCGCGCGCAAGATGTTCTGCACGTGCGGCGCGAGAGCAGCGAACAACTCACCGATGGCGTGGAGCGCGTCCTGCGCCACCGGCTTAAGGTCGGCAAACACTTCGCCGAGAACCCGGACTCCCTGCTCAGCAAGTTTCTGTATCTGGCCGCCGATGTCTTGCAGAACCGGAGCGATGGTTGCACCGAGCACGGCCAAACCAGCCAGAAACGGCTGAAACATCCGGCCCAGCTCTTCTCCGGCCATGCGCGCTGCGCCAATGAAAGACGCAAAGTCAATTTGCCCGATTGCGTCTCTAACCAAAACAAAGCCCTCAGCCAGCAGGCCGCCCAGCTTCTCAGCGAGCGCCTCGACGAATTCAATCAAGCGTTCGTCGGTCAGTATCTCTGCAATCGCAAACCCGACCTTGGCTAGAACCGGCGTCAGTTTCTCGCCGAACAACAGGCCGAGCGTCTCAACCGCGTTAGTTAGCGCCTCTTGCGCGCCTTTCAGCCCGCGCATGCGAGCCTCGGCTAGCTCAGTTGCCGCGTTCGCTTTGGTAACTGCTCGGTACATCTCGTCGTATGCGTCTGCACCTGCCATGAGCACGATGTTTGCCGCGCGGATGGCGTCTGAGCCGAACACTGTTGTGAGGATGTAATTGCGCTCTTCTTCGGTGAGCGCCGATAGCTTGCTGGCAAACTGCGCGGTGAGGTCACGCAGCGGAAGCATCCTGCCTTGAGCGTCGGTCAGGCTGATGCCAAGGCTGTTTAGCTTCTCCTTCGCATCCTTCGTCGGCGCGACCAAGCGCAGCAACATCGTCTTTAAGGACGTACCGGCGTCGCTCCCCTGGATGCCGGCGTTCGCCATCATCGAAAGCGCTGTGATGGTTTCCTCAATGCTCCTGTTACTCATCGCTGCAACAGCGCTTGCCATCTTGAGCGAGTCTGCCATTCCGATTACATCTGCGGCGCTTGCGTTCGCCGCAGCAGCCAGAAGGTCAGCCACTCGAACGGCCTGATCTCCCGCCAATCCGAATGCGTTCAGCGCACCAGCCACAATCTCAGCCGCGCGCGCAGCGTCAAGTTGGCCAGCAGCAGCCAGCTGAAGCGACCCCTTCGCAGCAGCCATAGCTTGCTCCACAGACAGGCCAGCTTTCGCAAGCTCGGTCATCGCCTTTGCGGCGTCAAGCGCAGATGCAGCAGGGATGGTTACATCTGCGCCAAGCTGTTTCGCAAGCGTCGCCACCTGGCGCATCTGATCGCCGGTCGCGCCGCTCACAGCTTGCAAGAAGTTGAGTTCGCTCTCAAGCTCTGCGGCCTTACTGATTGCTCCGCCGACCGCGCCGGAGAGCGCCCGCAATCCGTCCTGAATCACATTGGCGGCCAGGAAGCCTGCGGCTGAAGCAAACGCGGTCTTGAG
>Ga0308401_1000431_pt1 | contig 11968 bp, 16 predicted proteins | sample HotsprSampleOSM1_FD_203472 | JGI IMG/M metagenome (GOLD analysis project Ga0308401, IMG submission 203472) | Hot spring phototrophic mat microbial communities from Octopus Spring, Yellowstone National Park, Wyoming, United States - 20060913_OS-M1 ...
AAACCGCATGTGATTGTAGCGCGCGGCATTGACGCGCCGTCAAGACCTCGCTTCGCTCGCAAGCGCCTTCGGCGGTCTTGACGGCGCTATGCCGCGCGCTGGCCCTTCGGGTGCGGTTTTCCGAAACAATGCGCGCGCGGGCAGAACATTTGTTCGCCCGTACCATCACCCGTCCCGCCGTACCAGGCCGCGGGCAGGCAGGCATCACGGTTCCTGGCCACCAGCCGCAGGCAGGTATCACGGTTCCTGGCCACCAGCCGCAGGCAGGCATCACGGTTCCTGGCCAACGCCGGGCAACGGCGACGGCAACGCCGAGCAGTCAGCGCCGGCGGCACGTAACGTCGCAATCGCACGCCGCGCGAGCGCAACCGAGTCGGGATCGGCCGAGTCGTACACCACACCCCACACCACACGCCGACCACGGCGCGCCTGCAGAAACCACAGACGCCGGTCCGCCCAGGGCTTCAGCGTCACACGCCAGTCACGCACGCTCATTACCTCTCACCTACCAGCGCCAGTATTTGCGCTACCAGCGCCTGCAATCCAGCGACCTGGGCCCACGTGAAATACGCGAAAACTGCGGGCAGAACCACACCCAACACGCGCATCAGATCAAGCCACTGGCCGCCGCCGCGCCACAGGCTGGCGAGCGCCGCCGCCTCGCGCGCCCTCTCCAGCGCCTGGTGCTCAATCAGCGCGGCAGCGTCGCAGCGAGCGATCCAGACCAGCGTGCGGTCCACACGCACAACCGGCAGCGACGCGGGATAGGTCACGCCGTCGGCGACAACGCCGGCGTCGCCGTAGGCCGCGGGCAACACGCGCCAGCCGCCGACGTCATCGTACAGCAGCAACCAGCCGCGTACACGCCCAGACGCCTCACGCCGGCGCATGTACCAGACGGCAGCACCGACCGCACAGATTGCCAGCGCGATACTGATCTCCTGCACCGCCTACCTCGCTCACGCGCGCCACGCGCGCCCAAGGACGCGCAACTGCGCGCCGTTAACCGCGCCGCCGCTCGCTCACGCTCACGGACGGCGCCATGCCTCACCATCCCGACAGCCGTACCGCGCGCGCGCCGTCCGCTGGCGCGTATGGTGGCGCGCGCACCGACGGCCGTACCCGCCCGCAGCGCCGTTCCGCGCCTAATCATCGCCGCCAGCGGCGGCGGTCAACCACGCGCGCAGCATGACGTATGCGACCGCAAGCTGCACAATCGCCGCCGGCAACGCCCAGCGTGGCAGGACGAGGGCCGCGGCCGCCGCGAGCGCGAGCCAGCACAGCACATAGAGAGTCGCAATCACGTACTGCATCAGCTCACCAGCACGATCCGCCGGAGCACCAGCCACGCCCGGAAACCCAGGCCAACGAAAACGATCGTCAACTGAGCGGCGAGCGCCTGCTGCACCACCGACGCATACGCGACGTAATCGACCAGCATGTACATCAGCCGCGTGTAGTCGACTATGCCGCCCAGCCAGTCGACAATCCACCGCAACGCGGGGATAGACGGCATGGCCCGGGCCGGATGGAGGAGGGCATCCATCCAGCCGTTCCAGACGTCAACCAGCACGTTAATAAACGCAACAACCGCGTTGTAGATGTTGGCCGCGCGCTCATCAAACCACGACACAACCTTAGAGAAGAAATCCTCGAGCCAGTCCATACGCACCTCAGCTCAATGACCTAAACACCCTCCACGCACTCCAAAACACAAATCCGACGACCGCCAACGTGACCGGAAGTCGCACGAACCCAAGCACCGGCGAGGCGACGCCCAGAAACCCACACAGACCCAGTATGAAATCCGGGAACGCATCCCGAAACCCATACTCCGGCGCGTCGGCCAGGACGGGGGCGGGCAGATCGCAGATACGCCCGGCCGGCGGCGCGACCGCGCGCCCGAGCGCCTCGAGGCCATCCATCAGATCGCCGACGATCGATCCCTCCCAGGACACATCATCGCCACCAGGGGGAGGAGTAATGGGCGCAAGCGTATAGCGGGGCACGGGGGAGGGCGGCTGGTACGGATCGCGCGTGGACGTGGGGAGCGCGGTCCAGGTCGGCGAGGGCGTGCGGGTCAGCGTCGGCGTGCGCGTCAGCGAGGGCGTGCGCGTGAGCGAGGGCGTGCGCGTCGGCGAGGGCGTGCGCGTCACGGTCGGCGTGCGCGTGCCGGGCGTACCGGTCGGCGTCGGCGTGCGCGTGGCCGTCGCCGCAGACGACGGGTTCGAATCGCAAACTCGCACCCGGCCGTTGCCGGCGACAACCAGGGCGATATCATCACCGAATACGTACGAGTACACCCCCAGCTCGTGATACCGACCAAACCACCAGAGCCGACCGGCTCCAACCTCAATCCAGTACATCGCACGCCGAGCCGGGCGAAAAACCGCAGGGGCGTCATCGTGGACGTCCACCCAGCGCGTACACGACGGCGCGGGCGACGGCGACGGCGACGGCGACGGCGAGGGCGAGGGCGACGGCGAGGGCGACGGAGTCGGGGCGCCATAGGCGTCGACCCACACGTGCACCTCAGGCGGCGGCGCACCATCCCCAGCCTCGAGAATCAAAACCAACGACGGGGATGACGAATGCTCCTCATACACGCCATACGTCGACAGCGTACCAGGCGGCCAATGGCGGGACGGATCGGGGGGAACAACCTGCGCATCCGCCGCCTCAACGGAATAGCAGACGCGATCACGCGGCGCAGGAACCGCGCCGTAGTAATAACTGTAGAGCCCCGCCGAGTACACGACACTGCTGAAGTGATGCGCAACATAGTGCCAGTAGCGTCCAGCCTGGAGCGTAGGGCAATTCGAGGAATCCGGCGACGTCGGCGACGCGGTCGGCGACGGCGACGCGGTCGGCGAGAGCGACGGAGTCGCGGCAGGCGTGGACGTAGGAGAGCCAGCGACGCTCACCCAAATGTAGAGCGATCCGCTGGCGGAGCCCGGCACATAGTACCGGCCGGTTCGAATCTCCAACACCAGCGAACCAGCGCCGCGCACATCAAGAAACGACGCATAAAATCCCGGACCCCAGCGGCGACCCTGGGGATCGCGGTACGGACCAAGCACACCCTCATCATTCACGCCGGTAAACGAATACGACCAGTTGTCGAGGAAGTAACAAATGCGGCGATACGCCGGCACGACGCCGAAGTCGTGCACGTAGACGCGCGGATAGTAATCGCCAAAACCACTGAAATGCCAGACACCCGCATAGTGCCAGTAGTAGCCAGAATAACCAGGCTCGTTGGGATCGCCACATCCCAAAACGTTAGGCGTGAAGGTCGGCGTCGGGGAGGGAGTCTGAGCATGCACGGGAAAATCGACGCCGAGAAATGACAGGAATACCAGCGTGAAAACGAACACCACGCGCGCACACGAGAACAAACGTAAGCAACGTATGCGACGCGGGCGAGTCATCGACATCACAACATGCAGCGCGCGGGCGCGGCCGGAGCTGCACCCGCGACGGCGATCCGAAACACGACCTACACGACCTAAAACAGGTTGACAATGCGACCCAACATCCTGGCGCCGAGCGTGACGCCGATGGCCAAAGCTAAGACGGACACGAACGGGTTGAAAATCGATGTGGCCGCGTTCAGGATGTCGGTCATATTGGGAGCGTTGAACTGGGGCTGACTGTTGAACTCCATATCCGAAAAACCTCCTATACGAACAGCGAAACCAGGCGAGCGACAACGTATGTCACAACCGCGATCGCGGCCGGATACAGGACATCCGACGTCTCTACCATAGCCGCACCACGCCTAGCATCACCCGCAGCACAACCACAACAATGACCACGACCGCGAGGATGACAGCAAGCGACTCAGCCACGATACCACCTATCCACTACATACAGCATGACCAGCGTCACGCCATACGCAAGCAGTTGCAACACAGCGCGCTCATACTCCATAGCACCGATATTAGCACAACCGTCCAAGATCGTCAAGCAGGTTGCGCTCCTCACCAGAGTTAAGGATTGACAACCACTCGTCGGAGTCGAGCAGCGCAATTACATCCTCATCCGCAATCTCAGACCAGTTGAGCGCCGGGTCAACAAAATCATACAGACGGCGCAGGCGGGGAGACACCGTGAGATGATGGACGCCATGCAGCGCGGACGCGTACTCGTAGATCAGCGCAGCGTCGGCGGACGAGCGATAGCGCGCGTAGTCCCAGAGGATCTCGGGATACGACCGGCCTGCGGGCACCTTGGCCGCAGGACTGGCCGTCTCAAACGCAGCGCCGGAGATGCCGTCGGTCGTCAGATAGCGCGCGACCGCCACGACGCCATCATGCGCGACCCGGCGCACGTCAGCACGCCAATCGGCACCGGCGACCCGCGACCAGCGCTCCGCCAGCGCCACCGCAACCGGCGTGAGATAAGGGAGACCAGCAGCAACAAAAACCAGAGCGTGGTAGTGGGGATGCCAACCGTTGACGCCGTGCACGACCTCGAGCGCACGGACGCTACCAACGTAGTGCGCGCCCAGCACATCATGCCAGGCATTACGCGCATACCGACGCCACGTGTCGGCCAGACGGGCGAGCACGACCGGGAGCGACTCATCGCGCGTGTGCGGCACCGTGTACGTCGCCAGGAGCGCCGAGCCGCCACCGTCAACGTGTTGGCGCAGGGCGGTTTCGATCTGGCGCGCACGCCGGACACCAAGGGTCACGCGACACGACGGGCAGCGCCAGAAATCACCACACCTGTACAGACCGGAGTAGGCAGCGCGCCCGTCGGGGAGCCGGCGCACCACAACGCCCGACGCGCCGTAACGGAGCGCCACGCCACAGAGGGCGAGCCGCTCACGAGGCATCAGGGCGCGGGCGAGACGGTGGAGATAGGACGGGCAGGGCGCATCCATATCGCGTCCCTATACATCACAAAATCCCGCCTCGCAAAAATCCTCCTGCTCCTCAACACCATCCACCCTCAATACCGCTATCTCATCCTGTCCACGCCGCCGCCGCTCCGTGTTGATCCGATCCTCCAGCACACGCGCCATCTCACGGAGACGCGGGTAGCGCCGGACCAGCGCCCACTGGCTCGCAGAGGAGCGGTAGGGACAAAACCAGCAGGATGACTTGGACGGCGCCGCCAGACCCGCGCGCTCAACAATTTCGCGGCACTGCCACCTGGTGAGACGCCTATCCACCAGCGGGTAGACATGCTCGATCCGCGCCGCCGACGAATCGCGCATGCGGTAGCACTCGTCAACAGAGATACCCAGCATTAGCCTAATGCACCCGCCCGGATACCGGCCATACAAATAGCGCTGGAGAGGACCGACCTTGTATTGCCGAGTGCACTGCCGGGACAAAATAAACCTCTCGTATTTGCCGCGCCACGGAACCGGCGTGAACTCCGGACGGACGAGCATATCGCCGTATAGATCGCGCTCAATAATCGTGATGTCTCGTCCATGCTCCCGACGCAACCAATCCCTGAATAGCACAACGTACTCGCGCGTCGCGGGAGACTCCGCATCGACCAGATCGACATGGACGATCTCATCAATCACCCAACGCTCACGCATCGCGAGCACGACCAACGCCGTGCTCTGGATGCCTCCACCGTACGAGATAACCGTCGGCATCGCAACCTCCTAAGTGTCAAAACGACAAAAAGCGCCAGAAACAGGAGAGGCAAATCGCGTATTAATTAACAAGAATCGTCGCACCACCCAACCATCATGCGCGCCACGCGCGCCCGAGGATGCGCTATCGCGCGCCGCCAACCGCGCCGCCGCTCGGCTGACGCCTCGCGGACGGCGCCATGCCTCATCACCCCGACAGCCGTACCGCGCGCGCGCCGTCCGCTGGCGCGTGCGGTGGCGCGCGCACCGACGGTCGTACTAGCCCGCAGCGCCGTTCCGCGCCTGGCTCACGCCCACACCGCCTCAGCGCCGCCGAGCGAGGGATCGGCGCGGTACTCGTGGACGAGCTGCAATGCAGCCTCGACGACCCTCAACGCAAACTCAGAGTGATATTCCCACTGGCGGTTCGCCTGGACGTAGACTGAGCGCAGGACCAGCGGGGGAGCGTCGTCACGGATACGCAACAACTCCACGATCGCGTACGGGTAGTAGTGCAGCTCGTACGCGATACTCACGTCGACGTCGTCCAGACCGTCGAGCAGCGCGCGCAGATGAGACGCGCGCTGGTGCACAACGGACCACAGTGCATCCTCTCTGCGAGTCGGCATCAGCGCACCCCCTCGTCGACATACAGTCGGATCGTCGGCCGCCCAGAGTTGTCGCGCAAAAACTGCATCCGCGCGGGCAACTCGACTATTTCGCCGCGCGCGTAGGGCGAGTCGACAAACACGTCGTAACCGTCGACCGCACACAGGATAGTCTCACCGGCGACCAGATCGCCATAGACCGTCGCAACGCGATACGTCCTACCATCCTTGCGCGAGACAAACTCGCGATACGCAGCGATCATGCCGCGCAGGACCAAACCGTCATTCGTCGCCATCGTCCTCCTCCCGCTCCTGAAAACCCTGGCGGAACCACCGCAACAGCCGCACCACATCGCGACACGTCATGTGCTCATCAGGCGGGAGTGCAGCCACGATATACCAGACCACATCGACCGCCAGGACAATCGCATGCCGCTGGCGCGCATCCAGCACCCGCGCGATGCCGGCGCCAGCCTCAGTTAGCACACGCTTGGTACGAGGATCATCAACAATACTCATAGCACCCTCCTAATCCTCCTCCACACAACCACCGTACATCGCACACACATCAGCAACCACAGCCGAGAGCGTAGCCGACCAATACCCACGATTACCGAGTCCATCCATCACCCAGCACCAGCCCACCGGCGCCAGAGTCACCACAAGGCGCTTGCCAAAGAGCACCGTCCACCAGCCGGCGCCAGACGACAGCCGCATCCACGTCACGACACCCAGCACCATGCCGTACAGCCCGGGATCGTCGAGCGACGCCCGGATCTCCGCATCAGACGGCGTGTAATCGACCTCCTCGACGCCATCCGCCGTGAGCAGCGTCACCATATCCGCCTCCGTCACACCATATTGCCAATACCGTCAACAGCGCCAGTATAGCACGATAGACACGACATGTCAAGCGCGACGCCGGGCGGGATCGGGCACGGGCGCGGGGGCGGGGAGGATGGCGAGCGTGTCGCTGGCAGACGAACCGTAGAGCGTGTCGTAGACGCCGTACCAGTCGGAGAGTCGCAGCGCGAACCGGTAGCGCTCCACGAGCGCATCGTCCGCATAGGGATGCTCATGCCAGCGGTAGACCGCATAATCAACGCCGGAGCGCCGATAGCGGCCAGCGGTGACGTAGACGTACTGCGTCAGGCGACGCAGCCGCACATCAACCGTCGCAAAACTGGGGCTCGTATACACGCAAACAATGCCGCGCTTGCCCCAGAGGATCATGTCGCGGGTCAGCGACCGCGCCGCCTCGGACGACCACTCACGAGAGTCCAGGGATACCTGGACCTCGTCCCAGACCAGGACCGCACCACGGAGCGCCGCCAAATCGTCCAGCGTCGCAATCCGGCGCGCGCCGCGCACGGGGATATTGCTCACCAGATCGAGACCCAGACGGGCAGCAAGCACTATGCCCAGTCTGCACGCCATCAGCGTTTTGCCGCTGCGGAGCGCGCCAAAGACGCCGACAAACACACCCGGATAATACCGCTCAAACGGGAGCAATCGAAGAGGGGGATCAGCGGTCCGATCGGCGCTCATCGCGACGCCTCACATATTCCTCCAATGAGAGCGCGCGCAGGGCATCGCGGAACGTGCGCGACGCGCCGGGAGACTGCCGGATCGCGGCACTCTCAACGATGGGCGCAACCCGATCGTAGAGTCGCGGCGTTGCGACCGCGAGCCACGCGAGCGCCCGGACGCGAGAATCCGAATACCCGACGACAGCGCGCGCGAGCGCCGCGGCCAGCGTGGCCCGGGCGTCCAAAAACATCATGTCGTCGTCGTTGAGCGGTTGGCGCACATAGTCACGTTCGGAGCGCATGCACCATCCTTTAATCCGTGGCGCTTCTCTAGACTTCAACCCTCCAAACGCGCTCACCCTCGCGCTGCGCGCGACTCGGTTCGCGCGTTTGGAGCCAGTTCGCCCGTACCAGCGAGCACGGTTGCCCGAGTGGTGTTTACGTTCTTATCCGGCGCATTGCGCCGGAAAACCGCATGTGATTGTAGCGCGCGGCATCGACGCGCCGTCAAGACCTCGCTTCGCTCGCAAGCGCCTTCGGCGGTCTTGACGGCGCTATGCCGCGCGCTGAGCCTCCGGCTGCGGTTTTCCGAAAACAATGCGCGCGCGGGCAGAACATTTGTTCGCCCGTACCGTCGCCCGACATGCCGTACCAGGCCGCGGGCAGGCAGGCATCACGGTTCCTGGCCACCGGCCGCAGGCATCACGGTTCCTGGCCAACACCGGGCAGAACGGCAGGCAACGCCGAGCAATCGGCGCCGGCGGACCGGAGCGTCGCAATCGCCCGGCGGGCGAGCGACACGGAGTCGGGATCGTCAGCGTCGTAGACGATACCCCAGATGACGCGCCGGCCGCGCCGGGCCTGGATGAACCACAGCCGGCGGTCCGCCCAAGGGACGATCGTCACTCGCCAGTCACGCACACTACTCACTTATCACCTACCAATGCCAAAATCTGCGTCACGAGCGCCTGCAGCGCCGACACCTGGGCCCACGTGAAATACGCGAACGCGGCCGGGAGGACGACGCCGGCGACACGCAGGAAATCAATCCATTGCCCACCGCCACGCCAGAGCGACGCGAGCGCCGCAGCCTCACGCGCGCGCTCGAGCGCTTGATGCTCAATCAATGCAGCGCTCTCACAGCGCGCGATCCAGATCAGCTCACGTCCCGCACGCAACGCAGGGAGCGAAGCAGGATAGGTCACGCCGTCGGCAACGATGCCAGCGTCGCCGTACGACGCGGGCAGCACGCGCCAGCCGCCCAGATCGTCGTACAGCAGGAGCCAGCCGGTCACCCGCCCGGCGCCGGCCTCACGCCGGCGCATGTACCAAATCGCCGCGCCGACGGCACACAACGCCAACGCGACACTCATCTCCTGCATCGCAACAGCTCCTGCGCGCTCCGCGCGCCCGAGGATGCGCTATCGCGCGCCGCCAACCGCGCCGCCGCTCGGCTGACGCCTCGCGGACGGCGCCATGCCTCATCACCCCGACAGCCGTACCGCGCGCGCCGTCCGCTGGCGCGTATGGTGGCGCGCGCACCGACGGCCGTACCCGCCCGCAGCGCCGTTCCGCGCCTAATCATCGCCGCCAGCGGCGGCGGTCAACCACGCGCGCAGCATGACGTATGCGACCGCAAGCTGCACAATCGCCGCCGGCAACGCCCAGCGTGGCAGGACGAGGGCCGCGGCCGCCGCGAGCGCGAGCCAGCACAGCACATAGAGAGTCGCAATCACGTACTGCATCAGCTCACCAGCACGATCCGCCGGAGCACCAGCCACGCCCGGAAACCCAGGCCAACGAAAACGATCGTCAACTGAGCGGCGAGCGCCTGCTGCACCACCGACGCATACGCGACGTAATCGACCAGCATGTACATCAGCCGCGTGTAGTCGACTATGCCGCCCAGCCAGTCGACAATCCACCGCAACGCGGGGATAGACGGCATGGCCCGGGCCGGATGGAGGAGGGCATCCATCCAGCCGTTCCAGACGTCAACCAGCACGTTAATAAACGCAACAACCGCGTTGTAGATGTTGGCCGCGCGCTCATCAAACCACGACACAACCTTAGAGAAGAAATCCTCGAGCCAGTCCATACGCACCTCAGCTCAATGACCTAAACACCCTCCACGCACTCCAAAACACAAATCCGACGACCGCCAACGTGACCGGAAGTCGCACGAACCCAAGCACCGGCGAGGCGACGCCCAGAAACCCACACAGACCCAGTATGAAATCCGGGAACGCATCCCGAAACCCATACTCCGGCGCGTCGGCCAGGACGGGGGCGGGCAGATCGCAGATACGCCCGGCCGGCGGCGCGACCGCGCGCCCGAGCGCCTCGAGGCCATCCATCAGATCGCCGACGATCGATCCCTCCCAGGACACATCATCGCCACCAGGGGGAGGAGTAATGGGCGCAAGCGTATAGCGGGGCACGGGGGAGGGCGGCTGGTACGGATCGCGCGTGGACGTGGGGAGCGCGGTCCAGGTCGGCGAGGGCGTGCGGGTCAGCGTCGGCGTGCGCGTCAGCGAGGGCGTGCGCGTGAGCGAGGGCGTGCGCGTCGGCGAGGGCGTGCGCGTCACGGTCGGCGTGCGCGTGCCGGGCGTACCGGTCGGCGTCGGCGTGCGCGTGGCCGTCGCCGCAGACGACGGGTTCGAATCGCAAACTCGCACCCGGCCGTTGCCGGCGACAACCAGGGCGATATCATCACCGAATACGTACGAGTACACCCCCAGCTCGTGATACCGACCAAACCACCAGAGCCGACCGGCTCCAACCTCAATCCAGTACATCGCACGCCGAGCCGGGCGAAAAACCGCAGGGGCGTCATCGTGGACGTCCACCCAGCGCGTACACGACGGCGCGGGCGACGGCGACGGCGACGGCGACGGCGAGGGCGAGGGCGACGGCGAGGGCGACGGAGTCGGGGCGCCATAGGCGTCGACCCACACGTGCACCTCAGGCGGCGGCGCACCATCCCCAGCCTCGAGAATCAAAACCAACGACGGGGATGACGAATGCTCCTCATACACGCCATACGTCGACAGCGTACCAGGCGGCCAATGGCGGGACGGATCGGGGGGAACAACCTGCGCATCCGCCGCCTCAACGGAATAGCAGACGCGATCACGCGGCGCAGGAACCGCGCCGTAGTAATAACTGTAGAGCCCCGCCGAGTACACGACACTGCTGAAGTGATGCGCAACATAGTGCCAGTAGCGTCCAGCCTGGAGCGTAGGGCAATTCGAGGAATCCGGCGACGTCGGCGACGCGGTCGGCGACGGCGACGCGGTCGGCGAGAGCGACGGAGTCGCGGCAGGCGTGGACGTAGGAGAGCCAGCGACGCTCACCCAAATGTAGAGCGATCCGCTGGCGGAGCCCGGCACATAGTACCGGCCGGTTCGAATCTCCAACACCAGCGAACCAGCGCCGCGCACATCAAGAAACGACGCATAAAATCCCGGACCCCAGCGGCGACCCTGGGGATCGCGGTACGGACCAAGCACACCCTCATCATTCACGCCGGTAAACGAATACGACCAGTTGTCGAGGAAGTAACAAATGCGGCGATACGCCGGCACGACGCCGAAGTCGTGCACGTAGACGCGCGGATAGTAATCGCCAAAACCACTGAAATGCCAGACACCCGCATAGTGCCAGTAGTAGCCAGAATAACCAGGCTCGTTGGGATCGCCACATCCCAAAACGTTAGGCGTGAAGGTCGGCGTCGGGGAGGGAGTCTGAGCATGCACGGGAAAATCGACGCCGAGAAATGACAGGAATACCAGCGTGAAAACGAACACCACGCGCGCACACGAGAACAAACGTAAGCAACGTATGCGACGCGGGCGAGTCATCGACATCACAACATGCAGCGCGCGGGCGCGGCCGGAGCTGCACCCGCGACGGCGATCCGAAACACGACCTACACGACCTAAAACAGGTTGACAATGCGACCCAACATCCTGGCGCCGAGCGTGACGCCGATGGCCAAAGCTAAGACGGACACGAACGGGTTGAAAATCGATGTGGCCGCGTTCAGGATGTCGGTCATATTGGGAGCGTTGAACTGGGGCTGACTGTTGAACTCCATATCCGAAAAACCTCCTATACGAACAGCGAAACCAGGCGAGCGACAACGTATGTCACAACCGCGATCGCGGCCGGATACAGGACATCCGACGTCTCTACCATAGCCGCACCACGCCTAGCATCACCCGCAG
>Ga0308401_1000440_pt1 | contig 11871 bp, 8 predicted proteins | sample HotsprSampleOSM1_FD_203472 | JGI IMG/M metagenome (GOLD analysis project Ga0308401, IMG submission 203472) | Hot spring phototrophic mat microbial communities from Octopus Spring, Yellowstone National Park, Wyoming, United States - 20060913_OS-M1 ...
GTCGAAGAGGAGAAGAGCGCCCAGGAGATCATCCAGCACCTGAAACTCATCGGCGACGACGGTCCTGGTTTGCTGGCGCTCGACCGACGCCTGGCGGAGCGCGAGGAGGAAGAGGAGGAGTAGGTGGAGGGGGGATGATCGTGCGGTTCCCCCTGGTGTGTTCTGGTGCGCTGTTGCCCCTCATCCCCCCTGCCCCCTTCTCCCACAAGGGGAGAACCTGCCCTTTGCCCCCTCATCCCCCCTGCCCCCTTCTCCCACAAGGGGAGAAGGGGGAGTTTGGGCGTGCTGATGGCTGAAACGGGAGATGGCATGCAGGGGCCTGCCAAAAAACCTGCTGATGTGAGCTTTCTCTCTGCTTCCCTTTTCCCATACGTGGAGAGAGTGGCAAAATATGCTATAGTACTGATTCAGCCAATATCTCAGAAATCCCGCCACTCTCCACTGACAATACGCCAATCATCACTGCTTTCCCAACCTTTTTGAATAGTCACACATAGCACTCGGATCTTAAAGGTTGTTTCGGAGATGATAAGCTGTTGTGCCTGCTCTTCTACGTCTTGAGCGTTACTGATCAGTATTCCCTCGAATGTTAACCCTTTACTTGAACGCTTTGAACGCTCATACTCCATGGCTGCAATCACCTTGCGACGTAGTTGCTGAATCTCTTCCACAGAAATTGACTTCGTCTCATTGCCTTCTCGCCGAAGCTTACACTCGCCGATGACCACTGTTATGCCATCATCTGCATGTCGATATCCGTACACGTCGATCTGCTCTGTACCCACTTTTCCTCCAGGAGGCGGCGTCACACATCGTAAACACGGATCGTTATCTTGTAGCCACAAAGCAACTTTCGCCTCGAAGGCGTCCTGTTTAGCACGAATAACAGGCTGGTTATTATCAGAATAATCACTCTCAGGTATTTCGATGCGCGACCTGCCGAACCAGTGTATATCCAGCCAGGGAATTTCTTTACGAACCTCCCAACGTGTGGTCTCTTTGTGGAGACCACGCTTCCGAAGATAGTCAGCGTCGTATCCAACCATCGCCAGGATTAGCCCAACATCGCGGGCATTCGCTGCCATTCCGAGCAACTCTGGCTCGACAGGCTGTGAACAGCCAAGACGTTCCAATTTCTCTCTGATGCTATGGATGGAAGAAATAGTATCTTCGATGTTCCCATCCTCGAATAAGATTCGCTGAAGCAGGACGGCGGTGGGATGCTCCTGGTTAGTTTTAAACTTTTCGTTAAATATCTGTCGATACTCCCTTTCTAGCACACCTTCTTTGTCACGAAAAAAACGGTGAAATGGAAAATCACGACTAATTTTATTGATCGCTGCCATGCACGGTATGTCTCGGAAGGATGTCAGGAAAACGTCGGGATCGACTGCGAAATTCATTGCTCACACTCCTGAATTGCTACCAAGAATAGCCTGGTTCAACATGGCGAGTTCATGGAGATCGTCGGCAAAGAAACCGCGAAATCCTGGAGGGCTGCTCATTCTTCCTTTTTCGTCGATCTGGATTGCCTCCACGCTACTGAGTCCTTCGGTCCGATCTATGAAGCAGGCACGCAGGTCGTGCGATCTCAGATAACGGAGATCATTTGGAGTCATTATCGCACCGGAAGACTCCGCTATTCGTCGTCTCAGGCGTAATAAAAGGTGTTCGCTGTGTGTCTCAATGAGAAATCTGGTTCCATTTCGAGCCATTGCGATGAAGAGGTCAGCCAACTCAGCCTGTGCTCTGGGATGCAGGTGCAACTCCGGCTGTTCGATGATCAGCGTGTCACCAGGCTTCGCCAGCACAGCCTGCGCGATGATGGGGAGCATCTGCGTCAGACCGAAGCCGACTTCTCGAATGTTGGCGGATACCCCCGCCTTCTGCTCGTCTAACACTTCCTGAAGACGCAGTTCGTACAGTGTTTTCCGTTCATCCAGCGGTTGTAAATCTACTCGATACGAAAAACCGGCTGTCGCCAGCCATGTGTTGATCGCCAGGAGCGAGGCAGGGTTTGCCTTGACAAGGCTGCGAACGAACTGCATGCCCCGTTCTGGAGTGCCGCTTCCCTGACCGGCCACGTAGTAGAAACGCTGAGGCGCTGCGCGCATCGGACCGAGGTAGTCGAATTTTTCCAGAAACAAGAGGAGCGATCGACGGATGCCGCGGAGAGTGAGCCATACATTCTGGAAGTCGTCGCCAAGTTGTGCTGCCGCATCATCACCTGCTGTTTCTTCCTCGATCTGGCGAAAGGTGTTCTCTAGCGGTCTGATCCAGGGTAGAAAACCATTTTGAGTGAATATCTCGGTATATTGCCAAAGATCGGGGAACTGCGAGGTATCATCCTGGCTACTTGTGTCGAATAGCTCACTGCTGAACATCCACGGCGCAGCGTCGTGGTGGCTCTGGTTCTGCCGGGTTGCGCTGAGAATAATATCGCCTTGTTGAGCGTAGATATCCAGCGCTTTCAAGATGGGCACAGAATCACGTCCCTGTCCAATGATGAGCCTGATCGAGAGGATGTGATCTTCTAGTTTCGTATCGACAGGCGCCGATCTGCCAACAGTAAAGTTATTGATCGCGTTCCAGGCACGAAGCAGAAAATCGTCGTCCGCCTCGACTTCACCATGCTTACGAAACCGGATTCTGAACCAGAAGGAGATGTCGCTATCTATGTCGTGGTCGCGTACAATCTCCCGATAGTCGCCAAAATCGTAGCCATCATCCTTAACGAACAGCAGCGCGCCGCTGTCTGGCGAGCTGTCCAGGCTCTGGCGCAGCAACAAAAGCGCCCGGATAAGCGCGCTCTTGCCACTGGAGTTGCGACCGAACAGGAGTGTGATCGGTCGCAACTCGATCCAGCCGCTGTCTTCAAAGCCCATGAAGTTCTGCACGCGAAAGGCAGTGACAGTCATCTTACGGTTTCCTCATGGTAAGTTGCAGGCGCCCCTGTTTGTTGCGACCGATCACCCAGACCCAGATCGTCTTCCCGACCGGAAAGCGTTCTTTCATGTCAGCCATGTCCCGCGCGGGGGGATCCAGGCGCTCTCGAATGAGCGACGCTTCATGACCAAGGATATCAACAACGACGCGGTCTTTTTCGATGCGCTTCACTCTGCCCTCCAGATACATGCCCTCACGCACTTCGTCGATCGAGGTCGGGCGGCCTGTCCCGATCCCTGTTGCTGCCGGGGGGCGCGACGCCGACGATGCCGAACTGCGACCGGCAGGATCGACGTGCAGTGGATCCGGCAGCACCGGACGATCTTTGTATTCGTTGATCTTGCCCCGCTTGATGCTGGGGTCCTGGCGCTCGATCTCCATGTAGCGGGTCAACGCTTTATCCGGACCAGGCCACTCCAGCATGCGCAGCAACATCTGAATGCGCTCGACCTGGGCTAGACTCGCCTGTTGTGCCACACCGATCCGGTCGCACATAAAGGTGTCGAATGCTTCAACAAACTCCGGGATGCGGTCGGTAGCTGCCGTCACACCTTCCTGCCAGGTCTCGCCATCGAAAAGTGTCTGGTAGCGTTGCCGCCGATCTTCAAGCAGCAGGTTGACATCGATCTTGATGGCGCCCATGCCGTAGGGTTTGCCCATACCGATGCTGTGACGGTACGCTTTTCCCGGTTCGCCGGGCAGGGTCAACGCCCACAGCAACGCGCCTAACTCTTCGTCGGAAAGGTTCTCGAAGCGGATGCGCCAGCGGAAACGCACACCGGCAGCAACCGGACGCATCTGTGTATGTTGCGTGTCGTGTTCCCTTTCGCGCCCCTGCGCATCGCGCAACTTTTCCAGCGCCTCCTGCACATCGGCGACCGTGATCGGACCCTTGTGCCAGTAGAGTTTATGACCACGAATGACGCTGACCATCGGGTCGGTGTAATCGTTGCGCTCCCTGACCAGTTTGGGGTTGCCGCTGCGGTCGCGTCCCTGCTCCTGCGGATCAGGCGTGCACTGGGTCAAATAGTGCTGGAAAGTCGTCGGCTTGGGACTGGCCAGGATTTTGGGCACAATCGGTTCATCCGACCACCAGATGTTGATCTGTCCTGGCTCAAGCAGTGCATCACCGACGAAGACGCGACTGGCGTAGGCGCGAGCCTTACCCTCACCCCTGGATTTGGTGTAGCCAAAGATCGCATCAGCCAGGTCAAGATCTTCTTCACGGCGCAAATCTTCTGGCACAAAGTCAAGGGGCGTGTGTAAATAGGGCAGGCGCATCATCATGGTGTGACCGAAGAAGATGAGGTTCCCATTCTTCATCAGGTAGAACACCGGCTGCCCGTCGCGCAACACGCCGTCTTTCCCCAGCAGGCTTTCCTGCTCCTGGCTGACCTGATCTTTGTACGCCGCAACCAGTTCATCGGGGATCGGAATCAGTTGAGCCTGCTCATCCGGCGGATAGATGACCGCCTCGCTCCGTTTTGAAGCCATCGGGCCACTGCGCACCAACGCGCCTTCGATCAGGCCGGAAGCCGGTGTCGCCGACGCGCGGATTACCCTGGCATACTTAATGCGTAGAAAGCCGCCACGCACATCCTGGTAGTCATACGGTCCGGCCTGAAAGAAGATCCTCGAGGCATTCTTGCAACCCGGAATCTTCGTCAGGTTGGGCGGGATGCTGTCGCTCCGAATACGCGCGAAGGTTGTGCCGCCCATCTCTCTGGCAGGACGGATGAAGTACTCGCCACGATCTTTCTTGATGTAGCCGGCTTTGACCAGCGGCGTGTAGTGCCAGGCCATTTTTCCGCTCCGATTGCGACGCTGACCGTCATCACGCATCACTCGCTTGCGGTATTCGTTGCCATGGCTGGTGGTGTCGCCGACGGCGCGGTAGACCAGTGGTTGATCGGACACCCACTGCACTTTGCTGTAGCTGATGATCTCCACAATCTGGCGCAGCATCCCGCGCAGGCTGCTGCCCGGAATGCGCGGTGTCTTGTCCGGATCGGTGAAGAAGAAATCCGGCTTGTTGCGCACCTGCTGACGCCACGGCATCTGTTCGTCCGCGCTGCGCTCCTGCCGCTCGAACTCCTCAGGGGTTAGCGGGGCGCGCACGTAGACCGGCGACGCAGTGGTGATGACACATTCAATCGTGCCGGTGTGGCGGTCGGGGTGGTAGCAGTCCTGGTCGGGCAGCGTCGCTGGATCGATGGTGACCACCTTTTCCGGCAATGGCACAAAGTTATAGGGCGCTATGGCAATCTCTTTAGTTGGGTTTACGTGCCTGGGAATTGTCATGACACTCTCCTTACGCTTCCGGCAGAAGCTGAACAAGACGGCTCAGCGTGATACTGGCTTCACCGTCCTCGTTTTCGGTGATGTAGTGACGCACGCGCAGACGCAACTGATGATGTTTGAGTTGCTCCGCAGTGATGACAATCGGCACTGCGTGACGCATGCCCTGCGCGCCTTCGCGCAGCAGCGTGAAGCCGTCTTTGACAGTCTCCACAGTGTCGCCCCATAGGATGTGATCCTCATCAATAATGTCGTCATCGTTGCCTGGAGTATCGGTGGCAAAGCGGGCGCGCCAGCCATCGTCGTCGCGCCAGAGCAGCACTTCCCCTGGTAGACCGAATATCCGCGCCTGTTGCAAGGTGGAAGCGCGCAACGGCGGCGATGCCGGTGCAATACCGTGGGAAATGTGCAGACCATCGCCATCGATGCGACCCCAGATCACCCCATCGTCGGCATGGGCGAGCAGGTAGCGCAGCCCAAACTTCCGCGACTGAGCAACGATCCAATCCGCAGGACGGGTTGTGAAGTCGCCATCCACGGGGATACCGGTGAGCTGATAGGGTAGCTTCGTCATTGTGTTGCCTCCGTGTGCAGGGCTGCAACATAACGCTCAAGGGCGATGCGGTCTCTGACAGTCAGGCGCCTGTCTCCGTCAACAGCACTGATGGTGATCGGTTTTCCTTTGTGCTGGGGCGTTTCAATCACCGCCGCGACGCCTTTCAACCGTCCGCGACCGATACCGACCTCACCACCCAGGGGCACGTCGCCAGTCCACAGGTCTTTGAGCAGCAACAGCAGCAGTCCGATCTCGGCATCCTGGGGGTTACGGAGCGTCAGGTCGATGGTGACAAGGGTATCGTTCTTGCCGAAGACCGGTTGTTCGTTGAACAGTCCCGTTCCGTGGACGCTGCCGGTGAACCGGTCTATGCGAATGCGGTTCTGCACCAGGTTCACAGGATTCTCGATCACCGTCTCACTGACAATGAGGCGACTGGATCGAGCAGTCTGTTTGTTGCCGCCGATGATCCTGGCAGGTCCGAACATATTGTCGATCATATTCATCGCCTGCTCAGCGTTGCCAATAGTGCGCAGAATACGCTCAGCACGATGACGCAGCGCACCTGCCAGGCTTGTGCCGGAGAGAACGGGCTTTCGCGCCCCGCCTGGCCGGACGCTGTGCAGGTGCACCGTGTCCGGTCCGCGATCCTGTTCGCCGAAACCCGCCCGGATCAGGAGCGACCCGTCAATGATGAATTGCGCATGAATGCGACAGAGGTTGCGTCTGTCCTCGACATGATCCAGGCTCACACCGAGCAGGTTGGCAATGCGCTGACCGGATTGTTGATCACCTGGAGTGACTTTCCAGTCAGGGTGATCTTCGGCGAGCCAGGCAAGCAGATCGGTCGTCTTGGTGAAGTCGTAGCGGGTGACACGCCAGCGCTCGACCCTGCACACGCCAAAGCCGCGTCGCTTGCGCAACCCGATGGCGATCTCGCCCGTTTCGAGTCCATGAAGGGCGAGAGCGAGCATCCGGTTCACCTGCTGCTGATCGTTGCCGCGACTAAGCAGCAGTTCCATGCGGAGCGGGAAGGTTGTGCCAGCTTCGAGGAGCTGAAGGTCGTACTTGTAGCCGCGCAGAACGCCATTATCAACGTCGATTTTCGCAGTGCGCGTGATCGGATCGATGCGCACGCCGTCGCGCAGTTCGATCCCCGGCATCTCACCCAGGGCATCGTCGATGATCAACGCGCTCTGATTGCCTTCGTCGTTGCCCTTCTCTCCTCCGAAAAGTGCTTCAATCAATGCATCCGTTGCCCGTTGCTCAAAGCCATGACGATACTCACGCAGGTAGTTGCGCAGCGCGCCAGCCAGTGACGTCCCCGGAAGCAACGCCCTGCCGGTCGCTTCGTCCAGCAACAGCGGCATGTCCACGATACCGTCGGTGTCACCGTTGCCCAGGTGCGTGGGGGTTTGCAACACCAGATCACCCTCGATCACCCAGCGTCCGCCGATCTGCCGAGATTTTGCCAGGGGATGCGCGCTCATCGACCGCCTCCATCTTCTGTGCGTCGCTCTTTTGCCAGTTTTGCGAGTACGCCATCGATCAGGCGGAGCGTGTACTCGCACGCCAGCGCCTCGTTGCCCTGGGTGCTGACCTGGACATTGTTACCGATACGTTTGAAGACATTCTGTGCGCCGAGTTTGTTCCATACTGTTTCAGGTTGATTCAGACGCTCTTCGAGCCAGCGGGAGAGGCGTTCCGAACCGAGACGGGTCTGGTCGAACTGATCTCTGACCGAGCGACGTGTTTTGATATTCTCGGCTACATACTTCTGCAAGCGTGCAATATCGCCGTGTGGCAGCGCTTCGCGCACGATGATACGCAGCCGCGAGATTTGAGCGTTAGAGACAGGAGGTCTTTTGGGGATCCGAATATCGTTGATCGCCTTGCAGAGCATGCCGTCCAGTTTCCGACGCAACATGCGCCCGGCCATCTGTTGCGCCATCTCATACGCTACGCCATCGAGCTTCGGCGCCGGTTGAGCAATCGGGCTCGCTTCTGGCGGCGCCACTCTGGTCAGCCTTGCCTCAGATTGCCAGTTGAATGCGATGCGACCAAAGCCCTCGCTCCTTCGCTCGCCGATGCCGCGCCATTCGGCGCTGGAAATGGTTTCGGGCGGGATCTTCGCTCTGGCACGAAAGACGAACGTGCTGCCGCCCGCAATTGCCTGCGCCTGCGACAGCGGCAAACCCCACGCCCGATTGAAACCGCCTGCTTCCTCCAGTCGCCAGACGCCGCGCTGTTCTTCCTCCCCGGCAGCCGCCTGAACGCGCTCGATTTCGACACCAAGCAGTTTTTGCAGCGCCGGTTGCAGATTCCAGGTATATTGACCGGTGTTCGGATCGCGCACCAGTGTGTCGCTTAGAAGCGTGACAACGAATGTCTCGCCGTTATCAATGGGCGTGATCCGTCTGGATATTTCGCGCCATCCCTCAACGTCTTGCAGCTTACCTACCTCGACGGCAACCCGTCCGTAGCCGCTGTTGCTCGAGCCGCCGAGACGATAGATGCGCCGGAGCAGTGACGATGCCAGCTCAACGTCAGCATCCTCATCAATCAGGACCCAACCGGCGAATGTTTGACCTTCTTCCAGCGCATCGTACTGGAAAACAGCGCCGCTCTCGTCGAGCGCGCGCCCTTTTACGCGATCACGCTGGGTATGCACATTGATGCGACGTTCCGGGGCGATGAAGAAGATATGGCTGTCCTCCATCCAACAGAAGGGTTGTGACTCTTTTGCAGCAGCGACAAACTGTGCCTTCTCGTCATCCACTTCAGCAATTGTCTCAAGGGCGAAGTCATAGATTGACGAATCTTCACCCTTGACATGGAACAGTGAACGCGGTGTTGGCAATGTTCTGACGCCCCTGGCATCGACCGGATAAGCGTTGAGGTAACGGGTGCGTCCATCGAAGAAGAGACGTCGGACTTCCTCTGCGCCTGCATCCAGGGTAGCGATGGCCTTTTCCCGCATATACGCGGCTACTGCTGCACCGCGCACCAGACTGCCGGGCACATACGGATAGGAGACGCCACTGTTAGGATCGCCCGCAATGCGTGTCGCCAGCAGCGGCTCCAGCAATGTCACACGATAGGGTATGATCTTCATCGCACCACCTCTCCCGCAAACACACGAAAGTAGCGTTCGGTGATGTCTATGCCGTTGCCATCCAGCAAACGCGCCCGGAGTCGACCGCGTCCCCGGTTGCGACCGATGCCAGCGCGTCTCCACGCCAGGATGCAGGCTGCCAGCAGCGCGAGTGTTTGTGAGTCGGGTTCTGCCGCAAACTCCAGCGTCGCCTCGAAAATTGTGCCGGGCAGAACCACGCGCAGCGAGCGCAGACTACCCTTTTCGGGAGCGCCGTACTCATTCATCGAGGTCTGGCGGCGAATGGCAGTCAGCGACTCCAGCACTTCACCAGTCGACATGTCACCTGTGCGTACTGCCATACTGATAGCGGCTCGCAGTGACTCAGGCAAACGAGCGTCGCCAACGCGCAGCGTTCCGGTATCTTCAATGGTGCTTCCCGGTCGACCGAACATGCGATAAGCCGTCTGACGCCACTGGTCCGCTCGCTGTTGCAACTCAAGTGCGTACAGGATGTTGGCGCATTCCTCCGCCAGCAAGCCTTTCAATGTACGTCCACGCAGGAACGGCAATCCATCGCCATCGTGCTCAACTTCTTCGTCCACCAGACCGGCCACCCCATCGCCGCGCCCGAACGTGGCAGCAGAGCGCAGATCGAATTGCAGTTTATAGGCCGTCATGTTCAGCCTCCTGGGATGAATGCTTGAATGCTGGAACTTTCTTCTCCAGATCGGTGAAGAAATCCATCATCTCGATTGCGTCAAAGTACACGCAACGGTTGCCTGCCCACCCGGTTGTTTCGTAGCCCGAAACATTGAGAGACGGCGCCCTGGGTAATTGTTCGATTTGATAGGTGCGGAGAAATTCCCGAACCGCAGCCGGACCATCACGCAGCGCCTCACGCAGGGCTTTGACCTTGTTGCGACGATCAAACCACTCGCCATCTTCGTCAATAAACCGGTCTAGCAGCGTGTAGAAGGTGGGCCAGTTTCGCCAGGTGTGCGTGGATGCGCGCAGCAGCACCGGACGCATATGGAGCTCTCCTTGCCGGACGGTATATTCGCGGTAGCGGATCGCTTCCAGCGAACCGGTGATGCCGCTCATAGCGATGTGCCAGTCCAGCGCCGAGCCATCTATCTTTTCCTCTTTGAGCATCTGCTTAGCGGAGCGGCAAAGCTCCTCGCTTAACCGATAGGCACGGGCAAAGGGATAGTGCGTCTTGACCAGAGCAACGCCAGCGCACGCATACGCAGGTTTGCCCTCAAACGCCGGTTCGTGTTGCGTTGCCGCCTCAAATGCTTCCAGGTAGCGCACTGCGAGCGATAGCCCGTAGCTGCCGTGACAGACGAACGTCACATCGTCACCGCCGAACACGATGGGGCGCAACGGGAATTGCTGGCGATGGCGATTGGCGAGTTTAGCATCAGCAATGAAGGCGCCAGCCATCAGATCGATGACACTGCTCAGAGCCTGGGTGGCAGCACGCTCCAGGCCTTGCGAGAACGCGCGGATCGCTTCAATGTAGTCCCGATTCTGCTGTGGAGTATCATAACGGCGTGCAATAGCGTCCACGCGCCTACCGATACCATTGCCATCGGCATGAACGACGGCGATATAACTGTCCTCGCCCTTGACTCTTCCCAAATCATCAAAATCGCGCGGAATATCCCAATTCCCCCGTTCTATCTGCGGTAATCCGGCTTTCAAACGAGCCGTGCTCTGATCTTGAACCTTCGCATCACTTTTTGCCCTGATTTCCAGCGATACCGGTTTCTTTTCAACAATCCGAGAGGCGACCAATCCGGTCGAAGCGCAGGGCACGGTCACGCCCAGTCCCAGCAACGGCGTCGAGGGCATGCGGTTCTGCTTTTTGCGTGCCAGATCGACGCCCAACGTCGTGCTGACGACCTGTGACAGGGCTTCTCTTTCCCAATCAAAACGACGGTGCGCGACAACCACTTCCAGTCCGGGCGCCTCTTTCAATACTCGCCGTGTCAATCTGCCGGTAAATGCACGCGCCAGGTCGATGGTCTTGAACAGGATCACCGTATTGCCACCGCCAGCGTAGATGACCTCGGCGTCCAGGGTGTCAATGGTACGGCGGTTGTCGAACTCGCCCGTTGTCATATTCACCACATTGTGAGCAGCGGGGAGCGCTTCGTACACCCATTGGCGCGTTGCCATCTCCACCAGTTCAGAGCCGCCGATATTCTCCTGCAATCTGTTGCTGCCAAAGATATACCCCTGAATCTGGGTTGTATCGATGGCGGTCAGAACATATTCGGTCATACGTGCCTTCCTTCTCCGGTGCTGATAAACCACTCGGCCATACGGTCGATCATATCTGGCATATCCCGACGCCCGAACACGCGCACTTTGCCTTCAGCATCCCACGAGCGTACTACCTGGCGTTGCAGATTTTCCGGTTTGTCTGCCATGCAGACCAAGCCTACACATGCCTCATCACCAGCCATGTTGCGGGCGCGGATGTATGCTTCAAACAGTTTTAGTTTGCACATACCGGGATCGGCGTCGGTTGTACACGAAATGGCATATAGCCGATATCCCTGCATCACCCCGATGTCGATGTCGTACTCCGGGCTATCCGGTTCACTCTTCGGGCGGATACCCATGCCGGTGTCGTGGATTCGGCTCTCAGGGCGCTGGTTCTTTACCTTGCTGATGACGTGGAAGACGTAATGCTCCAGCCACTTACCGTCCAGCCATTCACACAGGTGCTTGATTTTTCTAAAGCCAGATCGTTGAGCCGCTTCCTTCAGTTGCAGAACACTATCACTTGCATCAAACACGATTTGCATCTGTTTAGCGACAGTCTGCAGGGATGGGTCCGTCGGCAACGGAATGGATACCCGCTGAAGAAGAGTTTCCTTATCCCACTCATAAGCTTTCTCGGTGCGAGTCTTTTCGCGCAGAATCTCATCGCACCATCTTCGCCACTGCTCGATTGCATCAGGGT
>Ga0308401_1000442_pt1 | contig 11860 bp, 5 predicted proteins | sample HotsprSampleOSM1_FD_203472 | JGI IMG/M metagenome (GOLD analysis project Ga0308401, IMG submission 203472) | Hot spring phototrophic mat microbial communities from Octopus Spring, Yellowstone National Park, Wyoming, United States - 20060913_OS-M1 ...
GTCCGTTCACGGTGAAAATCCTTGTGGACGGCGATGATGAAACGGAAGCAGGGGGGTTGGCGTATAAAGGACAGCAGATAACGATGGAAGCCTTAGAGTGTTCCTTCGCCGTTGTTGGGAACCTGTTGGTAGACCACGATGACCCCCCTGCTACCAACGGAACGCTGTCCTGATGGAACTTAGAGCAGGGGGACAACCGTCTATATGTATGGTGGGGCTATGAAGAAAGTCAAAATCCCAAAGGTGCGCCCCCGACGGGTGGGGCGAGTGCGGATGGTGCGGGCAAAAGGCGTCCGTATGCCTTATGACGCAGGGCGACGCCCGCTTCCTCAACAAGGGCGTATGTCCTTGCCTTACTTGCGGTTGAAGGAATTGAAGGAGATGGAGAAAATTCTGAAAGAGTTTGGGAAGCAAATCAATCCTGCCAAGATGTTCATACCGCAAAACCCCTTGCTTGGGCGTAGTTTGCAAGGGGCGATAGGTGGACTGAAGGGTGTGCGGGGTTTGCCCCCGTTATAGGATGGTGATAGAAATGATGTCGTTGTTGATACTGACCGTGTTCCTTGCCCTCTTTTTGGGTATCATAGACCGTATCTTCAAACCCCGAACACCTCGCGAAATACTGCGTATGCGTCAGAAAAGCGGGGCGTTGAGTGATGAGGGTTGGGAATTGTTGGAGCAATTCAAAGAGCAATACGGGACGCCTATCGCTATGATAGCCCCCGTGCTATCGGCGTTAGATGAGCGGTTGCGTCTTCGTGTTCCTGAACTTCGCGCTCTTCCCACTTCTCTTCCTCAACGCTTGCCTGACCTTCCTTCGCTTCCTTTTGCGTCCCAACGCCTTGCTATGCTTGAACAGTCGGGGGCGATGGAGCAAGGACTGCAACAGCAAGCGCAGGCTTTGCAGGCTTCGGGGTTTCGGGGCGGTAGCCTTGCAAGGGCGATGATGGGAGCGCGGTTGGGAACGATGATGAACAGAGAGCGAATGTTGGCTGACCTTGCTCTTCAAGAATATGCGATGGAACGACAAAGAGAAGAACAAAACTATCAGCGACAACTACAAAACTACAACTTTGACCTGCACCGTTATCAATTAGAAATGCAACACGAATTAGACAAATTTCAACGAGAACTACAACAACAACAACTGCGCGAGCAAGCGCAAAAAGAACGCTTCAACTTGTTGATGGGCTTGCGAGGCGGGTTGCAAGAACAGGCTGTGAAGGGCGGTGCTATGTCCGTTGAAAGCGCACTGCAGGCACAGCAACTTGCCTCACAGCAGATGATGGGGCTTATGCAGGGCATAGGCAGTTTGGCGGGGGCGTATGCGCAGTATCGCCAAAATCAGGAAATGTTGCGCACTATGCAGGGGCTGTTCCAACCGCAGGGTGCACCTGCTTCGTCTGCTTCTTCTTCTATTCCCCCTCAAATTCTTTCTTCTGCTTTTCGGTTTTTCAATCCTTCCCGTATCATTTTTTAGCATAAATTGGAGGTGAAACAAATGGACATCGGAACAATTATTGCAGGACTAAACGCGCTTGGAAATCTTTTCAACCAACCTATTCCTATGACGCCTGCGCAGGCGGAAGAGAAGCCAAAGAGACAGCAACAAATGCCGATGAACCCAATTTTCATCCTGCCCAATCAAACTGTTCCGATGGGTGTCGGCGTTTCGCCTGCTTTTCCGCTTGCGGGTATGCTTGCTAACGAAATCTATCGGCTTCCACAGCAACAGCCTGCTATGAACTTTCCTGCGTTCTTAGACCTTTACAACCTTTTCTACGGCACTCGGTAAGAAGTAGGGGTGAACGAAGATGGATTTACAAGGATTAGGCGCGTTGCTGACGGCGTTGGGGGGCGTTTTCACCGCCAAAGCAGGGGCTAAGGCGGGGCAACTGCAGGGACTGCTAATGGGCGAAGACCTTACCGAACGCCGAAAGCGTATGAAGATGGCAGAGGAAGCCCATCAATTGCAGACGGAACTGCTGAGAGCAGAAGAAGAACGCAAGAAGCAAATACATCCTCTTCAATTGGGGCTTCTTGAAACCGACCTACAGCGACGGAAAACCCTGCTTCCCCTTGAAGAACAAGCCCTTGCTACGCAGGTAGAGAGAAGCAAATTGGATTTGGAAAACACCCGTCTGTGGACTATGTATCAGCGGGGGGTGGTTCCGTCTCAAATTGCCGACCCCGTGCTAAGACAACAGTATGAGCCGTTCTTCAACTATATGAACTCCGTGCATAGTCTTGAAGCCGTGCAAAGCAAGGAAGACTTAGACGCAGTGTTGGGAGCAGTGCCTGAAGAGTGGCGCGGAACCTTAGAAATTATAGGGCGAACTCGGTTATTCCGCAACCAAATACAAAAGGAAATACTTGACCGACAACTCAAGGGGTTAGACCAAAACTTAGCACAGGGCGAAATTCAAATTCGCTTTATGCAACTCAATAACGCCCTAAGTGTTGTTCTTGGGAACATAGACAGGGAAGGTTTGAATTGGGACAAGCGAACGCCCGAACAGAAGATACAAGCCGTGCAGAAGTGGCTGAAGGACACAGGCTTGGACGCCTATGTGCCCGAAGGCTTTGCCAATATGTTTCAGCGCGTGCAGTCTACTGACGCACGGCAGTATGCGCTTCTGCAACTACAGACGGAACTACAATTGCGGGCGAGTATGAGATTGGCACAACAGCAGTTTGGGTTCAACCGTATCCTGCAAAACGAAGCGTGGATGAGCAACATCGTTGCGGGCGCGTTGCAGGGACAACTGCAGGGGGGTTTCGGCGGTATGCCTTTTGGTGGTGGTAATGTAGCCCCTGTTGGCTTCCCTGCGCCCCCGACTATCAACATCTTCAAGGGTGCTTACGACAATAATGGAACCAACATCAACGAAAGCGGACTGACTAACTATCTCAAAATTCCTGCAGACATTCCTGTTCCTTTTGGGGGCGGAACCGCGCCGTTGAGTGCTTTGGCGACGCAAGCAGGCGGTATCTATAGGAGACTTGGACGCGCCGACGCTACTCTTAGTGCGCAGGACATCAACACCCTGATTGCTTATGACGCGGGGCTAATAATGGCAGGGGCTATGGGAAGTCCGTTTCCAATAGATTGGAACACTGCCTTTATGATAGCAAAATCGCGTGTAGTCCCTGCGCTAAAGGCAAACCGTGCGTATCAAGCACGACCTATTCAGTATGGGCAGGTTCTTGATAATTGGGAGCGGTGGTGGGAACAGAACATAGAACGGGGAACCGCGCCTGCGCCCCCAAACAACAATCCGCAAATGCCGACGGGTCAAATCGGGGGGCAAAGACCCGCGCCTGCGCCTCAGAACCGCAATCCCCAAAGGGGAGCCATTCATACAGAAAGATTAGATAGACAGCGATAAACTATGCCACCACAATTGCCGTATGAAAACCCCCTGCTTCAGCCTCTCAATCCTGAAGCGATGGAGTATCTGAAGCAGGTGCTGAAGGCGGACAGTATACTTGCCCTTCCGCAGAAGTTAGCGGGGCGGGTGAGTATGCGCGACTTGGCGCATTACGCGCTTGGCGAGTATCATCTTATCCCCCCTGCTCGCCGAGAGTTAGCCCGTGCAATCTTTGAACTCTACCGTCCGTCTCCTATAATGGTTCCCCCGATGTTTTCCGCGCCGTCGGTAGAGATAAGGTTGCCAACTGCTCAGGACATAGGCGCACCACAACCGCAGGATGAAGAGGAAACAGGGTGGTGGAACGGCTTTTGGCGGACGCTCTATGCGATGACCACCACCTTAGCCTATAGTCCTTTTGCCCTTGCAAAGTCCCTTGTTTTCGGGTCAGCAAGTGCAATATTAGGTGCTATAGGGGCGACCCCTGAGAAACTCAAAGAAATATTGCAGATATTCAACCCCAACGATGAAGACCACGCCCCCTACTATGCTACTGCAGAATTCTTTCAACGCCTGTACGAAGCAGGGGGCAACCCTATTGAAAACATTACATCTTTCTATCGCGACCGTCTAAAAAGTAGCATAGGGGAAGACCTTCTACGGGCGGGGTCTATCATCGGCGCGTCCATCCCTATTGGAATAGCAGGGGCGGTAGAAATGGGTGTTGCAGGCTTAGAGACTGTTTCCCGTATGCTTGGGATGGCGACAGCAGGGGAAAACCCCTTCACAACCAAAAACGCCGTCTTTGCCTTTGAACCCCTGCTTCGCTCTATGGACGCGAATGTCCGTCTGTTCACGAAGGAAGGGAAGTATTGGGACTTAGGCACGCAACTGTTGCGCTATCAAAATGCGCGGTTTCCCATCAACGCCCCGCTTGCCACCGACAATATGCGGGTGTTGATAAAAACAAAAACAGGGCAGGTGTATGAGCGAAAGATACCAATAGAAAGTTTAGAAGCCGAACTTGAACGCCTGCGTGCTACCTTCCCCGAAGTGCGGATAGTTAGCGAAGACCCCATCAGAAGCCCTCTTGCTTTCAACTTGGCAGGCAAAACCATCAACCCCACCTACGCCTTCGGGCTACTTTCGGAAATCGTTATGCCTTTCCCTACGCGGGGCATAGCAGGGGCAACCCGTATTGCAAGGGGCGTCAGTCGCTTCTCTGACGAATTCGGCTTTTTCGCTCGCCGTGCTTTCGCTCCCCTTTCGGAAGGAGCAAGGTTGGCGCAACGGGCGGAAGCCCTTGCCGAACTTGCCTTCTTGCCCTCTTACACCGCAGGCGCACTCCCCTTCGGTCTCGCAAGTCGGTTGTTGGGGAAAGCAGGGGTGCGTATGCCCCAAGTCAACATCGGAGCAGGCGGACGCTTTGCGGGGCTAATGCATATGCTTGGCAAAGCGAACGAATTCTTCTTCGCTCAGCACTTCATTCCCTTTGACCTCAGTAGCGGGTACAACGCTACTATGCACCGCCTGTGGGACAAGGTAATGAAAGAAGCACGGGACGCGGGCATAAATGTCGTAGAGCGAGGCGAGGTCAACGCCGACCTTCGTCATTTCCTCAACGCGCCTGCTGAGGAAGTGTTGGCGAAGATGGCGAACGATGAGTATCACCCCTTGCTACGACACATCTTGCGGAAAGAGGGTATCACGGCGGAGAAGGTGATGGACAACCTCTTTGAGGCACGCCGTGCTATCTTCTCCAAGTATGGCGACCAAATGAGCCTCATCGCGCACAATTTGCACAGAAGCGAGATGAAGTTTAGTATCGGGCGGGGGTTAGCGCGGGCGAACCTTGCAGTCGGAGACGCCGTGCAACGGATGTCAACACGGGGTTTCACTAAGTGGCTCTACCCCGCTTGGGGCTTTCAGGACACCGTTCATCACCTTACTTCTTTCGGAACGACCCTTGCGACCGCTATGCAGGGGCGGTTGCAGGTGATGGAGCGCACGGGGGCGGAAATGATACGGGGTCTAACAGGCGACCCTGCTTTCAAACAGAGTGCCCTCTACAAAGCACATCAGGAACTGTCGGAACTGCGCGACGCTATACGAACGCAGTATGGCGACCTCAACAGCCCCATCAGGCAGAAGTTAGCGTCCCTGCAGATAGACGACATAGATGAGGCTTTGAAAGCAGGGGAGAAGTTTTTGACGCAGACGGGGATACTGCCCGATACCCCCATCTACTCTCGCCTTTTTGAAAAGGGCGATGATGGCGTGCCCGTGCTTCAGAAGGTCTTAGATGAGTGGCAGAGGGTAAACGCGGAACTTGGTCAGACAAACAGAGCCTTGACCCCTGCTGAGGCGTGGAACGCTGTGCCGAAGGACATCAGGAACAAAACTCAACTGCTTCAGTCCGAAGCCGAAAGCCTTTACAAGTGGTTTCAGGAAACGACGCCTGATGAGCAGATGTTGGCGATAGGTATCTTAGGGCGCGGTGCTGATATGACCGACGACTTGGGTAAATACTTCCTAAAGACGAAAGCCCTGCGCGGTCTCGGCTTTACACCGCAGGCGTTAGATGAGTTAGTGGAACACTTCAACAAGATAGAGGGAAGCATAAACTTGACCCCCGACCAACGCCTGAAGTTTCAGGGGCTACTCTACCGAATGCTTCAAAACAAAATTTTCTCCCCTGATGAGTTGATGAAAACCCAACAATTTCTTCAAAACATCGGTTTCCCTGCCGACAAAATTGACGATTTACTGAGTGCCTTTCAAGCAGGGCGGTCTCTTATCAGTGCAAACGAAATTGCTTATGACTTCACCTACTTTGAAGCCAAACGGCTCCTTGATAAGATGATGAAAGCACGCGACAAGTGGGAAGAAGCATTCTTCAAAACGGCAACGGAAACTTTTCCCGACTGTGTTCCGTAATAGGAACTGAGGTGAGACGATGAAGATAGTGCGATGTTTGCGGTTGCCCGATGAGTTAGACGCTATCCTGATGGATTTCGTCAGGAACAGCGAGGAACGGTTGCAACAGACCATAAAGACGGCTCCAAAAGCGGGGCAAAGTGCCGATGAGTTAGCCGAGACGCTCAACCTCAATTGGTCTGCTTTCGCGTCCAAGCACTTTCCGAAGGAAGTGCAGGCGAAGGAAATCCCGTCGCTGTTCATCAACGCGCCAAAGAGTACGAAAAAGGAAAGCGGGAAGATGGTTTACGCTTTCCGCCACCCGTCTAAAGTGGACGAATTTCAGAAGTATCAGGCGGAAATGCAGGCTCAGTGGCGGGCTTTCTTTACTAAACAGGGCGTTCAGGTAGATGAGGAAGCCTTCTTCCGCCTGACGGGGATGTTAGGGCTGAAGCCGATGTTGGGCGACCTGTCGGCTACTTCCGCCCCTGAACAAGCCCTGCTGTCCGTTGTAGAGGAAATCACTAACAGGGTAGGCAAAGCCCTGAGCGGGATGGAGATGTCCGCCTTGCCCAAATTCTCATCTGACCCCGCTACCGATATGCTTCTTAGCAAGTATGTCGCTGAAATCTACGGAAACTTTGCTTCGTACCTTACCAAAAAGTATGGCGATGGGACAGCGGGCATAGACGCCATCGTCTCCCTTCTCAACCAAGCGCGGGGCGAATACCTTAGTCGCACGCTATCCCATCTCACAGGCATACAACCCTTCCGACAGCCTATCGCCAATCCTTCGCAGATAACTGTTGCAGAAGTAAAAAAATTTTTGGCGACGCAAAAGGGACTACCGAAAAGTGAAATAGACGCATTAGCACAGCGACTAAGTGAATACTTTGGCGAGGCGGACGGGATGTCCTCGCCTGATGTCGCCTTCCTTCAAGTCTACCTCTTAGATGTTATCAACGCTCCGCCGAACTCTATGAAGGGGATAGGTCGGGCGGACGAACTAACCCACATTCGCTCCGCCGTTTACCGCGCTTGGCGTATGCCTCAGTCTATCCCCAACCGCACGGAAAAGGCGCGTGCCATCGTAGAAGACCTTTTCAACAAGCGCATTCCTGAAGACACCCCCGAACCGCTTCGCAAGTGGCTAAAACAGCACGGGTGGGAAGAAGCAAAGCCGTCCGCGCCGAAAATAGAGGGCAGGGCGGAGCCTGCGCCGTCTGCACCCGCTAAGCCTCAACCTGAGCCTGAGCCTACCCCTGTCCCCGCTACTCCTTTGGAAGAGCCTGCTTCTCCGTTTTTCCTAAAATCGTGGGACGGCAGGGCAGTAGCGCAAAGGCACAAAGAGTTAGAGAACATCTACGGCGACAAACTGCAGTATGGGGACATCAATACTACGGAGTATCGGCAGAAAAAAGCCGTGTACGACTTTGCTCGGAAAGCGCAAGAACTGAGTGCGTCCCCCGAAAAATTCTTTAGCGAACTTCCTTCCGCATTTGATGAGTTTTGGGCAAACACTGCTCAGTATGAATTGGAAAGGCTATACGACGGGGGCGTTTTTGCGCAACTCCTCAAAGACTTGCGAGAAGCCGTTGTAGAAGCAACAGAAGCAGGGCTGTTGAATGCAAGGAAAGCAGATGACCTGTTGGAGAAAATTGACTTTGTGCTTGACACCCTGCCCGAAAAGTCGCGCCTGTTTCCTTTTGTTCCTGACGAAGTAGCAACTGCGCCTGCTCCAAAATCTACTGTGCAATTGGAGAAATTCCCGTCTGCAGATAAGTGGACGCCTCAGCGGGCGAACAGCGCGACAATAAGTGTAGGGGATGTGCTAACAAAAAAGGTAGAAAACACCAACCAAGCCGCAAAAATCCTAAAGCGAATTATCGGAGACACTACAATCTCCACTTCCGCAAGAGACCATTTCCGCGAACTATTGGGGAACCTGAAGTTTGTAGACCGCGTGTTTTCAGACCCTTTGCGTCCACTTTTCAAAGACGGATTAGCAAAAATGCCCCCCGAAGTGCGAGAGGCAGTAGCCGATTGGTTTTTGTCTCTTCGCCGTTTCGGAGAACAAATAGAGGGGGTCAGTGAAGCAGACCGCGCCGAATTTCTTCGCCGTGTAGACGGTTTTCTTTCTCTGTTTGACGAAGTGAAGCCTGCCCCTACTCCTACTTCCGTCGTAGATGAGGCGTTAGAGCAGATAGCAGAGCCTGCCCCTATTGCGCGAACAGAGGAACCTACCTCTGCTCCTATGCGAGCAGAGGCGGAGCCTGAACCTACGCCTACCCCTGAGCCTGCGCCTGCTGAAGCGGTAGCACCGCCTGAGCAGGGGCGACGGGGGCGTCGCCGAACGCCTGAGCCTAAACCTGTGCGGGCAGAGGAGCCTGCGCCTACGGCTACTCCGCCCCCTTCGGAGCCTGCTCCTCCCACACCTCCGCCTACGACACCTCCGCCGACAGCGGGGGGCGCACCTATTGATTTACCGAAGGGTATAGAGTTTGAAGAGTTTGGCGACACCCTACGGGCGATTATGATGGAATATGGCTTGCCAACCATACGGGGCGCAAAGCCCGAATACGGCAAGATGGAGCAACTCATCTCCAAATACTTTGGGTCAAACGGCTCCCTTAGTAGCATACAGGACACCATCCTGACGGCTTTGAATGAGATGGTGAGCGTCAACGCGGTAAACGCCCATCGGGGGATAGGAAAGAGCCGTTTCTTCACCATCCAAGACGGGCGGGTAGTGTTGAAAGAGGGGTTTCAAGACGAACTCACCGCGCAGATAAACGCCCTTCGGCAAGCAGAACCCTTGCTACACTTCCTCAACGACGACCTTGTTGCGGGCTTCTTGGTCTTAGAAGACGCGCTGAAAGCGTTAGCGCACTCGGCAGGCGATGAGGCTTTGGAAGCCCTGCCGTTCTTCCACAACTTTCTTGCTTTCCGCCTGCTCAACCCTGAGCAGGTAGACGAACTGCCTACTATCATCTCTACCCTTGCGGGGGCGATGAAGCAGACGGACGCGCAGACAGCACGGCAGGCAGTAGTGGACATCAGGGAATTCCTTGAAAAGCGCGTCGGCGAGCAGTGGTTCCAAGAAGTAGAAGACAAACTGAAGGACATCTTCACGACGGGTATCATCTCTCGCCTTATCACTGCCTTCTTCCGTAAGTCGCCCGTGCTATACTATGACAACGGCAGGCTGACCGAAGGGGAGTGGTCATCGTGGGGCACTTTCGCGAAGCGACAGTTTGTCAAAACCCTGCTCACTAAAAACGAAGCGTGGGCAAGTTTCCGCGCAAACTTCGCCAACCCGTTAGAGATAGACAAACTGAAAGAAGGCATACTGACTACTCCTGTTGTTAGACACCCTTACCTTATGCACGCGCTACTCACCTATGCAGACGAAGCGGGGTTCAATCTGCCTGCCTTAGTTGCGACTGCTGATGTGTTCCGTCGGCACATAGACGCTATGCGCGACCTTTACTTCAAAAGCGGTATCGCCCCGTCTACCCTTGCCTCTATTGACGACTTCGGCGTCAACGGCTACAGGGCTTGGCTGACCGAAGTGCGCACTGCTTTACAACGGCAGGGGGCAGATGACGCTGACCGCGTTTTGGAGCAAGCGTTGAAGGCGGTAGAAGACAAAGAAGATGACCTCTTAGGCTTTGAGGTGCTAAAGACCATCTTGGGCTTCACTAACGACTTAGACGGACTGCCTGCGCTGAAGCAGGTAATGAACAACCTTGCGAATGTGATGTTTGCTCTGCACGGCTTCTACAAGAAGGCAGTCGTTGCGAACATCGGCGAGGAATTGTTGCCCATCTTTCGCGCCTTTCAGGATGAGGGGCTGATAGGGGAAGTTATCGTCCCTGAGCCGAACTTCTTCAGCGGGCGCAGTCTGCGGAAGGCGTTGAAGGAAGAGTATGGCGATGTAGACGCCGACACCGCGTTCCGCTACCTTGTTGACGGCTTACCGCCGTCTGTCCGTTCCATCTACTACACAGCGCAGACTGCGGGGAAGGGGGCAGAATTTGACCTTTTCGTCCCGTCTTTCGTCGCCGACCTTATCGCACAACCGAACTTCCTGCGGACGCGACAGGTATGGGATACCCTGAACAACATCTTCAAGTCGTCGGTTATCGTTTACAACCCCCCTGCTCTTATCCGCAACGCCTTCACGAACACTATGTTGATGTGGTATGTCGGCGGGGGCAACATCTTTAGAAGAAGCATAAAGCAACTATCACCCTACGGCGACACCCTGCGACCGTTGGAGACAGGCTTAGCCGAAGCCTTCAGTCTGCAACGGGAAGCCATCCGAGAGATAAAAGCGGGGTCAAAGTTAGCGCGGGACTTGGAAGCGATAGACCCGTCCATCAGCCTGCTTCGCACCTATGAGCGTCTCCCTGAGTGGGAAGTCATCAACAGCACGGACAGCAGGGCGGTGCGGGGGTTCCGATGGGTCAGCAACCGCGCGTTCCTGAAAAGTGCGCACGCCTTCCAAACGATGTCCGAGACCGCCGCGAAATACGCTTCAGTGAAAGAACTGCTACGGCGGTGGGGTAAGTTAGACAACTACACCGTAGACGACCTCATCAAGGCGGTTGCCGAGACAAACGCTTGGCTCATCAACTACCGAGTAGTCCCCCCTGCTGTGCAGTTTATGCGCAAGTATCTCGGTCTGTTCCCCTTCATCACTTTCCAACTGAACACCCTCATCAACTTCGCACGCCATCCTGAGCGGTTCTACACCGACTTACTGCGAGGCGGGGTCTATATGGAGCGTCTGCACAACATTTTCTACTTCCTCGCGAACGACCCTCTTACGGCGCGGTACGACATACGGGGCGAGCAAAAGACTTTGTTCAAACTCTTCCCTGAGTATATGCGCCATAACCCCCTGCTTGTTGCCGTACCTGACGACAGAGGCGATGTATGGGCGATGGATTTGACCTATTGGTTGCCCATAGGTGTCTTTGAGACGCAATATGACCCTCACCCCCTGCTTGGCGAAATGCCGATACTTCTGCCCCAATTGGCAACCATCGGTTGGATGACCGACTACAAAGACTTAGTACGGTATTTCGGGGGTGCTATTCGTCCCTTCGCCGAAGCCATCCTCAACAAAAACCTGCTTACGGGGCAACCCATCTACGATGAGAACTTGCCTGAGTTAGAGAAAGCGCGGGCGATAGGGGGCTTCCTTGTAGGGCAAGTGCCCTTCCTGCGGTGGTTGCTTGGTATGGGCTTCGGAGCGCGGGAAGTAAACCCGATAGGGCGCACCCGAAGCACCGACACCCTGCTTCAGCGCGGGACTGCGTTGATGGGTATCCGTGCCTACCATATGGACGCGCTTCAGGACGCGCGGATAAAGGAACTGCAGGCGAAGATGAACGAAGTCAACCGCACTATCATATCCCTTATGAACAACCCTACGCTTACTCCGCAACGCAAAGCGGAATTAGCGCAGATGTACCAAGAAAAACTTTATGACCTGCAACAGCAATTAGATGAGCAACAGTTAGTATGGGTTCCGTTGGTGATACGGTTGGACGGTAAGACCCCTA
>Ga0308401_1000452_pt1 | contig 11771 bp, 15 predicted proteins | sample HotsprSampleOSM1_FD_203472 | JGI IMG/M metagenome (GOLD analysis project Ga0308401, IMG submission 203472) | Hot spring phototrophic mat microbial communities from Octopus Spring, Yellowstone National Park, Wyoming, United States - 20060913_OS-M1 ...
GGTTGCGAAACGCGCGCGTTCATGCTAGTATACGGGTGTCATGGCGACGCACCAGGAAGGCTCAGGAATGACGAAGCGTGATCATCGCGGTCGGAAATATGGATGGACGCAGGTGCGAGGGTCGGGTTGAGGAATTTTCGGCTCGCTGAAGAGCACTGAAACGCGCTGCGGTGTTGCGTGCGCTGTTTATGATCGTTGTCATTGAGGAATTTTCGGCTCGCTGAAGAGCACTGAAACATCTCAAGAACGTATCAATCTCATTGCGCTTCACGTCAGTTGAGGAATTTTCGGCTCGCTGAAGAGCACTGAAACTCGATACATTGATAAAATCCGATCCCGCACGAATGTTGAGGAATTTTCGGCTCGCTGAAGAGCACTGAAACGGGGTATGAAGTTCGGCGTCGCCAGGAACAAACTTGTTGAGGAATTTTCGGCTCGCTGAAGAGCACTGAAACTTTTGCAGAACTTTCTGGCGACTCCGTCCGACAACTTGAGGAATTTTCGGCTCGCTGAAGAGCACTGAAACTCGTGCTCGAACCCGAAGCCGCCAGGCTCGTTCAGTTGAGGAATTTTCGGCTCGCTGAAGAGCACTGAAACGTTCGTGTATACCCGCGAGGAATGACGACAATGTCGGTTGAGGAATTTTCGGCTCGCTGAAGAGCACTGAAACTGGTCGTTCCGAGTTTCGACAACGCAAAAGTCGTAATTTGAGGAATTTTCGGCTCGCTGAAGAGCACTGAAACGTGGGACGGCGAAGGCGAAGCGATTCTCGTTTCGGCTTGAGGAATTTTCGGCTCGCTGAAGAGCACTGAAACGGCGGCGGTGATGAAGTCGACGCTCGACACCCAGGTTGAGGAATTTTCGGCTCGCTGAAGAGCACTGAAACGCGCGTTTGCGATGCTGACGACCGGCGTGTTCGCATCGTTGAGGAATTTTCGGCTCGCTGAAGAGCACTGAAACCTCATCAACGCGCCGCTGATCCTTGCGGACGGCGCGTTGAGGAATTTTCGGCTCGCTGAAGAGCACTGAAACATGTCCATCTCATTTACAGATTACCTCGACTTGCTCTAGTTGAGGAATTTTCGGCTCGCTGAAGAGCACTGAAACGCTGACCGGGCGGGTGCACCCGAACCTCAAGATCGCTTGAGGAATTTTCGGCTCGCTGAAGAGCACTGAAACGGAGCGCTACGCGGATTTCGTCGTCGCGCTCGTTCGGTTGAGGAATTTTCGGCTCGCTGAAGAGCACTGAAACGCCCTACCCGCGCCACCTGCGCGACTACGAATACGTTGAGGAATTTTCGGCTCGCTGAAGAGCACTGAAACGCAATCGCCGCCGCCGCGCGGATTGCGTCGGTTCCGTTGAGGAATTTTCGGCTCGCTGAAGAGCACTGAAACCACCGCCTCCTGAATGAACTCCTCGGCGCGCTCCAAGTTGAGGAATTTTCGGCTCGCTGAAGAGCACTGAAACTCACTGCGCCGGCGGCGGCATCTCGGCAATTCGGATTGAGGAATTTTCGGCTCGCTGAAGAGCACTGAAACTTCTTACGTCGAGACCGGCAGCAACCGCCTCCCGCTTGAGGAATTTTCGGCTCGCTGAAGAGCACTGAAACAGGACGCGGCAGACCAAGAACTGCTGCGACTGCGCATTGAGGAATTTTCGGCTCGCTGAAGAGCACTGAAACACGGTGGCGGACGGCGGATTAGTGCTGCTGCCGTCGGTTGAGGAATTTTCGGCTCGCTGAAGAGCACTGAAACGCCTCCCCCGCCGCCGCTCGCCGCGCGCACGTTCGTTGAGGAATTTTCGGCTCGCTGAAGAGCACTGAAACCAAAGAGGAGGGAGACGCCGCCGGCGCCCGGCGTCTTGAGGAATTTTCGGCTCGCTGAAGAGCACTGAAACCGAATACGGTTGCGTCCTCATAGCGCCCCCAGTCAGGTTGAGGAATTTTCGGCTCGCTGAAGAGCACTGAAACTTTGGCGTCCCGGCGAGGATCGCTCTGCCGCGCCGGTTGAGGAATTTTCGGCTCGCTGAAGAGCACTGAAACCCACAACGGAAACGGGCGAGAGCGACCGGTGCTGAATTGAGGAATTTTCGGCTCGCTGAAGAGCACTGAAACGTCTGGGAACAAGTACGGCGCGTGCTCCGCGCGCCGGTTGAGGAATTTTCGGCTCGCTGAAGAGCACTGAAACACCAACTGCCGCAACCACTGCTCAAAGCGCGACCGTTGAGGAATTTTCGGCTCGCTGAAGAGCACTGAAACTCGCGCGGTTCGCGTGGAACCTCATCAAAACACTGATTGAGGAATTTTCGGCTCGCTGAAGAGCACTGAAACGCACCGGCAGCGCCAGTTCCGCAGCGTTCGTGCGCATTGAGGAATTTTCGGCTCGCTGAAGAGCACTGAAACGCGCGGTCGCGGCGTGGCGACGGATGCCGGGCGCGGTTGAGGAATTTTCGGCTCGCTGAAGAGCACTGAAACCTGCGGAAGGCGAAGGCGTATCGTTCGGCGACTTCTTGGTTGAGGAATTTTCGGCTCGCTGAAGAGCACTGAAACATAGACATTCCTCAACATTGTACGCGGCTCTGCGGGTTGAGGAATTTTCGGCTCGCTGAAGAGCACTGAAACAAGCAGTAAGAAAGGAAGGAGAGGAACCCGAATATGTTTGAGGAATTTTCGGCTCGCTGAAGAGCACTGAAACGGCGCGGTACGCCGTCCCGCTGGGACGCGACCAGACCGGTTGAGGAATTTTCGGCTCGCTGAAGAGCACTGAAACCGGTAGCGCTGCCGGGCAGCAGCCGCTGGATCATTTTGAGGAATTTTCGGCTCGCTGAAGAGCACTGAAACGCGCGGTGAGGGCGACGATCTCGATTACCGCAGCGCGGTTGAGGAATTTTCGGCTCGCTGAAGAGCACTGAAACGCGCGCTGCTCTCGACGTTCGGCGCTTGGTCTTGCTCCAGTTGAGGAATTTTCGGCTCGCTGAAGAGCACTGAAACGCGACTTTCGCGCTGCCGCCGACGTTCGCCAGACCGTTGAGGAATTTTCGGCTCGCTGAAGAGCACTGAAACACCTTCCGGCGAGGCGTATGTCGGCGGTTCAAGCGACATTGAGGAATTTTCGGCTCGCTGAAGAGCACTGAAACGAATCGCGCCAGTCGAGTGAGGTTATCGATCTCACTTTGAGGAATTTTCGGCTCGCTGAAGAGCACTGAAACAACGGGCGGCGTCGATGCGCAGCCCGCAGTACTCGATTGAGGAATTTTCGGCTCGCTGAAGAGCACTGAAACTCAGCGAGCACGTGCGGTTCCTCAAGCGGCAGTCGTTGAGGAATTTTCGGCTCGCTGAAGAGCACTGAAACTTGCGGAACAGACCCGCGACGCGCGGTTTGTGCACCTGTTGAGGAATTTTCGGCTCGCTGAAGAGCACTGAAACAAGCCGCGCTGGTGCGGCGGCAGACGGTCGGGTATTTTTGAGGAATTTTCGGCTCGCTGAAGAGCACTGAAACCCGCAATCTCAATCAACGTCGGCAGCAGCGTCAATTGAGGAATTTTCGGCTCGCTGAAGAGCACTGAAACGCCTCGAACAACCCACGCAGCGCCGCAAGTACGGTTTTTGAGGAATTTTCGGCTCGCTGAAGAGCACTGAAACGCGAACGGAAGATCGCGTTCCCGCCGGTGGCGGCGTTGATTGAGGAATTTTCGGCTCGCTGAAGAGCACTGAAACATCACCGACGCGAAGCGCGGGCTGGTCGGGTTCACCCTTGAGGAATTTTCGGCTCGCTGAAGAGCACTGAAACTCGAACGACGTGCACCACAACGCGCTCGTCGCGCGTTTGAGGAATTTTCGGCTCGCTGAAGAGCACTGAAACAGAAGCCCGCAAGAGCAGCACGCGGCACATGCGGAATTGAGGAATTTTCGGCTCGCTGAAGAGCACTGAAACTCCGATCTTCGTCGATCTCGACGACGAGTGAACCGAGTTGAGGAATTTTCGGCTCGCTGAAGAGCACTGAAACCTCATCCGCGCGGCTCGTTGCGGGCTTCGGCAACGTTTGAGGAATTTTCGGCTCGCTGAAGAGCACTGAAACTGAAGCGCAGACCCTTCCCAACGCAATGTCGTTCGATTGAGGAATTTTCGGCTCGCTGAAGAGCACTGAAACTATCCGCAACACCGCGTCCCATTCCAACGTCGCGCACGATTGAGGAATTTTCGGCTCGCTGAAGAGCACTGAAACCGCTTGGGCGCGAAAGCTCAACGTCGTCTATTTTGAATTGAGGAATTTTCGGCTCGCTGAAGAGCACTGAAACACCACCGTCCCGGTGTGCGCAACGATGCGCACCGCCTATTGAGGAATTTTCGGCTCGCTGAAGAGCACTGAAACGATCTGCGCCGCGAGCGCTGCGACGGGATCGGCCGCGTTGATTGAGGAATTTTCGGCTCGCTGAAGAGCACTGAAACTGGGTGTTCCAGATTTGCGTTACGAGCGCGGTCGCAAAATTGAGGAATTTTCGGCTCGCTGAAGAGCACTGAAACTCCGCGGTGTCGTTGCCGCGAAGCGCAGACCGGTCGCATTGAGGAATTTTCGGCTCGCTGAAGAGCACTGAAACCCGGGGTCAGCCCCGCCACCCGCGACCGCACCGCCATTGAGGAATTTTCGGCTCGCTGAAGAGCACTGAAACTCAGCGCGAAAGAGTGGGCGTCGCGGTCAAAGATCGATTGAGGAATTTTCGGCTCGCTGAAGAGCACTGAAACCGTTGCGTCTTTTGTCGTCGGGATCAGGCGCTGAAGATTGAGGAATTTTCGGCTCGCTGAAGAGCACTGAAACTTCGCAACCGCCCAACGCGCAGCGTCGAACCAGACGAATTGAGGAATTTTCGGCTCGCTGAAGAGCACTGAAACGCTCGCCGTACCGAATAACGTCGATTATTCCGCTCAATTGAGGAATTTTCGGCTCGCTGAAGAGCACTGAAACGATTGCCGGCGTCTTCGCGTTCCTCGCGCTGCTCGCGATTGAGGAATTTTCGGCTCGCTGAAGAGCACTGAAACGTGTCGCGGTTGACCAACAGCACCACGCCGGTCTGCATTGAGGAATTTTCGGCTCGCTGAAGAGCACTGAAACTTCGATCCGCAGCCGTTCGCGGCGGAGATCGCGTTTCATTGAGGAATTTTCGGCTCGCTGAAGAGCACTGAAACGCAACGCGCGAGTACGTCGCGTCCTTCGCGGACTGGATTGAGGAATTTTCGGCTCGCTGAAGAGCACTGAAACGATACGCACGAACCGCCGCCACGCAGACGGGAACAGCATTGAGGAATTTTCGGCTCGCTGAAGAGCACTGAAACGATACGCCGCGCTGAATTCTCGGAAGAATTGCGCCGCTTATTGAGGAATTTTCGGCTCGCTGAAGAGCACTGAAACGCAGCGCCAGTTCCGCAGCGTTGGTGCGCAGCATCAGATTGAGGAATTTTCGGCTCGCTGAAGAGCACTGAAACGCAGCGTCCCCGCGCGTCGGGGCGAGGGCGCGCTGGATTGAGGAATTTTCGGCTCGCTGAAGAGCACTGAAACTAGAAATAAAAGAGAAGATACTGTTGTGACGCTTCCATTGAGGAATTTTCGGCTCGCTGAAGAGCACTGAAACATGAGGGGGTGATCATCCGCGGGCTGCTCGACGCGAAATTGAGGAATTTTCGGCTCGCTGAAGAGCACTGAAACGCGCCACGCGCGACGCCAACCGTTGGCGCTGTTGGATTGAGGAATTTTCGGCTCGCTGAAGAGCACTGAAACCGCCACCCGCGACCGCACCGCCTCGTCCGGCTCGAAATTGAGGAATTTTCGGCTCGCTGAAGAGCACTGAAACGCTACGTCCCGTTCATCGCGGGCGTCGTTGCGCCGACATTGAGGAATTTTCGGCTCGCTGAAGAGCACTGAAACCGGTACGGTACAGCACGCAGCGCTCTACCCACTCGTATTGAGGAATTTTCGGCTCGCTGAAGAGCACTGAAACCGCCCGGCGCGGCGCTGAAAGCAATCGAGAGCGGCGAATTGAGGAATTTTCGGCTCGCTGAAGAGCACTGAAACTCACCTTTCCGCAGTCGCCGACGGTCGCCGAAATCGATTGAGGAATTTTCGGCTCGCTGAAGAGCACTGAAACAACGGGAACGACGGCGCTGTTGTACTGCACCGCCAGCATTGAGGAATTTTCGGCTCGCTGAAGAGCACTGAAACCGCAGTTCTCGCCCGCCACCTCTGCGCCAAGCTGCTCATTGAGGAATTTTCGGCTCGCTGAAGAGCACTGAAACACGTGAAATACGCAAACACGGCCGGCAACACGACGCCCAATTGAGGAATTTTCGGCTCGCTGAAGAGCACTGAAACGGGAGGGGTCGCTCGTCGACGATCTGATGGACGGTATTGAGGAATTTTCGGCTCGCTGAAGAGCACTGAAACGCCGTCGCCGAAGCCGGATCGCTGGTGCTGGCGGAATTGAGGAATTTTCGGCTCGCTGAAGAGCACTGAAACGCGCGAGCGACGCAATCGGCGTACTCGCGCTTGACAATTGAGGAATTTTCGGCTCGCTGAAGAGCACTGAAACACACGCAGCGCGCCAGCGCTTCTGAGAGCGTCGCCGATTGAGGAATTTTCGGCTCGCTGAAGAGCACTGAAACCGGGAGTCGTACTCTTCCCAAGAGACGCCCAAGCACTCAATTGAGGAATTTTCGGCTCGCTGAAGAGCACTGAAACGCCGGATCGCGCTACCGGCGCACCGGCAACTTACGGATTGAGGAATTTTCGGCTCGCTGAAGAGCACTGAAACGGCGGAACGCGGCTTCGAGACGCGGGTACAGTGTCATTGAGGAATTTTCGGCTCGCTGAAGAGCACTGAAACTCTTCTTTATTTATAGGCGGTGTTGTGACAGTACGCATTGAGGAATTTTCGGCTCGCTGAAGAGCACTGAAACATGAGCGATGTCGTCATCAAACTGAGCGCAGTTGAAATTGAGGAATTTTCGGCTCGCTGAAGAGCACTGAAACCGCGTTTGCGAAGCGCGGGGATTTTGTTTCTCCTCAATTGAGGAATTTTCGGCTCGCTGAAGAGCACTGAAACTAGTTGTTACACTCCCTTCTATCAACGAAATCGATTACATTGAGGAATTTTCGGCTCGCTGAAGAGCACTGAAACAATCGGTGCCAGGGGGTTTGCATCGCGCGCGGGCTACATTGAGGAATTTTCGGCTCGCTGAAGAGCACTGAAACATACATCGGCGGCAAATACACAATCGCGCCGGAAATCATTGAGGAATTTTCGGCTCGCTGAAGAGCACTGAAACCGATCTGGTTGAACCACGCGCAACCGGTCAAGACCGAATTGAGGAATTTTCGGCTCGCTGAAGAGCACTGAAACCGGCGCTGATGTTCCACCTCCGGCGTGGGGACGTTATTGAGGAATTTTCGGCTCGCTGAAGAGCACTGAAACGCGTGACGCTGATCGCCGCGGGATGCCCCACAATCCCATTGAGGAATTTTCGGCTCGCTGAAGAGCACTGAAACCCAGATTGACCGCAACCGCGCCGATCTGCCGCAGCATTGAGGAATTTTCGGCTCGCTGAAGAGCACTGAAACTCGCCGTCGGTCGCGCTGACCAGTTGCGCGATGTAGATTGAGGAATTTTCGGCTCGCTGAAGAGCACTGAAACGCTGGACGCGCGTGCTGTGAGGTGACGGATGTACGCGAATTGAGGAATTTTCGGCTCGCTGAAGAGCACTGAAACCTGTTCCCATACATCGGTGGAAAGTACACCGTCGCGATTGAGGAATTTTCGGCTCGCTGAAGAGCACTGAAACCGTGGGTTTCCGGCATCCTCAACGCGGCCGATCCCGATTGAGGAATTTTCGGCTCGCTGAAGAGCACTGAAACCTTGTGTTGTATTGGCGCATTCGGCGCAACGGTTCTATTGAGGAATTTTCGGCTCGCTGAAGAGCACTGAAACATGCAGGAGATACTTCAGAGGTTGGACACGATCATTCAATTGAGGAATTTTCGGCTCGCTGAAGAGCACTGAAACACGTATGGAAATAGTTGACGAGGCATTTCCTTCCTATTGAGGAATTTTCGGCTCGCTGAAGAGCACTGAAACGTTTTCGCGTTGGTTGACGCTTGGGCGTCGTACGCAATTGAGGAATTTTCGGCTCGCTGAAGAGCACTGAAACTCGCGACATACGGATCTGCGTCGCTTGGGTCAAGCGATTGAGGAATTTTCGGCTCGCTGAAGAGCACTGAAACACGCAGTTCGAGGAGCGCATCCGCGCCGTCGGCGCGATTGAGGAATTTTCGGCTCGCTGAAGAGCACTGAAACATCGGTTAGTCATCAAGTAGGAGGGGAAGGAAGCAATGATTGAGGAATTTTCGGCTCGCTGAAGAGCACTGAAACAGCGGGTTGTTTGCGGCAACGACATCGAATTCGTTGAATTGAGGAATTTTCGGCTCGCTGAAGAGCACTGAAACCGGTAGCGCTGCCGGGCAGCAAACGCTGGATCATTATTGAGGAATTTTCGGCTCGCTGAAGAGCACTGAAACGCACGCGGCGGACGCCTACGTTGCGGCGGCGACGGAATTGAGGAATTTTCGGCTCGCTGAAGAGCACTGAAACGACGCGCGGATATTGAAGATTACGTCGGAAACAAGCATTGAGGAATTTTCGGCTCGCTGAAGAGCACTGAAACACGCAGTTCGAGGAGCGCATCCGCGCCGTCGGCGCGCATTGAGGAATTTTCGGCTCGCTGAAGAGCACTGAAACTTGCGGGCGATCCCGAACAGTGCGAACCCTTCCACATATTGAGGAATTTTCGGCTCGCTGAAGAGCACTGAAACCGTTGAACACGAGAGTCCCGATCCGGCGTATTCTCAATTGAGGAATTTTCGGCTCGCTGAAGAGCACTGAAACACCGGCAGGCGGCTGGAGTGGAGAATGAACCTCTCGACGATTGAGGAATTTTCGGCTCGCTGAAGAGCACTGAAACTAATCACCGGAGTTGCTCTCCCAAACGCCCAGTTCCAATTGAGGAATTTTCGGCTCGCTGAAGAGCACTGAAACGCGACTGCTTGGAAGCGGAAGAGCGCGCTCTCAAAATTGAGGAATTTTCGGCTCGCTGAAGAGCACTGAAACCCGAGATCGCCGCGCGACTGCGTGACGAGGTGGCGAATTGAGGAATTTTCGGCTCGCTGAAGAGCACTGAAACGCAGCGCCGACGGCAGCAGCACCAGCCCGCCGTCGGAATTGAGGAATTTTCGGCTCGCTGAAGAGCACTGAAACTTGTTGAGCGCGCGGGGTTCAGCGTTGCGTTCAGTAATTGAGGAATTTTCGGCTCGCTGAAGAGCACTGAAACTTTACGGCGCCGGGTTGAGGTTGGTCGGGCTTGATCCATTGAGGAATTTTCGGCTCGCTGAAGAGCACTGAAACGCGACGCGGTGACCGCCCCGCCTCCGGCGTCGTCAACATTGAGGAATTTTCGGCTCGCTGAAGAGCACTGAAACCCCGTTGCGCTCTCCCGCTCCTCGGCTGCAAACAGCATTGAGGAATTTTCGGCTCGCTGAAGAGCACTGAAACGATGGCAACAGCAGATAATCCCGCTGCAACTGCGCGTCATTGAGGAATTTTCGGCTCGCTGAAGAGCACTGAAACCTGCCGCATAGATACCATGAGAGCGCATTCAGGATTATTGAGGAATTTTCGGCTCGCTGAAGAGCACTGAAACCCGTTCCGCGCGCAGCGCCGCAAGATGCTGCGCCACATTGAGGAATTTTCGGCTCGCTGAAGAGCACTGAAACGGCTTGCGCGGCGGGTACGTGACCTCGCCGGAGTTATTGAGGAATTTTCGGCTCGCTGAAGAGCACTGAAACTGAACAAGTCTCGGATATCGAGTCGCACGCGCCGCGCATTGAGGAATTTTCGGCTCGCTGAAGAGCACTGAAACACGCGCCGGGGCGTGAGGAGCGGTCGCCGGGCAAACGATTGAGGAATTTTCGGCTCGCTGAAGAGCACTGAAACGCGCAATCGCCAGCCGGTTGCGCAGTCGCAGCAGTATTGAGGAATTTTCGGCTCGCTGAAGAGCACTGAAACTTACGCTTGCAGTTTGCGCGGTTCCAGGATATCTCACGATTGAGGAATTTTCGGCTCGCTGAAGAGCACTGAAACACGGCGAATAAATGAACACATCAACATCTCGTAGAATAATTGAGGAATTTTCGGCTCGCTGAAGAGCACTGAAACTCAAGAACTCGATTCGACGTTCGGCTTTTGGCCGCAAATTGAGGAATTTTCGGCTCGCTGAAGAGCACTGAAACTACCGTTCCGATCGCCTGCACCGGCGCGCAGGAACCATTGAGGAATTTTCGGCTCGCTGAAGAGCACTGAAACGCACGATGGGCATACCGTCCACCACGGCGCTACCCGATTGAGGAATTTTCGGCTCGCTGAAGAGCACTGAAACGTAAACGCATCGATGCGTGTGTCAATCACGCCGAACCGATTGAGGAATTTTCGGCTCGCTGAAGAGCACTGAAACAAATGCCGGATTCAGCGCGCTCAATGGCGCTATCACGATTGAGGAATTTTCGGCTCGCTGAAGAGCACTGAAACGGCTGATGTACATGCTGGTCGACTATGTTGCGTATGATTGAGGAATTTTCGGCTCGCTGAAGAGCACTGAAACGGGCCGCAGGCATCACGGTTCCTGGCCAACGCCGGGCATTGAGGAATTTTCGGCTCGCTGAAGAGCACTGAAACTCGAGCAGTCCGCGCGGCGGGCCGACGGATCGACTATTGAGGAATTTTCGGCTCGCTGAAGAGCACTGAAACGCAGCACGCAACGTCGCAATCGCACGCCGGGCGAGCGATTGAGGAATTTTCGGCTCGCTGAAGAGCACTGAAACAGCGCGGGAGCCAGAGCGCCGCAGCCGCCGCGAGCGCATTGAGGAATTTTCGGCTCGCTGAAGAGCACTGAAACGGGTGCGCAGCGTCGAGGAGTACAACCGGACCGCGAATTGAGGAATTTTCGGCTCGCTGAAGAGCACTGAAACGCGCCAAACTGTTTTCGAGAGTTGCGTACAGTAGACGAATTGAGGAATTTTCGGCTCGCTGAAGAGCACTGAAACTAACGACCGCGTTGCCCCCTTGACAAGGGAAATTCAATTGAGGAATTTTCGGCTCGCTGAAGAGCACTGAAACCCGGGAGCGCCCAGCGCGGGAGCACAAGCGCCGCCAGATTGAGGAATTTTCGGCTCGCTGAAGAGCACTGAAACGGGGACGGGGGCGGAGCCGTCCCAAGGCTTCAGAATGATTGAGGAATTTTCGGCTCGCTGAAGAGCACTGAAACGTGTTATCAGCAGCGTCACAACACGCGATCTTCTTTATTGAGGAATTTTCGGCTCGCTGAAGAGCACTGAAACCGCCGCCGACGCGCTTGGGCGCGAGGAGCGGCTTGCATTGAGGAATTTTCGGCTCGCTGAAGAGCACTGAAACCTACTGATCGACACGCTCGCGCTGGCGCTGGAGCAGCGAATTGAGGAATTTTCGGCTCGCTGAAGAGCACTGAAACGCGCGCTGCTCTCGACGTTCGGCGCTTGGTCTTGCTCCATTGAGGAATTTTCGGCTCGCTGAAGAGCACTGAAACACTGACGCTTCAAAAATCTCACGTGTTCACTGAACATTGAGGAATTTTCGGCTCGCTGAAGAGCACTGAAACGACAACAGACTTACAACGGGTTCGTGGGATTTTTTATTGAG
>Ga0308401_1000468_pt1 | contig 11509 bp, 9 predicted proteins | sample HotsprSampleOSM1_FD_203472 | JGI IMG/M metagenome (GOLD analysis project Ga0308401, IMG submission 203472) | Hot spring phototrophic mat microbial communities from Octopus Spring, Yellowstone National Park, Wyoming, United States - 20060913_OS-M1 ...
TCTGGATGGGGGATTTCGGTCGCACACCCCGCATCAATGCGAATGCTGGCCGGGATCACTACTCCCGAGCCTGGTCCGTCGTGCTTGGGGGCGGCCTGATCAAGGGTGGTGTGGTCTATGGTGAAACAGACAAGGACGGCATCTCAGCCACTAAGGATGAAGTGGGAGTCCTGGAGCTCTACGCCACACTCTACCGCGGACTGGGTATCGACCCCACCCCGGAAACCAACGCCAGCATTCGTGACAACATCGGTCGACCCTACTACATCGCCGGTGAAAATCCGCGTTGGATCAAAGAACTAGTAGGCTAACTTCCCCCAGCCTGAACAAAACAAGATAACACGCCGAACTTCGCAACAAACAACTGAGACGTGCACCTGGGAGTCAAACGGCAGGCCGTGGTCTCACCGCCACGGCCTGCTTTGTTGGGAGCCACTCCCTGCTAATCAGGTTGAATGTGACGGTCGAGCCTTAGACCAGCCAGTCGGCTGATCAGCGATTGGGACCATGAGCGTCGCACCCTCGCCCCACTGACATCGCAAGCAGTACTCTCCTGGAGCCATAGAAAAAACTTATCCCCCACCTGCACGTGCGGCCGGAATGAACCGTCGCGCAATATATCAGTTGCGTCAAAAAGTGCTGGCCTCACCTGTCCGACAGTCGTTGAGCCGAATCACATTCCCCGCCCCGTCGAATTGCATTCCTAGTCCAAATTATGATACCGGAAGCTTCCTAGAGACCATACCAATCGATTGTAGAGCACCAGATCATTGAGTTGGGAATGGCCTTCCGATGCCACGGTATCATGGACAGTTCAGGCGGTATGAATAGCGATCTGCTATCATGTTGGAAAACGAAGATTGATGATTGGAAATGCACTCTTCGACACGGTGAAGCCTTTTGAAGGGAGAGAAGGTTATGGTGAAGCGGGGTCGATGGAACCGATGGCTTGGGGGGATGTTGTGGGCGTGTGTCTGGCTGATCTCCGCTGGCAAATCGCTAACAGCAGCGGACTTCGATCCCCAACCGTTGGATACGTTGATTGATCAGGGGCTGCAGGAGATGAAAGTCCCCGGTGCTGCCGTGGTCGTCGTTCGGGGCGACCAGATCGTGTATTTGAAAGGCTTTGGGGTACGCACGCAAGGTCAGAATCAGCCGGTCACTCCTCAGACGCTTTTTCCGATTGCTTCGTGTTCTAAGGCGTTCACCTCAACTCTGGTAGCAATGCTGGTCGATCAAGGGAAGCTGACGTGGGATGACAAAGTACGAGAACATCTGGAAATCTTCCGCTTGAGCGACGAGCTCGCCGATCGGGAAGTGACCATCCGCGACCTGCTCTGTCACCGCACGGGTATGCCACGTCATGATCTGCTCTGGGCTGGTTTGACACAGAACACCGAAGAACTGATCCGGCGTTGGAGCCGGGCCAAGCCTTCCACTTCGTTTCGCAGCACGTGGGAATACACCAATGTGCCATTCACAGTCGCCGGCCTGATTGCCGCCCGCTATCACCAAAGAGACTGGGCCGGCACCGTTCAGCAGAGGATTTTCGAGCCTTTGGGCATGCATCGCAGTACTGGCCGTCGGGAGCTAGCCTTGGCTTACCCCAATCGGGTCACACCACACTACTTCACATTCGATAAAAAGATTGTGCCTGTCCCAGATGATGATGTGGAGCATGTAGGCGGTGCGGGCGGAATCTATTCCACAGCCGAAGACATGGGTCAATGGCTCCGATTTCAACTCAATGGGGGAGTCCATAATGGACGCCGATTGCTGGCAGAACGCCACCTGAGGGAAACTCACACGCCTCAGATACTCTTGCGACCCGAAGGGATCTGGGCCTACTACTTTCCTGCTACGACCACGCGATTTACGACGTATGGCTTGGGGTGGTTTGTTCATGACTACCGTGGTGTTGTCTGTGTCTCTCACGGAGGTACACTCTCCGGCATCCGGGCGCAGTGCATGCTGGTACCGGACGCGAAAATAGGGGTTTGTGTTCTGGCCAACCTCCGACCCTCGCTATTTACCGAAGCCATTGCCCGTTCCATTCTCGACCGGCTTCTCGGCTTACCCCCAATCGATTGGATCAAAATCTGCAAAGAGCAAATGCTCTACTTCGACTTTCAAAACGCACTGACGTTACAGAAGCGTGCCAATGCTCGTAAGTCCAATACACGCCCTTCCCTTCCCCTGACGCACTATTGTGGCTCCTATGTGCAATCGGCGTATGGTTCTGCAGAAGTTCGCTTGGAACAAGACCAACTCTATCTCCGCTGGGGGCGATTTCTGTTCCGCCTGGAGCATTACCACTATGACACTTTCACCGCGATCCCGGTACAACCTGCAGAGGACGTTATCACATTCGATCGCAGTATCTTTGAAGCGCAATTCTGGCTGCGTCCGAACGGCGAGATCGGCGGTATGAACCTCTTCGGACAAGATTTCCAACGTCGCAGTCTCAGGCAATGATTCGGCTCCCAACCAGCCTATAAATCCTGGATTACCCAAAGACTCTCACTCCCAACAAGCAGAGCATTTCTTGAAGACTCCCCTCCCAACAACCAGAACGTTTCTTATTAGACGTTCACTTCCAGCAACTCGAACATTTCTGGTCTTTATCCACCATGAGCTATCAACATATCCCGAATCTAACTCCATTATTCTCTACGCAACATATTGCAATGACTCACAATACATACAAGTTTCTACTATAAGAGAATCAGAGCTCACATGAAATTGAAATTGCCGAAGGTCGGCGTATAAATGGGCACCGCGGCCTGATCGTGCAACTACCACGGACAACGGGAGGAATCCCTCTCAGGCGCGAACTGCGATTGATCCCCGAAGTGAGATGGTAGCGGTTGGACGGCATGGGAAGACGCCGGAGCGGGCCTGAGAAATGGCAGAAACAAGGTCGGTAAAAGAGTCGCTGGAGCCACCCACCAGAAAGCGTGTAACCCCGCAGCGAAGGCGAGAGTGGCCCAGGTAATCAGGAACTGCCAGAGGGTGAGATAAACCAAGAGTATCGGTTTTTCTCGCATCATTCGAGCCGCCAGAGCTATCAGGGGTACAAGCAAAACCGGTAAATCGAATATCCATCCTCCGTAACCCGTGGTCAAGAAGGAGACCGCAATCAGAACCGGTAATCTCTGGGTCCAAGACCACCTCTTTCCGCACCAGACACGCCAGACGAGCATAGCCAGAGACGCCAGGATGGATGGCAGAAATTGCACCATCATGGATTGAGGAGCCATGTACAACCGCAGCCAATAGCTCGCTGCCGGCAGCACCCAATCTTTCGGTAAGATGACAAAAGATGACGGCTCACGTAACGCAATCAGGTAATGTTGTACGACCCACGGATCGCCTATGTGAGCCAAAGCCGTGGCCAGCAGGACCGTAATAACACCTGCCAGCAAGGCGGTTCGAGGTCTCCCACAATAACACCAATCTGCAAGCCAAACCAGGCCAAAGCCAAGAAGCAGATGGGGTTTGAGCACGGTCAATGCTCCGAAGCACCCTGCCAGCCACGGGCGATTCCGCTGCTGACCCCAGAGAAAACCTGCCAGGCCCAGAAGAATCCATCCTGTATTCTGTCCATAAAACAGCAACCACACGGTACCCGCGAAGCCGAGGCTCATCGGCAGAAACAGCCACCACGACTGTCCTTCTGCGTAGATACGCACCAACAGATAGGATGCCAACAGTATTCCCAGAAGTTGTCCCCCATTCCACAGTAAAGCGGCTGGCTTGGGTGCTAACAAACCCCACGGGGCATACAGCGGCAATGCCGGTGGTGGATTCCACATCATCAAGGCGGTCTCTCGATCGGGATACACTTGTCGCTCCTCCCGCAGTTGCAAGGCGGGATCGTAAGGATTCTCCCCGGCGAGCAGCAATCGTCCCACAGCCCAATACTGCACAAAATCCTTGGGCAATTCCGAAGACATAATGCCTTGAAATGTACGTAAAGCACCAAACCCTGCCACCACCAACAACAGGGATGCCAACCAGTATCGTACTGCCCTCGGCGGTGTTTCCCGAAGTGTCCTTTGTGCGCCACTCACGTGACCTTCCCGAGCTCGAGCCTCAGACACGGATCGACTCCTGACACACCCGCCCCGTTTCCCCAACATTCTCATTGCCCCAATTGTGGCCTACGTGGGGACGGATAATGTCAAACAAGCAGTCGGTGGGAGAAGCCTTCTTCTAGGGGTTAGCCGTGGGACCCACCTCAGGCTGGGGTTCCGCCTCAAACATCTTCACATAGGGAAACCAGTATTCCTCCTTGCCTCAATAGGCGGCCTGGTAGATGGCGAGTATCTCTTCGGCACTGGCAGGTCGACGAGGATTCACCCGCAACAGACGCGTAATGGCAAAGGCTTTCTCGGCGAAGGCCGGCAGCATGTCCGTACGAACGCCCACCTCACGCAAGCGTGTGGGGATACCGATCCGAACCCGGAGTTGCTCTATGGTCTGGATGGTCTGTTCCGCCGCGTCGGCTATGGGGAGATGTTCGGACCCAGGCGTGCCGGACAACCACGCCCCGATCTGGGCAATTTCCCTCATGCGAACGGGGAGATTGTAGCGCAAGACATACGGCAGTAGCAAACCGTTGCCGGCGCCGTGAGAAATGTGGACGGCTCCCCCAACCGGATATTCCATGGCATGGACGAGGGCCACACCGGCATTCGAAAACGCCAGTCCCGCCAAGGTAGCTGCTAAGGCCATTCCTTCACGGGCGTGCAGATCCTCCCCGTTGACCACTGCTGTCTCCAAATAACGTCCGATCAACCGAATCGCTTCAGCCGCAAACAGATCGGCCATCGGATTTTTTCCCTGATAAACCGATGCTTCGCTCGCCGGTAAGGGAAAGTCATTGTTATCCACCGCACAGTAGGCCTCGATGGCATGGGTCAGGGCATCAATCCCAGCATCCGCGGTCACTTTGGCCGGGCATGAGACCGTGAGTAGAGGATCAACCAGAGCCACGGCAGGACGTAAGTAGGGACTCAAACAGGAAACCTTGATCTGTCGGCTGGTGTCCGTAAAGACCGCAGCAGCGGATACCTCCGAACCTGTACCCGCCGTCGTGGGAATGGCTAAAACGGGGCGAATCGGCCCCGGCACCCGACAGTCGCCGGTGTAATCCAACGGATCCCCGCCGTGGGCTAAAAGCATCGCTGCAAGCTTAGCTGTATCCAAAGCACTGCCGCCGCCCAATCCGATCACCACATCCGGCTGCCACTCCTGGGCCATCGCCGCGCAGGACCTGATGACCTCAACCGGCGGCTCAGGTGTAACCTGATCGAATAAGGCCAGCGGAACACCAGCTGCTTTTGCTGCGTGTTGCACTCTCTCCGCCAGACCTGCCCGGACCACACCAGCATCGGTTACCAGCAAAGCCCGATGCACGCCTACACGTCCACAGGCTTCTTCAAACCGTTCCTGGACGACGTTACGACCGAAAAATACCGTACCCGCTGACGCAAATGTCCAGGATCGCATGGATTGTCCCCCCGCTGCTTCACTGACTCCTCGACTCACCTGAGAAAAACCTCCGCCGCTAATATCGCGTCCTGACTGAGACTACCCTACTGCTGGCAAACTACGGGACATCGCAGTAGGATAACCTCGTGGAATGCCACCCTACTCAAGGATTGCACCGGTAGGAGATACTGCGTTATACATTACTGCACACAGCTGCGTTTCCAAGCGGTTTCCAGACAGCTGTCCTGACTATTCAGCCTGATCTGTTGGACAGTGGGTCCAGGACCTCCTCATCGCTCAGGAGTGAGGCGGAGTAGTGTGGAGAACATCCGCCACAGCCCTTGATGGTTGTTCGGGAGCATCGAGCATCTATGCGTATCGGCATCGTTACCATCTCGGATCGTGCCAGTCAGGGGATATACGAGGACAAAAGCGGCCCCGCCATTGAGCAGTTTTTCCGCGAAGCATTGAGTTGCGACTGGGAGCCAGTCCTCCGACTGATTCCAGACGAACAGGCCCTGATCGAGCAAACTCTCAAGCAGTTGTGCGATGAGGAAAACTGCGCTCTGGTAGTGACGACGGGTGGTACGGGGCCTGCCCCGCGTGACGTCACTCCCGAAGCCACGGAAAAGGTCTGCGACAAGTTACTCCCCGGCTTTGGGGAGTTGATGCGTCAAGTCTCTTTACGCTCCGTACCCACCGCAATCCTTTCTCGGCAAACAGCGGGTATCCGAGGGCGGAGTTTGATCATCAACCTACCAGGCAAGCCAGCCGCCATCCGGGAATGTCTCCTCGCCGTCATGCCCGCGGTCCCTTACTGTCTCGATTTGATCGGCGGACCATACATGACAACCCGAGATGATGTCGTACGTGCTTTCCGCCCTGGTAGCTGAACTCCCATGAGTGAAGAATCCCTCAGCCGCAATGGAGGCTAGTCATGCGTCAACTTCTGGCACTCGGTGGGATTGCCGGATGGTTCACACTGCTGTCTCTCTCGGGCCAACCTGCGCAGTTGGACCAGAAGGACCGCGAGGCCACCATCCGCTGGATTCTGCAACAACAAGTCGATCGGGGAGGCTTTCTTCTCAAACCCCACCCACCAAATCTTGATGTGATACCTCAACCCTCATTGCGTGCGACCAGTGGTGCCGTGCGGGCTTTGCTATACCTGAGAGCACCCATACCTAACGTTGATCGGCATCGCCAATTCGTCCTGAGCTGCTACGACCCCCAAAGCGGTGGTTTCGCCGAACCAGGAGGTCAACCCGATGTAACCCTGACCAGTGTGGGCATCATGGCAGCGGTCGCCTTGCAGATTCCTCCCCAGGAGTACGCCAGGTCTTGGGAGTACTTGCAACGTCATGCGAAAAGTTTCGAGGAGGTACGGATTGCTGCTGCCGCGGTCGAAGCTGCCGGTGTCAAAAATTGCCCGTTCGATATACGACCCTGGATTGCCCAGGGTCATAAAGCTGCTGAACAGGCGCTTCAACGCAATCCCGCCCAAGGTGGTGCGCGTGATCTGGGCTCTGCTGTTGCGCTTATCTTGCGACTGGGTGGAGACGTGACCTCAGAACAGAACCAACGCTACACGCAATTCCTCCGTCAGGGCCAGCGACCTGACGGTGGCTGGGGTAAGTCAGATTCCGAACACTCTGATCTGGAATCAACCTACCGCGTTATGCGAGCTTTTGTCCACCTGCGGAGTAAACCCCGGGATATACCAGCTCTCAACCGTTTCCTTGCTGCCCAACGGTCACCTCAGGGAGCATATGCGGTGGCTCCCGCCGAAGCACCTTCCATGAGCGGCACCTATTACGCCGCTGCCATGCTCCACTGGCTGGAACGCTGGGAAAATCCTTCGAAAAACTGACCCCGCTGCCAACGCTCTCTCCACCTATGCAAGCAGCAAGTTCAAAAGCTGTTTACCCTACCACCTACGCAAGAAGCAACTCGGGCAGCTGTTTGCCTCATTTTCACCTCAAAAACCCAAAGCTCATGAGTAGAGGGACCCCCTCAAATCCCTATCTCCAGACCGCATAGATCAATAATCCCAAGCAGGTCAGAGCGAATACACTCAAACCACTGGAAACTGTTCGCAACCAGAGCGCAGCTTCATTTTCTTTCGGTATCTCCAGCTGGGAAACCCAGCTCCGCAACATCCGATCGACTTCTTGGTAGAGCGATCGATCCGGATGGAGCCAGCGGAGAGTCACCGTGCATCCCCGTCCAAACGCTTCGATTTCGCAGAGCATTTCCGTGTCACGGTACCAAACATTCCCTCGCTTCTGAGCCACAATTCCCAAGTGCGAAAAGAGTTGAGAAACGCACTCTTCGACCGCTTCGGGCACAACGTTGTAAATGACCCAGGATCGCCGCCGGGAAAGCGACACCAGACCTAACCAACCCACAACAAGCAGGATGTACAGTCCCGCAATCACAGACCAGGTCACTGCCTGCTGCTCCCACCCCGCCCGCAATGCTGCGAATCCACCGCGTATTCCTAATCGAAAATGAGATTGCACAAGCACGAGCACCAACACCCCTGCGAAGATCAGAAAACCGGACAAGCCTGCCACCAATCCAGCAAAATCCCACATTCCATTGACCAGTGTTGCCCGTGGTCGCTGCCCTAATGCCGCCACAAAACGCAGATAGACGGCCAACGGTATTAAGCATATCACCGCTGCCATACAAATAATCAAAACATACGGCACACCCACCGCTTTTGTCTCCCATTTCGACCCTGTGCGTGATGGTATTTCCGATAACCCTTCACTCTAACCCAGGATCCATCCATTCCTTCCCTACGTCTTACCCGCTGACTCTGTCCTAAATATTTGAATAGTCGCCGTGCTACCTAATGTGAACTCCCTCATGCGAAATACTCGAGCAACAAGTGACTTCATGAAAGCGTGTATTGTATGTGTTCAATTCCTTCGAGTCATACCCTTTCGGGACAGCACTGAGTGTCTCAAAATTGATCACCTCGTCCAGATTCTGAACAGCCACCTGATTCCCTATTACGGACTTCCTCTGATAGACTGTCCACTTAACTTACCAGACCGATTTTCCTCTCGCGGATTGTTGAGCCTATTGTAGATGCGGATTTAGCATTTTCCTGTCCTGAAAGTTGGCATCAGAATTGCTTACATCTTGATATTGAGACGGTAAACTGAAGGGTGAGATGGATGGGGGGGCGAACGGAATTGCGCAAAACACCATGGCTCAGGACAGAAAAACTCAACAACTGAAGTCAAATCAAGATACTGAGATAGCTGCAATCCCGGACCTTCAGACCCTTGACTTTTGGACAGTTGGAGGACCTATACTTAGGTCAGAGACAAAATCGCCCTGCTGTAGAGCGGATTCCAAGATTATCCCGAGAACGGGATTTCTGCTTTTAGAGTATCGCTGCCACGTTCATTGAGAATCTGCATCGCCCATCGAGGACTTCGAGTATGGCACGCAACGACGCTTTGCTCCGCATCCATAAAAAATTGCTCGCCCGACGGACGGAACTGTGTCGCCGATTGGGTATGGCCCTTGACGATTTAGCCGAACATACTTCCAGTGGAGGCGACACTGCCGATGCGGCATTCGATGCCGCGAGCGAAGCCTTGGCCTCTTCTCTTGCGGAGTTGGAGGCACGTGAACTGCTTCAAGTCGAGCGTGCCTTAGCCAAACTCAAAAATGGCACCTATGGTCGCTGTGAAGGTTGCGGCTGCAAAATCCCTATAGCCCGATTGAATGCTTTACCATATTGCACCCACTGCATCAAGTGCCAAAGGGAATTGGAAGAAGAGGGAGAAGATAGGGGGCAACCCCGTTACGATTGGTCTCGCGTTCATGACCCTCACAATGGAGAGGATATTCAAGTTAACCTCTCGGAACTGGATACGTGATAATAAAGTACGAAAACCTCATAAAGGTAAGGCAAAAATCATAAGCAGCCAACCGATACTGAAATAAAACCGTGAAGGGAACCCTTTCCCGTATCTGCTCCGACCAACAACAAGGTCCGCAGTTCGCGTCAAGCTGCGGACCTTGTGCGTTTTGTAACGCCTTCTACTGACTTGTTGAGCGATTTTGACCCACTTTTTCCCCTCTCCGGCACCCGGAGTTTCGGTTTAGAGTGACGTTAGACGGAGCACTTCCTGGCAACTCATAATTGAGGACGTACTTTATGTCCCGCAGCCGTAGTTTGGTAACAATAGCGTTGGTAGGGATTGTAGGGATGATAGCAGGCAGCTGGCTGGTTTTTCCCCTGTCGGAGATGGTCGCGCTATCTCCTCCACTCCCTCCCCCGTCGCCTGCTTCTACTGCTTCTCAGACCAGTTCCCTTCCGGACGCCACGGCGGCCTTATCCGAGCGTTTTCAACAGGTCGTCACACGAGTCAGTCCTGCAGTGGTGGCCGTGGATGCCATCAAACCGCCGGCTAAAGATCAGGGCACAAGTTCCAAGCCGGTGGAGGAATCTGGCTCAGGCGTCTTGCTCCGTTGGCCGAATCTGCAAGGCACCCTGACAGTTACAAATTATCATGTGATTGGCAATGCTCCGCCCCAACGGATCTACATTACTTTGGCAGACGGGCGGATTTTTCAACCCACGCGCTTATGGACGGATCCGGAATCAGATCTGGCTTTCCTGCTTCTTGAATCCACTGAGTTACCCACAGCCGAACTGGCGGACAGCGACAAAGTCCAGCGCGGCCAGTGGGTTTTGGCCATCGGGAGTCCCTTCGGTCTCAATCAAACGGTCACCCATGGCATCATATCGGCGACCAATCGAGGGCAGATCCACCTGGGCTCCACGATTCGGATCAAGGAATTTTTGCAAACAGACGCTGCCATCAACCCCGGTTCTAGCGGTGGTCCCCTACTCGATCTTGATGGCAAGGTCATCGGCATCAACACGGCTATCGCATCGAAGAGTGGAGACAGTAGCGGGGTGTCTTTCAGCATTCCTGCGAATTTGGTCAAACGTATCGGCCGCCAATTGCTGGAACAAGGTAAGGTCACGCGCGGTTATCTAGGCGTCCAACTCGCTGCCGCGATCGAACCCGCGCTGGCGTTACGTTTGGGACTTCAACGGGTCAACGGCGCATTAGTGGAAATCGTGCATCCGAACACCCCCGCCGCACAAGCCGGTTTACGACCGGGTGACGTGATTCTTAAACTCGAAGATGTTACTCTGCGTGACGAGAATCACCTTATCAACCTTATTTCGGAACTTCCTCCTGGTCAGCGCGTTCGGCTCAGTTACTGGCGAGAACGGCGTTTATTCACAACAGAAGTTATAATCGGAGAATATCATTCCCTTCATCGATGATCCATACTTTATCTAACATGCCATATGGGATTCCCACTTCTTCGAGACTATCTTTTCTGATAGACTTATTGTAATCTCTACATCATTATCATTTATATTTGCTTGAAAAATTCCCGAATTCTGTCTTCTAATTACCCGGAAATACATCTCATTTTCGCGATCTCAGTCGTTTTCCAGTTCGGGAGGTGAGGCATGTCCGGCGAGTAGGACACGGTGACGCGGATGCTCCTGCAACAGTGCGGCCGGGACTGGCTCCACGCCTTGGCTCCCCAACTCCACATCACACCCCCCATCATCCCCGAAACCCTCGACCCCGCCCTCGCCACCGTCCCACGCTTCCCCGACCACGTCTTCTTCCTCCCCCTCCCCCAACCCTCCCTCCTCCACCTGGAAATCCAAGCCAGCTGGGAACCGACCCTCCCCCAACGCCTCCTCGAATACAACGTCCTGCTCCGCGGACGCCGACGCCTGCCCGTCCGCTCCGTCGTCCTACTGCTCCACCGACGGGTCGAACCCCCCGACACCTGTGGCACCCTGGAATATCAGGACGGCCATGGCCAGGTTTACCTCCGCTTTGACTACGGGGTGGTGCGGGTGTGGGAGCTGCCCGGGGAAGAGTTGCTCCAGGGTCCGTTGGGGGCGGCGATGCTGGGGTTGCTGACGGAGCAGGTTCAGGGCCGGCTG
>Ga0308401_1000476_pt1 | contig 11447 bp, 10 predicted proteins | sample HotsprSampleOSM1_FD_203472 | JGI IMG/M metagenome (GOLD analysis project Ga0308401, IMG submission 203472) | Hot spring phototrophic mat microbial communities from Octopus Spring, Yellowstone National Park, Wyoming, United States - 20060913_OS-M1 ...
GAGCGCACACGTCGAACGGAGCGGCGCTCGCGCTACGCCTTTCGCCCATTTCTACGTCCTCCGCGCCTCAGCGGTCTGGATTCTCTATGGCGTATGTGCGTTGCTGCGAGGGCGATCCTGAGAACCAAGGCGGTGTGTCACGCGCACACGCGCAGCCAGATACTCGGTTGTGCCTTGACCATCAATGGCCAGTCGCTCAAAGCTGGGATACTGATAAAGGCCTATTACCACGTGATATTCGCCAGCCAGCGCGTCGGGCGGGATGGGCACAGCGCGCGTCTCGGTAATCACCTGACCGGGCGACCAGCCGGAGGTGGGCGCAGTGCCATGCTGTGGTGGGCTATCCAGCGCCGCGATTTGCGCACCGTCGTCGGCCCGCCGCAGGTGCATGAACACCGTGTAGTCGGCTTCCGGCTTGCGTTCTGCCCGCCAGACCAGGTCCAGCGTCACCGCCTGGCCGGGAGCGTAGTGCTGGGCGCGGCTGCGCAGCCCGATCAACGTAATCTGTCCACCAAAGCGCACCGAGTGCGCCTCAAATGGCCCCTCGCCGGCGGCCACCTGCAGGTCGTATAGCGCCAGCGCTGCGTCTTGAAACCCCTCTGCCGCTACCCGCGCGCCGCGTGCGGCCAGCGCCTCCTCTACGGGCGAGCGCGGCCCGAGCAGCATCGCCCATCCGTAATTCACCAGCCAGATTCGCCTTTTGTCCGCCGCGAAGCGTATGAGCATCTGCTTTACCTCGTCCGGCGCTTTGCTGAGCAGGTCATTACCCACTATCCACGTCGGCAGCTCAAGGGGGCCATAGTAGTCCAACAGAGCGAACTGGTCGCTGTTCACCATGACTACGGCATCGCCGGCCTGGGCGCGCGCGCGGATCGTCGCAACCAACGCGTCGTAGCGGCTCTTCTGCCAACTCAGGTCAAACAACTGGCCGAGGCCAACCGCAGCCGCGCCGGCCATGGCCAGACCAGGTAACGCGGCCACCACCCGCAGCCATGCGGCGCGGGGCGTCCCCCTCCCCAGCCAACCTGCAGCAGCCAGCGTCAGCGGCAGCAAAGCAAAGAGGTAGTAGCGCGGGTTGAAATCACCGACAATCCCAGAGCGGGCAGCGGTGAGTGAGACCAAGCTCAACGAAGCAGCCACCCAGCCGACGATGAGCAGTGCATCGCCCCGCCGATAGCGCAGGGCGCCCAGCACGGCCAACCCAAACAGGCCCAGGGCAATCGGCGTTGTGGATTCCGAGGCGCGCATGCCGAAGAGCAGGCCATTGATCCCAACGCCGAAGTTCAGAGCGATATCCTCGACCGACGGCACGATGCGTCCCGCGCCGGCAGCCGAACGCGCCACATAGCGCGATTGCAGGCCGAGAAACCAGGCGAGGAAGAGCGCCGCGATCGCTGCGTGAGTGATCAGCCAGGCCCACAGGCGTCGCCGGCGCAGGGCGGCGATGCCGGTCGCTAGACCGTTGATCAGCAGCACGCCGGCGGTGTAATAGTGCGTGAGGAGCGCGCTCAGCGCTAGCACGGCATAGCCTGCCCAGCTCAGGACGGAGGGACGGGCAGTCAACAAGCGCTCGCGCGCCACGAGCATGGCTGCGCCGGCCAATAGCGCTCCGGGCGCATACATGCGCGCCTCCTGCGCGTAATAGAGCAGAAGGGGTGAGAGCGCCAGCAGGCCAGCCACTGGCATGGCTGCGCACGGCCCACCGATCCGCCAGCCCAGACGCGCACCCACTGCCACCAACAGCACGGCGCAGATCACAGAGAGAAAGCGCACTGCGAAGACCGTCTCGCCCCACAGCGCACGGGCCAGCCCCAACGCCAAGTGATAAAGGGGCGGCTGGGCATCCAGCCCGCCGATCAAGGCCAGGGCCGATTGCTTGCTGGCCCAGACCGAGAAGGCCTCGTCGCCCCAGAGCGCTCGCGCGTCCAACGCGAATGTCCCCAAGGCAAAAGCTAGTCCACACAGCCCCAGCGCCAGCCGGCGCGCCCACGCATTGAACGCCATCACTCTACGCGGATTGGTTGCGAAAGCTCCGCTGCATCTTTGCCTTCTGTCGTGGTCAGGCGAACCATGCTCCACTCTTCATACAGCCCCACCAACAACCGATAAATGCCGGGCGGCAGGTCTGCTGGGGGAAGCAGCTCGTGAATGTCGGTAATGTATTCGCCGGGAATCCAACTGGTCGTTGGTCTGTGCCCGCCGGCTGGTGTGCTGTCGTTGCCGACTCGACGCTCACCACGCTCGTCAAGCAAGTGGATAAAGGCTTTGTAGCGCGCCGTTGACCCTTCTAGAGCCTGCCAGTAAAGCGTCACGCTAAAGGGCTGACCCGCTACGAGCTTGCTCGGCGCATCATAGCCAACCAGCCTGGCGAGGCCGGCAAAGGTGATCACCTCACTCACCGCCGCCGTCGGCGGAGTGAAGCTTCGGCTCAACGGCAACACGTGGATGCGCTGAGCAAGGGGAACGGTCGTCGCTCCGACACCCACTTCTAATTGCCATTCGCCATCGCTGACTGTCGCCGGCAGGCGCAGGGTGTGATTAGCCCGCCAGAGGTCGCCAACGCGCCAGCGATCGCGCGTGTAGCCCGGCACCGGCTCGATCGGCTGCTCAAGCGCGATACCAGCCCCCTGGCGCAAGCGCACGAGCACGGGCAATGCAATAGAGGGTGAACTGTCGGCTCGCCAATAGAGGGTATAGCGAAAGGCGTCGCCAGGGAGGAGCTGTTCGGGCAACCGATCGTGCCCGATCAACCGCAATCCACCGACCGATGGCGCATGCACCACCTGCTCCGGGCGAACAGCCGACTCAGACACTGGATGTCGTGGCCGGTCAACAGTCAGTTGGCCGACCGTGATCGCGGTGTCGCCCACCCGCCAATTGCCGTCGAGCGCTGCGCTCACAACAGGCAACCGCTGGTAGGGCTTCCCCGCCTCGTATACCACCACTTGGATACGGTATTGACCTGGCGGCGTGCCTGGCTGAATGACAACCTGATGCACGTCTCGTGCGTAGGTGCCGCTGGGCCACCACGAAGACGGCATTCCACCGGGATATTCCGTGTTCGATTGACCAACGAGGTCACTTGTTTGATCGAAGACTTGAACCGCAACGTGATAGTTCTGATCGGTTGGTCGGATTGCGCGCCAGTAGAGCACAGCCCGCCACTGGTCAGCCGATTCGGCATACAACGGCGCATCAATGCCCATGAGCATTAACAGATCCGCGAAGTTGACGTCTGTTACCAGGTCTACGTGCTCCAAGCGTTGACCATCAAACCGCGAATAGCGCAGCGGCGTATCTATGCGCTCCAGGGCAAATTTCACAAGCAGCAGCGCCCCTAAAGTTGTCAGTGTAATGAGCACTTCATCTATTCTCAGCGCAGCGACCTGGTTGTCTTGGAAATTCCGTGGCTTGGACGCTTTTCTCGCCAGTGTGATGGCCAAGATAACTGCACAAGTGATTGAGATGAGGCTGCCTAAGTCGCGCAGCGGCGTAGAGGCAAAGGCGAGATGAAGGGTGTGCTCGCCAGGCGGCACCGACACGCTGATCAAGCCATGCGGAGGGCGCGTGACGATGACCACAGGCTGGCCGTTCAACAGCGCCTCCCAGCCCGGAAAGTTGAATATGTTAAACGTCAAGGTCGCTGGCTGTGCCGTCGTCAGCATGACTTCGCAGCGCAACGGATGACACGCCAAATCGCGCACATCAACGTAGCTGGGTAGGCTAGCGATGTCAAGCCTGCCACGCGCGTTCTCCGGTGGCAGCTCGTCTATTGTTGCCGGCAGATATTCCCCCGCTGAAAGCGTGACCAGGCCACGCCTGCGCTCAAAGTTGGGAATATCGCTCGCTTGGGGGTGTGTGATGTCAGATATAAATGTCGGGAATTGCCAAGCGAAGCTGTAGAACGCCGGTGTGCTTAACCCCAATACCAACAGCACCCGCTTCATGGCAGTGCTCGACAGCCCCCTTTCTAAGCAGGCAAAGCCGGCGCCGGCGAGCACGGCAACAGCCAAGCTCGCTATGCCCAGCAACCGCCAAGGCGTCTGAACGAACTGGAGGATCGACAGTGTGTCCCAGATTGGTCGAGAGATCTCCAACGCGAGTGCGATGCTGAGCATCCCTGTCGCCAGCGCCCCGATGACCAACCCGCGCTGTGCGGACAAGCGCAGAATCCCGACCACGCCGACCACAGCCAACCCGAGCGCCACTAGGCTGATGCTGCGCGTCACCGGTTGAAGCGCTAGTCCGCTTTCTACTGTCGTGGGAGGGGCAAACAGCTCAGCCGGCGCAATAAAGTTCCGACGATAGTCGAAGATTTCCAGCACAAAGACGCGCTCGATCTTCACCAAGTCGCGCTCCCCTAGTGCCGGCAACCAAAAGAAACTCGTCAATCCCAGCGCCAGTCCGAGCAGTCCCCAACCTTTCAGTAAAACCGCGAGGCGACGAGTGATGAGTAGCGGGTAGAGCGCGAGCAGCGCCGTGAGGAGCAGCGCGCTGATGTTATGACTAAGCACCAGCAATGCATGGCAGACGACGTATGCCACGCCTGACCCCCATTGCCCGTTGTTTGCCCAACGATGCAAGAAGAAAAACGCGAGCGGCGCAATGCTCAACGCCAAGCTTTCGGCGAATGCACCTCGATGGAACAGGGTGAACGAGAGATAGGGCGCGCTTAAATAGGCAATACTGGCAACGGCAGCACCTCGCCAGCCCAGGCCGTCGCGCAGCCAGGCAAATAAGCCCACTGCGCCAGCGAGCGCGGCAAGAATCATGGTCAATCCCAGCGCCCCGCTCGGGTCAACGCCTACGAGCCGAAATAGCAATGCGAGGTAATACAGCAGCGGCGCATAGTAGTTAAAGAGCGGTGCGCCATATCCAAAGCCAAGCGCTGGCGCCCATCGAGAGAATAAGATGCCCTGCGCGACAAGGTCTTCGAGCTGCGTTAGACGATAAAGGTGAAGCAGCGCGTCATGCCCGGCAGGCAACCGGCCAGAAAACAACGGCTGAGAGACAAGGAGGGCGATCCCGGCGGGAATCAACCATTCAAGGGGGGGATGCCTAAGCGCCTTCGGCCCTTTCAAGGTCTGACATGAAGATTATAGACACCCACGGCGGATGCGTTTTGCGCCAGAGCACACCCTCCCGGGAGTGCAACGGCATTGCCATCGCGCGGCTGGCGAGCGATTGTCCCTGTTGTTGGATGCACTCTACCAGCGACGTAGTAGCCACGCTAGCCAGAGCGCCTGCTGCGATGAGCTGGTAGCGCGCCTCACAGGCTGCTCCTCTCCTGCTTGACGCTTAAACAGAGTTCGCATACAATTTGAGCGCGCTTAAATCAAGATTTAAAGCGTGCCTATAGAGATGGCTCACTATACTGACCCAGCCGGCGTGAACGACGCCACGTTGCACTACCTGGATGTCATCTATCGGCTGACCCAGCAGGGAGAGATGGCCAACACGACTGACATCGCAGAGAAACTCGGCGTCACCCCATCCGGCGCGAGCGTGATGCTCAAGCGGCTGGCCGAGCGCAAGTTGATCCAGCTTGTCCCCTACAAAGGCGCGACGCTCACGCCGCAGGGCCGCCGCCTGGCGCTGCGCACCATCCGCCGGCATCGGTTGGTCGAGCTCTTTCTGCACCGCGTGATGGGGTTTGCATGGCACGAGGTGGATGACCACGCGCACGCGCTGGAGACCGCGCTGACCGACGCCCTGGAAGATCGCATGGACGAGATGCTCGGCCATCCCACCCGCTGCCCGCACGGCCACCTTATCCCGCGCAAGGACGGCAGCCTGCCTGAGGCCAACGATGTCCCCCTCCTTAGCTTGCCGATCGGGAGCGCAGGGGTTATCCGCTGCGTGGACACCGACAACAGCGACTGGTTAAAGTACCTGGGCGAACAGGGCCTGTATCCGGGCGTGTCAATCGTCCTCAAAGATATTGCCCCTTACGATGGGCCGGTCACCATCCAGACGCCGGAGGGGCTGGTGGCGATCGGCCAGAACCTGGCTAAATTGATCTACGTTGAGGTGAGCTAACGTGGCAATCGCCGCCGGGCGCACCCATGTCACGCGAACCTCGCGCCTGCGCCAGTGGCTCTCGCCATTGCGCGCCCAAGCGATCTGCGTCGGCATCACCTTCGCGGCCATGTTCGCCGGCCTGCTCACCAGCCAGACGCAGCTCCCAGCGTGGCTGCCCTCGCTCTTCTACCTAATCGCTTACGTCGCCGGTGGCATCTTCGGCGTTCAGGCCAGCGTTGAATCGCTGCGCCAGCGCCGCGTGGATGTGGACTTGTTGATGGTCTTAGCCGCGCTGGGCGCGGCTGTCCTAGGAGCACCGTTTGAGGGGGCGATGTTGCTCTTCCTCTTCTCGCTCTCTAATTTGCTCCAGGACTATGCGCTGGGGAGGACGCGCAGCGCAATCCAAGCACTGATGAAGCTGCGCCCGGATCAGGCTCTGCTCAAAGTCGGCCAGGACGCGATCCTCAGACCAATCGAATCACTGCGGATCGGCGATCACATCCTGGTGCGCCCAGGGGAGCGCGTGCCGCTCGATGGCGTCGTCGTCGAGGGTGAGAGCACGGTGGATGAATCTACGCTGACCGGCGAATCTATGCCGGTCGCCAAGAAGGCAGGTGCGCCGGTCTTCGCCGGCACGATCAACCAGTCCGGCAGCCTGGAGGTAAGGGTCACCAAGCTGGCCCATGAGTCAACGATCGCCAGGTTGATCAAGCTGGTCGAGGAAGCGCAGAGCGAGAAGGCGCCCACTGAGCGCTTCCTCGACAAGTTCGAGCAGATATACGCCATGGGGGTGATCGGATTAACGTTGTTGCTGGCCGGCATGCCTCCTCTCCTCTTCGGCGTCCCATTCGCAGATGCGGCCTATCGGGCGATCACGGTGATGGTGGTGGCCTCGCCCTGCGCGCTGGTCATCAGCACGCCGGCGGCGATCCTCTCGGCCATCGCCAACGGCGCACGGCGCGGCATCCTGTTTAAGGCGGCGCGCACCTGGAAGAAGCAGCGCGCCTGGAGGTGATCGCCTTCGATAAGACCGGCACGCTCACCACGGGCAAACCGGCAGTCACCGATGTCACGATCATCCCCTTGACTGCTTTTGCCTATGCGACTGCCTCGCGCGCCGTTCGCCGCGACCAGGAGAACATCTTGCTCGCGCTGGCCGCGGCGGTCGAGTCCAAGTCCGAGCATCCATTGGCGCGGGCAATTGTAGAGACCGCTCGCCATCGCGGGCTGACCATCCCTTCAGCGACCAACTTTGCCAGCACGCCTGGCCAGGGCGTGCGCGCCCATGTCGCCTTCATGGGTGGGATGGACATCGCGGTGGGCAGCCTGCGCTACTTCGACGGCGTCCGCCTGCATGGGCTGGAGCGGGCGATGTGCGAGATGGAGCGATTGCAATATGAGGGCAAGACCGCCGTATTGGTGGCCAAGTTGCGGGCGAACACCTCAGCGGTCGTCCTCGGCGTGATCGCGGTCGCTGATGTGCTGCGCCCCAGCGCGCCACAGGTGGTTGAGCGCTTGCATCGGCTGGGCATTCGGCGCGTGGTGATGCTGACCGGCGACAACGAGCGGGTGGCGCGGGCGGTGGCCCGCCAAGCTGGCGTGGATGAGTTTCACGCTGACCTGTTGCCACAGGACAAAGTGGCCATCATCAAGCGTCTGCGCACAGCCGATGGCCGGCCATGCCATGTGGCGATGGTGGGCGACGGGGTGAACGACGCGCCGGCCTTGGCCAGCGCCTCGCTTGGGATCGCCATGGGCGCTGCCGGCACGGACGTTGCGCTGGAGACAGCCGACGTAGTGCTGATGTCTGACGACCTGCGCCAGATCGCCTATGCGATTGCCCTCAGCCAGCAGACGCGCCGGGTGGTCATCCAAAACTTGATCTTCGCAATCACGGTGATCGCGGTGTTGGTGGCGGTTGCGCTCGGCCTACAGCTCCCTCTGCCGCTTGGCGTGGTAGGCCACGAGGGCAGCACCGTGATCGTTGTGCTCAACGGCCTGCGACTACTCCTCTTCGACGTGCGCACGTAGCACAGCGCACTGTTTAACACAACGGAATACGCAATACGGAATACGAAATACGTAATGCGCTGTATGGTATGCGTATTACGTATTCCGTATTTCGTATTGCCTAGCGCTTAGCCTTCTTTTTGGCGGTGGTCTTTTGTTGCCGGCTGCGTTTGGGAGCGGTGGTCTTGCGCTTGGACTTCATTGCCACCGTGCGCCGCTTGGCAGTGGCCTTCTTGTCCTGTTCTTCGGCCTCTTTCTCTGCTTTTGCGGCCTGGTCCTCGGCTGGGCCGGAGAAGTCATCATCGGGGCCACCCAGATCGTCGCCGAAGATGTCGCCCATGCGCTTCTCTATCTCTTCTGGATCCTCGCCCCTCTCCAATCGGCCAACGACTTCCTCGAACTCAGGCCCTAGATCCTCACCGCTCTGCTCGGCCATCTTGCGCATAAAGCGGCCGAGCGCGCGCGGGTCGTTCTCGTCCAGCTTGCTCATCTCGTCGAGCAAAGCGTCGTCCACGTCGCCGCTGCTGTCCAGTTCGTCGCCGCCGCGCAGGACGCGCACGCGGGATACCAGACGCACCACGCGCCGGCTGCTGCATCGTTCGCACCTAACGGCCTTGTCATCCACAGCCGACAACGAACGCCAAAAGACAGAGAACTTGCGCCCACACTCCAGACAGCGGTATTCGTATATCGGCATGTTTGACATTCTAATCTGGCGCGCGTAACCCTGATAGGGGAGAGTGTGCCAATTCGGGATGAAAGGCTGCGCGTTTGAGCACACATGTGGGGCATCCGCAAGCGTATTGCTCATGTCATCGTTGCGGATCAAGCACATCAGGGTCGCCAGCACCTTGCCTCACCGTGTCATTCTGAGCGCCAGCAAGGGAGCTACACACCCAAGCGGTGTGACTGATAGATGAGCTGTCTTCGCCCACTGCCTGATGCGCTACGTCTCGATCCGAATGCCTGCGCCTTTGACCTTGTGCCGCTTATTGATGCCGAGCAGGATAGCGGTCAAGCCCTCGACGACAACAGCATTGTCCAGTGGGCCAGCGTCCCAGGCTTTCATCCCGGCATCGGCAACCAACTGCATCCCCACCTGTTTGGCCGACTCATCGTCGCTGCACACCAGTACGTCGCAATGGATCGGCGCATCGAGCTTTTTAAGGTGCGTGGCCGAGATATTCTGAAAGGCGGTGACGACCTTGACCTGATCGCCCAGCAGCGTTTGTGCTTCCTTCGAAGCTGAGCCGCCTGGCGGTACCATGACGCGCGTGTAATCGGCCGGGTTCACCGGCACTGTTACGTCAATCAGTATCTTGCCGTTGAGCGCGTCCTTGACGCTGCTGAGCGTCTCTTTGTGCGCTGTGTAGGGAACGCTGAGCACGACGACCTCAGCCTCTTGCGCTGCGCTCAGGTTGTCTGCGCCGCGCACGCGCTCGCTGCCGAGTGCCAAGTTCAGCTCTTCAGCGACGCGCTGGGCCTTATTCGGGTCGCGCGAGCCGATAATGACCTGATGGCCGGCGTTTGCCCAGCGCAGCGCCAATCCCGATCCTTCTTTGCCTGTGCCTCCGAGGATGGCTATCTTCATCGTCCTTCACTCCAACTATTTGTGCGTCTTGTGATGTCGTGCGTCACGCTGCGACGCGTCTGCGCGACACAAAGTGCGCGCTGTGCACGCTTGCGCGGCGCGCTAGAGATAATACCCTCATGTCCGCCGGCCCGCTGGTCACCACTGCATGGCTGCATGACCATCTCGACGATGACAATCTGCGCATCGTGGACATTCGCGGCCACGTGCTGCCGCCAAACGCGCCGCCACCACACTACTTCAACCATTATGAGGACTACCTGGTCAGCCATATCCCCGGCGCGGTGTTCGTGGACTGGGTGTATGAGATCACTGACCCGACCGACCTGCACCACGCGCGCATCGCACCACCAGCGCGCTTCGCAGAGGTAATGGCCCGTCGTGGCATCAGCGATCAGACGTTTGTTGTGGCATACGACGATGCGGGGAGCATGTTCGCGGCGCGTCTGTGGTGGGCGCTGAACTATTACGGCCACACGCGCGTCGCTGTGCTAGATGGTGGTTGGAACAAGTGGGTGGCTGAAGGCCGGCCGGTCACCGATGCACTGCCGACAATCGCGCCGGCGGCCTTCACGGCGCGGCCACAGCCAGCTTGGGTGCGCACCGGCGACCAAGTGATGGCGCGCCTAGGCACGTCCACGCGGCTGATAGATGTGCGCACCCCCCAGGAGTTCAACGGCGAATGGTCGCGCGCTGCGCGATATGGCCATATCCCAGGTGCAGTCAACCTGCCGCGCGCCTCGTTGGTGAACCCCGATGGCACGCTGATCAGCCCGGCGCAACTACGAGCGAGGTTGGCAGCGCTGGGGATAGTCGATCAGGACGCAGAGTGCGTGACCTACTGCAACGCCGGTGTGAGCGGAGCGCTCGGCTTATTGGCGCTGCGGGCAGCCGGTTTCCTTAACAGCGCACTCTACGACGGATCATGGAAGGAATGGGGCAACGACCTGCGCCGGCCAATCGCCTGAATCAAGCTGCGTCCGGGCGCGGGAGGGCGTATGCCTTAAGCACCTCCAGGTCCACGAACTCCAGCGCAGCGATGTGGGTTGCTTCCAGGTCAACCGGCGGCGCACAGCCGGCCTCGTAAGCCTCTAGCCAGCGCATGACGCACAAACACCAGCGGTCGCCGGGCTTTAGGCCAGGGAAGCGATACTCTAGGCGCGGGGTAATTAAATCGTTGCCCCGGCTGCGGGAGAACAGCAGGAACTCCTGAGTGACCTGCGCGCAGACCAGGTGCAACCCTGTATCGCCCGGACCAGTATTGCAACAGCCATCGCGATACCAGCCGGTCAGCGGCGCAAGGCTACACGTCTTGAGCTCGCCGCCGAGCACATTCCTGGCCTTGGTTGTGGGTGGATGATTCATAGGCGTGATAGCATGAGTGTATCAGCTTTCATTCCCCGTCCTGGGAAATAGCGACTGCGCCACCGCGCCACTGATTCCCCTGGGCCCAATCATGGCCTTGCCATCATTAGGTGTTGCGGGAGAATCAGAAGGGGGCTTTCCCTCGCACGCGGGGAATGAGGGGAATTCGGTGGCTTTGCGGTGCTTTTGGTTGGTCAGGCGTTGAGATGCTTCGCGTCGCCCAGCATGACAGGCTGGCGCGGCGAGCGATTCGCGAACGGGCATGTGCACATCCGGAATTCAAATTATTGAACCACTCCCCCTGACGGCGTGTGATAAAATCATGGCGTGCGTGGTGCCCATAGCTCAATGGCAGAGCGCCTGACTGTGGCTCAGGAGGTTGAGGGTTCGAGACCGTCTGGGCACCCACCAAGATAGACATGCACCGACTAGGTGCATGTCTTCGTTTTATCCCCTCCGC
>Ga0308401_1000477_pt1 | contig 11439 bp, 9 predicted proteins | sample HotsprSampleOSM1_FD_203472 | JGI IMG/M metagenome (GOLD analysis project Ga0308401, IMG submission 203472) | Hot spring phototrophic mat microbial communities from Octopus Spring, Yellowstone National Park, Wyoming, United States - 20060913_OS-M1 ...
GTCACGCGGGCGGGGACGCCCGCGCACCTGCACCCACAGCCGTCACGCGGGCGCAACGCCCGCGCACCTGGCACTACACATTCGCGCATCATCCGGTTATGCGGACGGGGACGCCCGCGCTCCCGGCACCCACAGCCGTCGTGCGGGCAGGGACGCCCGCGCTCCCGGCACCCACATTCGCGCATCATCCGGTTATGCGGACGGGGACGCCCGCGCTCCCGGCACGCACATTGCGCGCCTCATTTGTCAGGCAGGCGGGGACACCCGCGCTCCCGGCAGGTACACGGTTTTCGTTCCAGCACTTGCAAATGCAACCAACGTGGATACAATAGGTGCAAACGTCGAGGAGTTTTCCCTCGCAGCGCAGACCCCCGTTCCTGCATCTGCGCGATCCTCGAGCGGCAGTACGACGCCTGACCGACGCGACCCCGCGCTCGCGCCCTTAGCGAAAAGCAACGCTTTTTTCTAAACTGCTCACTCAGAGCAGGCGCACCCCTCGTCCGCGAAACTGGCGAACCCTCACACGATGAAGCCACAGGAGGTTGATATGCATGTCAGGATGGTTCAACTGCGGCTGATGCTGCTGGTGCTGGCGCTGCCCGTCATGCTTGCCGCCTGCACACAACCGACATCCCCGCCAGGCGGAGCCGGCGGCGATACTCCCCGCCGGTGGCGCATCGGCATGTCGCAGGCGAACAACGCTGAACCGTGGCGCCAGGCGATGAATGCGCAGATCGCTGCGGCTGCTGTCCGTCATCCCAACATTGAGATCGAGTTCACCGATGCACGCCAGAATAATGCGCAGCAGATCGCAGACGTGGAAGCCTTCCTGAGCAAGGGCATCGATCTCCTGATCATTTCGCCCAACGAAGCCTCCCCGCTTACGCCGATCGTGGCAAGCGCATTTCAGCGCGGCATTCCGGTGATCGTGCTGGATCGGAAAGTGAAGGGCGAACAGTACACAATGTGGATCGGCGCCGATAACCGGCTGATCGGGCGCAAGGCGGGCGAATATACGGCGCGCTGGTGCCGCGAACAGCAGCGAACGCCGTGTACTGTCATCGAACTGCGTGGACTGGAAGGCTCCACCCCCACGCAGGAGCGCGGCGACGGCTTCCGCGAAGGGATCGCCGCCAACCCGGATGTGCGCATTATTGCCAGTCAGAACGCCGACTGGCTCGCCGAACGGGCTGACGCGCTTGCGCGCGTTCTCTTTGAAGCAAACCCGGATGTCGATGTGGTCTATGCCCACAACGATCCTATGGGCATTGCCGCCTTCAATGTTGCAAAGGAGCAGGGGCGCGATACCGACGCCATCCTCTTTATCGGCATCGATGCGCTTGCGACCTCCGATGGCGGTATTCAGGCGGTGCGGCAAGGCAAACTCGATGTGACATACGTCTATCCTACGGGCGGCGCCGAAGCCATCGAATGGGCGCTGCGGATACTGGAACAGCGCGAGACGCCGCCGCGCGAAGTGATTCTCGATACCGAAGAAGTCACCATCGCCAACGCCGACGCCATGTTCCAGAAATACGGAGGCCGGGAATGAGCCGCAGTATTCAGAAAACATGGCTTGCCATCCTGCTCCTCTTCGCACTCCTGCCGATGCTCGCAGTCGGCGGCATCCTCTCGTGGATGGGGAGCGACCTTCAGGTCCGGCAGGCGCTGAGCGTCCAGGACCAGATTGCGCTTCGCTCCGAGGCGCTCCTGGCGAACTTTGTCGAGGAAGCGCTGATGGAGATGAACATCCTGGTGCGCTCCCCCGGCTTCGTGAGCGGTTCGACAGACCAGCGCCTGGAACTGCTTGCCCGGACGATCTTTGAGCGCAATCTGTTCGATAGCCTCACAGTCGTTGATAACACCGGCATGGAGCGCCTGCGCGTTGCGCGGATCGGCATAACCCCGCCTGACCGGTTGACCAACCGCGCTGCCGATCCGCTCTTCAGCGCTGCCATCAGCGCCGAACGACCGGTCTTCGACGCTCTGCGCTTCAATCCACTCAGCCGGGAATTATCACTGCCGATAGCGCTGCCCTATCTGCTCCTCGGCAATCCACCCCAGGTTCTCATCGCCGAGGCGCGCATGAACCGTGTGATCGAACAGGTGGTCAACATACCGGTCGGGGACAGAGGAACGGTGAGCCTGCTCGAAAGCGACGGGCGCGTGATCGCGCACCGCAACCGCGATCTGATCGGGCGCACGGTCGCGCTGTCGGACTGGAGTTCTGAACATCAGACCCTCGCCGGCGCTGACGGAACGACGGTGTTGATGACGCTGCGCACATTCGAGATCGGCGACTATACGCTGGGCATCGCCGTCGAGCAACCGCTTGATGAGGTGTATCAACCGGTCATTCAGAACATGCTGGTCATAGCGACGTTGATCGCTCTGATGACGCTCGCCGCTATTGCGGGAAGCATCGGCATTGTGCAGACCATCACCCGCCCGATCCAGCGTCTTGCTCATGTGACCAAGGAGATCGGCGCTGGCGATCTCACGCAGCGCATTCCTGTCACGCGCAACGACGAGATCGGCACGCTCCAGCGCAACTTCAACCGGATGGTAGAAAACATTGTGGCGCAGCAAACGGCAATTGCCGGGCGGAACAACGAACTGGAACAGAGTCTTCAGGAGCAGCGCCGACTGTTTGAAACCGTTCAACAACTCTCGATTCCACTGCTGCCGGTGTGGGAGGGAGTGATTGTTCTCCCCATCGTGGGTCATGTGGATGCGCAACGGGGGCAGGCTCTGCTCGATGCGCTGTTGCGAGGGATTGCTGAGCGACGTGCGCGGGTTGCCATTCTGGACATCACCGGCATCGCCGTTGTCGATCCCGCCGTCGTGGGGATCCTGACGCGCGCGATGCAGGCGGCAGCGCTGCTGGGAGCGACGCCGATGCTTGCCGGCATCTCGGCGACCCACGCGCATTTGATGGTGCAACAGGGGGTTGCCAACCTGAATGTGGCGACGTATCGCAGCCTGCAGAGCGCTATTATGGCGGCCATTGAGTATGACCGCACCAATGGAAACCTGAAAACCTCTACCCTTTCAGAGCGACGGATGCGTCACTCCCCCTCCTGATGCCTCAACCCCGGACCAATGTCGTCTTCCTTGCGGCGGGTGTCTCTGATGAACGCCGGGGGGCGCGCGGGAGGCGGCGGAAACAGTTCGGGGTGCTGGCGAACATAGTCTTGATCGAAGATGAAATCAAAGAAGAGTACCAGTTCAACATCCGGGTTCGTTTGCAGCCACGGCTTGAGCGACACCAGGTGGCGCTCGCCGCGGTACGGGTCGGTGATGTACCCTTCATCGCCGCCAAGCCACGCGCGCAACTTCGCCAGGGTGAATCCGTGACCGCGCATGTGGGGCGGAACTTCCCGCAGTTCGACGATGATTGTGCCGGGGATGTCTCGATATGGAATATTTGTGAGCAGAGGAATGTACATACCAGCCTCCATACATATGACCAATTACGGACAACCGAGCTGACGGCATACGCGCCCTCTATACGACCAGGTAGGCGTTGAGCAAAGTGTGCCGTCGCAGGAATCATAGCACGCAAACGTAGCGATTGAGGTCCATGATTTGTCGATGCTGTCATATACTTCAAAGCACGACGTGCAATAACAGACCTGTACAGAACAGCGACGATACTGACCACTGTCTGAACCGCCTTCCTCTAGTCGGGGTGGTGAGATACAACCATTCAGCGTATCTGTCGGAGCCGTCGTGGGCGCAGGCGTGCGCTGTGCCACGACATTTGACCCTCCATCGCTCAACACAGGCGCGCTGCGGAAGAGTGGAAACGCCAGGATCGCGCCGCCTGCCGCTGCGAAGAACTGCAGGAGTCGTCGTCGTGCCGGTGTGTGCAGGCGCCCGACCGGCGCCATTCCGCGTGGCGCCTGTTGATAGTCTGAAGTCTCTTGCGTTGCCGTTCGCACGTGCATCACGAGCGCTATCAGCGCTGCGCCGCCGATGGCAACCAACGCCATCCCCCACGCAGGCAACCCCGGCGACACACCGGGCGTCCAGAAGCTCAGCGTCGTCCCAACACCGCTCAGCAGCGCAAGTCCGGCATTGCACGTCAGCGCGACGCTCCACCTCCCGCGTTTTCCAATACTGGGGCAACTGCACGCCGGCGACAACCGCCGAACGCATACCCACACGCCCCACACGGTAACGAGCAGCAGCATTCCAGTGACGATCCCCATCGTCCACGGCAGAAGCGCAGGCGGACTCGTCAGCACCGCCAGCGCCAACCCAGCCTCCAACGCCGGAAGCAACAGTATCAGCAGACGGATGACCGCTGCGGGCAGACCAACGGCGCGCAACACCGCTGCCAGCAGATCAGGCTGACGCGCTTTCGCATATGCGGCAAACAGCAGCGCGCCACTCAGCACTGCCTGACAACCCGTAAGCAGGAAGGCGATCATGCTCGCTCTCCTTTCAAGTCTGCGGGAGCGCCGCGTATCGTCTGGGGCATTCCCCGACCCTGGCGCTGTGCTGGCTTCGTGTTGCAAGCCATCGCCATCCGGCGCCGCCCTGCTCCCTGCAAGCGTCCCTGACACCCGGAGTCTACAACCACGGCAGAGCGTTGTCTATCAGGGAACAACCCTGAATTGCGGAGAGTCTTTACAGCACGCCGCGCGCGCAAATCGGTCGGCGCAGTGCGCGCCTTTGCGATCCGTCGAAGCGGGACGTTGGGCGCGGATTCGTCGGCTCAACCCTGGCGCGAGCGAGTGCTGGGGACATCCAGAGAAAGAAGCGAACGGTAAGCCACACTCATATCACATCTCAGCCGACAGTGTCCATATCTGATCGGGCAACACATTGGCGCAGAGGCTTCACAGCAGGGACGAACGGCTGTGCGCTGGCGCCTGATCGGGAACCAGCGGGCAACCGAAGGCGCGAGCTGCTGCTACCCGTGCGTCCGCCAGCGCTTACACGGGTAGGTTTTTTGGGAAGCCCGTGGGCCGTTCGCCCCATGATCGCCCGGAACAAAAAACGCTCTGCTCTACACTCGACACCAATAGCACTTCAAACAGGCTATGGTGTTACGGTGTTAAGGTGTTACAGGGCGAAGTGATTCCCCTATCTCAATCAATTCCTTCTGGCTCAACTCAGGACCGCCTGATCCAAAGATCACAAGAGCCGTCCCATTCAGAATAACGTAAAGCTTCCTGCTCCATCCAAGCACAGCGCCTTTTTCATCAATCACGGGCGTTTCATACATCACTGCTCGCTGTCCTTGAATTATGACATTGTCATCTAAGATACGAGCACCTTCCCAAAATGCTGTATGTGTGGCGGGGGGTATGCTCGTGCCAGCGTTCTGCATTACTACAATCTCTCTGGTTTCCTTCCAGATATATTTAGAGAGCACAGAATAAGTTGCGTCTGCTCCAAGATCTTGTAACTCGATGAGTTCACCTTCAGGAGCCCAGACCTGAAAAGGCGCTCGTTGCAGCACGTGATCCATACTGGCGACACGCTGTGAGCGTTCATTGACAAAGACCTGTTGATAGAAGGACCAGACATCGTCGGCTGGAATAAAGGCGGCTGCAATGAATACTACAATTGCGAGAGCCGCCCACGAGGTGACGCGTTTGAGGACCCGCCCCCGCGTTGGCTGAAGGCGGAGATTGAGTTCAGGAACTCGAATGTTTTGGACATAGCTCGTAATAGTCTCTTTGATCTCCTGCTCGTGTTGACTATAACGCATCATCCGCCTCCTTGTCACTATTATTATAATGGTATTCACAAAGCGCACGAAAGCGTTTGCGAGCGCGTTCGAGCAGTTTGCGCACAGCGGTCTCTCGCTTCCTTATGACCATACTTATCTCGCGACAAGAAAGCCCACGCCAGTAATGCAAGACCAAACACACTCGATCATCGAGTGGCAATTGTGCAAGAATTTGTCCTACAAACTCCTGTTGTAGCACTTCAGGCTCGTGTGATTGTCGATAGATCGGAAGCCAGTCGAGTCGTACCCACCGAATAATACGATGGCGTCGAAGATAGTTCTTAGCAACATTGGTAGCGATCGTAAAGAGCCAGGATGCGACCTGGGATTCGTCTGATAGCCGAGGGAGCGCAATATATGCTTTCAGTAGGGTTTCTTGTACACAGTCAGCTGTCGCCTCGGCATCCTGCACCAAACAGTATATATAGCGATAGAGCGCCGGAGAATATTCCTCCACAAGTGTCGTTACAGCAATGTCCTCTTGCTTTTGAAGCCGAGATATGAGTCTTTCCTGCAAGGAACCCCTCCTCTTGCGCTGCCTCTCACTAAAGAGAACAACCGAGACTGAGAAAAGGTGACACCTGAAAACACTCAGTGTTTGACTTGCCGAGGAGACAGCATAAAATGATGGCGGCTCTTCAGAGGTCACCGTGATTTACAAAACCGTTATTCCGTGTCAGGAAGAACAAAAAGCCCCCCTCGTTTTTTCTGCCGCTCGACAGCGACACAGGTTTAGCATGTGGCATTGTGATGTCCTAAAACAAGAACAGCAGAACTCTCGTTTCCCTCGATAGATCCCAAAGAGCCAAAGCTTGAGTGCACGACTAAATGTATTGGCGCCCAGCATGCCGGGCAAGGTTCCTTGTAAACGCCGGTCACCAGGGTTTCAAGCGATAGCGGCGCTGCGCAAGCCATATGTCTCTTACCGGCATGGGCGTGAACGGCAACCATTACAATACGTGATATCGCAGGCCCAACTGCCGCAGGGAGGATTCGGATTAGAAGAGGTAATATATCTTCTCACTACCCGGTCAGGACAATCTGCACAGCCGAAAGCAGGAGCGCACCAACTCCCGCATGCCGACTCAATCGTGCATCCAAGGAATGAGTCACTACATGAGAGACCTGGACATCCAAATCCATTACAAGGAGAAGGACAACTTTGAGCTACAGCACGTCTGGTAGTTGTCCCCAAGCCAAAAAGTATGAGCGCTGCGGCTGCCATCAGGCGTAACGACTCTCTCATGTTACCCCCCCTTTCTACATGGATTTGATGATAGAAACAAGGTCGTCTGTGGTTGCCCCAAAACCTACGACCGCAACGGTCCAATCCGCATCAATCCAAGAAGCCATCACCACTCGCAGGTTCGATGAGGCAATAGAGAATTGCACTGACCGTCCCTGGATCTGCCTTAGTTCAGTGGGATTATCAAGCGTTGCTGCCTTATCTGCTCTTGGTCGAAAATCAACGAAAATCACCGCGCTTGTACTACTCGTATAGTGGAGGAGTACATCCGTTACGTTGCCTTTAGAGTCCCGAAAGACCCCTACCTCATTAAGCACATAGTCTGTTGACTTAGGTACTAAAAGTGTCGCGGGGGACAGGCGCATGGCTTCCTCCAGCGAGCTCACTTTTTCTTCGCTACGAACAATAGTGCCTGCTGATGCTGCTGTAGCCTTGTCAGGTGAACTGTATGCGATACTTGCCAGGGAACCTACAACAGCAGTTCCAGCATAACGCAGAAATCCACGTCGTCCTGTCACACCTGAGGTAACATTTTGGGTGGCGACAGCATTACCTTGTGACAAACCCAAGATGAGACCAGCAATCGCCAATAGCACTCCAATAGCAACATTGAATACTGAAAACTGATATGAAACCTGAAGCGCGAGCGCTGCCAACATAAGAGATGCACCAGCAAGGAGGAGAAGATTACGGATTGCAATACTTTTCCATCCAAATTCAGCCACGGACAGCGAGCCAAAACAGCCGCAGCCCCCGGACTTCTTGGTTGCCGCATTGTATACCGCTATCGCGAGAAAGGTTGCAAGTAGTAGCCAGGTGAGAATTGTGGCGAAGGGAGTAAATAAACCACCAAGAAGTAGCAGACCAACTGTCAACTCAATGGCGGGTAGCGAAAAACTAATGAATTTTGCAAGTGTAGGCCCGCCCAACCTGTAACTTGCCACCACTTGCTCAAAATCAGTTCGGTTTGACAGCTTGGTAGCCCCGGCGAGGACGAACAGGAACCCTAGTAGCATTTGGGGGAGAAGCAATAAGACAAGCGAACCAACGGGATGTGTAAAGAATTCCGTGAGTCGCATTTTTGTATCCTTTCATTCAAGTATGCTGCGGTGGCTGGAATTAACCTACTACATATTCTGCAAGAGCAGAGTCTCAAGAGTAAATTCTGATGTCAACATGGTCAACGATCAGAACAATCCGCTTGGCCTTAGGATAGTCTTCGTCCGCAAGCAGGCGCACCCGCCCGGCAATATTGCGACTGATATGCTGCCCGGTGACGTTCACCGTGCGCCAGCCCTGCAGGGGGTCGATCATCATATATGGCGATTGGCAACCCCGCACCGTTCGTATGCGTCGTTCTCCTACAGGACCCGGCTCCATCGGCACGGCGCATCGGGGGCGTGGCGTGCAGCTCTTTGCTCGCCTCATCCAGATGCACGACCAGGCGTCGTCCGCTACCACCCCGCTCTCTGCGCGCGTCCCTGACACCCGGAGTCTACACCCACGGCAGAGCGGTGTCTATCAGGGAACAACCCTGAATTGCGGCGAGTCGTTGCAGCGCGCAGCGTGCACGAACCGGTCGGCGCGGTGCGCGCCTTCGCGCTCCGTCGACGCGGGACGTTGGGCGCGGATTCGTCGGCTCAACCCCAAGAAGAGCCGCTCCTATCAATGTGGCAGCGGAATGCGCACCTGGAGCGCACCCAGTTCCGGCATTGCGAGCGGGACCATCTGGTCACCGATCCGCGGTATTCGGTACCGCGCCAGCGCAGCTGGCTGCTGGTGCAGCGTCAGGCTGCGCGCGGCGGCGTCTAGCGCCGGCCAGCACACCAGGGTCAGCTCCTGCCGCCACCACCAGCATTGGTTCATCACCTCATAGTCTTCGATCTGCACCACATACCTGTATCCAGCGTCATCGACCACCCGGGTGACGCCATTCCACCTGGTCAGGGCATCGGGCGTGAACGACTGGAACATCATCTTCGCCGCGTCGGCGCTGATGATCCGCGCACGGAAATGCAGACGGAAACAGTTGGCGTAGAACTCCATCCGTTCCAGCCGGGCGATGAGCGATCCTGCCCGCACGCGCAGGCGCGGCCGGATCGGCGGACGGACCTCCGCGCCGCGTTCAGCCAGGAGGTGCTGAGGCGTCGGCATCACCTGCCGGAGCATCGCGTCCAGACTGAGGCGCGCCACGGCTTCACCACGGGCGGTCGCCAGCCACGCGACTGGGTCGACCGCATCCGGCAAGCGCAACAGGTCCGCCAGGAGGACGGCGATCGTCGGCTCGACCAGGGAGCGCTGCGGCGTGGTCTCGACCGGCAACTCGCTCCGCGCGCGCATCTGACTCAGGCGCCGACGCACCGCATCGGCGTCTCGCGCATCCGCGATTCGGTCAACGAGTCGGTCGGGCGCAATCCACGCGTCCGACGCGGTCAGCAACCGCCCGAACAGCGCACGACTGCGCGCGTCCGCTTCCCGCATGGCGGCCGACCACGCCGCGTCGCTGGCGGCGGCGAGCGCGCGGCGTTCATTGCTGCGAGACGCCGCGCAGCTCGTCGCAAAGTCCAGCGCCAGCGCCAGCGCCAGCAGCGCGACGGTCTGCGCGCGTGCGCTGATGAGCCAGGGCAACGGGTCGATTGCATCGTCGCATGCGAGCAGGTCCATGAAGAGCTGCCGCGCCAGGGGACCGCGCGGGTGCGCGATGGCGATGGTCGGACGAAGGCGGCGGAGCGCCGCCAGCTGTTCGCGCCGCTGCAGATCATCCGCCACCACGAGAACAACCGGTCCGGATTGCGAGGTTATCATGGCTCCTTTCCGAAACGACAGGTGCGAAAAGCCGGACAGGAAACCGATAGCTTTGCATATCCCTCCCTATCCTCCGATAGTTCTGCGTGTAAGGGGAAGTCTGACTTCCATTCCTCGCTGAGAGAGCGGAGGGCGTCATCCGACGCCGCCCCGCTCTTCGCAGTCGCCCGTTCCGGGATAGCAGCACACCTCACAGGTGCTCCCTACCGCCAACCAACAACGATCGCTTGAGTCGGCAGGTCGACGACGGTTGACGATCTGGTGGCAAGGTTGATCATGGTTACACGACGCTCACCGCTATGCTGGAGCATCAGCCATTGCCCATCAGTGCGAAGAAAGGCATCAACCGGGGCGGTCTCCGTCACCTGCTCCACGACCCCCGACGCTGCATCAAGGCGATATACCCCGAAGGAGGTCGCCGGTTCATCGTAGATATCGCCGGGACGGAGCAGAAAATACAATGCACGACTGTCGGGCGACCAGGTCAGCCGCCAGGCATGGCCCGGCGCCTTCGGCAGGGAGATAATCTGCGGCGTGGCAGACGGAGCAGTCAGGTCGTAGTCCAATAGCACCCCTTCCTCCTGCGCTCCCGCCGATGCAGCGCGGCGAGACGTTGTCACCAGACGACGTCCATCGGGAGAGATTGTCGCAAACAGTTCTCCCTCGATGGCGCGTTCCTCGAGCACCTGCCCATCGCCGATATTGACGATCAGCAGGGAGCCGAAGGACGGATCCTGACCAAAAGGCAGCAGGAAGAGACGCTGTTGGTCAGCAGTCATATGCAGAACGCCCACATTCCGGGCGAGTGTGAGGAGAGCCTTCATCGAATCATCTGTGGTTCGATACAGTCCAATTGCAGTCCCCACACCGAATTCCGCCTGCGGATCATCAACCTTTGCCTCGTAGATCACAGCATCGTCGCCAGCGCGGATGAGCGCGCCAGAACGCACCCTCTGATTGAAGGACTGGAATCTGGAGTCGCCGTCTGTCAACCGGATACGTCGGAGCCCTCCCTCCTGGAGAATGACGACGGCATCCGCAACGAGCATCCCGTCCAGGATGGTTCCCCCTTCGGTCAGGTCAGCGAAGCGTTGCTGCGCCTGACCGTTGCGGTACTCCATCAACGTGCGCTGATCAGTATCGATAACGAGCAGCGCAGGAAATGATACACCGGCAGGGGGAGTGGCAACTGCGGGAGGCGTGGATGCCGCAGGAGTGGCAGTATTGGCTTGCTCAACTGTCGGGGAGACGGTAACCGCAGGAGGCGTGGATGCCGCAGGAGTGGCAGTATCGGCCTGACCGACTGTACACCCGCTTGTCAGGAAGATCAGACCGACACCGATGAACAACCGTTGAAACAGGACATTGACATGGCGCATCATAAGAACCTCGCATCTATGCAACGAGCAGTGGCGCGGAGACGTACTGCGCCACCGCTTTGAGTCAGCAACTTAAGGGCATACGCTATTGTACCGACGAGGTGAATAGCCAGATAGACGGCTCCAGGCGCTATACATGTATACAACCCGGTCGTAAGCGTTGTACGTCGTGGATTCGTAGCCATAGATACCGTTCGATCCAAAATCGGAGAAAAGGATGACGTGGGAGCCTGCCTTATTCAAGATGTCTCCGCGACGCAAAT
>Ga0308401_1000481_pt1 | contig 11367 bp, 15 predicted proteins | sample HotsprSampleOSM1_FD_203472 | JGI IMG/M metagenome (GOLD analysis project Ga0308401, IMG submission 203472) | Hot spring phototrophic mat microbial communities from Octopus Spring, Yellowstone National Park, Wyoming, United States - 20060913_OS-M1 ...
CAGCAGCCGAACTTCACCTTCAACCCGCTCATCGCTGTAGAGACGATGACCGCCTATATCGTGCGCATCACGATGGGCGATACCCCGCACGGCTCGGTGGAATATCGCACGATTTTCGCCGTCGGACTGCTCCTGTTTCTCATTACACTGGCGTTGAATCTCGCCAGCGAGGCGATTCGACAGCGGTATAAGGGGGCGCGCGTATGATTCAGGTCGCCAGCACTCCGCAGTGGCGCGCGCGCGAGCGCCGACGCGAGCAACTGTTCCAACTTGTGGGCGCGCTGATTGTGCTGTTCGCCCTCACCACGCTCGTGGTGCTGCTCACAAAGATTTTGCTGGACGGCTTCGCGCGGCTGAACCCCGATTTCTTCACCAGTTTCCCCTCGCGCCGTGCGGAGAATGCGGGGATTTTGCCCGCGCTGGTGGGCAGCGCGTATCTGCTGCTGCTCACAGCGGCGATTGCCATCCCGATTGGCGTCGGCGCGGCGGTCTACTTGGAGGAGTTCGCGCGGCGCAACTGGTTCACGCGCTTGATTGAGATCAACATCACCAACTTGGCGGGCGTGCCGTCGGTAATTTATGGGCTGCTGGGGCTGCAGGTGTTCGTGCGCACGCTGGCGATGGACAGGAGCCTGATTGCGGGCGCGTGTACGATGGCGCTCTTGGCGTTGCCTGTGATTATCACGGCGGCGCGCGAAGGGCTACGCACCGTGCCGAAAAGCCTGCGCGACGGCTCGCTCGCGCTCGGCGCGACGCAGTGGCAGACCGTGCGCTACACCGTGCTGCCCGTCGCTATCCCGTCTATCCTCACGGGGGTCATTCTCTCGCTCTCGCGCGTGGTGGGCGAGACCGCGCCGCTGCTGGTGATTGGCGCCGTGGTCTACATCAGCCGCCTCCCTGACCGACTCGCCTCGCCGTTCACGGTGCTGCCTGTGCAGATTTACAACTGGACGACGCGCCCCCAGCACGCCTTCCAAGAGAACGCTGCGGCGGGCATCATCGTGCTGCTCGCGCTGCTGCTGACGATGAACGCCCTCGCCATCTACCTGCGCAACAGATACCAGAAGCGACTGCCGATATAATTAAGGCATGCTCACGCAAGTCTGGCAGGAGACCCTACCGCGAGAGACGCTCAGTTTCGATGTGCTACAGTTGCCGCGCCAGTCTGCGCAACTGCTGACCATCGACGAGGTACGCATCCACTTCCGCGTGTGGGATGGCGGGCAGTGGCGCACGCAACGCACGACCACACACTTGATGCAACGTGACCTGTACGCCCTGCACCCCGCCCACGAAGGCAAGACGCTGATTTATACTGACGGCGCAGGCTGGATTTACACAGAAAAGGAACTCCTCTCCCATAGCCCCAGCCGCACTGTGCCGATTGGACGCCTCGTGGACAAGGAAGGCATCGCGCGTATCATCTGCTTCGACCATCAGGAGCAAGCCCCGTACTACTATGTGCTGGAGAAGCCGCTGCTCAATGACCAGTTCTACCTTGCGCCTGACGACCTATTAGGGGACGAGATTCAGAGCCTCGTGATGCAGGTTCCTCGCTTGGCGCGGGCGTGGAGCGCGTTTTACACAAACGGCTATCGCTTCGTGGCGTTGTTGCGCTCGAAGGAGAAGTCGCCCGCGCAGATTTATGGGGTGGCGCAAGACCGCCTCGCGCGGTTGGAGATTCGGCAGGGGCGTCCCTACCCGCTGCAGCGGGTGAACCTGCCCGAAGTGGGCGCGTTGCGCCGCGAGATGCCCTTGTGCGTGCGCTACGGCGACCCCAAAAACGAGAACGCTGTGCGCCTGTTGGTGATGCAAGCCACGCGCGAGAAAGTGCTGCTGACGGCATACGCACTGTAAAGCTATTCCAACTCCACCACCTGCCCATCGTATGCCAGCTCGATGCTGTCGGGCAGTTCGGCGTTAGTGGTTGCGTAGTCCAGGTCGTGTGTCAGGTGTGTGAACAGCGTGCGCTGGGGTCGGAGTTGTTGCGCCACCTCTACTGCCTTCTCCAAGTGGAAGTGCGTGGGGTGCGGTTGGCGGCGCAGGGCGTCCAGTATCAGCAGGCGCAGCCCCTGCAGCCGCGCCCAAGTGTCGGGCGGGATATAACTCACATCGGTCACATACGCGAAGTCGCCGATGCGGAACGCCAGAATCGGCATCTCGCCGTGAAACACGCGCAGCGGCTCGATGGTCAGCTCGCCTATCTGCAAGACGCCTGTGAGTTCGCAAAACTCAATCTGTGGAGTGCTGACGCCTGGCGGGTACGGAAAAAAGATGTATCGGAACACACGCTTGAGGTCATCCAGCGCGCTGGGTTCGGCGTACACGGGTACAGTGCGCCCCGTGTAAATTGTGAACCCGCGGATGTCGTCCAGCCCCATGATGTGGTCGGCGTGCGTGTGGGTGATTAGCACGGCGTCCAAGCGCTGGTCTAAGCCTGCCCGCCATAGTTGCAGGCGCAGTTCAGGCGGCGCGTCGATGAGCAGATGCGTGTCGCCATGCTGAATATGGATGCTGGGGCGCGTGCGGTGGTTGCGTGGGTCGTCGGAAGTGCAGACGGCGCAGCGGCAGCCCAGTTGCGGAACGCCCATCGAGGTGCCGCAGCCCAGAACCGTGATGCGCAAGGCGCGTTAGCCCTCCTTCTCGTGGTGCAGCAGGTGCAGTGCGTGGCGCAAGGTGGGAATCAGCCGATTGGCGACCGCTTGCGCCGCAACCGCAATCGCTTGACGCACGGCGTAGCGGTCGGAGCGCCCATGCCCGATGATGCATACGCCGTCCACGCCCAGCAGCGGCGCGCCGCCCCACTCGCGATAGTCCAGCCGACGCTTCAGCCGACCGAACGCGGGCTTGAGCAGCGCGAGCGGCAGCCTGTTGAGCGCGTTGCGAGTCAACTCCTCCTTGACGACCCGCATCACCATCTCAGCAACGCCCTCGCTGGTTTTTAGGAAGATGTTGCCCACGAACCCGTCGCACACGACCACATCGGCGACGCCTTCGTAGAAGGTCTTGCCCTCTACATTGCCTACAAACTCGTCCCTGAGTCGGCTTTGGAGTAGTTGATACGCCTCTTTGGTCAGGCTGTTGCCTTTGGTCGCCTCCTCGCCGATGTTAAGCAGCCCGACGCGCGGGTTGGGAATCTCCAGCACCTGTGCGGCGTAGATTTGCCCCATCAGCGCGAAGTCCAGCAGTTGGCGGGGGGAGCAGTCGACGGTCGCGCCGCTATCGAGCAGCACGCACCGCCCTGTGTAGGTGGGCAGCACGGTGGCAATGGCGGGGCGGTCGACATACGGCAGCCCGCCCCAGAGCAGTTTGGCGACCACACCGACCGCGCCCGTGTTGCCCATCGAGACCAGCGCGTCCGCTTTGCCCTCCTTGACCAGCTTCGCGGCGACCACGAGCGACGAGTCGCGCTTGCGCCGTATCGCCATCACAGGCGCGTCGTCCATCGTGATGACCTGCGAGGCGTGATAGACCGTCAGGTTCACAGGTCGCCCGCGCGCGGGCAGCAGCGCTTCGATCTGCTCCGTGTCGCCCACAAGCAGAATCTCGAAGCTCACCTGCCGCGCCGATTCCAGCGCGCCCAGCACGATTTCTTGAGGGGCAAGGTCGCCCCCCATCGCGTCCACTGCGATGCGCATGCTCACTCTTCGTTCGCTGGTAGGGTAATCGCCGCTTCGTACTTGCGCTTCTTGTAGTAGCCGCACACATGGCAGGCGCGATGCGGTAGTATCATCGCGCCGCAGTGCGCGCAGCGGCTCAAGCCGGGCATCTCCAGCTTATAGTGCGTGCGACGCTTTGCGCCGCGCGCGTGCGAGTGCCGTCGCTTCGGGTTGGCCATCGTTCGCCTCCTTGTCGTTCAGTCCTCGCTGTACCATGCGCGCGCCAGCGACTCGAACGCGGGATGTCCCGCTTTCGGCGCACAGGCGCAACTCGCCTCGTTCAGGTTCTGCCCGCAGGTCGGGCACAAGCCCTTGCAGTCCTCCCTGCAAACAGGCGCCATCGGCAACTCCAGCAGCAGGTATTGCCGTAGCAAGTCATCAGCATAGAGCCAGTTCCCCTCGAACACGGGGAACGAGTCCCGATCTTCCACTTCGGCGTAGCCGTACGCGCTCACGCCTGCGGGCGTGCCCACGAGCGGGAACTCCTCGTGGATTTCGAACGCCACAGGCAACTGGAAATAGCGCAGGCAGCGTCCGCACTCCAACCACACGACCGTGTGGAACGCGCCCGACAGGCGCACGATGCGCCCGCCGCTCTCGGCGACCAACGCGCCGCGAATTGGCTCCGCCAGCGGGGGAGCTTCTTCCCGCTCCAGCCAGAGTTCGATCGGGTACTCTACGCGCCGTCCAGGGTGCTGGACGACATCATTCAAATCCAACCGATACACTTTCATCGCAGCTCCCCCTGTAGCCGCTGGCTACGACTTTTAAGTGTACCCCAATGCGGACGCGATTCGCAACGCGAACGGGTATACTGCTCTCGATGCGACGGCGGCGATGGGGATTCGTGTTGGGGCTATCGAGCGCTGCGCTCCTACTCGCGGGGTTCGCGGTCGGGCGGTGGACGCGCGTGCGCTGGGTGTCTATACCCGCGCCTGTCGCGGAGCCTGTGCGCATCGCGGTACTGGGCGACTTCCACCTTGTGGACGAGGCAAGCCTGCGCCATGCGTGCGCGTGCCTGCAGACTGCAATGGCGCATCAGCCCGATATGATTCTGCTGGTCGGCGACTATGTGCATACGCATCACGGGCTGCCGTATCTTCGGCGGGCGTTGCAGGGCGCGCAGGCGCCGCTGGGGGTCTACGCCGTGCTGGGCAACCACGACCACTGGTCGGGCAAAGACGCTGTGATACGCGCCCTGCGCGAGGCGGGCGTCGTCGTGCTGTGCGAAGAGAACCGCACGGTCCGCAAGGACGAAACGCGCCTCACGCTGGTCGGCATTTACGACCTCCTCTGCCACAAGCCGCGCTGGGAGCGGGCGTTTCGCGGGGTTCCAGAGAAGCCCGACCATCCCGTGATCCTGCTCTCGCACAATCCTGACGCCGTGCTGTCGCCGTACCGCGACCGTACCACACTGATTGTGTCGGGGCACACGCATGCGGGGCAGGTCTGGGCGCCGACCACTGCGCATCGGGCGATGCAACGGCTCTTCGGGCGCAGCTATATTCCCAGAACGCGCTACGGAACTGCCCACCCTTGCGGACTGTACCAGGAAGGCGAGACCTACATCTACATCACCAGCGGCGTCACGCATGGGCGCGCTGTGCCCCGCTGGTACACCCGCCCCGAAGTGAGCCTCATCGAGCTGACGCCTGCGCTGTGAGAGCCGTTCGCACTTTGGGCGAACTGCGTCCCTACGACCCCCTAAAGCACACGAATCTCGTTCCCGTCGAACGCGCGGAAGTCGTCGCGGTTCAGGGTCAACAGTTCAGCGAGGTTATGCCTTCGCATGTAGGCGACCAGTCGCGCGTCGTGGGCGCGCTTACCGCTAATCTGATACGCCACACACAACCGCTGCCACTCATCAACGATGCCAGGTGGGTCTTCGTACAGAGAGAAGGCTTCCCGCACTTGCTCAAGCAACTCGTTTGCCTCTAAGGGGGGCTTTCCAAGACCGTTGTTCTCTGCAGGGCGCGTGGCTACGACCCAGAATTCGTACAGACCCTGTGGCGCAACAATCAGTTCGTGCCCTGCTAATTGGAGCGCAAGCAGCTGCGCTTTCACTTCCTCGTGTCTGGAGCTCTCCTTGTTCACGAAAGCGATGAGAACATCCGTGTCGACCAGTATCCGCCGCCGACTACCATTCGCGCTCCTCATAGAAGTTCTCACTCCGTGACATGTTTACGCCTTCCGTGATTGGAGCGGATATCGAGCCTGCGAGCCTAAAGAGTCGGTAAAGACCCCACCATCGACCGTCGTGAACCTTCTGGAGTTTCTGCAGGTCTTCTGTAAATGCCCACACCTCGTCGGAGTCGCCCCACAGCTCTTCGCGCCAGACAACTTGTGCGCGCGGGTTTAACAGGATTCTCATCACCCTGTGTGTCGGTGTTGGGGATGTAAGGTTCCACGAGTGCTGCTCCGCGTACTTGATATACTTTCTCACTACAGCCGCGTCCAGCTCCCGCAGAATCCCGAATGCGCTGATTGGAGGGTGCTGCATGAGTTCGTCTGCAATCAGGCAAGCAACTTGTTCCATAGAGGGGCATCCTGGAATGTGTGCGGCGATAAGGTAGGGCAGCCCAGCCGCTGCTATAGGGGATGCCTGTGCCGCCTTGCGAGCGATTGTGCGCGAGATGACCTCACCAAGTTGGGAGTGTGTTGGCTCTATCGGCAGCGCGTCTACCCCCTCGTGCTCGGCTATCAGCGCCGCCTTCACATCCGCTTGCTCGACGAGAATGGTCACGTCGACGGCGGCTATCGGATCGCCCGCTTCGGATAGGATAACCGCATCAGGCTTCTTGCCCCCGAATTCGCGGCGTTCCCACTCGTACCGCCAGCCGCGCTCGTCTAAGTAGCGACGCAACAACTCTCCGGCTGACGCTTGGTCTATGACGGCGTTGCGTTCTTTTTTCGTTGCCATACCGACCCCTCACCCTAACCCTCTCCTCCTTGACAAGGGGGAGAAGGCATCGTTCACACAGGGAACCCGAACGCCTGTAGCATTTGGCGTCCCTCTTCCGAGATGCGTTCGGGCGTCCAGAGCGGGTCGAAGGTGAACTCCACCTGCACCTCCGTCACGCCCGGTAGGCTCATCGCGCGGTCGCGGATTTCGTCGGCGAGCATATCGCCCACGGGGCAGCCAGGCGAGGTCAGTGTCATCAGAATCGAGACCTCGCCCGCGTCGGAGACCTGCAAATCGTAGATAAGCCCGAGATCCGCGATGTTGAGCGGGATCTCGGGGTCGTACACATCGTGTAGGATTTCCCACACCTGGTCGCGCAGGGTGTTCATGCCATGCGCACTCCTCGCGCCATCGCTTCGAGTCGGCGCACGCGCTCGGCGACGGGCGGGTGCGTGCTAAACAGCGCCGTCAGCCCACCCCCGCGTAGCGGGTTCACGATATACATGTGCGCGGTCGCAGGCTGCGCGTGTTCGTTGGGGATGCGATGCGCCGCCGCCTCCAGCTTGCGCAGGGCGGACGCCAGTCCAACGGGCGTGCCCGCAATCTCCGCGCCGACCTTGTCCGCCTCGTACTCGCGGGCGCGGGAGATCGCCAGCTGCACAATCATCGCGGCAATCGGCGCGATGATTACCAACGCCAGCGCCGCCAGCGGGTTGCCCCGCTCGTCGCGGCTGCCAAAAAACAGCGTCGCGTAATAGAACATATGCGCCAGCGCGGAAATCGCGCCTGCAATCGTCGCGGCAATCGCCATAATCAGCGTGTCGCGATTCTTGATATGCGCCAACTCGTGGGCAATCACGCCCTTCACTTCCTCGTAGTCCATCATCTGCAGCAAGCCCTGCGTGACGGCGACCACGCCGTGCTGGGGATCGCGCCCCGTCGCAAAGGCGTTCGGCTGCAGCTCTGGAATCAGGTACAGGCGGGGCATCGGCATGTTCGCGCGGTGCGTCATCTCGCGCAGCATCTGGTACAGCTGGGGCGCCTCCTGCTCCGAAAGCGGCTGCGCGCCCGACATCGCTATCACCAGACGGTCGCTGAACCAGTAGGAGCCGAGATTCATAATCGCCGCGAACACCAGCGCGACGATAATCCCCACCTGACCGCCGATTAGGTTGCCTATCCAGATGAGTATCAGAGTCAGCCCTGTTAGCAATAGACCTGTTTTCAACATGTTGAGCATACGCGCTACCCTCCACGCTATATTATACCAGAGGCGCGCGTTTCGGGTTCCGCTACGGGCGGTCTATCCCACCACTTTGACGGGCGTGAAGCCTTTGCCCAGCACGGTTTCTGGGTCGCCGCCGAGCCATGCCAGCACGGTTGCGTACACGCGCCGAAAGTCGAGTTGCATGCGCAGGTCGTTATTGCCGTCCAGGTTGCGCAGGTCGGGTGGGTCGCCGTGTAGACCGCCCATCACGCGCCCGCCGATGAGGAACATCGGCGCCGCCGCGCCGTGATCCGTGCCCAGACTGCCGTTCTCCTGCACGCGCCTACCGAACTCGGAGAAGACCATTAGTAGCGTTTTGTCCGCCTTGCCCATCGCTTGCAACTCGCTGTAGAAGGCGCGCACGGCTTCGGCAAACTGGCTGAGCAGTCGTTGGTGCGTCGTCGCTTGCCCTGCGTGTGTATCAAACCCGTTCACCGAGACATAGAGTACGCGCGTTTGGGGCGAGGTGGCGATAATCTGCGCCGCCTGCTGCAGCCCGCGCGCGAAGGGGTCGTTGCCGTACTGCACTTGCGACTGATACCCGCGCACGCGCTCGCGCAGGTACTCCAGCGCTTCTAACGCCGTGCGCGTCGACTGGCGCACGACGGTTGCGGGGCTGTCCATCTTGCGCTCGTCCGATTCGGCAAGGCTTTTGAGAGTGCGCTCCAAGTCAGGGTCGCGCGCCATCACCTGCAGGTCGGCAAGGCTCGCAAAGCAGGGCACTTGCGCTTTCTTGCCGTGCAGCGCGAGAGGCAACTCTTGCGTGAAACTGATCGCCATCACGGGGTTTGCCGCAGCGTCGGTCAGCGTGTCCAGATACTTGCCCAGCCACCCGTACCGACCGTAGCCGTCGGGGTCGGCGGTCTGCCAAATCTCCATCGAGCGGAAGTGCGAGCGATTCGGGTTCGGGTAGCCGACATTCTGCAGGATGGCTAACGCGCGCGCGTCATACAGCGGCTTCAGCGGCGCGAGCGCGGGGTGCAACCCCAGTCGGTCGTCGAGCGGCGTGACCTGCGCTTCGGGAATCGCCAGTGTGGGGCGGGCGCGGTAATACAGTTCCTCGCGGTAGGGAATGACCGTATTCAGCCCATCGTTGCCGCCTGTGAGTTGCAGCACCACGAGGATATGGTCGTTGGGCAATTTTTCGCCTTGGCGCAGTTTTTGGGCGTCGGCGTGCGCGATGTGCGCCAGCCATGGCGGCGCGGCAAGCCCGACGGCGACCAGCGTCAAGCCTGCGCGGAGGAACTGCCGACGCGACATCTCCGCTGCCCAGAACTCACCTGCTGCGCGCTCGCATAACGGCGCGCCTTGCTCCTTGCGTTCCTGCATCGTTGCCCCCTGTACGCCTATTATAGCCTACACGGCGTCGCTGGCGCAGGTTTCATTCCTGATAGACGCGCCAGTTTTGCCGAAGTTCAACCGCGCAGCGCTTCGTACACAATCGCCGCCGTGGCGACATCCTCCAGCGCGATACCCAGCGACTTGAACAAGGTAATCTCTTCGGGCGACTGGCGTGGGGGCAACAGCCCGCCCACGAGGTGCGCCAGCGGGTAGACGCGCTCCCAGCTCAGTTTGCGCAGCTCGATGGGCACGACCAGTTCGGCGGCTTCTATGCGCGCTTGGGCAGGGTCATCGACGAAGATGCGCTCGCACCGCCCGACGGCGAAGGTGTCCAGTTCGCGCCGCGCCAGCGAGTTCGCGCCCGCCGCGTTGAGGTGCATGCCAGGTTTTAGCAGCGCGCCTGGCAGAATCGGCTCCCGCGCGCTTGTAATCGTACAAATCACCTCGGCTTCGGCGACCGCCTGCTCCACGCTCTCTACAGGGTGAACAGGGATGCCCAGCTGCGCCGTCATTCGTTCTGCGAAGGCGACGCGCGTGTCAGGCGTGCGGCTGAACACGAAGGCGCGCTGGATGGAGCGCACAGCGCAGATTGCCTGCAGTTGCGTCTCCGCCTGCGCGCCCGCGCCCAGCACGGCGACGGTCGTCGCATCGTCCCGTGCAAGGTACTTCGTCGCCAGCCCAGACGCTGCGCCCGTGCGTATCCGACCCAGCCAGTCCGCTTCGATAAGCGCGAGCAGTTCGCCCGTGTGCGCCGACGCCAGCACGACATGGAAACGCGTGCCCGTCGGGAACGAGAGGTACGCCTTGTAGCCGAGGTAGCCCCTGCTGTGCCACGCCGCGCCCATCAGGTGGAGCGCGCCCTGCGGGGCGAGCACGCGCTGGCGCGGCTGATTCGTCGCCCGACCGTGCGCCCAGTCGCGAAACGCCGCCTCTAACGCCTCGATGGCGCGCGGCATCGTCAATACCTCGCGCACCTGCGCCTCGCGAATCAACAGCGGCTGCCCCTCGCCCAACCGCACCCGCTCTACCATGCCACTGGAAGGATACCTAAAGTGCCTTCGCAATAGGGCGTCGATCTCGGGACAGGTACGGAGCCTGCCTCTACACGCGCCGTTTTTGTAGGGGCAACCCCCTGTGGTCGCCCGCCTCAACAGGCGGTACGAATCCTTTCCGCACCTTATAGCCTCTAACGAAACAGAGACCTCAAAATGCGTATGGGGTCTCGTATCCTAAATGACAGGAGGTAGGCAAGCGATGGAAATCAGATACGATGTGGAAGTGGATGCGCGCGGGCTGCAGTGCCCAATGCCCATCGTGAACGCACGCAAGACCTTTCAGACGCTCCAATCGGGGCAGACTCTGCGCGTGCTGGCGACCGATCCTGGCTCGGTAAACGACTTCAAGGGTTGGGCGAATATGGTCGCTGACGCCGAATTGCTCGCGCAGGAGACCACCGAAATGGATGGCAAGACGGTCTATGTGCATTACATCCGCAAGAAGTGAGGTGAAAAACTATGAGTATGAACGGTCAAACGATCGCTGTTGAGCAAGCGGCGACGCCGAGTTTAGAGGCGCTCCAGCAGCAGGTGCAGCAGTTGCAGGCGCAACTGGACGCGCTCCGCGCCCAGAGCCCTGACAACCGCCTGTCGATGGTGGTCTTTTCGGGCGACCTCGATCGCGTGCTGGCGTCGTTCGTGATTGCGTCGGGGGCTGCTGCCAGCGGGATGGAGGTCTCGATGTTTTTCACCTTCTGGGGGCTGACTGCGCTGCGCCAGAAGCGCGAGTCGCGCGGCAAGACGCTCTTTCAGAAGATGATGGGCTGGATGACGCCCGTTGGCATTCGCGGGCTGGGCGTGTCGAAGATGAACTTCGGCGGCATCGGCGCGAAGATGCTTCGCGCAATGATGCGTCAGCAGGGTGTGCCCCAGCCTGAAGAGATGGCGCAGATGGCGCGCGACCTCGGCGTGCGCATCGTCGCCTGCCAAATGTCGATGGATGTGATGGGCATCCACAAAGAGGAGCTCATCGACGGCGTCGAGGTGGGCGGCGTGGCGACCTTCTTGGGCGAGGCAACGCGCTCCAAAGCGACGCTGTTTATCTAATTTTCGAGCGCAAGGGCAGACTTTACAAATGCCCCCCCTCCTACAGGTTCCCCTCGCGAAGCGGGGGGAAGCTGGGAAGACACATGTTCGGTTCCC
>Ga0308401_1000482_pt1 | contig 11366 bp, 10 predicted proteins | sample HotsprSampleOSM1_FD_203472 | JGI IMG/M metagenome (GOLD analysis project Ga0308401, IMG submission 203472) | Hot spring phototrophic mat microbial communities from Octopus Spring, Yellowstone National Park, Wyoming, United States - 20060913_OS-M1 ...
GCACCAGGAAGGCTCAGGAACGACGAAGCGTGATCGTCGCAGTCGGGAATATGGATGGACGCAGGTGCGAGGGTCGGGATTGAGGAATTTTCGGCTCGCTGAAGAGTACTGAAACAGGACAGAACGTGGGCGTCTACGAATCGTTCAAGCATTGAGGAATTTTCGGCTCGCTGAAGAGTACTGAAACGGCTCCCGCAAGGGGGTCGGGCATTCGTCGTCTCAATTGAGGAATTTTCGGCTCGCTGAAGAGTACTGAAACAAAGACCTCGTTTTCGAGGGCGGGCTTATCGTATCGATTGAGGAATTTTCGGCTCGCTGAAGAGTACTGAAACTGTCCCTTCTGCGCCTGCTGCGTGCCAAATAGAATGATTGAGGAATTTTCGGCTCGCTGAAGAGTACTGAAACTCAACCAACCGCAGCCCGCCGAGCGCGGGGATGATCCATTGAGGAATTTTCGGCTCGCTGAAGAGTACTGAAACCGTTGAACACGAGAGTCCCGATCCGGCGTATTCTCATATTGAGGAATTTTCGGCTCGCTGAAGAGTACTGAAACAGGCGCCGAAGCACGTTCTGCGATCCGGCATGGACGCATTGAGGAATTTTCGGCTCGCTGAAGAGTACTGAAACGGACAAGGTGACCTACGGCGCGTTAGCCGCCGCAACCGATTGAGGAATTTTCGGCTCGCTGAAGAGTACTGAAACCGGTAATTTGTTTATAACTATACGAATAGTAACAAAGATTGAGGAATTTTCGGCTCGCTGAAGAGTACTGAAACTTCGCGGCGGAGATCGCGTTTCGGAGAGCGACGCGGCATTGAGGAATTTTCGGCTCGCTGAAGAGTACTGAAACCCTCACGCGAACGCGGCGGGTTCGATCCGGTACGAAATTGAGGAATTTTCGGCTCGCTGAAGAGTACTGAAACTCGAAACGCTACAAATCACCGTCGGCAGCGCATTGCATTGAGGAATTTTCGGCTCGCTGAAGAGTACTGAAACGGCGGCAGCGTGACGCGCCCGCGCTCGTCGCCGTCGTCGATTGAGGAATTTTCGGCTCGCTGAAGAGTACTGAAACGCAACGAGACGACCGTGGGGGCGACGTCTGTTGCGATTGAGGAATTTTCGGCTCGCTGAAGAGTACTGAAACGGCGCCGTAAAAGGAGGAGGATATGACGACACCGGCAATTGAGGAATTTTCGGCTCGCTGAAGAGTACTGAAACCGCAGACGGGAACAGTGCATCGCTGTCGGTGTCGTTATTGAGGAATTTTCGGCTCGCTGAAGAGTACTGAAACGGATGCGGCTTCCCCCCGTTGCGCTCTCCCGCTCCTATTGAGGAATTTTCGGCTCGCTGAAGAGTACTGAAACCGCCTCGCGCTGTAATGCGCCGAACCCCAGTGCGTGCATTGAGGAATTTTCGGCTCGCTGAAGAGTACTGAAACTCGCGCGTCGCGGCGCGCGAGGTCGGCGTACCGCTCGATTGAGGAATTTTCGGCTCGCTGAAGAGTACTGAAACTCCAGATCGTTGACGATCTCGTATTTGGTCGGCGGTATTGAGGAATTTTCGGCTCGCTGAAGAGTACTGAAACTTATCGTTTCCGCAATCTGCGGCTGTCCTTCCCAACATTGAGGAATTTTCGGCTCGCTGAAGAGTACTGAAACAGGTCGTGGCGGTTCGCCTTTCCGACAACGACTTCAAAATTGAGGAATTTTCGGCTCGCTGAAGAGTACTGAAACGGATACGGCTTCCCCCCATTGCGCTCTCCCGCTCCTATTGAGGAATTTTCGGCTCGCTGAAGAGTACTGAAACTTGCTGCCGGTGCACGCAGCGTTCGTCGCACTTGTTCCATTGAGGAATTTTCGGCTCGCTGAAGAGTACTGAAACTGGGGGCGACGTCTGTTGCGTTTCTTGCGAGAATCAACATTGAGGAATTTTCGGCTCGCTGAAGAGTACTGAAACGCGCCGGTCAAGCAGCGCGGGGATCAGATTTTCGCGCCATTGAGGAATTTTCGGCTCGCTGAAGAGTACTGAAACGTGGGAGTATGAATTTATTCCCGGTAATTTGTTTAATTGAGGAATTTTCGGCTCGCTGAAGAGTACTGAAACTCAACGCTGCGCCGGGAATGGACGAGCGGCGGGTTGCGAATTGAGGAATTTTCGGCTCGCTGAAGAGTACTGAAACTAATAAGCGCGAGGGCGAGTGGGGCGGGCGTTCCGATTGAGGAATTTTCGGCTCGCTGAAGAGTACTGAAACTGATCTTTACTTCGTTGACTTTTGGGTCGTCCAGATAATTGAGGAATTTTCGGCTCGCTGAAGAGTACTGAAACTATGGAGCGCCGCCGTATGGAGCGCCGCCGTATGGATTGAGGAATTTTCGGCTCGCTGAAGAGTACTGAAACAGGAAGGTGCAACCCCCATGCAAGACGAGAAAGACCCATTGAGGAATTTTCGGCTCGCTGAAGAGTACTGAAACGGCACGCGCTGGGGTTCGGCGCGCTCCAGCGTGATGCATTGAGGAATTTTCGGCTCGCTGAAGAGTACTGAAACGATCGGGACTCTTGTGTTCAACGCGGATACGAACATCATTGAGGAATTTTCGGCTCGCTGAAGAGTACTGAAACCTCGTCCTCATCCCGACCGACGGCGTTTCTGTCTGGATTGAGGAATTTTCGGCTCGCTGAAGAGTACTGAAACGCTACGGTTGGGTCGTCGGCGTGCGGGCGTCCGGCAATTGAGGAATTTTCGGCTCGCTGAAGAGTACTGAAACGGAAGCGCCACGTCAGCGTACTGTCTGTGCGGAAATATTGAGGAATTTTCGGCTCGCTGAAGAGTACTGAAACTCAGCAGCGTCACAACACATCATCTTCTTTTATTTATTGAGGAATTTTCGGCTCGCTGAAGAGTACTGAAACGCGCGCTGGAGCGCCGCAAGCGCCGCCAGCAGCGCAGATTGAGGAATTTTCGGCTCGCTGAAGAGTACTGAAACAGGTGCAGGCGGCGCTGGCGGTCATCTTCGGCTACGATTGAGGAATTTTCGGCTCGCTGAAGAGTACTGAAACACCGCACCTCGCGCTCGTTGAGCAGCGCCGCGAACCAATTGAGGAATTTTCGGCTCGCTGAAGAGTACTGAAACTTCACCTCAGCGCAGTTACGAAATCGTCGGGATTGAACGAATTGAGGAATTTTCGGCTCGCTGAAGAGTACTGAAACTCGTATTCTCATCACACCCTCCCGAATCGCGCTAGATTGAGGAATTTTCGGCTCGCTGAAGAGTACTGAAACACGTTCTGCGCCTTGACCGCAGCAGCCACTTCCTCGCGATTGAGGAATTTTCGGCTCGCTGAAGAGTACTGAAACATGGGAGGGGGGTTGGGAGGGTGATGCGGAAACGGGAATTGAGGAATTTTCGGCTCGCTGAAGAGTACTGAAACGGCATCGGGTTCAACGTGAATGCGCTTTTCGATCCATTGAGGAATTTTCGGCTCGCTGAAGAGTACTGAAACCGGCGCGGATATTCTCGCGTTTGCAAAACGAACGTGGATTGAGGAATTTTCGGCTCGCTGAAGAGTACTGAAACCGGCGGTCTCATCAACCGTCACAACAGTATCTTCTTATTGAGGAATTTTCGGCTCGCTGAAGAGTACTGAAACGTCTAAATCTCTGGAGCGTCCTATCAACGATGATGATTGAGGAATTTTCGGCTCGCTGAAGAGTACTGAAACTGACAATCACGGCGCGCCATATCGTAGACGAAGTAGATTGAGGAATTTTCGGCTCGCTGAAGAGTACTGAAACGCGCTTGTGAGGCGCGGGGTTCGGTCGGTTCGTTGAATTGAGGAATTTTCGGCTCGCTGAAGAGTACTGAAACGCGACGCGCCGGGCAAGTCGGCGGCGCGATTCGAATTGAGGAATTTTCGGCTCGCTGAAGAGTACTGAAACTTATCGTTTCCGCAATCTGCGGCTGTCCTTCCCAAATTGAGGAATTTTCGGCTCGCTGAAGAGTACTGAAACCGGCTGCAAACAGCGCATTGTAGAGACCCGGCATATTATTGAGGAATTTTCGGCTCGCTGAAGAGTACTGAAACGCAGTACGCTCAGTGCGGTTTCGGTCAGTGTTTTGATTGAGGAATTTTCGGCTCGCTGAAGAGTACTGAAACCGGCGCGGCGCATCAACGATCTGGAGGACGCGCTTGCGATTGAGGAATTTTCGGCTCGCTGAAGAGTACTGAAACGTGACGGCTATTCCACAACCGAATACGTACACGCTGAATTGAGGAATTTTCGGCTCGCTGAAGAGTACTGAAACATACGGCAGCAAGACGACTGCAGACGCGCGCCGCGACGATTGAGGAATTTTCGGCTCGCTGAAGAGTACTGAAACAAATCCACTGCGCCGCCGCGACCAGCGCTTCGATTGATTGAGGAATTTTCGGCTCGCTGAAGAGTACTGAAACTCACGAGGTCGAAGAAGATGAAGAAGTAGACCATCCACTATTGAGGAATTTTCGGCTCGCTGAAGAGTACTGAAACGCGGAAACAGCGCGTCGCTGTCGGCGTCGTTGTAGCATTGAGGAATTTTCGGCTCGCTGAAGAGTACTGAAACCCACAATCAGATCGTAGCCGCGCGACCTTCCCGCGTTATTGAGGAATTTTCGGCTCGCTGAAGAGTACTGAAACCAAGGAGGAATCTAAAATGCAGACCTATCGGATTTGGATTGAGGAATTTTCGGCTCGCTGAAGAGTACTGAAACCGCGTCCGGCGGCGGAGGCGGCGGAGGAGGCGGGCGATTGAGGAATTTTCGGCTCGCTGAAGAGTACTGAAACGAGTGTTCGCGTTCATCGCGATGCTCGCGGCGACGAATTGAGGAATTTTCGGCTCGCTGAAGAGTACTGAAACCAATCGCGGCTTGAACGAACCGCGCCGCTTCGGTGACGAATTGAGGAATTTTCGGCTCGCTGAAGAGTACTGAAACATCTTTGCCATTACTGCCGCCGCGCCTTGCAGCGCTCCATTGAGGAATTTTCGGCTCGCTGAAGAGTACTGAAACTCCCGAAGCGCGCTAACCGCGTGAGGTTATCGATCTCGATTGAGGAATTTTCGGCTCGCTGAAGAGTACTGAAACACGAGAAAGGAAGGCAAATGGCAACCATCAGCGTCTGGATTGAGGAATTTTCGGCTCGCTGAAGAGTACTGAAACTCAAACTCGTACACCGTACCGCGTCGATCCTCATCATTGAGGAATTTTCGGCTCGCTGAAGAGTACTGAAACACGCAATGAGGTCACTCATACAGCGTCCATCCTTTATTGAGGAATTTTCGGCTCGCTGAAGAGTACTGAAACCTATCCAGCGCAGCTGAGGACTGGACGGCATCGCCCATTGAGGAATTTTCGGCTCGCTGAAGAGTACTGAAACCGCCACGCTCGCGGCCGCGTTGTCACGCGCCGTGGTCATTGAGGAATTTTCGGCTCGCTGAAGAGTACTGAAACGCGCCAGATCGTCAAGAACATTTCGATCCTCGCCAGATTGAGGAATTTTCGGCTCGCTGAAGAGTACTGAAACCTGACGGTGTTGTTCCCCGCGCCGTCCGCGAGGATGAGATTGAGGAATTTTCGGCTCGCTGAAGAGTACTGAAACACCGACAGCATAAAGCGCAGCACGACGACAGTAACGATTGAGGAATTTTCGGCTCGCTGAAGAGTACTGAAACCCTGAAGACCCTTTCGGAACCACCGCAGCAAGCGAAATTGAGGAATTTTCGGCTCGCTGAAGAGTACTGAAACATACTCCTGCCGCAGCCAATCCCGGAAATACGCAACATTGAGGAATTTTCGGCTCGCTGAAGAGTACTGAAACGGACAATACCGTAGAGCGCGGCATCAAAAAGAGCAATTGAGGAATTTTCGGCTCGCTGAAGAGTACTGAAACGCAGCGTGCAGCAGACGGTCGCCGTCGCTGCGGGCGCATTGAGGAATTTTCGGCTCGCTGAAGAGTACTGAAACGGCGGCGGTGGGGGAAATCGCATCTACTGGCGCGGATGATTGAGGAATTTTCGGCTCGCTGAAGAGTACTGAAACCTACCACGACCAACACGCCGCCCGCAACCGCAAGTCGATTGAGGAATTTTCGGCTCGCTGAAGAGTACTGAAACACTTCGCGCGGGCGCGCTGGTGGTGCTGTTGTTGCATTGAGGAATTTTCGGCTCGCTGAAGAGTACTGAAACCGCAGTACGCTCAGTGCGGTTTCGGTCAGTGTTTTGACATTGAGGAATTTTCGGCTCGCTGAAGAGTACTGAAACCGAACAGTCCGCGCAGTACGCTCAGTGCGGTTTCGGATTGAGGAATTTTCGGCTCGCTGAAGAGTACTGAAACTCTATTCCGACCTCCACGCGGCTGCGAAGCGGCTGCATTGAGGAATTTTCGGCTCGCTGAAGAGTACTGAAACGCGGCGTACACCGAGTTGGTGTTGTGTCGGGACATCATTGAGGAATTTTCGGCTCGCTGAAGAGTACTGAAACATGCTGTTCGCCTCCGCAATCACCGCACCGGAACCATTGAGGAATTTTCGGCTCGCTGAAGAGTACTGAAACCGGAATTGTTCTACCGCCGGGCTTTGCCGGACGCGATTGAGGAATTTTCGGCTCGCTGAAGAGTACTGAAACGAACTACAAATGACCGTAGACGAACTGCTGACAGAATTGAGGAATTTTCGGCTCGCTGAAGAGTACTGAAACGCGCTATTCGTTTCCCTCGTCGCCGACGGCGTCGAAGATTGAGGAATTTTCGGCTCGCTGAAGAGTACTGAAACCCAGCAGCAGCGCGCCGAGGCGCTGGGCGTGCTGGACATTGAGGAATTTTCGGCTCGCTGAAGAGTACTGAAACGTTGACAGAGATCGACACGCACCCGCCCGACGCGCCGTATAATTGAGGAATTTTCGGCTCGCTGAAGAGTACTGAAACTTGGAGGCGCGTTGCGTCGCTTGAAGAGGTACGACATTGAGGAATTTTCGGCTCGCTGAAGAGTACTGAAACCACGCGGCCATTGCCAGCAACGCGCACGACACCCCAAATTGAGGAATTTTCGGCTCGCTGAAGAGTACTGAAACAGCATACGCGCACCAAGCGTGACGCCGATCGCCAATGATTGAGGAATTTTCGGCTCGCTGAAGAGTACTGAAACTCGTGGCGCTGCGGTTTATGCTCTCGGTAGGTCGGCTATTGAGGAATTTTCGGCTCGCTGAAGAGTACTGAAACGCGCTGCGGCGCGGCGCTGACGCAGCAGCAGTACGGGATTGAGGAATTTTCGGCTCGCTGAAGAGTACTGAAACCGTATACGGATCCCGTCCCGATCTGTGGCATCACGATTGAGGAATTTTCGGCTCGCTGAAGAGTACTGAAACGCGTCCATCGCGGGCGCTGGGCGTCGCTGAAAGACGATTGAGGAATTTTCGGCTCGCTGAAGAGTACTGAAACATCCGTCGCTGAAGAGAATAGCAGCATAGACGGGGATTGAGGAATTTTCGGCTCGCTGAAGAGTACTGAAACACGATCTTGCTGAAGAAATCCTCAAGCCAATCCACATTGAGGAATTTTCGGCTCGCTGAAGAGTACTGAAACGCGACGCGACGCTCAGAAATCCACACAGCCCCAAGATTGAGGAATTTTCGGCTCGCTGAAGAGTACTGAAACCTGCAACATACGGACATCACGCTGCGCCAACTTCGATTGAGGAATTTTCGGCTCGCTGAAGAGTACTGAAACACGCGATGACATCATTCATACAACGTCCACCCTTTATTGAGGAATTTTCGGCTCGCTGAAGAGTACTGAAACATCTCGACGCTGAACATCTCCAACTCGTTAAGCAGCCATTGAGGAATTTTCGGCTCGCTGAAGAGTACTGAAACGCAGTTGTACAACCGTCTCGTGCACATACCCCCACCATTGAGGAATTTTCGGCTCGCTGAAGAGTACTGAAACGGCGCTGGTCGCAGCGCATCAACGGAAACGTCGATGATTGAGGAATTTTCGGCTCGCTGAAGAGTACTGAAACACGTATGAGGACGTTTTCGTGTTTGAATTCGAGGTCATTGAGGAATTTTCGGCTCGCTGAAGAGTACTGAAACTCCCAAGCGCGTTGCGCAAACGCGAGGATGTCCGCACATTGAGGAATTTTCGGCTCGCTGAAGAGTACTGAAACAGCATCCGCGCGACCGAAACGCGCGGGCAGTAGAATTATTGAGGAATTTTCGGCTCGCTGAAGAGTACTGAAACCCAGCGCCGACTGTACCTCTGACGGCAAGTCGATCATTGAGGAATTTTCGGCTCGCTGAAGAGTACTGAAACTCGTTGATCGTCGCGCTCACGCGGGCGCTCAACGGTAATTGAGGAATTTTCGGCTCGCTGAAGAGTACTGAAACCGCGGCGCGGTTTGACCGCATCCCGCTGTTCGTTCTGGTATTGAGGAATTTTCGGCTCGCTGAAGAGTACTGAAACGTGGGTTGGGACGCTCAACAAACGGTGCGGTTTGTATTGAGGAATTTTCGGCTCGCTGAAGAGTACTGAAACAGGTGCAGTCGGCGCTGGCGCTGATCGTCGGGTATGATTGAGGAATTTTCGGCTCGCTGAAGAGTACTGAAACGCACAACCCCAGATGCGCTTCAGTCGCGTCGGGATCATTGAGGAATTTTCGGCTCGCTGAAGAGTACTGAAACGTTCAGTGCTTGGGTTGCAAGCCCTAGGTCACTACCCATTGAGGAATTTTCGGCTCGCTGAAGAGTACTGAAACGACCGCAGCGATAGAGTACTGCGGGCTGCGCATCGACGATTGAGGAATTTTCGGCTCGCTGAAGAGTACTGAAACCTGCGTTGGTGCGCAGCATCAACGGGCCGCGCCCGATTGAGGAATTTTCGGCTCGCTGAAGAGTACTGAAACGAACGCGCGAAGGTCGGCGGCAGCGTGACGCGCCCGATTGAGGAATTTTCGGCTCGCTGAAGAGTACTGAAACGACGGGTCGTACTCGGTGACGACATTGAGTTTGTTGATTGAGGAATTTTCGGCTCGCTGAAGAGTACTGAAACGAACTCAACGCGCCCGCCGGTGGTTGTGTCAACGCATTGAGGAATTTTCGGCTCGCTGAAGAGTACTGAAACGCGTCAGCGCCGTCGTCACCAATCCAACCCCCGGCATTGAGGAATTTTCGGCTCGCTGAAGAGTACTGAAACCCAAAACCCCGACGCGCTCGCCTTTGAATTCGATAATTGAGGAATTTTCGGCTCGCTGAAGAGTACTGAAACAAACGCCTATCCCGGCGGTCGACCGGCGGGACGTAGATTGAGGAATTTTCGGCTCGCTGAAGAGTACTGAAACCACAACGAGCGCGGTGCTTTGCACGCCCCCGCCATAATTGAGGAATTTTCGGCTCGCTGAAGAGTACTGAAACCGCTTAGCGGGATGTGATACGAGACGACGTACCCGATTGAGGAATTTTCGGCTCGCTGAAGAGTACTGAAACGCACGCCCAGCGCTTCCGCGCGCTGCTGCTGCCGGCGATTGAGGAATTTTCGGCTCGCTGAAGAGTACTGAAACGCACGCTCATCTCCTTCAGCGCCTTCAAGTTCGGGATTGAGGAATTTTCGGCTCGCTGAAGAGTACTGAAACTAGCGTTCCTCCAGTTCGACCTTCCGTTCCGCGTCATTGAGGAATTTTCGGCTCGCTGAAGAGTACTGAAACCGACCGACGATCGATTTCCGCACAGACAGCACGCTGATTGAGGAATTTTCGGCTCGCTGAAGAGTACTGAAACCGACCGGTCTGCGCTTTGCGGCGACGGCGGCGCGGAATTGAGGAATTTTCGGCTCGCTGAAGAGTACTGAAACCGCGGCGCGGGCGCTGCTGCGGCGCGCGCTGGCGGAATTGAGGAATTTTCGGCTCGCTGAAGAGTACTGAAACGCGGTCGATGCGAACCCTATTTCTAAAAATTGGAGGAAATTGAGGAATTTTCGGCTCGCTGAAGAGTACTGAAACATCACCGATCCGAAACGCGGGCTGGTCGGGTTCACATTGAGGAATTTTCGGCTCGCTGAAGAGCACTGAAACTCCCTACCCGCGCCACCTGCGCGACTACGACTACGATTGAGGAATTTTCGGCTCGCTGAAGAGCACTGAAACTCGGTGCGCGGCGAGGTTGAGCCGGGCATTGGGCTGGTGATTGAGGAATTTTCGGCTCGCTGAAGAGCACTGAAACAGTTTGGACGGGCACCAGGAACTGGCAGGACATCGACAATTGAGGAATTTTCGGCTCGCTGAAGAGCACTGAAACAACGGCGACGGTCTGCACGAATTCTTCTGCATTGGCGATTGAGGAATTTTCGGCTCGCTGAAGAGCACTGAAACCGTAGTTGTTGTCGTTGGTGAAACTGCGGAACCCTTATTGAGGAATTTTCGGCTCGCTGAAGAGCACTGAAACGCGTGAGCGCGACGATCAGCGACGGCGCTTCCGTCTCATTGAGGAATTTTCGGCTCGCTGAAGAGCACTGAAACAGCAACCAGCGTTTGATGTGGAGCGCTTTCCCGACCGGATTGAGGAATTTTCGGCTCGCTGAAGAGCACTGAAACATGCGCCGGTTGGCGGTCGTCTTCCCGCGCGATTTTATTGAGGAATTTTCGGCTCGCTGAAGAGCACTGAAACGCGCCAGAGTCACGGTGAGCCGCTTGCCGAACAACAATTGAGGAATTTTCGGCTCGCTGAAGAGCACTTAAACGGGCCGCACCAGTGCGAAATGCCCGCTCGTCGTGAATTGAGGAATTTTCGGCTCGCTGAAGAGCACTGAAACCCGGCGCATCTGGACGACATTTTCCACGACAATCCAGCATTGAGGAATTTTCGGCTCGCTGAAGAGCACTGAAACCGCGATCGCCTCAGCCTCAACCTCGCTTAGCGGGATGATTGAGGAATTTTCGGCTCGCTGAAGAGCACTGAAACGCGGACGCCGAGGGTCGGCGTAGCGCTCTGGAACCGATTGAGGAATTTTCGGCTCGCTGAAGAGCACTGAAACACAATGCTGACGTTCCAGAGCCGGCCGGTCGAGGGGTACATTGAGGAATTTTCGGCTCGCTGAAGAGCACTGAAACGTGCTGCTGGTGCTCATCACTGTGCTGCAGCATATACTATTGAGGAATTTTCGGCTCGCTGAAGAGCACTGAAACGCAGAAGCCGGAACGTTTCAGGCAGGCAGCAGCCGATTGAGGAATTTTCGGCTCGCTGAAGAGCACTGAAATAACATGCGTGGCGGCGCTGGTGGACGAACTGCCGAACATTTCAGCAATTTCGGCTCGTTGAAGAGCATTGAGACATCATCATAATCAT
>Ga0308401_1000487_pt1 | contig 11343 bp, 12 predicted proteins | sample HotsprSampleOSM1_FD_203472 | JGI IMG/M metagenome (GOLD analysis project Ga0308401, IMG submission 203472) | Hot spring phototrophic mat microbial communities from Octopus Spring, Yellowstone National Park, Wyoming, United States - 20060913_OS-M1 ...
GATAGGCTTCGTCCGCGAAGCGCACGTGCAGGGCGTTGCGGTCCACGTCGGAATAGACGGCGACGGTGCGGATGCCCAGTTCGTGGCATGCGCGGATGATGCGCACGGCGATCTCGCCGCGGTTGGCGATCAGGATCTTCTTGAACATCGCACGTCTATGCTAACACTACTCTCCTTCCCCAGGTGCATTCACAGTTGGAGGCAAGACCGATCTCACGCGGAGACGCGGAGAACGCGAAGAATTTGAAATCACAGCACCCTTGGTAGCTGCCTAGAAGGCGCGCTGTGTTGCCCCCATTGGTGAATGCACTCCCTTCCTGCGGGGTTGTCCTGAGTGAGGGTCGCTCAGTGGGTAAAAAAAACCAGCGTTGATCACCGGGGGTGTGTCTTGGCCTCGCACGCTACGGATGATTGACTAGGGAATCTGTTCGGTGGTCACCTTGCACTGTTTGCCGCCGGCAATGGCGTTGGCCTCGCGCACGAAATCCTGCCCTGAGCTATACCCCCTAAACACTTTGCGCGCCGTGCCGTTGGGCGCGATCAGCACCACATGTGGCACGCCGCTCACGCGATATGCCCTGGCGATGGCATCGCTGTGGTTGCGGATGACCGGGAAGGTGATCCCGTGCCGGCTGGCGTAGCCCAGCGCGTCGTTATCGGAATCGTCGTAGACGTTAACGACCATGAAGAGGACGCCCTTGTTGCGCATCTCTTGGTGGGCTTTGACCAGCGCCGGTGCTTGCTCGCTACAGTATCCACACCAACTGGCCGCGAATTGGAGCACGACGCCACAGCCCTTGAGTTTGCTCAGCCAGATCTCGCGCCCGGCTAAGTCCAGCACGTGGAAGTCGGGCGCGGTGCCGCGGACGGCACTGGCCGGCGCAACGGATAAACTGAGCACTACGCTCACGCACGCAATGAGTGAGACAAAACGAATCTTCTTCATGTTTTTATCCCTCGCTGTTCAAACACTGTGGAAGCCAAGACTGATGCGAGTATAAAGCCAGCCTTTTGTTTTGGCAAATAGGCGCGTGTGCGTGGCGGCAAGAACGCCGCAAGGATGCGCTTGGCGTGGGATATGCTTACCCTATGCGTGTAAGCCGCAAGCAGTTTGAGCAATGGGTGTGGGAGGCGGTGGCGGAGTTGCCCGAGTCGCTCCGCGTGCGGATCACCAATCTCGCGATCGAGGTGAAGGCGCTGCCCTCGCCGGATGACCTGGTGTATGCCGGCGTAGAGGATCCGTTAGACTTGCTTGGCCTCTATCGCGGCATCCCGCTGACCGAACGCACGACGCACTACGACCTGGTGACGCCCGACCTGATCACGATTTATCAGCGGCCGCACGAGGCAATGTGCGAGACGCTGGACGAGCTGCGCGCGGAGGTGCGCCGCACTGTGCGCCATGAGATTGCACACTACTTCGGCATCTCGGATGAGCGGCTAGATGAGCTGGATGCTTATTGATTGATGGAGGGGGCGTTAGAGGCAATCCTCCGTAGGCTGCTTCGTTCATCGCGTTGGTCGCATTCACCGAGGCCGCAGGTGACCCCGCAGCGCTTCAATCGTGCGTGAGTTTAGACCCTTCGCTGCGCTCAGGGTGACAAGTGTGAGGCGGGCCGCAGGTGACCCCCGCGGCGCTTCACATGCCACCTCGGATTCCGAACTCACATTGATTTCCGAGATGAGTTCTAGTTCAGCACAGGGGAACAGGCTGCCCCCAACCATGAACATACCCAGCGCAGTACGTGGGCGCATCATGATGCGCCCCTAGGGTGCATTCATAGATAGGGGCAAAGCACTGAGTGGGCGACGGCACTGCCGTCGCCCACCCTAGATTCGCCTTCGTTAGCAGCACGGCTCAGGCTGCCCCTATGGGTGAATGCACTCCGCCCCTACGAACGTTATGATCAACGTCACCATGACAAAGGGGTTCTCAGCGGCTGCCCTGGGGCTGCTGCGGGTGGCGGTCATCTCACCCGATCTGCGCGTGGCGGATGTGGATTTCAACGTCCAGACGACGATTGACGCGCTTCAACAGGCGCGTGACGCCGGCGCACGGTTGGCGCTCTTCCCGGAACTGGGGCTGACCGGCTATTCGTGCGGTGACCTGTTTCGACAAGCGTATTTGTTGGAGGTGGCGCTGCAGGGCTTGGGGCGGTTGATAGCGGCGACGGAGCGGCTCGAGATCACAGCGGTCGTCGGCCTGCCGTTGGCCCTCGATGGGCGGCTCTTCAACTGCGCGGCAGTGATCAGCCACGGGCGATTGCTGGGCCTGGTGCCAAAGACCTACCTGCCAACCTACAGCGAGTTCTACGAGCAGCGCTGGTTTAGCCCAGCGCACGTCGCCACGGCTGAACAGGTCGTCATCGCCGGCCAGGCCGTCCCGTTCGGCGCCTCGCTGCTGTTCGTGGCAGAGGACGTGCCGGATTGTGTGCTGGGGGTCGAGATCTGCGAGGACCTGTGGGCGGTTGAGCCGCCCAGCGGCCGGCTGGCGCGGGCCGGCGCGACAATCATCCTGAATCCATCGGCCAGCCCTGAACAACTGGGGAAGGCCGACTATCGCCGTGCGCTGGTTCAGCAGCAATCGGCGCGCTGTATTGCTGCCTACCTATACGCCGGCGCCGGGCCGGCAGAGTCCACGACCGACGTGGTGTATGGCGGACACGCCCTGATCTGCGAGAACGGCATGCTGCTGGCCGAGACGGAGCGCTTCCACTTCGGCACGCAGATGGCGATCGCCGACCTGGACTTGCAGCGGCTACAGCACGACCGGCGGTTGAACACCAGCTACGCAGCTGGCGGCGGGCCAGATGCGCTGCGCAGGGTGCCCTTCGCGCTGGGCGGGATGGATGCCCTGTTCGGCGATGCGCTGCGCCGGCCGCTCTCACAAACCCCTTTCGTGCCGGCTGATTGGGCCGAGCGCGCCAAGCACTGCCGCGAGGTCTTCGCCATTCAGTCCACTGGACTGGCCCGCCGGCTGAGGCACACCGGTGCGCAGCGAGTGACGATCGGTGTATCGGGCGGGCTGGATTCGACGCTGGCGCTGTTGGTCGCGGCGCGGGCGTTCGACAAGCTGGGGTATCCACGAACGGGCATCGTCGGCATCACCATGCCCGGCTTCGGCACAACCGCGCGCACCCTGGGCCAGGCGCGGGCGCTGATGCAGGCGCTGGGGGTGACGGCGCGCGAAATCCCGATCCACGCCGCGGTGAGCCAACACTTTCAGGACATCGGGCACGACCCAGATCAGCACGACGTGACCTTTGAGAACGCCCAAGCCCGCGAGCGCACCCAAATCTTGATGGACGTGGCCAATCAAATCGGCGGTTTTGTCGTCGGCACGGGCGACCTGAGCGAGCTGGCGCTGGGCTGGGCCACGTTCAACGGCGACCACATGAGCATGTATCATGTCAACGCCGGCGTGCCCAAGACGCTGGTGCGCTATCTGGTTGAGTGGTGCGCCGACGAAGAGTTCAGCGGCGAGACGGCGCGCCTGTTGCGTGCGATCAGCGCCGGGCCGATCACGCCGGAGCTGTTGCCGCTCCAGAACGGGCGGCTACAGCAACGCACCGAGGAGGCGATCGGCCCCTATGTCTTGCACGATTTCTTCCTCTACTACCACGTGCGCTACGGGTACGCGCCGCACAAGGTCTTTTACCTGGCCCATTGCGCCTTCGCTGGCGCAGATAGCCGCCCGCATCGGTTCGACGACGCCACGATCCTGAAGTGGTTGGACGTGTTCTACCGGCGCTTCTTCGCCCAGCAGTTCAAGCGCAACGCGATGCCGGATGGGCCAAAGGTCGGCTCGGTGGCGCTGTCGCCGCGCGGGGATTGGCGGATGCCGAGCGACGCCAGCCCTGCCCTTTGGCTCGCTGCCCTGGAAGAGATCAAACAGGCGCTGGCCGTGGTTGGAGGATAGCGATGCCGATTTACGAATATCGTTGTGAGGCCTGCGGGGAACGGTTTGAGCGATGGTTTGCCGGCCAGGACAAGGCAAGCAGGACAGAGGTTCATTGCCCTGCCTGCGATAGCCCGCGCGTGCGGCGGTTGATCTCGGCGGCGCGCGTGCGGTCGGGCATAACGAGCGGGGAAGACGCCGGCGCGGAAGATACCCCCGCTCCCTCGAAGCTCTTTGGCCGCAAAGAGATCGCGGAGGTCACGCGCCAAAAGCAGAAGATGGGGTTGCTTTGACCCTAGACCGCCAAGACGAAGTTGAACCGGCCTACCAAGCTGCCGCTGGGCAGGCGCTGAAGCTCCATTAAGCACGCTGGATGAAAGAGCCAGTCGCGCGCGTTCAGCGGCTCGTTAGGGAAGTAGAGCTGGGTGGTGAGGATCGGTTGGCCGGGCGCTTGGGCGCGGACGTGAATATGGCGCGTGCGGCCCGGATACAAGCCGGGCAGGATGGTTTCCAGGAGATAACGCCCCTGCGCGTCGCTGAAGAGATGCCCGCGCAGCCGGTAGCCGACGTTATCGTATTGTCCGTTCGCGTCGCAGTGCCAGAAGTCCAGCAGCACCCCCGGCAGCGGGCGGCAGCGCGTATCCAGCACGTGGCCGACGAGGGTGAGTGGGATGCCGGCCATGCCCGGCTCGCGCAGCACGCTGCGCTGGGGTGAATTGGGCGTGTAGAAGGGGCCGGCCGTCTGGGGCGGCGTCGGGTCGCCATCGTCGCAGGCGGGCGTGGGGGACAAGAGCGGGTCGAGCGCAGCGGGCGAGGATGATTCAGCAGGGGATGGGCGCTCGGTTGGGGTAGGGAGCGCGACCGGCGTGGCAGCAGCCCGGCAGGCCGTTAGCCCTGCGCCGGCGAGGGCGAACGCTGCTGCGCGCAGCAAGCGCCGACGGCTGATCTCAGGCATTCTCATCATTCCTAGGGCCTAGTCTATGTCGCTTGTTTTGTGAAGGATGAGTGGCGGCTTTGTGGGGGCGAAGAGACGTTCCCGCGCAAATTAAGCCGTGCGCGGGTTAGCGCGCTGGCTGGATCAACGACGGGTCGTCGAACCTCACGCTATTGACGCGCGGCGAGACTGGGTAGGCGATCATCTGGTCGGCGGGGAAGGGCCGGCGCAGTTCGGCGAGGCTCCGGCTTCCCCCGGCAAGCCAGTCCGATTCAAGCGCTGGTGGCAAGATGGCCGGCATCCGGTCGTGGATTGGAGCGACCAGCGCATTTGGTGCAGTGGTGATGATGACGAACAGGCGCGTTGCGCGGCCATCTGGTGTGCGATGGGTCTCCCACAGGCCGGCCATGGCGAATAACTCGCCGCTGCTCAGCGTAATGCGCATGGGTTGTTTTGTCCCATCCGGCAGGCGGCGCCATTCGTAAAAGCCATCGGCCAGCACCAGGCAGCGCTGGCTCAGCAGACGGCGAAAGGTTGGCTTTTGGGCCAAGGTCTCGGCACGGGCGTTGATCAGGCGGTGAGTCGCCCGCCCCTCGCCCTGTCGGGTCGGCAGCAGTCCCCATTGGGCCAACGAGAGGGTGCGTGGCGCGACGTCCAGCACGACGGAGGCCGGCTGAGTCGGCGCGATGTTATAGCGGGGAACGATCGGGGCCTCGGCCTGGGCCAGCCCGAAGCGATCCATGATCTGGGCGAAATCCGCTGTCAGCGTGAAGCGTCCGCACATCGCATTACCGCGCCGTTACCTGTCGCAATGCTTGCATGATCAAGCGTTCCTCGCCTTTTAGATCGAGTAAGGAGAAAAACTTCATCTGTTCGCAGGGGTCTGGGTGTGCCGGGGCGCGGCTAAAGTCGTAGTTCCAGAGAAACATCGGCCCCATCCACGGCCAGTTGGCGCGGGCGAAGGCGAACGCGCGCACGACGTAATCAGCTTGCTGGCGGGCCGGCACGCGCTGCCAGTCCAGCTCCGGCCATGAGCATGTCATGCCTTCCTCGCGTGGGTCGAGCAGCCAGCCGAACTCGGTGGCCCACATGCGCCGATCGCCTGCGCCGTAGGCTTCCATCAAGCGGCGGTGGGCTTCGGCGCGGCGAAAGAGCAGGCCGCGCGCAGCAGGGTCGTCCGGGTCGTGCTCCGGCGGGTAGGCAAAGCCATAGGGGTGGAAGCCATAGCCATCTATATAGTCAGCGATGCCGGCCTGGAAGAGGGCCTGAGCGTAGGCCAGATCGTCAACGGCGCCTTCGCTATCCCCGCCGGTGGGGGCAATGCCGGCGGAGATCACCAGGGCGTCCGGGTCGGCGGTCTTGATGCGGGCGTAGGCGATCGCCAGCAGGCGCGCATAACGCAATGGGTCGGGCGGCTGGCCACCCCACTCGCGCGAGAGGTTGACCTCGTTGCCGATGGCGTAAGCGTGGATCACCCCGCGCCGTTCGCGGGCCAGGCTTTCCAGTCGCTCGGCCCAGGCATTCACAGCAGCTTGATCACCGTGGATCGCCTCGTCCAGCGGGACGCGATAGAGCACCTTATAGCCTGGAATGGGATAGGTCGGCGGGTTAAAGACTTGGATCCAGCCGAAGCCCAGCGGGCGCAGGCGGGCCAGATTGGCCTCGCCGTAGTCCACGACGTTGATGCCCTCGCCGGCCAACGATAGGCGTGGCAGTGGCTCGGTTGGCGGCGGGCCGGCAGTCGGGCGAGCGGGGGAGGGGAAGAAGGTGACCGGCGGCGCAGGTGCTGGCGCAGGCGAACAGGCGCTGAGGGCGATCGCGCACATTAAAAGCAGGGGGGCCAGAGGGCGCATCGTCACTTAGCCTATCACAGCCCAAGCAGCGCCGCGCGCAACAAGTTCAGGACAGTGATCTCGGCCAGCGTCAGCAGCAGACCAAGCAGCGCTGGCAGGCCAAGTTGACCCAAGCGGTTGATCTGGCCTTGCCGGCGCAGCGTGATCACTGCCAGCAGGCTATTTGCCAGTGTCAGCATGACCAGCACGCCCGCGCTGCTGATCACGGCCAGCGGCCCATAGAGCGGGTCAGGACGCCACAGGACGACAGCGATCACACTGGCGGGCAGGAGCAGCAGGCGCAGGAATTCCCTCAACGATGCCACCAGCGGCACGCGGGCCGGCGCAGGCCACAGCACTTGGTTGGCCAGGATGACCGCGAAGGAGCAGAGCGCTAGCCCCATGCCGGCGCCGGTCGTCAAACGCAGCCAGTTCTGCGGGGGGTAAAAGAGCGTCTGGTCGGTAAGCAGAACCCAATACGAGTTGAACCCGTCGAAGGCCCAGGCCAGAAAGAAGGCGACGAAGAAGAAGATAAACGGACGCCTGGGCGGATCGGCAGCCGGCTGGCGCAGGGTGAGTCCGAAGTAGAGCAGCCCCAGCAGCGCTGTGGAGAACATTCCCGTGTCACGGGCGCACAACGGCAACTGCCTGCCGGCGGCAAAGAAGGATCGCTCAGCGATGCGATGACAGACTGCGCTGCCAATGAAATCCAGCGGGCGCAGCCAATCCGCCGGCAGCCCGATCGAGATGATGGCTGCGGCGAACAGCAGAGCAGGGGGCAGCCAACGCCAAGGTTGCATGCCCCGGTGGTCAGCGGACATCGGCTATGGCCCCCCGGCGCGCGCCAGCAAGATCAGCACCAGCGCAATGAGCGCTGCCCAGGCCAGCGTCCCGTCGCCCTCTAATATCGTAAACGCGGATTCGAATGGGCGGCTCAGGCGGCGAACGGTCCCTCCCAGTAGGTCGTGGAGCCAGTCCAAAGCCAACACGGCGGGCATAAAGCCGAGGGAAGACCATCGTTCCGCCGGCCAGCGCGTCTTGATCCGCCACAGCAGGACGCCAGATGATGCCGCCGCCAGCCAAGCTAGCCCGCCGGTCAAGCTGCGCTGGCTTAGCCACGTCTCAGCCTCGAGCAGCGCCGGAAAGGCGCTGAAGAGGATAACGGGAATGAGGAGGGCCAGCCGGCTGATCCACCAGCGCCAAGCCGGCGCGGTGGGCGGGTCTGTCGGCGTGGCGATCATTAGCGCGCTCAGCGCGTTTGCGAGGATGGCCAGCACAGCGAGCCAGCCGAGGATCAGCAGCCAGCCGACTGCGCCTTGCTCGGCCCAGAGGGTGAGCAGGTCGGCTTGGCCGAGGAAGCCCAGGCTAAGCGGGAAGCCGGCCAGGCATGCTGCGCCCGACAGGCGGGCAGCGAGGTCGCCCCAGCGCAGGCCGGCGGGCAAAGGACTGGTCAGGGCGACGCCCAGTAACCAGGCCGTGGCGGATGCGGCGATCGCGCTTGGCGTGGCCGTAGCAATGCTCAGTGCGGCCAGATGCGCGCCGGCAGCGGCGATGGCGGGATGCGGCGCGCGCGGATCGCGCACCAGCAGGAAAAGCAACGCGCTGATGATGCCCAGTAGATAGAACCACGCCGGCAGCAGCGTGACGCCGAGCTGGGGCAGGCGCATGAGCAGCAGGAAAGTGCTGAGTAAGCCGGCTTGCGCAGGCAACTCAGCTTGCGGGCTGGTTGGGAGGCGGAATGGGACAAATCCGAGGCGCAGCGCAACCACAAGCGCCAAGAGCGGCGCGGCCGATGGCGAGAGCTGCATAAGCGGCAAATGGAGGCTGCCGCCGCCGGCTGCGTGTAGCGCGCCGAGCATGGTCAGGGAGAGCACGGCCCCGCTGTTGAGGGCCAGGCCGAGCCACGCCGCGCGCGGTTCGTTCGCCCCATGTCGCAGGGAGCGATAAAACGTGAACAGGTCAACCAGCCCCAGCCCGACGAGAAGGGTGATGAAATTGTTGGCAAAGGCGACCAAGAGCAGCGCAACGCTGAGCAAAGCGTAATCGGCAGGGCGCAGCAGCGTGGCAGGCGCGTTTGTCAGCAGGTGTGCGAGGTAAGTGGCCACCCAGGCGATGAGCGGGCCATACGCCGGCGGGAAGTCGGATAGGGCCAGCGGCACGCCGATGAGCGACACGGGCGACCACCCGCCGACGACGATCTGCCAGTCTGTCTGGGCTAAGAGCAGCCAGGCAGATACAAGCGCTAAGCCGGCGCTGACGGGCAAGATGAGCGCCTGCTGGTATGGCGAGGCACGCCCTGTGCGTGCCACCGCGTTCTGCAGCGCGCTGCCCAGCAGCGGCGCGCCGACGAGCGCGAGCAAGAGCACAGCAGATCCCACGATGACGGGCAATATATCATCCGCTGCTACGCGAGGGTGCATTCGTGGCTGAACGTGATTCGGATTTACACAGGAGCGTTTTCGTTCAGCTCGTTATATCAGTCTGTCATGCCAACGCGAGGCATCTAAAATCCCGCCCGACCGAAGCCCCGCGAAGTCACATATACCACCCCCAATTCCCCCGCGTGCGGGGGAAGCCCCCTTCTGATTCCCCCGCATGCGGGGGAAAGAAAGGGGGCTGTCATGCTGAGCGAAGCGAAGCATCTGAAATCCCGCCCAACCAAAACACCGCGAAGCCACCCAACCTCCTGCCTCAGTGCTCCCGCAGCGCTTTAGTCCAGCGCGCGTTTAGATTCTTCGCTTTCGCTCAGAATGACGGGGTGAGGCAGGATGCTGGTGTCCCTTTTGTGCGCTTCATGCTGGTCACGCCAAGCGTGTAAACTCCGAACTCACGTTAATAGACTCTCAGCAGTTAGCAGTCCACCAGCGGTTACCCCTTCGGTGAATCCGCTCTCCCTGGCCGCCAATTTATACTTCAGCGTGTGATCCCTCGCCGGCTTCAATTGCGTAATTTCGGCCCAGTCAAATCTGGGGACATCCGCTTTGGCGCGTTGACCGTCTTCATCGGCCCGCAAGCCACGGGCAAAAGCCTAACCCTACAGCTTGTTAAGCTCCTAGCAGATACTGGCGCCATTCACGAGACGCTCAAGCGATACGGTGTTGATTGGAAGACAGGCCAGCCCAGCACCTTCATCAACGCGGTGTTTGGAGAAGGCACGGAGGGCATTTGGAAGGAAAGCACGCGCGTTGAGAGCGATGGCGAGCAAGTGAGGTTACACACCTTGGCCAAACGCGGTCATCGCAACAGCGAAGAACGTGTGTTCTACATCCCAGCTCAGCGCGTGCTGGCCATCAACCCACAAAGCGGCTGGTTTCGTGGTTTTTACGATTATCGCCCCGGCGATCCCTTCGTCGTGCGCGACTTCGGCGAGAAGCTGCGTCAACTGGCAGAAGAAGAATTGTTGCGAAGCAGCGAAGCGGTCTTTCCGCAAAAGAAGCGGTTGAAGAAAGCCATTCGCGACGCGCTGCTTGAGGCGATCTTCGGTGGTTTTAGCCTGCAGTTAGAGGCAACGATGGGACAGCGCCGGATCGTGCTGCGCGCGGATGAGAACACTTCCCTGCCGTTCACTGTTTGGTCAGCCGGCCAGCGGGAATTCATCCCGCTGCTGCTCGGCGCGTATCACCTCCTCCCACCCTCCAGGACCTCACGCCAAGGTTCGATTGAACTAGCGATCATAGAGGAGATTGAGATGGGCTTGCACCCGCGGGCCATCTCAGCAGCGATGCTGGTGGTGCTTGACCTGCTACAACGAAATTACCAGGTCTGTCTTTCTACGCATTCGCCCTACGTCCTCGATGTTACCTGGGCCCTGCGGCGATTTCGCGAAACCCAAGCAGGCGAAGAATTTGTGCGCGCGCTCTTTGGCTTACCGTCTAATGCCGAAGCGAAGAAACTTGCTGAAGCTGCGCTCGACCCAAATAAGGAACTAAAGGTTTACTACTTTGAGAAAGAGACGGGCCTTGTGCGGGATATCTCGGACCTCGATCCCGCCTCCGAGCAGGACTTTGAAGCGGGATGGGGCGGCCTGACTGAGTTTAGCGGTCATGTTGGGAATCTTGTAGCACGGGCGGTGGCGAATGGGAAAGCCCTCTCATAAAAAATCTCGCTTCTACCAAGCAGTTACAGCCACCCCAGCGCTCGTCTCCGCTTATTGTCCTGGATTGAAGGCCCTTCAACCAGCCGACAAGGCAAAGATCATCTGCCGCAACTCGAAGAAGCTAACGGGCAGCGCCTGCCTTGACAAGGCCCTCAAGCAGGCAATGCCGAACGATCCGCGCTGGGACTACGCAATCGGCTATCAGCGCGATCGCACAGAAGAGATTGTGTGGGTGGAAGTCCACCCTGCTGACAGCGGCAAGGCTATAAGGGAAGTGGGCAAGAAACTTGATTGGCTGACCAACTGGCTGGCAGGTGGAGGGCAAGCAATGAACTACACGCCGCGCCGACTGGTATGGGTGGCCAGCGGCCGCAGCAGCTTCTCAAACAACGACCCAAAGCTGCGCAGCCTTAGGCAGCGCGGCCTCGAATTCGCCGGCGGCCATCTGGAGCTCTAAACAGCATGCCGGCCGGGCCTTCGCTCACCTCTTCATCTAATTCGCTGGTCAAGAGGGTTGCTGTCGCATGCCTGTGCCTGAGCGCGGGATGCTTTCGCCGATTGCGCGGACTGGAAGCGTCGCAGA
>Ga0308401_1000496_pt1 | contig 11272 bp, 10 predicted proteins | sample HotsprSampleOSM1_FD_203472 | JGI IMG/M metagenome (GOLD analysis project Ga0308401, IMG submission 203472) | Hot spring phototrophic mat microbial communities from Octopus Spring, Yellowstone National Park, Wyoming, United States - 20060913_OS-M1 ...
AGGAGGCGGTCGCCCGCACCAACGGGTGGACCGGGCGCAACCTGCGCGATCTGGGCGGCGTCCTCGGCGACCTGCTCGCCGAGGGCATGCCGCTCGATGCGGCGCTCCTGGCGGCGCTCGACCTCTACCGACCGCCGCTGCGCGACACCGCCGCACAGACCGCGCTGGCGCTGGCGGAGATCAGCGATCTCCGCCTGCTCCCGCCGGAGTACCGTCGGCAGGCGCACGCCGACGACGCCGGCGACCGCGCCGACGCCCCGCCCCCTGCGCCGCGCGCCGAACCCCGGCGGCGGCGCGGCGGCGATCTGTGACGTTCGCCGGGGGCGCGGCGTCCGCCGCGCCCCCCAACGCCGTTCGTCGCAGAGCGACGAACGGCAAGGAGGAGCCATGAGCACCAACCACAACGGTCGGCGCCGGGAACCGATTCCGGACGCGCCGACCCACGATGACGCGCCGTCGCCCTACGACGCGACGGCGGCGGCGTTGCGCGCCTACCTGGACGCGCACACGCCGCTCGGCGTCGTCGAGGACCCCTGGACGCGGGTCCTCGACGGCTTTTTGATCAGCGTCCACGAGTCCCGCTGGCCCGGGCTCGTCCGGCTGGAACCGGGCGACCTCGGGCTGGACCGCGCCGCCTACGCCGCGCTCGCGCGGCGGCTGCGCTGGGGAGCGCTCGACCTCCTGCCGGACGGGATCGGCAAGGAGCTGGAGGCGCTCGTCTCCCGCGCACGCCGCCTGCCGCGCCGGTGGGGCGTGGCGGTGCACTGGGGACTCTTCGTTCCGCTGCGCGCCATGGACGCATTCCGGCGCGAGTGGGACGAGATTGCGGCGGCGTTCGACGCCGCCGTCGACCGATGGGTCGTCGAGTACGACGCCCATCGCGCCGCAGCGGAGGCGGCGTGCCGCGAGTTCGCGGCGCGCAGCGCCCGCGTCGCCGGCGCGATGGGGCTGGCGGCCATCGACTCCGAAGCGCTGGCGCAGCGCCTCATGGCGGCGTATCCGCCGCGCGACGCGCTGCGGCAGCGCCATCGCCTGTGGTACGAGACGGCGTTCATCCCGACGCCGGCGCTCGTGGCCGAGCAGGCGAACTACCTCGAGGCGCTGGCGGAGCAGCACCGCCGGCGCATGGCGGCGCTGCGCGCCAGAGCGGAGCGCCAGGCGCTGCAGGACCGCCTGACGCGCCTGGAGCTGGAGGCGCGCCTGGATGAGGCCGAGCGCGCCGCGCGGCTGCGCGATGCCGCGCTGCGCGCCGAGGCGGAGCGCATCCGCGCCGACCTGCGGCAGCGCGCCGATGCGCTGCTGGCGGAGTTCGAGCGCACCTACGCGCTCGACCTGCGGCGGCGGCTGCACGACGCGCTGCACCTCCTCATCGCCGCCCTGCAGCGCGGCGGGTCATCGGCGTCGGCGACGCGCAGCGTCGTCGAGGCCATCAACGACCTGCGCCTGCTGGCGCGCGAGGAGGATGTCGAACTCCAGGCGCTCATGACGCGCCTGGAGGAGGCGATCGCAACCCGCCGCGCCGTCCGCCGCCGCGCGGCATCGCGCGCCGCCGTCCTCCAAACCATCGAGGACGTCGGCGCCGTGCTCCAGGCGTCGATCCTGGCGCTCGGCGGCGGGCTGCGGCGCCATGACGACGCCGACGACGCCGACGAACGCGCCGACGCAGCGATTCCGCTGCTCGACGCTGCCGACCCCGTCGGCGACGTGCGGCGACGAGTGCAGCGCCTCGGCATCCCCGAGCGCAACAGCCTGGCCGTCGCGCTGACCGACGCCGACGCCCCCGCCGCCGCCGTGCGGCGCGCGCGCCTGGGGGCGCTGTAGGAACCGCACACGCGCGGCGGCGTCCGCCGCCGCGCGGCGGACGTGCGGCGGCGCCCGCCGCCGCGAGGAGGCGCCATGGATTACGATGATCTGCCGGACGACGCTCCCGGCAGCGACGACCCGGATACCGGGCCGCGCGCCGACTGAGCGTCGTTCGACCGCCGACCCCGCACGCCGCCGGACGACCGACGCCGGCGGCGTGCGGTAGGATGGATTCGCGAGAGCGCGCGCGGCGGCGCTGCCCGCCGCCGCGCGAAGGAGGATGCGATGACGAAGCGACGTCGGCCGCTCGTCACCGGGGCGCGCCTGACCGGCGCCCCGGTCGAGCGGCTTGTGCGCGCCGCAGCCTACCTCGGCGAGACGCATCGGTCCGTTGAGGTGCGGCGCGCCATGCAGGCGCTGCGCCTCGCCGAAAGCGACGATGCGCGCAGCGTGATGGCGGCGCTCCCCGCCGATCTCGCCGACTGGAACGCGGTCATCGCCGCGTTCCGGCGCGCCGGCGTGGACGGCGTCGCCATCGGTGCGGCAGAATGATGAAATGAAGGGGGCGGGAACGTCCCGCCCCCCATGCGAAAGGAGGGAACGGAACATGGAGGATACGATCTTTGCCGCCCACCGTGTGGGCGGCGTGACGGTCGTCAACGCCACCCCCCACGAGGTGACGTTCCTCGTGGAGGGGACCGAGATCGTCGTCCCGCCGAGCGGGGCGACGCTCAAAGCCGATCCGGACGACGAGGTCGTCGGCCGTGTCGGCGACGTGGAGATCGTCCGCGTCGCTTTCCGGCGCAGCGCCGAAGGCGACGCGGAGCTGAAGGCGATCCGGGCGCAGCACCCGGACGCGCTGATCATCGGCTCGATGATCAGCGCGCAGGCGTTCGGCTATCCCGTCGTCGCGCTCGTCGCGGCGCCGGGGCACGAGCGCCTGCCGCCGACCCAGCGGCGCTACCGCGCCGATCGCTTCACGGCGTTCGGGGACCTCCCCGACGCCGTGCGCTGCTGACCCGCCGGGGGGCGGCGCGGGGATGACCCCGCGCCGCCCCTCGCTCATTTCCCGGAGGAGGTGCGATGTCCCGTCCATCCGACCCATCCGCCCCGTGCGCCCCCGGCGTCCCCGCCGTCGTCGTGGTCGAAGCGCCGCTCGGCGTCGTCGCGCCGGCGCATCCGCGCGGCGCCCGCGTGACGCTGATCGGCTACGACGTGCAGCGCAACGGCGTCTCCGTCGCCGCCTTCGCCGATGCGCGCCGCGCGCAGTGCTTCGCCGCCGCCGTGAGCGCCTGGCTCGCCGCCGCACCCCCCGACGCCCCCCCCGACTCCTGGCCGCCCGGCGCCGTGTCCGCCCTCGCGCGCCTCTGCCACACCCACGGCGCGCTGCGCGTCGCCGATCCCGCCCTGCGCGCCGCGCTCGACCTGCCCCTGCATCGCTGATCCCTGCCCGCGCCGCCGCCCCGCCCGTCCCCGCCGTCCGTCTCACCCCCGACCCCGCCGCCGCCGTTGCCCGGCGCGCTGCGCGTCGCCGCCTGCCGCGCCGCCGCCGTCGCCCTGCCCCTGCGTCGCCGATCCCCGCCCGCGCCGCCGCCGTCGCCCTGCCCCTGCGTCGCCGATCCCGCCCTGCGCGCCGCGCCCGCCGCCGACCCCCGCTGCCTGCCGCCGCCCCGGACGCATCCGGGAGCGGCGGCATCGTCGTTCACTCCCCTCGCCTCCTGCACCCGCCCGCCCCCCCGCATCCCTCCGCACCCCTCTCCCGCAAGGACCGCAGCGCCGCCGGCGCCGTCGGCGTCGGCGGCGTGCTATGCTGAGCGCAGATCTGCGCACCGGCGCAGACGAGACGTTGTTTTCTTCGCCCCGCCGCATGGCGGGCGACGACCGCCCCGCGCCGCATGGCGAGGGGGCAAGGAGAAAAAAGAAAGCATGAAGGGAACAAACTTCCCGCATCCGGGCGAGATCCTCGCCCGGATGCGGGCCGACGGGTATGTTTTCCGTCGGGCGGAGGAGCTGGGGCTGACCGCCCTGCTCCTCCGCCCGAACGGAGACGGTCCCCGCACCCTCCTCCTGGAGGGCCCGTCGGGGACCGGCAAGACGTTTTTGGCCGAGCGCCTGGCGCGGGCGCTCGGTCTCGCGGAGGGGGAGGGCTATCACTACGCCCTCCTCCACGCCTGGACGACCGACGAGGACCTCCTCGTCGGCGTCGACATCGGCGCCGTCGCTGCCGGACTCGTCCGGCAGCGCGCGGACGCCTATCGTCCAGGCGTGCTGCTCCGCGCCGCGCAGGCGTCAACGCGCGGCATCGCGCTCGTCTGCCTCGATGAGGCGGACAAGGCGCCTCCGCGCGTTGACGCGCTGCTCTTGGACTTTCTCATGCATGGCCGGGTCACCGGCCCGCATGGGGAAGTCTGGCGCGCCGACCCGGGGCGGTTGCTCGTCATCCTGACGAGCAACCGCGTCCGGGAACTTTCCGAAGCGCTGCAGCGGCGCTGCACGCGCATTCGGATCGATTTCTTACCGGAGGGGGTCGAATGCGACCTGCTCCGGAAGCAGACCGGGATGGCGCCAGGCGTCGTGCGCCTGGCGGTGCGGATGGCCAACGCCATTCGCGCCGCCGGCGCCACGGCGCCGAGCGTGCAGGAGATTCGCAACCTCCTGCACGACATCCGCTGCGCCGAAAGCGCGGCGGATGTCGACATCCTCATCGCCTCGGCGCTGATCAAAAGCGCCGAGGACGAGGCGGCGCTGCGGGAGGCGCTCCCGCGCCCCGGCGCCGCGCTGTGGGGCGAGCTGCGCCGGGCGGCGGAGGGGCGACGATGACCCTTCGCCGTCCGCTGCGCATCGGCGAGCGGCTGATGCGCATCTGCGACATCCAGCGTCTCGCCGCCGCATCCGGCGGGACGCTGGACCCGGAGGTGCGCTGGCGAAACGGGTGCAGCTTCGTCTACCGGTCGGCGACGACGCCGACCGGCGTGGCGGAGGCGATCATGCACCCGTTCGCCACGACGGCGGGCGGCCGCGCCCTGCGCGCCGAGCCGCACCTGGCGCTGGGCGGCGCAGCGGCGGGGACGCTGGCGGTCGCGATTGCGCTGGCGGCGCGCGCCGGCGGGGCTGCGGCGCGCCTCGCCGTGCGCCGCGCCGACGGGCAGGGCATGCTCGACGCCCTGGCCCGTCGGTACGGCGGCCGGGAAGCGCTCCACACCGCGATGAAGCGCTTCCTGGACGACCTGCTAAGCGAGGCGGAGCCGTGGCTCCCGCACGCCCGGCAGGTCGTGGCGGCAGCGCCGCCGTCGTCGCCGCTGCGCCAGGCGCCGCGCGGCGCGAACGGCGCGCCCGCTGCGCCGCTGCTGACGGCGGCGCAGCAGGCGCTGCCGCCGGACGATGACGGCGCCGACGGCGCGCCGCAGCCGGGACGCCCGGCGGGGAACGGCGCCGACGGCGCGCCGCAGCCGGGCGCGGCCGCCCCGTCCAATCCGGACGCCCCGGATTGCGGCGGGCATCCGGGGCGCGGCGGCGACGCCGACCCGCCGCCGCATCCGGGGCGCGGGCGGGCGGACCTCCCGCCGACCGCGTCCCCGGCGGCGCCGGGAGCGGGGAAGGGACGCGGGCGCGGCGTCCGCCGCCCCGACGCGCCGGACGCGCCGGACGCGCCGGACGCGCCGGACGCGCCGGACGCCGACGGCGACGCGCCGGACGCACCGGACGCGCCGGAGACCCCGGACGCGCCGTCCGTCCCCGGACGCGGGCGCGGCGGACGCCGCCCCGACGCGCCGGAGACCCCGGACGCGCCGTCCGTCCCCGGACGCGGGCGCGGCGGACGCCGCCCCGACGCGCCGGACGCCGACGGCGACGCGCCGGACGCGCCGGACGCGCCGGACGCCGACGGCGACGCGCCGGACGCACCGGACGCGCCGGACGCGCCGGACGCCGACGGCGACGCGCCGGACGCGCCGGACGCGCCGGACGCACCGGAGACCACGGCGGCGCGTCGCCGGCGCGAGCGCCGTCGCCGCGCCGCGTTGCGCGTCCGGGATGGCGCGCCGTCCAACCCCGCCGGGCGCGCCTACGGGCGCGCCTTCGGACGGCTGCCGCCCGAGGCCGACCCCGCCGTCGTCGCGCGACTGCGTCGCATCCTGGCGACGCTCGTCGCCGACGGCGGCGAGGGGGAGGACGGGCCGCGCCTCCACCTCCGGGAGGCGACGGTGCGCCTGATGACGCACCGTTCGCCCTACCCGGCGCGACGCCAGGAGCGGGGGCGTCCGGCGATCCTCGTGATCGCCGACGTCTCCGGCTCCTGCGCGGCGTTCGCCGAACCGGCGTGCGCCGTGGCGCGCGCGGCGGCGGCGATCGGCGTCCCCGGCGCCGACGTCGCCGTCATCACCGTGTTCACGCCGCGCAGGGGCGAACCTCCCGGCGGGTTCGCCCTCGGCGACGTCACGGTGAACGGGCGCGTCGTGCCCGGCCCCTGGCAAACGCCGGAGGGTCAGGGGCGCGTCCGGGCGCATGACGACCTCCTCGCCGATCTCGCCCGCGCCGGCGCGGGCGAGATCGGCGTCATCATCGCCCTCGGCGACGCCGACGAGGCGATGAACTACGCGGCGCTCGCCGCGCGCGCCCATGTCCGCCGGTTCATCTGGCTGGACAACTTCGGGTCGCGCGCGGGCGGGCCCCGCGCCGCCCCGCCGGCGCGCGCACAGGCGGCGCTCGGCGGGTTTTCGGCGGCGGCGCGCCGCATCACGACGCATCTCGTCGGGTGCGGCGACGTCGACGACATGGTCGCGGGGCTGGCGCGGGCGCTGCGGCGCGGCTGACGCCGTACCGCAGCGCCCCCGGCGCGGTACACTTAAAAAAAACAGACCCCCCCGCCGCACGGCGGGGGAATTCCTGCGGCCCGGTGCGGGCCGCTCGTCCGACCTCCAATCCTGCCCGCAAGGGGGAAGGGGGGCGAACCGCCGAGACGCGCCGGAGACCCGGCAACGTCGGCGCAAGCGCCCCCCGCCCCCGCGCACCCGTCCTCCTGAACCCGGCGTGGCCGGGCCGGGCGCGGAGGACGTCGGCCGCGCTAGATCGCCCCGCGACCCCGCCGGCTGAACGGCCAGGCCGGCGCGGCGCGGGGCAGGCCATCGGCCCGAGCCCTCCGACGAATCGTCGGAGTGTCGCCCCCGCGAGGGGGAGATCGGGCCGCGCTGCGGGCGCGGCAGCCCGCTTTTCTTCGCTTGAACACGCCGCCGCCGCGGATGCGTCCGCAGGCGGCGGCGTTTGCGTTGGCGGCGCATGCGGCGGCGACGCGCTGCGGTACACTGGATGCGACTGCGGCGCCGGCCGCAGCCGATCACGAACGGCGCCGCCGCACGGCGGCGTCACATAAGGAGGAAAAGGGATGACGATCGGCAGGAACGCCGTTCGCCCGGTGACGGACGCCGTCACCATCCAGTGGGCGAACGGCAAAAACGAAGCCCGGCGGTCGCCGGGCGGACGGTTCGCGTCCCACGTCGGCTTTTTTGCCGAGGAGGGGCGTGACGAGGCGTTCGACGCCTTCGCGGCGTCGCATGGCCTCGGGCGGATCGAGATGCGCCACCCGCGCCCGGGCGCGGCGGCGCAGATCGTCCGGCACTGGGACCTCGGCGAGCGGGTGCGATTCTACCCGCTCACGCGCGGTCCGGTGGCGCCGACCGTCGCCGCAAGCGTGTCGCCGCGATTCATCGCGGAGACCCTCGCGGCGGGGATCGGCGTCCGCTGGGGGCGCGGCGAGGGCGAACGATCCCGCCTCGCCGTGCGGGGGTTCGTTCAGGTCGCCGTCGGCGACGCCTGGGCGCTCTGCCCCCATCTGGTCCAGCTGTCGGTCCGCTCGCGCATGACCGACAAGCTGCTCGCCGCGCTCGTCGATCACGTGCGCGTCTGCGAAATCGCGGACACGCTCGTGGACCGGGCGAAACACCCCGACGTCATCGCCTGCTACGAGCTGGCGCTGCCGCTCGGCGCAGGCGACGAAGAGGAGTGGGGCAAAGGCGAGACCGCGACGGTCGCGCCGCTGGTCAGCCTCCATCCGCAGGAGGTCGACCTGCCCTACCTGCGCACGCTCTGGCGACCTGATGAGGTCGCCGCGCGCGCCGAGGAGATGTGGGAGGACGTCGTCGCGTGGGCGGCGGCGTTCTACGGCGCCGGACTGACCGATCCGGTCGACGGCGTCGGCGGCAACGGCGATCACGGCGCGGAGGGGACGCCGTGATCACCGTCCTGACCCACGAGCGCCCCGACGGCGACGCCGTCGGGGCCGCGCTCGGGCTGGTCGCGGCGATCCGCGCCGGCGGCGGGGAGGCGCGCGCCTATCTGTGGGGCGCCGCGCCGCGCTGGTTTCCGTCGCTGCACGCCGCGCTCGGCGGACCGGCGTATGAGACCGGCCCCTACGCGCCGCTGGACGGCGAGCGCGTGGCGCTGGTCGACGCCGGGGACCCCGTGCGCTGCGGCGCGGCGCTGGAAACGCCGCCGGCGCTGACGGTGATCGTGGATCACCACGACAACCCGCCGGCGGCGGCGGACGTGGTGATCCTTGATCCGCGGGCCACCAGCGCCTGCGACCTGATCGTCCAACGCTGGGACGATCTGGCGCAGGCGCTGGGCGTCGCGCTGACGCTGACGTCGCAGGCGGCGTCGTGGCTCGCCCTCGGCATCCGCACCGACACGCTCGATCTGAGCGTGCCGGGGGTGGACGAGGGGGTGCTCCGCCGCCTCGGCCGCCTGGCGGACGCCGGCGCGGACCTGGCGCGCATCGCGCAGGTCGTGCGCCGCAGCGCGACGTCGGCGCACCTCGACCTGCAGTGCGAGCTCTGGCTCGCGCGGCGGGTCGTCGGCGACGCCGCGCTGTTCGTCGCCTCCGCCGACCGGTTGGCGGCGGCGGGCGTGAGCGTCAACGACGCCAAAATGGTCCTGACCCTGGCGTCGCTGGCGCAGGATGTCGACCTCGCCGTCCTCGCCGTCGAGGACCGGGAGGCGGGGAAGGTGCGGGTCAGCATCCGCTCGGTGACTCCCGGGCGGGCGCTGACGATGGCGCGCGCCATCGGCGGCGGCGGGCACGGCGAAGCCGCCGGGGCCGTGGTCGCGCGCCCGCTGGAGGACGTCGTCGCCGGCCTCCAGGCCGTGCTGGAGGCCGGCGCATAGCGCGAGGCGGGCGGACCGGCATGCCGGTCCGCCCGCCCTGCGTTCATGGAGGGGCGCCGTGGACATCATCCGCATATTGATCGCCGATGACGACCCCGGCGACGCCGCGCGCGCGCGGCATGCGGCGCTGGCGGCGGCGGCCGCGCATGGGCAGGCATGCGCCGTCGGACTGGCGGCGAGCGTCGGGGATGCGCTGGCCTGGTCGGCGTTGGCCGGGACGCCGGATGTCGCCATCATCGACCTCATGCTCCCCGGCGGCGGCGGCGCGGCGCTGGCGCGGGCGCTCGCCGCGTTGCATCCCCCGCCGCGCTGCATTGCCTGGAGCTTCGTCGCCCCCCCCGCATGCGATGCCCCATGCTTTGTCGCCATGCTGGACAAAGCATGCGACGACCCGGCGCTGCATGCGGCGCTGGCAGCGCTGCTGACGCCATGATCGGCGCCGCGAACGGCGCGCGCCTCCCCGCCCCAGGACCGCCGATCCCGACCGGCAGGATGCCGACGCCGACCTGCCCCCGCGGCGCCCCGCGCTCGCTCGACCGCATGCAGGGGGCCGCCTGGACCATCTGGGCGCCGCCCTGCGCACGGCGCCGGTCGGTGACGCCGGCGCCGTACACACATGCGGCGTGGCCTGGCAGCCGACGCAGGACGGCCGGCCGGTCGGCGGCACGCCGTACACCGAGCACCGCCGCATCCCTGACCCGCAGCGCCCCGATCCGATGATCGCGCTGCGCCTCGCCCGCGATCCGCTGCGGCGCCGGGGCGATGATCGTCGCGCACACCCCCCTCCGGCGACCCCGCGCCGTCGCCGGAGGACGTGGCGTTTGCCCGCCGCCTGCGGGAGGCGGGAGCGCTGCTGGGGATCGACGTCGTCGACCGCCCGGTGGTCGGCGCCGGGCGGGCCCACAGCATTCGGCAGAGGAGCGATCCATGGGCATGCAGGATCCGCTCCCTGCCGGCCCCGGCTGCGCCGCGCAGCGTTCGTTCGCGCAGCGCCGCCGCCGTCGCCGCGCCGTCATGCAGCGCGCCGCCGCCGGCGCCGCCTGCCTGTGGGCGGCGCGGCGCACGTGGAGCATCGTCGTCTGGTTCGCCCCCGGCGGCGCACCGCTGCGCGCGGCGTTGCGCATGGGCGTGTTCCCGGACGACGCCGCACGGACGGCGGCGCGGGCGGCGCTGCTGCCGTGATTTGACGGGATGCGACGCATGTGGTATGCTCGCTGCGTCCCAAACGCATTCTGATGTCGCGCCGCCGTTCTCGCCCCGTCCGGCATTCGTCCCCGCCCCGTCCGGCTCCGGCGCCCGCCCGGCATGAACGAATTGCTCGCGCATTCGAGCGCCCCCGCCGCCCCCGACCGGCGCGGGGGCGGGCCCGCCGTCGCGCCGATCGTCGTCGCCGTGATCGGCGCGATCGGCATGGCGCTCGGCGCGCCATGGCTGGGGCTGCTGCTAAGCGGGCTGGCCCTGCTGCGGCGCGCCATGGCGGAGTCCGACGCGGGCGGCGGCGCCGCCGCCCTCGCCGCGCTCGCCGCCGTCGGCGTCATCCTGGGCGGCGGCGATCCGGCGTGGGCGGCGGCGCTGCCGCCGGCCGCAACCATCGCTCCGCGGCGCCCGGACGCGCCGGCGGCGGCGGCATGCGGCGGGGCGCTGGCCGCGTTGACGGTGGCGTGGAGTCCGCATGCGACGGCGGCGCTTCCTCCCGCCGTGTTGGGCGGCATGCTGATCGGCGCCGCCGCGCATGCCGGCGCCCGCGCGGGCGCCGCCGCCTTCACCGGGTCCTGGGCGCTGGCCGCCTGGGGCGCCGGCGATGCAACGCTGGCCGCCATCACCACGGCGGCGGCGCTGCTCTGGCGTCCGCCGCGCGCGCCGACCGGCGCACGCCGGATGCCCGGACGCCGCCCGCTGGCGGCGCTGGCGATCCTCGGCGCCGCGCTCCTGCCGGACGGCGCCACGTTCCCCGCCATGGCGCTGCCGGCGCTGATTGCCCTGCCGGCGCTGCTGGCGCTGCTCGCGCCGGCGTCCGCCGCGTCGCCATCGCCCCCGGCGCCTGCGGCGTCCCCGGCGCCGCCGCCCGATGCGCTCGACCTCGCCCTGCGCACCGTCATCCATGACCTGCATCACACCCGCCGCACCATGCGCAGCGGCGCCGACCCGACCGCTGCGCTGGCGCTGGTCGACCGCCTGATCGCCAGCCTGACGCGCTACCTGAGCGACCGCCAGATCACGGCCCCGCCGGTCATCGTTGACGCCCGCGCCGCCCTGCACGCCGCCGCCGCCGCATGGACGCCCGTGGCGCAGCGCCACGGCATCGCCCTGC
>Ga0308401_1000500_pt1 | contig 11235 bp, 12 predicted proteins | sample HotsprSampleOSM1_FD_203472 | JGI IMG/M metagenome (GOLD analysis project Ga0308401, IMG submission 203472) | Hot spring phototrophic mat microbial communities from Octopus Spring, Yellowstone National Park, Wyoming, United States - 20060913_OS-M1 ...
TCATGGCGACGCACCAGGAAGGCTCAGGAACGACGAAGCGTGATCGTCGCAGTCGGGAATATGGATGGACGCAGGTGCGAGGGTCGGGATTGAGGAATTTTCGGCTCGCTGAAGAGCACTGAAACACCGGGTCGAGCGCCAACTCGAACAGCGCGGCTTGATTGAGGAATTTTCGGCTCGCTGAAGAGCACTGAAACCTACTTCTACGGCGGTACACCGGTCGGGCTGGCGAAGAATTGAGGAATTTTCGGCTCGCTGAAGAGCACTGAAACAACCTCGCCCGACTGCCGCAGATGCTGTTCCCTCCATTGAGGAATTTTCGGCTCGCTGAAGAGCACTGAAACCCGGACGCGCGTCCGGCGGTTCTGGCGTTCGCGTCTGATTGAGGAATTTTCGGCTCGCTGAAGAGCACTGAAACCCAAACCGGCTGTTGACCCGTCGTTGCTCGTCGCATAATTGAGGAATTTTCGGCTCGCTGAAGAGCACTGAAACCACTTTGCTGCGTACAATCAAGTTTTGCGTTGTAGCGAATTGAGGAATTTTCGGCTCGCTGAAGAGCACTGAAACTTGTGGATAAGTTCCTTGAACATACCTCCATTCCTTATTGAGGAATTTTCGGCTCGCTGAAGAGCACTGAAACCGCGTCCGAACGTCCGAGACGACGCCGCCGGCGCAGTATTGAGGAATTTTCGGCTCGCTGAAGAGCACTGAAACCCATCCTCGATATGATCCAGCGCCTGCTGCCCGGCAATTGAGGAATTTTCGGCTCGCTGAAGAGCACTGAAACCACTCGTCCTCACGCTTGCCGTGGAGCGCCCCGCAGAATTGAGGAATTTTCGGCTCGCTGAAGAGCACTGAAACTTCTGGAGGGCGCGGTTGATGGCGACGCGGCTTGCGGAATTGAGGAATTTTCGGCTCGCTGAAGAGCACTGAAACCAACGTCGATAATATCCGTCGCCAACACAATCAACATTGAGGAATTTTCGGCTCGCTGAAGAGCACTGAAACAACGGGATCGACGAGGGGCTGCTCAGTACGGCGCTATTGAGGAATTTTCGGCTCGCTGAAGAGCACTGAAACTATGATCCACATCTCGTCACCGACTTGGCCGTTCGAATTGAGGAATTTTCGGCTCGCTGAAGAGCACTGAAACCGTCTTGTTGTTGGTCCATCCCCAATCTTCGGCGCATTGAGGAATTTTCGGCTCGCTGAAGAGCACTGAAACCGACGGTGAGCGGTACCGGAAAGTGCTGATGTGGTATTGAGGAATTTTCGGCTCGCTGAAGAGCACTGAAACCGTCTCTGCGCGCCGCGCGAGGGTGACGTTGAGGCATTGAGGAATTTTCGGCTCGCTGAAGAGCACTGAAACCTACACGAACGTTGAAGATGCGTGCGTGAACTTCAATTGAGGAATTTTCGGCTCGCTGAAGAGCACTGAAACCGGTGATAGCGACGGTCTCAGCGCGCTTCGCGCCGACATTGAGGAATTTTCGGCTCGCTGAAGAGCACTGAAACCTTCTTCGATCTCTACCGCACCTGGTCGCACTGGCAATTGAGGAATTTTCGGCTCGCTGAAGAGCACTGAAACTGAGGACGCTCCCCCGCTGGTGCTGCGGACGCTCTAATTGAGGAATTTTCGGCTCGCTGAAGAGCACTGAAACTCATTATTCTCACGTGGGCGCTGCGGGAGTTCGTGGGGATATTGAGGAATTTTCGGCTCGCTGAAGAGCACTGAAACCAACACCACTATCTCATCCCGTCCGCGCCGACGCCGCTATTGAGGAATTTTCGGCTCGCTGAAGAGCACTGAAACACAAGCGCTTGAGGATATACAACAAGAGCGCCGAAATTGAGGAATTTTCGGCTCGCTGAAGAGCACTGAAACATGGGCGGTGCTGGAGTGGATGCAGCGCGGGGTTGTATTGAGGAATTTTCGGCTCGCTGAAGAGCACTGAAACTTTGAGCAGAGCGCCAGGCGTGTCGACGGATCGACCGCCATTGAGGAATTTTCGGCTCGCTGAAGAGCACTGAAACGTTCAATTTCGAGGTCGAGGTAGCGCTGGTTGATGATTGAGGAATTTTCGGCTCGCTGAAGAGCACTGAAACGCTTGCCCAATCCGCCGCGCGCTTGAGGTTGTCGCTGATTGAGGAATTTTCGGCTCGCTGAAGAGCACTGAAACTACGCTTGGGACAACGGGCGGGCGTGGAACCCCCACAAATTGAGGAATTTTCGGCTCGCTGAAGAGCACTGAAACTCCGCCGGCGCGCTTATGCTCGTACATTACACAATGATTGAGGAATTTTCGGCTCGCTGAAGAGCACTGAAACGACGAGTTCATCAAGCACGCGGCGCGGCATCATCACCATTGAGGAATTTTCGGCTCGCTGAAGAGCACTGAAACGCGCGCGTAGACCGCGAACGGGTGCGGCGTCTGCGATTGAGGAATTTTCGGCTCGCTGAAGAGCACTGAAACGGTCGCTACTGGCACTACATGGGCGTCTGGGAGTTCAATTGAGGAATTTTCGGCTCGCTGAAGAGCACTGAAACTCGGTCGCGCTGATCAGTTGCGCGATGTAGACGCCGATTGAGGAATTTTCGGCTCGCTGAAGAGCACTGAAACCCTTACAGATAGATGACTGTCGTACCTACAGCATACCAATTGAGGAATTTTCGGCTCGCTGAAGAGCACTGAAACACCAGTACACGCCGGCCTGAAACGGACGAAATACGACATTGAGGAATTTTCGGCTCGCTGAAGAGCACTGAAACACGCGGCGGAACTGGCGCTGCCGGTGCTGGAGCAAGATTGAGGAATTTTCGGCTCGCTGAAGAGCACTGAAACCTCTCGGTGAGGAGTTTCAGCGCGTCGTCTTTCGACATTGAGGAATTTTCGGCTCGCTGAAGAGCACTGAAACTAGAGCAAGTCGAGGCAATCCGCAATTGAGATAGAATTGAGGAATTTTCGGCTCGCTGAAGAGCACTGAAACCAGATGCGCTTCTGCCGTCGCATCGGGATCGGTGTATGATTGAGGAATTTTCGGCTCGCTGAAGAGCACTGAAACCGTTCCACACCGCGCTCCAGTCGCTGCGCAGCGTGGATTGAGGAATTTTCGGCTCGCTGAAGAGCACTGAAACAGCGGCTGCGCGGTGTTGATGGAGGCGAGACGCGACATTGAGGAATTTTCGGCTCGCTGAAGAGCACTGAAACAAATCGGTGGTTTTCGCGGGGACGGGGACGGCGGGGAATTGAGGAATTTTCGGCTCGCTGAAGAGCACTGAAACGCTCCAGTCTGACGCCGCACCGACAGCGCGGGTGCGATTGAGGAATTTTCGGCTCGCTGAAGAGCACTGAAACCAGAACGGATCGATCCGTACATCCACATCGCCGAAATTGAGGAATTTTCGGCTCGCTGAAGAGCACTGAAACCGTGCGATCAGCGCGGTAGAGAGCGGTCCGGCGTTGATTGAGGAATTTTCGGCTCGCTGAAGAGCACTGAAACCCAGCGCGCCGGAGATGAGCGTTGAGAGATTCATTATTGAGGAATTTTCGGCTCGCTGAAGAGCACTGAAACGCTCGTTGTCGTTGACAACGATCATAAACAGCGCACGATTGAGGAATTTTCGGCTCGCTGAAGAGCACTGAAACCGATAGTAGATCGTCAACGAAGCGTACCACTGGTACTGTAATTGAGGAATTTTCGGCTCGCTGAAGAGCACTGAAACCCGACGTTGACCGTTGCCGACGCCGGAGGCGGTTGCATTGAGGAATTTTCGGCTCGCTGAAGAGCACTGAAACGCGCCGCTTGCAGTAGTGCTCTTTGAGCAACTCGCAATTGAGGAATTTTCGGCTCGCTGAAGAGCACTGAAACGTTGGCGATTGCGCGGGAAGCAGTTGCTGCCGGTCTCGATTGAGGAATTTTCGGCTCGCTGAAGAGCACTGAAACTACGGACGGGCGCAATATGCACGATCTCAACCCACCCGGAATTGAGGAATTTTCGGCTCGCTGAAGAGCACTGAAACATACCGACGGCGCGCGCACGAGATGCGCAAAGCGCGATTGAGGAATTTTCGGCTCGCTGAAGAGCACTGAAACGCCCACATACGCCTCACCGCTAGGGCGGCTCAATTCATTGAGGAATTTTCGGCTCGCTGAAGAGCACTGAAACGCGAACTGGACGCGCGTGCTGTGAGGTGACAGATGTAATTGAGGAATTTTCGGCTCGCTGAAGAGCACTGAAACTTGTTGATCGATACGCTCACATTGGCGTTGGAACAGATTGAGGAATTTTCGGCTCGCTGAAGAGCACTGAAACCTGCTGCGGTTCTTCAACGCGGCGGTTTCTGCGGATAATTGAGGAATTTTCGGCTCGCTGAAGAGCACTGAAACCCCGCCTCCCAATTACCGTAGCGATGCTCGGCGACATTGAGGAATTTTCGGCTCGCTGAAGAGCACTGAAACTACACTTGGGACAACGGGCGGGCGTGGAACTCCTACACAATTGAGGAATTTTCGGCTCGCTGAAGAGCACTGAAACACGTCTCGATCCGGCAGATATTGCGCTGCTGCGCTCCGATTGAGGAATTTTCGGCTCGCTGAAGAGCACTGAAACTTTGTCAAGAGGCAATTTCGGCGAATTTCCCGCGAATTGAGGAATTTTCGGCTCGCTGAAGAGCACTGAAACCGAACTCCACTTCGGGAGCGACTGAGTTGACGGATAATTGAGGAATTTTCGGCTCGCTGAAGAGCACTGAAACTCAAACATACCGATCACAAAACCGGACGCAAATTTGATTGAGGAATTTTCGGCTCGCTGAAGAGCACTGAAACTTTTGCTTACCTCCTTACAGATAGATGACTGTCGTAATTGAGGAATTTTCGGCTCGCTGAAGAGCACTGAAACGGCGGGGTTGAGCAGCGCTGCGCAGTTTCTCGAAATATTGAGGAATTTTCGGCTCGCTGAAGAGCACTGAAACCGACGAAGCAGCGGTCGCGCTGGATCGCCAGATCGCATTGAGGAATTTTCGGCTCGCTGAAGAGCACTGAAACCGGCGTTGATGTCATACTGCCGCGTATCCTTCCGTTGCATTGAGGAATTTTCGGCTCGCTGAAGAGCACTGAAACCGTTCGTACACCAGTCGCCCGTCGCGCGTCAGCCAGATTGAGGAATTTTCGGCTCGCTGAAGAGCACTGAAACCACCGTCGCCGTCGGTCGCGCTCACCAACAGCGCAATATTGAGGAATTTTCGGCTCGCTGAAGAGCACTGAAACCGCAGATAGAGTGCGGGTGTCGCTCGAACAGAAGTATTGAGGAATTTTCGGCTCGCTGAAGAGCACTGAAACGCATCGCCATACGACGCCGAGAGCACGCGCCAGCCGAATTGAGGAATTTTCGGCTCGCTGAAGAGCACTGAAACGACGGGCGAGCGCCACCGAGTCAGGGTCAGCAGCGTCGATTGAGGAATTTTCGGCTCGCTGAAGAGCACTGAAACACAAAGAATGCACGGTACACGCCCGGGTGCCAGTGATTGAGGAATTTTCGGCTCGCTGAAGAGCACTGAAACAGCATCACCCGCAGCACCGCCACGGTAATCACAACAATTGAGGAATTTTCGGCTCGCTGAAGAGCACTGAAACGGTGGCAATTCTGAATGCGCTCTCCTGGTATCTGTGCATTGAGGAATTTTCGGCTCGCTGAAGAGCACTGAAACGCCAAGTCCAAAAGAGACGTATCGACTGTTTATCGATTGAGGAATTTTCGGCTCGCTGAAGAGCACTGAAACGCGTCTGGAGAGCGCGTTCCGGTCTGCACTCTCCGGCATTGAGGAATTTTCGGCTCGCTGAAGAGCACTGAAACGGAGCGCTGCAAGGCGCGGCGGTGGTGATGGCAAAAATTGAGGAATTTTCGGCTCGCTGAAGAGCACTGAAACCCGATCCAAAACCTCAGTCGCGTCCTCTTCCGACAGCATTGAGGAATTTTCGGCTCGCTGAAGAGCACTGAAACCCTCCGCCGCTTGGCGCTTTGATGTTTCCCGCAAGCAATTGAGGAATTTTCGGCTCGCTGAAGAGCACTGAAACCCGCAATCTCAATCAGCGTCGGCAGCAGCGTCAAGATTGAGGAATTTTCGGCTCGCTGAAGAGCACTGAAACCTCTTTCTGAGCGACTGCGCAACGTTCAGGTGTGGTGATTGAGGAATTTTCGGCTCGCTGAAGAGCACTGAAACCGCGTTGGTTTGCCAGACTTCAATGCTGACAATTTATTGAGGAATTTTCGGCTCGCTGAAGAGCACTGAAACCATCAACGATAACGATCCCGTGAGCAAGCCAGTCAACCTTGATTGAGGAATTTTCGGCTCGCTGAAGAGCACTGAAACCCAGACGATCGCCAGAGCGGATGACGGAGAGCGCAGATTGAGGAATTTTCGGCTCGCTGAAGAGCACTGAAACGAGGTTGACTTAGCGTGCTTGCGAATGTACGCGCTTGATTGAGGAATTTTCGGCTCGCTGAAGAGCACTGAAACGCGTCAACATGCTGACGCAGCGCCGCCTCGATCTGATTGAGGAATTTTCGGCTCGCTGAAGAGCACTGAAACCCAGACCCGCGCGCTCGATAATGTCACGACACTGCCAATTGAGGAATTTTCGGCTCGCTGAAGAGCACTGAAACATCAGCGGAACACACTCGAAAAGCGGAACGAAAACATTGAGGAATTTTCGGCTCGCTGAAGAGCACTGAAACTTGCCGGTGTGGACGATCAGCGTCGGTTCCGGCAAGATTGAGGAATTTTCGGCTCGCTGAAGAGCACTGAAACGTGCTAATATCGGTGCTATGGAGTATGAGCGCGCTGTCATTGAGGAATTTTCGGCTCGCTGAAGAGCACTGAAACTCCAATACAAACCTGCGCGGTGAGGGCGAAATACGACATTGAGGAATTTTCGGCTCGCTGAAGAGCACTGAAACGGTTGTTCAGCATATCACCGTACAGATCGCGCGTGAGATTGAGGAATTTTCGGCTCGCTGAAGAGCACTGAAACTCGTTCCCGTTCAGCGCCTTGCGACGCAGCCGAACTGATTGAGGAATTTTCGGCTCGCTGAAGAGCACTGAAACCGCGCTCGGCATCGAGAACTTCGAACATCGCAGAAAAATTGAGGAATTTTCGGCTCGCTGAAGAGCACTGAAACCGCGGCGGCAACGCGCGCGCTGGCGGGATCGCTCTCGATTGAGGAATTTTCGGCTCGCTGAAGAGCACTGAAACAAACTACTATTACAGTTCATCGAGCGTAACCGTCCGGCGATTGAGGAATTTTCGGCTCGCTGAAGAGCACTGAAACGCGAGCAGCGCGTTGTAGAGACCGGTCATATTTGAGATTGAGGAATTTTCGGCTCGCTGAAGAGCACTGAAACCCACCGCGCAATCGACCATCTCGTACTGCTGCCGTCACATTGAGGAATTTTCGGCTCGCTGAAGAGCACTGAAACAGGAACTCGCCGACAAAACACACCTTCCCCGCACTAATTGAGGAATTTTCGGCTCGCTGAAGAGCACTGAAACTCGCGCAGATACGACCGCAACGACGCATTTCCGGCTGATTGAGGAATTTTCGGCTCGCTGAAGAGCACTGAAACCGGCGAACGTCGCCGACCTCCTCGCGTCCGCCGCCATTGAGGAATTTTCGGCTCGCTGAAGAGCACTGAAACCGAGGGGCGCTACGGTCAGGGCGCGCTCTACGCATATTGAGGAATTTTCGGCTCGCTGAAGAGCACTGAAACACTTTTGTAAAGATGCGCGTCGTTTGTTTCCAACAGTTGAGGAATTTTCGGCTCGCTGAAGAGCACTGAAACCGACCCGGCCGTTCTGGACATCGAAATCTGGCAGATTGAGGAATTTTCGGCTCGCTGAAGAGCACTGAAACCAGCGAGGTGCTGAGGCGCGAAACGGAGAGGCGGGATTTGAGGAATTTTCGGCTCGCTGAAGAGCACTGAAACCGGCGGCAATGTCGTTGATGTAGAGATTTGGCAGATTTGAGGAATTTTCGGCTCGCTGAAGAGCACTGAAACCTGGAAGCGATGATCGAACTCGTCTACGACATCCATTTGAGGAATTTTCGGCTCGCTGAAGAGCACTGAAACCGGAAGAGGGTGACCAGCAGCGCACCAAGCCGATACCTTTGAGGAATTTTCGGCTCGCTGAAGAGCACTGAAACGAACGTCGCCGCGCTGATGCTGTGCGGTGCGAAGATTTGAGGAATTTTCGGCTCGCTGAAGAGCACTGAAACTCAGCGCCTGATCCCGACGACCAAAGACGCAACTCATTTGAGGAATTTTCGGCTCGCTGAAGAGCACTGAAACGCCACTGCTCATTGTGCGTTGCAGACGGCTTCGGCAGCGTTTGAGGAATTTTCGGCTCGCTGAAGAGCACTGAAACGACTGGTGCGCCCGATCAGTTCGATCACCCCATCCATTTGAGGAATTTTCGGCTCGCTGAAGAGCACTGAAACGGATTCTCGGCTCGCCGCCGGCGCCGGTGGAAACCATTTGAGGAATTTTCGGCTCGCTGAAGAGCACTGAAACATCGGAACCTTGGTGATGCCGCTGGTGCTTATTCCGATTTGAGGAATTTTCGGCTCGCTGAAGAGCACTGAAACTCGCGCGGGTGCGGGTGACGGGGACGCTGGTCAATTTTGAGGAATTTTCGGCTCGCTGAAGAGCACTGAAACGCTAAACTCAGGGCGGGCGGGCGGGGCTACACGCGCGATTGAGGAATTTTCGGCTCGCTGAAGAGCACTGAAACTCGCGCGGGTGCGGGTGACGGGGACGCTGGTCAATTTTGAGGAATTTTCGGCTCGCTGAAGAGCACTGAAACTCGCTGCGTCAGTACACGCTTGGAACAAACCCGACCAATTTGAGGAATTTTCGGCTCGCTGAAGAGCACTGAAACTCCCCAACTCTGACTCCGACGCCGATGCCTGATGGTTTGAGGAATTTTCGGCTCGCTGAAGAGCACTGAAACATGCCGCTTGTCCTCGAGATCATAACGGGATGGTATTTTTGAGGAATTTTCGGCTCGCTGAAGAGCACTGAAACCCACATCATAGGTCGCCCTCATCATCAACCCGAACAATTTGAGGAATTTTCGGCTCGCTGAAGAGCACTGAAACGGAAGCGGTATCGATGCTTCGATGTCGTAGGTAGCTTTGAGGAATTTTCGGCTCGCTGAAGAGCACTGAAACTTGAGTAATCGGATAACATCCGTCACCAACACTTTTTTTGAGGAATTTTCGGCTCGCTGAAGAGCACTGAAACACGCCGCGCACGTTCTGCGCGACGCGCTCCAGCACGTTTGAGGAATTTTCGGCTCGCTGAAGAGCACTGAAACCCTTGAGCGTGCGGCGAAGCAACAACGGATGGCTGGTTTGAGGAATTTTCGGCTCGCTGAAGAGCACTGAAACTTTGAGCGCTACGAGGTCAAGGCGCTCAATCTGGAGGATTTGAGGAATTTTCGGCTCGCTGAAGAGCACTGAAACCAATGAGCCGTATGCCGCCGCTGCGTTGCTGCTGAAGTTTGAGGAATTTTCGGCTCGCTGAAGAGCACTGAAACGTTTTCGACAATGGCAACACGAACAGGTCAAGGTAATTTGAGGAATTTTCGGCTCGCTGAAGAGCACTGAAACTTTTGTCTACCGGTATTGTTGTAGCAACATAATGCGCTTTTTGAGGAATTTTCGGCTCGCTGAAGAGCACTGAAACCTTCGACCGATAGATGCAACTTCTTCGCCAGCCCGTTTGAGGAATTTTCGGCTCGCTGAAGAGCACTGAAACTTATCGGCGCATAATTGAGACCTTGCGCCTGTCCCGTTTGAGGAATTTTCGGCTCGCTGAAGAGCACTGAAACTCGGCGCAGACTGCGTGGGACGCGGTGCAGGCGACGGTTTGAGGAATTTTCGGCTCGCTGAAGAGCACTGAAACACGGATCGAGCATCGGGTATATCACAACGTATGCCGTTTGAGGAATTTTCGGCTCGCTGAAGAGCACTGAAACACAAGAAAACGACGCGCCAGACGGCGAAGGTCGTCGTTTGAGGAATTTTCGGCTCGCTGAAGAGCACTGAAACGGACGTACTGGATCGACGTGCAGTCCGGCTGGCTCTGTTTGAGGAATTTTCGGCTCGCTGAAGAGCACTGAAACACGTTGGCGAGGCGACGCTGACGTTCATTCAGTCTGCTTTGAGGAATTTTCGGCTCGCTGAAGAGCACTGAAACACACGCGGCGGATGCGTATGTCGCAGCAGCGACGGTTTGAGGAATTTTCGGCTCGCTGAAGAGCACTGAAACCTCTGCGCGCAGCGCCGCAAGGTGCTGCGCCACGCGTTTGAGGAATTTTCGGCTCGCTGAAGAGCACTGAAACTTAGCCCGTTCGTGCAGATCGCAGCGGGTGCGTAAGATTTGAGGAATTTTCGGCTCGCTGAAGAGCACTGAAACCCGTAGAGCAGATCAAGGTAATCCGCAAATGAGATAGTTTGAGGAATTTTCGGCTCGCTGAAGAGCACTGAAACTGACCTCCTTCTTTGCGCCTCAGCCACCCGCCGAGGCTTTGAGGAATTTTCGGCTCGCTGAAGAGCACTGAAACGCAACACAACACCGGTCTGCGCGTCGGTCAGCGCGTTTGAGGAATTTTCGGCTCGCTGAAGAGCACTGAAACTCTCGTCGAAAAGCAGCGTCTTCAGCGCCTTCTCGTTTGAGGAATTTTCGGCTCGCTGAAGAGCACTGAAACTCTGCACACCTCTGCTATTTTCCTCTTCCCAGCTTGCATTTGAGGAATTTTCGGCTCGCTGAAGAGCACTGAAACACGAGGACGCAAGAGAGATCGGATCGGTGCGGTTCGATTTGAGGAATTTTCGGCTCGCTGAAGAGCACTGAAACATTCAGAATTGTGCGAATATTCCAAAACGTGCGAACAGTTGAGGAATTTTCGGCTCGCTGAAGAGCACTGAAACTGTTGATCCGCTCCTGTGAACCTTCGGCGCGCTACCGTTGAGGAATTTTCGGCTCGCTGAAGAGCACTGAAACTTCAGGATCTCATACGCCTGTTGCAAGTCGTGCATATAGTTGAGGAATTTTCGGCTCGCTGAAGAGCACTGAAACACGTGATCCAGCCGGAACTTCTCCAGCGTGCGGCAGAGTTGAGGAATTTTCGGCTCGCTGAAGAGCACTGAAACGGACGCGCAGCGCGCGG
>Ga0308401_1000503_pt1 | contig 11156 bp, 9 predicted proteins | sample HotsprSampleOSM1_FD_203472 | JGI IMG/M metagenome (GOLD analysis project Ga0308401, IMG submission 203472) | Hot spring phototrophic mat microbial communities from Octopus Spring, Yellowstone National Park, Wyoming, United States - 20060913_OS-M1 ...
TCAGCCAGATCGCGCGCTGCTGGGGCGTGATGCGCGGGATCCAGGCTGGCCAGGGCGTCGCCGGCGCGCGCGGCGACGGCGCCCGCCGCGCTGGCGTGACAGCCGGCGTGATCACCGGCGCAGCCTCTAGGCTGCTGGAGTACAGCACGCCCAAGTCGGCGAACAGCCAGGTGCCGCCGGACTTCTGGCCCGGAACCACCAGTTGCCACCAGGCGTTGTCGGCTGTGCGCGCCAGCACGTCGTAGAACTGCCCTTTGGCCACCGGCAGCGTCCTAGACGCCGTCAGGCTTGGCCCGCGGCGCAGCCAGGCGTTGTCAACGACGATGGTGATCTTGGGCAGTGACTGCGCCTTGCCTGGGGAGGTGAGCATCAGCAACACCCCTAAGCCAGCAGCGATCGCAATCAGGCGTTGGCTTACCGTTCGCGCGTTTGCCATGGTCTCTCTCGGGCGGTTGGCGTGGGCCGAGGCGTTTGTGTGGGCTTGGGCGCGCTCGGCGTTGGGGTCACCGTCGCCCGCCGTCCGGCAGGCGCGCGCGTGGGAGAGGCCGTCGCTGCCTTGTTCGGCGTCGCCTTTGGAAACTGAGCGAGCGTGCGCAGGGTCAGCCAGATCTTGGCATCGGCGCCGGCGGCGCTTAGGTGAAATGGATCAATTTGCTGGAGTTTGTCGTTGCGCTCGATCACCAACCCACCGTCCGGCAGTTGTCTGGCGGCCAGGGCCAGGTCAATCACTGGCACGCTGTAGCGGGCGCCGAGCTGGCGGATGACGGTGTTAATGTAGTCGGCTGGTGCGCCGCCTTGGCGCGCTTCTAGCTCGTCGGCCTTGGTCATCAACAGTGGCACGACCCGGCTGGCCAGCGCGCGCTCGATAATGGCCGCGTAGTGCCGCTCAAAATCGCGCCAGGTGAACGTGTCGCCCGTGCCTAGGGAGACGATCAATAAGCTGGCGTTGGACAGCCGCAGCTCGCAATCCAGCGGCCCCTCGTTCCTCTCACACTGTTTAGGGTCGGCCCAGGTCGGGTCGAGCGCCATCGTCACGTTGAAGCTGCCGCTGGTGGCCAGGCTCACGCGCTTGAACGAGGGCGCGAACGCCAGCGCAACCTGGCGCAGGTCAGGGTATGGCGTCAGGTCGAACCCGCCGCCGTCCAGCCGGCCAAAGTAGACGGGGTGCTCTGAGTTGCAGTCGCCCAGCACAGTGACCATATCTGGCGCACGGCCGGCCCGCACGGCGTCCAGGTAGCGCTGCTGGATGGCTTTGCTCACAACCGGCACGCCGGGCAACTGTAAGGCGCGCGCCGGCGGCGCGGGCGGTATCTGGCCCGCGAAGGGGAGCTGCGTGATGTCCATGCCATCGGCGAAGCGCACCGCTGCGCGACTGACCCAGGCGCGCGTGCTGCCAAAGGGCACCAGCACCCAGGCGCTGCTCTCATCCCTGGCCAGCGCAGCGTGACATTGGAACTTCAACATCCGCCCGATCTTTGGAGACGCCCAGTTGCTATCACGGTAGGCAAAGACGCCATCCACATCCACCATGACCTGCGGCTGGGGGAGGTTGTCGCAGAGGAAGTCAATGGCGAAAGCCGGCCCAGCCTGGCTAGCGATCAGCACGAGCGCACAGGTCACATACGCGAGCCGGCGCGCGATCCGTCCGCCGCGCATCCTCATCACCACGGTGACTATACCAAAACCGAGGGTGCGTCCTCATGACAGGGAGTGTTCCAATTCGGAAGGAAAGACTACGTCGTTGGGTACACACTAGACCTCTGCCATCAGCACGGCATGGTGGAATGGGGATAAGCTGTGCTAAGCGTAGCACGGGAGCATACGCTCTTCAAGTTTGGGGAGTGATCCAATAGAGAAGATATTTAATTTCCGGATGTGCATGTGCCCATTCACGAATCACTCACCGCGCTAGCCTGTCATGCTGCGCGGCAGCGAAGCATCTAAAATCCCGCCCAACTAGTCCCCGTGGATTCACATGTTGCTGTGCCGCGAAACAAAGGCTGCGCAGCCTTGGTGACCCCGCAGCAGTTCACTCGGGCGCGAGTTTAGATTCTTCGCTCTCGCTCAGAATGACAGGGTGAGGCGGGGCATTGGTGACCCTGGTGCGCTCAATACGCCAAGCATCACCGACCTGCACGATGCTTCGCAGCGATGACGTGAGCGATGCGCTTGCGAATGACCAACACGTCTGCCCAATGACGCAGCCTTTCATTCCGAATTGAACCACTCCCCAAGGTTAAGCCGCTAAGCGGCAACATACGCCAGGCCGAAAATGATGGGAGACGAAGAACAACAGGAGCTACTACGTCAACAGACATAAAGCCCGGTCTTGCTCAGGCGAAGACCGGGCTTCGGATTTAAGCGCGGGGTCGCGCGATATAGCTATATCACGAGCGATTCGAGCAACGAGTCACCGTCGCTGTTCTGCGCGGGCTGTGCCTCCACCGGTCGGATGGTGACGTCTGCCGTCCCAACCACCTGCTCGGTCTGCGTGAAGGTCAACTTACCATCAACGAGCCCTATCAGGATGCGCGAGTTATCCGAGAACTGACCGGAGAGCAACCCATCGGACAGCACATCTTCCACCTCGCTCTGGATCACGCGGCGCAGTGGGCGCGCGCCATAGTCTGGGTCATAGCCTTTCTCCGCCAGGTATTGCTTTGCCTCTTCGCTTACCTCAAGGGTGATGTTGTGCTCGGCCAGCCGCTTTTGGACTTTGTTCAACTCCAGCGTGACGATCTGCGCGATTTGGTCCTTGGTCAGCGGCCGGAAGACGATTGTCGCATCCACGCGGTTGAGGAACTCTGGCCGGAACAGGCGCTTGAGCTGGCCAAGCAGCTTCTCCTTGATCTCAGCGAACTGCGCTTCGGCAGCTTTATGCTCGTCCTGCTTGACGTTGAATCCTAGCTTACTCTCGCGCTTAATCATCTCAGCGCCGACGTTGCTCGTCATGATGATGCAGGTGTTGCGAAAGTCCACCTTGCGCCCTCGCGCGTCGCTCAGCCGGCCTTCCTCCATTATCTGGAGGAGCATGTTGAACACGTCGGGGTGCGCCTTCTCGATCTCGTCGAAGACGACGATGGTGTAGGGTCGGCGGCGCACGGCCTCGGTGAGCTGGCCGGCATCGTCGTAGCCCACATAACCAGGCGGCGCACCGACCAGCCGCGAGACCGTATGGCGCTCCATGAATTCGCTCATGTCGAGCACCAGCAGCGCATCTTCGCTGCCGAAGAGCTGCTCAGCCAGTGCCTTAGTCAGCTCCGTCTTGCCCACGCCAGTTGGCCCCAGGAAGATGAAAGAACCCATTGGCCGTTTGGGGTCTTTCAAACCGGCGCGTGCGCGGCGAACAGCCTTGGCGATGGTTGTGATCGCCTCTTCTTGGCCGACGACGCGCTTGCGCAGCTCATCCTCTAGGTGGATCAAGCGTTCGCTTTCTGTGGCCGCGATCCGCTTCACTGGTATTCCCGTCCACATCGCAACAACCTCCGCGATGTCGTCGGCGGTGACCACTGCGCCCTCGGTGTTTGGGTCGAACTGTGTGCGCAACTGCTCGATCTGCTCCACCAATTCGCGCTCGCGCTCGCGCATCTGGGTTGCTTCCTCATAGCGCCCCTCAGCGTATAAATCCTCGCGCATCTTCTGGATCTGGCGCAGCTCGCGAAAGGCGCGCTGCAGATTGATGGATTGGGGCGACTTATACATGCGGACGCGCGACGCGGACTCGTCAATCAGGTCGATCGCTTTGTCCGGCAAGTAGCGGTCTGGGACATAGCGCGCAGAGAGTCGCACAGCCGCTTGAATGGCCTCGTCACTGATCTTCAGCTTGTGGTGTGCCTCGTATGCTGCCTTCACGCCGCGCAGGATTTCAATCGCCATCTCAGGAGTCGGCTCTTCCACATACACGGGTTGGAAGCGCCGCTCCAGCGCCGCATCGCTCTCGATGTACTTGCGGTATTCGTTGAGGGTGGTCGCACCGATGCATTGGAACTCGCCGCGCGCCAAGGCGGGCTTGAGGATATTCGCCGCATCTACGCTGCTGCCGGCCGAGCCAGCGCCAACCAACATGTGTACCTCGTCAATGAACAAGATGGTGTCGCTGATCTTCACTTCCTCGATCACGCGCTTCAGCCGCTCCTCGAACTGGCCGCGATACATCGTGCCGGCGACGAGCGACCCGACATCCAGTTGCATCACCCGCTTACCCAGCAACGGCTCCGGCGTCTGGCCATTGACGATGCGTTGGGCCAGCCCTTCTACGATCGCGGTCTTGCCCACCCCCGGCTCCCCGATCAGCGAGGGGTTGTTCTTGGTGCGCCGGGCCAAGATTTGGATCACGCGCTCGATCTCGGTCTCCCGACCGATCACAGGGTCGAGCTTGCCCTGCTCTGCCAGGGCAGTTAGGTCGGTGGCCAGTTGGTCCAAGGCAGGTGTCTTAGGGCGTTCCTTCTTCTGGATGATGGAGGGGATCGATACGCGCGCTGTGTCAGGCTGCTCTTGCTGGATGGCGCGCAATGTCTCGCGGCGGATGCGGTCTGGGGTCAGGCCGAGCTGACGTAGCACATCAATCGCCACCCCGTCGGCATGGCGGATAAGGCCCAGCAACAGGTGCTCGGTGCCGATGTAATTGTGGCTCAGCTTGCGGGCTTCTTCGACGGCGAATTCCAGCACTTGCTTTGTGCGCGGCGTCAACTCCAGCTTGCCGGCGGATGATGAGCGCCGGCCTGTGCCCGTCATGCGCTCCACCATTTCGGCGACGCGATCTGGCTTGGCACCCATCTCGCGCAGCACGCGGCCCGCGATCCCGTTCTCCTCTTTCACCAAGCCGAGCAGAAGGTGCTCAGTGCCAATATAGTTGTGAGACAAACGTTCAGCTTCCTCGTTTGCAATTTGCAACACGCGACGAGCGCGTTGATTAAACCTGTCGATCTTTCCTGCCACAGTTCACCTCTTTAAGTAATTTTAATCTCCGAGCGTGAGAGCAGCCTTAAAACCTCGAGGTAAGCCGAAACGTGGCCGCATAAGGATAGGGGCGCAGAAACCCTGCGCCCCCATCGCTCAACTCGCATCAGCCACAGAAGATTGGGCCGGTTCTGCCGTCCCTTCTTCCGTTGGCGTGTGTTCCTGTTCCATCGGCATCTCTTCTGAAACCTCTGCCTGCCAGTCCATATCGGCATATTCAGACCAGCTCACCCGCCGCAGGCTAAGGGCGATCTGGCGCTGGGCTGATTCTACGCGCAACACGCGCAAAGTGAGTTGCTGGCCCTCCTTCACCAGCTCGCGCGGGCTTTTCACCGGCTTATCGCTCAGTTCGTTCAAGCGCACCAAGCCCTCGATGGCCGGATCATCCTTCAGGCGGACGAAGACGCCATGGCGTGGATGCAAGCTCACCACCTCAGCCTCGACAAGTTGACCAGGCTTGTAACGCTCCTCGACGCTCAGCCACGGGTCGGGCATCAGCGCCTTCATGCTCAGAGCGATGCGCCCCGCCTCGCGATCAAGCTCGATGACCTTCACAGTCACCTGGTCGCCCTCCTTGACGACTTCGCTAGGATGTTTGATCCGCCCATGGGCAAGTTCGGTCAGATGCACCATGCCATCCGCGCCGCCCAAGTCAACAAACGCGCCGAAGTCCTTGATGCTGGTGACTGTGCCCTCAAGCACCTGCCCGACTTCGATGCTGTTGAGCAGGCGCTCCTTTTGCATCTGACGAGCTTCTTTGCTGGCCGCGCGCTCGCTGAGGATCAGGCGGTTGCGCTCGCGGTCAACCTCTATCACTTTGACCAGGACTTTTTGGCCTATAAGCTTTTGAAAGCGCTGCTCCGGCGGCAAGCTCTCGTCGCCCACCATGCGCTGGTGTGCCGCGCTCAGCTGAGAAGTCGGTAGAAAGCCGCGCAGCCGGCCGATCTTAATGATCACGCCGCCCTTGTTAAAGCCGACGATAGGATATTCGACCGCCTGTTGCTTCTGCCGCAGCGCTTCGACATATTGCCAGTCTTTCTCTGTGATGGCCCGGCTGAGCGAGAGCGTAACGTTGCCGCTTTCGTCCTCCGGCTGGAGGACATAAGCGAAGACCTCGTCGCCCTCTTTCAGGCTGTTGCGAACATCTTTGGGCAACGCCTCGATGTCCTTGCTGGTGACGATGCCTTCCGATTTCGCGCCTTCTAGCCCGATCAGGATCTCGCGCTCGGTGATGCTGATGATTCTGCCGCGCACGAGCTGATCCTTCTCGAAGCGTTGTTTGGCCTCGTAGCGAGGGAGCAGGCGCGTGAAGTCTTCTTCCCCCTGATTGGGAGTGCTGCCGTGTTCGGGGGCTATCTGATTCTCCATAACTAGCGGTATCTTCCCTTTGCCGTTGTGCGGGGAGATTATACCCAAGGGGTGGATAAGTCCACCGTGGCAGGCCACATCTTGACAATCACTCGCAAGCCAGCTCAGGCGGACGGCCAAATTCGCGCAGGGAGCGCCAGTGGTTCTTCAGCGCAGCGCGAAAGGTGGGATACGAACGGTAGGGCAATCCGAATTCCTGGCATGTGGCGCGCACAATCGGCGCGATCTTCGGGTAGAGCAGATGGCACATGTGGGGGAAGAGGTGGTGTTCAATCTGGTAATTCAGGCCACCGACATACCAATTTAAGATGCGGTTGTTGGGCGCGAAGTTGCTCGTGGTCTGCACCTCATGGATGGCCCACTCATTCTCGATCTGCAGCGGGTCGCCGGTCGGCTCTGGAAAGTCCACATCCGCTGTCACGTGGGCCATCTGCAGGATAGTTGCCATGACGAAGCCAGTGACCACCGAAGTGAAAGCGAAGATCAACAGCCCGCCCAACAGGCCGAAGGCGAGCGAGGGCAGCACGATGTAGACGCACAAATTGATCAGTCGCCCGACCCAGAAAGTGATCTTGTCGTTGCGCGTCATCGGTGGATACCGGAAGGTCTCGCCTGATTTGCCGGTGAAATACACCTGAAAATTGCGGCCAAAGAGCAGCGCAACGCCGGCCAGGGCATACACGATGGGCGCGTAGATGTGCTGAAAGCGGTGAATGGGCTTCCATATATCCTTTGGGCTATTGCGCACCCAACCATCCATCTCCAGGCCCTCATCCAGGCCGGCGATGTTGGTGTAGGTGTGGTGCCAGATATTGTGCTGTTGTCGCCAGATAAAGCTGCTCAAACCAACCAGCTCTACGGTCAGGCCGAACAGGCGATTGACCCAGGGACGATCGGAGTAGCCGTTGTGGTTGGCGTCGTGCATAATGTTGAATCCGATGCCGCTGGTGGCCAGGCCAAAGGAAAGCGCGAACAGCAGCGCGAGCGGGAGTGGCCAGCCGGCGAAGCCGCTGTGGAGCAACAGAGCGTAGCTGACGCTCCACCATCCCAAGCAGATGGCCGACTTGACATACATCGCCGGCAGGTCGCGCGTGCGCAGGTGATTGGCTTTTAGAAAGTCCTCCACCCGCTGCACCACGGTGCGTCGGAACCCATACTGCTTGGTGAAAGGCACAGCGCGCACAGGGTTCCTTTTCACTGCTGGCACAAAGGTGCGATGTGCGCTTGAGGATGGTCGGGCAGCTCGACGATGAGATGTGGACATGTCTTTGGAGATGGTTAACCGCCTTTTGCAGACTTTCTTAGCCAGGTCTTATCCCCGTGAGAGCAAGCAGAAACTGGCCGAGCAAGCCTACCACATCTATCAGTGAAGATGAAGGCGCGCTCGCAAATAAGGAAAGCGGCCCACCGGCATCCCCTGCTCACTCTCGCGCGAGCAGACTTCCTCTGGCTGATTCCTCTCGCAACATCTGATGATGGCCGCCCCATCATTCATTGGGATTGTGGAGGAATCAGAAAGAGAAAGTATCTCCGTCACGCTAAGCGCAGCAAAGCAATCTGGGGGATCGCATTGGTTGTGACCTAAGCAACCCGCCCTGTTTCAGGCATGCGCGACGATTCTTAACCTCGCTCAGGTATGGAGGCGGGGATCACGCTCTTCACATCCTCTGCCCAAGAGAAGCTAACCCTCGCCATAGATGCCCTTGAAAATGCAACGAGTAAAGGTGTAAGCTTATAGGCTCATGGACACGCGCGTCGCGTTTGAGCTAGGCTTTCTGCGCGTTTACTGGTATGGCCTGCTCGTCACCCTTGGTGTGTTAGCGGGCACTTGGGTCGCTGCCCTAGAGGCAAAGCGACGCGGCGATGATCCCAACGTAGTGTGGGACAGCGCGCTGTGGGTCATCTTGCTGGGACTTATCGGCGCGCGCCTGTATCACGTCTTCTCCTCGCCAAACGACGGCAGCCAAGGCGGATGGGCGTACTACAGCCAACATCCGATCCAAATCATCGCCATCTGGCAAGGGGGGCTGGGCATTTACGGGGGACTGTTCGGAGGCGCGCTTGGCATCTTGTTGGTGTGCATCCGTCGTCGCCTTCGCTTCCTGAGACTCGCTGATAGCATTGCTCCTGGCGTCTTGCTAGGGCAAGCGATCGGGCGCTGGGGCAATTACTTTAACCAGGAGCTCTATGGCGGGCCGACGGGATCTTCTTGGTGGGGCATCACCATCGATCCGCCTTATCGAATTCGCACCCCTAGCGCTGATTTCACGGATCTGACGCGCTACCCGCCGGAGACGCGCTTTCATCCGACCTTTCTCTATGAATCCATTTGGAACTTGGTTGGTTTCATCGGCTTGCTGTGGCTGGCGCGCCGGCGCGGGCAGCACTTGCGCGAGGGCGACATCGGAGCAGCCTATCTCATCTGGTATGGCAGTGGTCGGCTGTGGATTGAGCTACTCTTCCGGCCGGATGCGTGGACGCTGGGCGGCGTGCCTGTTGCCGTCTGGCTATCGTTGTTCATCATCGCCGTGGGTATGTTTGTTGTGGTCTTGAACCGCAGGTTCTCCATGCCGCAGCCGGCAACCCACCTACGCTCACCGAATGCCTCGCTACATCACTGATCAATACGAGCTGCCGGACGACGACGATCTGTTCGAGGAGGGCTTCTCCTATCGCCGTCAACGGCCGATGCTGGTCCGCATCCTGCCACTGCTCTGTGCCATGTTGCTTGTGATAGGGGGGGGAGTGGCCGGCGCGCTGGCCATCTCTGAACGCCAGGAGCGCGATGACTTCTGTTTGAGCTGTCACACCCCGCAGCATCGCGCCTACGTTGAGCGGGCGACTGCCGCAGTGGCCGGCGCCTTGGCCTTGGATTTATCCAGCTATCACTACCAGCAAATCTATGGGAGAGGCGAGGTTATCCGCTGCATAGATTGTCACCGCGGGGATGGCGGCGCGCGCCACCGCGCGCAGCTCATGTTGCTCAGCGCAGAGCTAAGCATCCTCTGGCTGGTCGGTCAGGACGACCGCCGGCTAGAGAAGACAGCGATCACAACGACGGTGATCAACGGCCTGACACAGACTGTTTCGCCGACCAGCCTAGCCCTGCGCGCACCGGAGCTCTCGAACGCCGGCTGCGTTGCCTGTCACAAAGCGCAACTCTTGGTGGCTGGCATGGCCAATCACATGCACAATACGCTACCGGCAGCTTACGAACTCTGGAGATACGGCGAACCCCTGATTGCGCCAAAGGATGCGCCAGATCCGCAATCGCTGATCGCCCAAGGCCTGGCGCTCTACCAAACGTCAGTTCAATGTTCGCACTGTCACCAAACCCATCGCGCGCTGGATACGGACAAATTTCTGGACTGGCAGGCGGTGGTCAAGCCGGCGTGCGAACAGTGTCACCGAGAGACTGGGCGCGGCCCCGCAGAGGTCACCATCTCAACGGACGAGTGAGGCAGCTTACTCTATGATTTCCACGCGCTCGTATTCTGCGCTGAGCAAGATGCGCTCAACGGCCAGTTGGGCGTTCCGGCACACCGCGTCGAGCATGCTGCTCCCAGGATGAGTGCGAGCGTCTTGCATTAATGCCCGAGAGCAGGGCCTGAGCGGCAGCCGGCACGATGAGCGAAGCCAATGGTGCACGCGCTCAGCAAGCAGCCTAGCGTCAGCAGTGATGCTTGGCTAGCCTTAGTGGGATTGGATGATCAACAGCCTCACTAGGAATAGTGCCATCCTGATGTGGTGACCTCGCTGCTCAGGACAGGTCAGGCATCCGCCGTAGGCGGCAGCAGGCCGAGCTTGCGCACGTGTTCTTCTAGCTTGCTGTTGCTTGGCTCGGTGAGATGTGAGCCATCGGGAAAGACAATGGTGGGGATGCTGCGGAAGCCGTTGTTGACCGACTTGACGAATTCTTCCGCGGCCTTGTCCTTCTCGATGTCAATCCACTCGTAGGGGACGTTGTGCTGATCGAGCCAGGCGCGCGCACGGCGCGTGTCCCCGCACCACATCGCGCCATAGAACTTAATCACCGAGGTTGTGCTGGACATTTTTCTTCCCTTCCTGCTCTCTCAGTAGCTGTGAGATTATAGTAATACAAGCTGTGCGTCCTCGCAGTGGTACGAATTTCACCATGAGGGGCAAGGCTATCTCCCGGCGAATCCATAGCTCATCTAGATAGAGAGGCGAGCATCTATTCGACAGCAATCCGGTCACATTGGCCGGCGCTGCACAAGCGATAGTGCCCCCTTAGCACTTCGGTCGGTTAGGAATTGAGGAGCTTTGCCCTGCCAGCATGACAGACGCGCACGACAAGCGAGCAGCCCATGTCCAGTTGGCAGAGCGTCGCTTGACGCAAGTGCAGAAATGCGGGTAAAATACTGTGCATTTAAGAACAGGTCGCATGCGCCGATGTAGCTCAACTGGCAGAGCAACCGATTTGTAATCGGTAGGTTACGGGTTCAACTCCCGTCGTCGGCTTGTAAGCACATGTCGAGCTGGGTCGATGTCCCGAGCGGCAAAGGGGGCGGACTGTAAATCCGCTGGCAGAAGCCTTCGCAGGTTCGAGTCCTGCTCGGCCCATATCCAAGTGTGCCCACATAGCTCAGTAGGTAGAGCACACCCTTGGTAAGGGTGAGGTCACCGGTTCGATCCCGGTTGTGGGCTTTGTGCAACGCACGTAACCATCCAAATTCAGGAAGAAGCTGAGACATGGCCAAGGAGAAGTTCATACGGACGAAGCCACACGTGAACGTGGGGACGATGGGGCACATCGACCACGGGAAGACGACGCTGACGGCGGCGATCACGAAGGTGCTGTCGCTGAA
>Ga0308401_1000514_pt1 | contig 11089 bp, 12 predicted proteins | sample HotsprSampleOSM1_FD_203472 | JGI IMG/M metagenome (GOLD analysis project Ga0308401, IMG submission 203472) | Hot spring phototrophic mat microbial communities from Octopus Spring, Yellowstone National Park, Wyoming, United States - 20060913_OS-M1 ...
CTTCCCCCACCTCTCGGACGCTGCCAAGCGCCGCATCACGCGCCGGGAACCCTGGCGCAGCAAAGTGGTCATGCTGCTCTCGCGCGCCGTGGACGGCTACTCGATGCAGGCTTATCGCGAGCGCTACCATCCACCCCGGCGCGCTGCAGACGCTGGTCGGGTTCATGGACGCCCATCCGGAAATCGGCCTGGCCGGGCCAAGGCTGGTGTATGCCGACGGTCGGCTGCAACCCTCGTGTCGGAATTTCCCCGCCCTCTTGCCTGCGTTCATGGAGGTGACCGGGCTGTGGCGGTCGTTCAAGGGCAACCGCTGGATGGCCCGGCGCGTGGCCCTGTGCGATCCCCACACCACCGTGGCCGAGCCAGACTGGCTGAGCGGCGCATGCTACATCGTGCGCCGCGAGGTCTACGAACGCATTGGCGGCTATGACGCCGAGCTCTTCCCAACCATGTATGGCGAGGACGTCGAATGGTGCTGGCGAATCCGGCGCGCCGGCTGGCGGATCGCGTTCGTGCCGGACGCCGTAATAACCCACCTGGAGAGCCGCAGCGCCGCGCCCGACCGGCTGTATGCCATGTACGAGGGCAGCATGAAATTCATGCGCAAGAGCTGTTCGCCAGCACGGGCGTTCGGCGTGCGTATGGTCGCATCGGCCGGCGTGCTGCTGCGTTGGTTGCGCGCGCGCGACGGCGACGAGCGCGCAACGTATCGCCGTGTCCTGCGATTGCTCCTGTCGGGCAAATCGTGAATACGCCGGTATGACCGACCTGTCCGTCATCATCCTCACCCACAACACACGCGAGCTGACCATCGCCTGCGTGCGCGCAGCGTTGAACGACCTGGCCTCAGGCGGGCTGAATGCGGAGGTGATCGTGGTGGACAATGCCTCGACCGACGGCACGGCGCGGGCGATTCGCGAACAGTTCGGCGCCGTGCGGGTGATCGAAAACAAGGAGAACGCCGGCTTTGCCCGCGGCAACAACATCGGGCTGGCCGCGGCAAGAGGGCGCTATCGCCTGTTGCTCAACTCCGACGCCTTCGTGCAACCCGGCGCGTTGCGCGCCTTGGTGGCGTTCATGGATGCACATCCGGACGCCGGCGCGTGCGGGCCGATGTTGCTGAACGAAGATGGATCGCTGCAGCCTTCGGGGCGGGCGCTGCCGAGCGTGGGGAGCGTGTTCGCAGACATGACCAAGCTCTACCGGGTCTCGCGGCGCGACGTGTTCGAGCAACGCGGGCGTGACTATGGGCAGGTGGCCCGCGTCGGCGAGATCTCCGGCGCAGCCCTGATGATCCGGCGCGAGGCGTATGAGGCGACCGGCGGCTTCGACCCGGCTTTCTTCGCTTACTACGAGGACGTTGACCTGTGCAAACGCATCGGCCAGGCGGGCTACGCGATCTACTACGTGCCGGATGCAAAGGTGACGCACCTGTGGAAGCGCACCAGCCGCGCGCTGCCGGAGATAAGCTACCGCGCTGGCCAGGACAGCCTGCGCTACTACTTTCGCAAGCACCACGGCCGGGCGGCCGAAGCCTGCATACAGCTCATGCTGGCTGCCCGGGAAACGACTTTGGCGCTGGCGTCGCTGTTGCGAGGGCAGTTCGCCGACGCGCGGTTCCACGGCCGCATGCTGGCCCGTGCGTTAACAGGCCGGTCGCTATAATTCCCGCATGGTTGTCCTCGAGCCGCACAGTAAGCCATCGGACCTGGCCGCGCTGCGCGACCCCGCCTACCTCGCGAGTCGCATTGCCGGCGACCATCTGCCCTACTTGCGAGAAGAGGAGAGCTGGATCGCTCCCCTCGCCCCACGGTCATCGCCATCTTGAACGTCACCATGTTCACCTCGTGGCAGGTGCGCTGCGGCATTGCCGACTACAGCGCGCACCTGGCCGACGCGCTCAACCGGCTCGACGACGTGCGCGTCACGATCGTGCCGTTCGACCGGCGGCCCCACACCCGCCATGATTACGAGCGCTGGGGCGAGCAGATGAACGCCGGCGACATCGCCCACGTGCAACACGAGTACAGCTTCTTCGGCTACTTGCTACCCTGGCGCAACCACTTCGACGCCTTCGCCAATCGCATTCGCAAGCCGCTCGTCATCACCCGGCACGTCTCGTTCGATGGCCCGCTCGCAGTGCCGGGGCGCGGCATCCGCCACGTGGCGGCGCAAACCAAATGGTCGCTCTACAACCGCTGGCTCGGCCGATATGCGCGCTATTTGAATAAAGACCTCTTCGAACGGGCCCAACAGATCATCGTGCTGAGCGCGCGGCTGAAGGCACACCTCGTCGCCCGCGGCCTGTCGCCGGACAACATCCACGTCATCCCCGCCGGCGTGCCGGACGCGCCTCGCGCGACGCCCGAAGAGGCGCATGCCCTGCGCGAGTCGTGGGGCTGGCCGGCGCCACACAAACGCATCATTTGCCAATTCGGCTTCATCGCCCCGCCCAAAGGACACCTGCTGGCGTTGGAAGCGCTGACCCGCCTGCCGGACAACTACGTCTTGCTGATCGCCGGTGGCTTACGCGTGGAATCGCAGCGCTGGTATCTCGATGCACTGCAGCGCCGAATCGCGCAGTTAGGGTTGGGTGCGCGCGTGCGCATCACCGGCTATCTGAGCAAAGCCGACGTCGCCCGGCACCTGGCAGCCAGCGACCTGCTGATCTATCCGAACACGCATGCTGATTTCTCCTACTCGCTGGTGACCGGCCTGGCCCACCAGACCACGCCGGCGCTGGCGTCGGATCTGGAGTCGCATCGCGAGATCGCCGGCTACTGCGACGGGCTGGCCCTGTTCCGCTGCGGCGACGCAGATCACCTCGCTGGCGAAATTCGGCGCATTGCCGATAGCCCGGACGCTCGCCAATCCATGCTGGAAGCGATAGCCAGGTTCGCCCGCGAGTACTCGTGGCTGGAGATCGCCCGGCGCACGCGCGAGGTGTATCGCCTGTGCCTGCCGGCCATTTCACTGCAAATCAATCCTCTCCGTTGACCAGCGCGCGGGCCAGGCGGTTGTGCTGCTCCAGCAGCGGGCCGAGGTCTACGGTCGTGAGCTGGCCTTCGCGGACGACCACGCGCCCATTGATGACGCTGTAGGCCACATTCACCGGCGCGCAAAACACCAGCGCAGCCACCGGGTCATGCAGACCGCCGGCAAAGGCGAGCTGATCCAGGCGAAAGGCGACGAAGTCCGCGGCCATGCCCGGCGCGAGCGCGCCGATGTCGTCGCGGCCCAGCACGCGCGCCCCGCCGATGGTGGCCAGCTCGAGCGCCTCGCGCGCGGTCATCGCGTCCGGACCGTGGCCCACCCGCTGTAGCAGCATGGCTGTGCGGGCCTCGTTCAGCATGTGGCCGGCGTCGTTAGACGCCGACCCGTCCACGCCCAGCCCCACCGGCACACCGTGCGCGCGCATCGTGCGCACTGGTGCAATCCCAGAAGCCAATCGCATGTTCGAGCACGGGCAATGCGCCACGCCGGTGCCGGTGCGCCCGAAGAGGGCGATGCCGGCGTCATCCAGCTTCACGCAGTGCGCGTGCCAGACATCCGCGCCGACCCAGCTCAGGTCCTCGGCATACTCCGCCGGCGTCATCCCAAATTGGGCGCGGCTATAGGCCACGTCGTTGTCGTTCTCAGCCAGGTGGGTGTGGAGGGAGACACCGTATGCGCGCGCCAGCCGCGCCGACTCGCGCATCAGGTCGCGGCTGACCGAGAACGGCGAGCAAGGGGCGACCACAATGCGCAACATGGCGTAGCGCGAGGGGTCGTGATACGTCTCGATCAATCGCTGGGTGTCCTTGAGGATCGCGTCTTCTGCTTCGACGACGCTATCGGGCGGCAATCCGCCCTGGCTCTCGCCCACGCTCATCGCGCCGCGGCTGGCGTGGAAGCGCATCCCCATCTCCAGCGCGGCCTCGATGCTGTGGTCCAGCCGGCAGCCATTCGGGAAGATGTACAGGTGGTCGCTGGTGGTGGTGCAGCCGGAGAGCAGCAGCTCAGCCATCGCCGTCTTGGTCGAGACCGCGATCATCTCCGGGGTCAGGCGCGCCCAAATCGGATACAACGCACGCAGCCAGCCGAAGAGCTCGGCGTCCTGTGCCGCCGGCAGGGCGCGGGTGAGCGTTTGATACATGTGGTGGTGGGTGTTGATCAGCCCCGGCAGGACGATGTGCCCCGTCAGGTCGAGCACCTCATCTGCTGTGCTGGGCAGCGCCTCGGTTGAACCCACGGCGACGATTTGGTTGTCCTCGATGTATAGGCCGCCGCGCGCGATCTCGCGGCGCTCAGCGTCCATGGTCACCAACACGTCAGCGTTCTTCACGAGCATCGTCTTGGCCATTGTCTCTCCGGTTTGTCTAATCTTTGTCCAGGGTTTGTCCAGATCTGCGCTAGAATCAGAGTCAGGAGCGGGAAGTGCTGAGCTATACTGCTGCGATATCTGAGGGTTGAGTTTGGGTTGTGCGTTCCTGGGTGGTTATTGCGTAGCTTGGTGTGTTGGTTATCACAGCACTGCACTGCCCGCTCCTTTACTCCGCGCGATTGGGCCTACTGATTATCATCCCTCAGCCTAAATGCACGTGCGCGCCTTAGTAGTTGCGCCGACCGTGATATAGGTGGTTATCAAGGATGCTGCGGTTTCCATCGCGTCCTCCGCGCCTCTGCGCGAGATCACCCTAGCTATAGTTCGTGCTCGATCCAAAGCGCTGGGGGGTAGACTCGCGGCGAACCGAAAGTGTGGCCAAGGTGGCAGGCTGGCGCATGCCGCTTAGCATGTATTCCCCCGCGTCCTGGGAAACAGCAACTAGGCTGGTGTGAGTGAGCTGGGCAGCTTCCCGGCTAGCCCCTCCCCAGCCCTCCCCGTAAACGGGCTTAGCATTGCCTACAAGTTAGGAAGACTTCCAGATACGAGCGCGTAGGACATCATGAAACGTGAGTTACACAGGCGCGTTTTCGTTCAGCTTGCCGTATAGGTCTGTCATGCCAACGCGAAGCATCCAAAATCCCGCCCGACCGAAGCCCCGCGAAGTCACTCATATCACCCCTAATTCTCCCGCGCGCGGGGGAAGCCCCCTTCTGATTCCCCGCGTGCGGGGGAAAGAAAGGGGGCTGTCATGCTGCGCCGGCGCGCGGCCTGGTATGCGAACGCATCTGGTGCATTCATCAGATGGGGATAACCCTCAACCAAGCTACGCTGCTGGTGAGGATGAGTTTATAGGGGGTGGGCGACGACACCGCCGTCGCTCACCCAGAGTACTGACACAAACTGTGAGTGCATTCCAGCGTGTCCGGCGCGGTGATTTGGGTTTATAATCGCGCCGCTTTAGCCAAGACAAGCTCGCAAGGTGAGCCAATGAAAGTCCTGCTGCTTCAAGACGTGTACAACCTGGGTCAGGCGGGCGAGGTAAAGACCGTTGCTGATGGCTACGGCCGCAACTATCTCTTGCCGATGGGCCTGGCCACATTGGCCACGCCGGCTGCGCTCAAACGCGCCGAGCGCATCAAACAGATAGCGATAGAAAAGCGCGCGCGCGAAAAGGCCGACGCCGATGCGCTGGCCCAGTTGATCGGCAACGCAACGTTGACCTTCTCGGCTCGTGCCGGCGAGAAGGGCAAACTGTATGGCTCTATCACAGCCAGCCAAATCGCCCAGGCGCTGGCCCAGAGGCTCGGCCTGGAATCGTTCGACAAGCGCAAGATCGTCTTGCGCGAGCCAATCCGCGAAGTGGGCACCTACAGCGTGCCGGTGCGCTTAAGCGCCGAAGTTGCTCCCAAGGTGACGGTCGTCGTGCTGCCAGAGGGCGTGGTGACCGAAGCATTGCCTGAAGAAAGCACAACCAACACCGAAGATCATCCAAGCGATGGCCCAGCCGACCCGGATGGCTGAGGACCATTACATGTAAAAGGAGGGGATAGGTGGAACGCCAGGACGAATGGCTAAACTTCAGGGCAGACGAACTCCTCAATGATTGCGTCCCAGAGGAAATACTTACCGGCGGACCGCCTCGCTGTCCCCTCTGTGGCGCACCTGTTTACGGGCTACGCTTTATTCGCCGCCTATCTAACACAGTGACGCTGGCGTGGCAGTGCCCGGTTTGCGGCGTCGGCGGGTTGATAAGTGTTCCCGTTGTCTCGCCGATCGCCTCTGACCTCACGCCGTCGGAGCAAATCGCATTTGCCGGCCTGCCGCCGATTGATGAAGCTAACGTGCAGCGCATTCGCCACCTGCTCCAGACGCACCAGGGTGATTTGCGGGACCTGTTCTAGCGCGAACTCACCAGCGCTTCGGAGGGGCCAACTTCAGCAGTTCGCTCACCTGTTCATTGTGCCCGGCGCAGGGGTTTAATTGCACGACGCTGGTCGCGCGGGTCAGCACGCGCCAAGCCTCGCAGATATTCATCAGCGCTTCCGACGTGGTCTTGCGCCGTCGCCGCAGCGCTGCCTTGAGTGTGCTCCCCTGTCCCACCTCGGCAGCCAAGTCGGCCACGAAAGGTTGTGCGTCGGCGGGAAGCGTGCGTTGCATGAGGCTCAGGGCAGCCTGATCGAGGGCCAGCGTGCGGCGCTCGCCGGCATGCTGAGCCGTCGCAATCACCACGCCAATCACGCGCGCCCAGTTGGTCGGCTGAGGCGTTTGTAGCCACACTTCTACCGGCTGGTCAAGGTCTAAGTCGCGCAAGAAGAGCACAGGCTGCTCGCCAAACGGCGTCAGGCCGAAGACCTCCGCGCGGGGCTGGTCAATGGCGTTGTCCTCGATCCAGGCAAAGAGGGACATGTGCTGTAGGATGGTGTTGCGCTCGGTCACGAGCGCGCCGACAAATAGGGGAAAGGGCGCGGTGAGGATGGGCAAGCCAAACCACAGCCGCACGTCGTGCTCAGGGTGGACGACGCAGCCGACCTCAGTGAGCTGGCAGGCCATGTCGCTCGCGCAATCGCCGATCACCAGCAGCGCCGTATGCCCCGCAATCGCCTGGACGCAGCGCACGTCCACGTGAAGCAGTTGGTCGAACGATTGATAGTTCACGGGCTGATCCTAAACAAAACAAGTTATCTGAACTCTACGTGCCGGCCGGTAAGCGCCTCCACGAGGACGGCAGCCAGCCTCAGCGCGACAACAGCCAGCAGGTTGATGCACGCAGTAAGCAGAAAGATGGCCGTCAACCAACGCAGCATGCTCAGAACCAACGGCGCGATTGCCGCCCACGCCGGCGCGCCGACCAGCGCCACGACGGCCAGCGCAGTCAGGCCTGCCAGCAAGGTCGGCCAGGCTTGCACATCAGAGGCCGACGGCATCATGCTGTTGGCGATGGCAAAGGCCAGGTAAATCCACAGCCAGGAGTCGGTGGCGCGCGGCAGCGCCAAGAGCGCGTCCACCAGCGCGGCCAAGCTCACCTCAGACACGGCCAATTGCATGGCCTCCAGGTCGAACACCAGCATCCCGATGGCCGATAGCGCAGCCAGGCCAGCGAACAGCGGCGCAGCGCCGATCAAGCTGCTGCGCAGGGCATCGCTGCGCAGCACCTCAACATAGCCCAGTCGGATCGCGCCGCCCCGATGGCGTTCTGGGCGCAGCGAGAGCCGGCGCACGCGCACGCCAAGCAACGCGGCCATCAGCGCGTGACTGACTTCGTGCAACGCCACGCCCGGCAGCAACACCACCGCATAGAGCGCGGTGGCCAGCTCGACGTTGCCGGTGAGTAGGATACATGCTTCTTGCAGGCGACGATGGGCCATCCGCTCCAGCGTTAGCGCTGTGCCGAAGGCCGCCAAGAAGATCAAGACCGTCGCCAGCATCGGCGCACGCTAGAGCTTGCCCTTTATCGATTGAACAATGGCGATGAACTCCTCGCCCTTTAGGCTGGCCCCGCCCACCAGTGCGCCGTCCACATCGGGTTGGGCCAGGATCTCTTTGGCGTTTGCGGCGGTGACGCTGCCGCCATACTGGACGCGCATCTCAGCCGCGACATCGCCAAAAAGTGCCCCAAGCTCTGACCGGACGTAGGCGCAGCGGTTCTGAGCATCGGCGGCTGTGGCCGCGCGGCCAGTGCCGATCGCCCACACTGGCTCATAGGCGATGACGACGCGCCCAGCTTCGCTCGGCGCCACGCCGGCCAGCCCGGCGCGGAGCTGGCGGGAGAGCACGGCTTCGGTTTCTCCTCGCTCGTTCTGCGCCAGCGTCTCGCCGATGCAGAGGATAGGACGCAAGCCGTGTTTGAGCGCGGCGCGCACTTTGCGGTTGATGAAGTCATCGTCCTCGCCGAAGTGCTGGCGGCGCTCTGAGTGCCCCAGGATCACATAGTCAGCCAAGCCGGCCAGCATCAGCGGCGAGACCTCGCCGGTGAATGCGCCCTTGTCCTGGTCGTGCATGTTTTGCGCGCCGAGCTTGATCATCGTGTTCGCAATGGCGGATTTGACCGCCGTGAGCGAGACAAACGGCGGACACAAGACCACTTCGGTCTCGCGCACAGCGCGCAGGCCGGTGACCAGCTCGATGGCCAGGTCGTAGGCCTCGCTTACCGTCTTGTTCATCTTCCAGTTGCCGGCGATGATTTGGGTTCTCATGGCGTAATCTCTGTTTTCATGAGCGTATGGCCGTGTGATCAGCCGGCCAGGCCGCTGCGGATCAGGCGCGGGCCAATGCGATTGTAGAGGGTGTAGAGGACCGGGAGCGGCGCAAAGTCCCATGCACCTAGACCCTCCACGAACTGCGCGCCGAAGCCTTCCTTGAAGCGATAGACGCCCCACAGCGGGTCATCGGGCGATAGGGTGTCCGGCGCTCCCCACCAATCGTAAACGCGGTGGCCCAAGTCACGCGCCCAGCGCAGTGCCGACCACTGTAAGAGATAGTTCGGCATGTGTTCGCGCCCGACATCACGGGACATACCATAGAAATACCAGGCGCGGTTGGCAAAACATAGCAACACCAGACCGGCCAGGGCGCGGTCTTCGTGATAGGCGATGAACCCAAATCCGCCCAGCGCATCCCACGCATCCAGGTAATAGGCCCGGGGGCGGATGAGGAATCCATCCCGCTGCGCGGTCTCGGCATACATCTCGTAGAGCAGGTCGGCGTCTGCGTCTTTGATCGGAGTGACCAGGCGCACAGAGACGCCATGCCGCTCGGCCAGGCGGATGTTGTAGCGCGTCTTCGGCTTCATCGTCGCCAGCAGCGCCTCGTCGCTGCGCCGCAGCTCGGTGTGTGCTGTGTTGCGGAATTGCACTTGCGAGGGTGAATAGCGCCAGCCGCGCTGCGTCAACAGGGCGCGATAGCGCGCCAAGGCCTGGGGGCGCTCGGCCGGCGGCTGCGCCAGGTGTGGGTCGCCGTCTATCTTTACCCACAGGGCACGCACAGCGCGGGCGCGCGCCGCCAACCAGTCGAGCGCAGCGAGAAAGGCTGCCTCGTCAGCGCAGGCCGGCCCTTTAGGCACATACAGGACGCAGAACGGCAGCCGCCCCAGTCGCCGCCTGAGCACCTGCACCGCCGCGCGCGGCGCGCCGTCGGGTGCGCGCAACAGCCAGCGCTCAGCCGACCAGCCCCAGCGAGACTTGAACTCGCCCCACTCCCAGGACTGGAGCAGATGCGGCCAGGGCAGCGCTCGCAGCGCTTTGTTCCATTCACTTAGATCGTCTATCGCAGCCCACATAAGCAACAAAGGCGAAGCAGAACGCTTCGCCTTGTGTTGGGGTCGCTGTGTCGTGCCGTCTATTTGATGATGACCTTGGCGCCGACCTCTTCGAGCTTCTTCTTGGTGTCCTCGGCGGTTTCCTTCGAGACGCCGCTCTGGATCACCGACTTTGGCGTTTCCACCAGGTCTTTGGCTTCCTTCAGGCCGAGGTTGGTGATGGCGCGCACCACTTTGATGACCTCGATCTTCTTGGGTCCGACATCCTCGAAGACGACGTCGAACTCGGTCTTCTCCTCGACCGGCGCAGCGGCTGGGGCAGCGCCGGCGGCTGGGGCGGCGCCGGCCACCATCACCGGAGCGGCTGCGGCCGTCACCCCCCAGCGCTCCTCCAACATCTTCTTTAGCTCGGCTGCTTCGAGCAGCGTCAGGCTGTTCAACTGTTCCACGATTGCCTTTAGATCTGCCATAGTTCTCTCACTCCTTCAGCTTGTTAAGTGGCACTGCTTGCTTGGGATTCCTTGTCAATGCGGGCTTGCAAGGCGTAGATGACGCCGGCGATGGCCGCGTTGAGCACGCCGACCAGGTTGGAGGCCGGCGCGGAGATCGCGCCGATGATCTGGGCGCGCAGCGTGTCGAGCGATGGCATCGTCGCCAGCGATTCGACATCGCTCTTGGTGATCGCCTTGCCATTCAGCACCCCTCCGACGATCTGGAGCTTCTCCAGCTCTTTGCTCAGCTCGCCCAGCGCTTTGGCGACTGCCGGCGGGTCTTGAAAGCAAAAGCTCATCGCCGTGCTGCCGGTCAGCCATTCGGGAGGCAGGTCGTAGCCGAATTGCTTCATTGCGCGCTGCATCAGCGTGTTCTTGGTGACGTGAAATTCGGCTTGCGCGCTGCGCATCTGCGCACGGATCTTGTCCAGCTCAGGCATCTTCAAGCCGCCGTAGCGCGTGATGATCACGGCTTGGCTCCTGCCGAGTAGATCAACGTATTGGGCGAGCATCGCCTCTTTCTTCTCGCGCGAGATTGCCAAGTTCTCACCTCCTTTTGTGTAAAACAAAATGCGCCTCGGCCGATGGCGAGCCGAGGCGCATCTGGGCAGCATCCGTACAAGGATGCTGTGACACGTCGTCTGCGCACGCCTATACGGGCACATTTAATTCCCTTGCGGGAAGCCCGTAGTCATTGGCCGGTGCAGGCGGAGAATATACCACATGCGGGAGTCGTTCTGGGAGTTGGCCCACTTCAAAATGATATGAGTTCGGATGAGCCATGATGTTGCCGGGGGCGCATTCATGACCGGGGGCAAGCTTAATCTCACACGGAGACGCAGAGAACGCAGAGTAGTAGTAGAAAGCACAGCATTCCTCGTAGTCGCCCAGCCGCCTGATTTGCGAATTGGTGAATGCCCCCAAGGCCGGGGCCGTATTCACGAATAGGGGCAGTCGTTTGGCGTGTCATGCTGAGTG
>Ga0308401_1000523_pt1 | contig 11023 bp, 6 predicted proteins | sample HotsprSampleOSM1_FD_203472 | JGI IMG/M metagenome (GOLD analysis project Ga0308401, IMG submission 203472) | Hot spring phototrophic mat microbial communities from Octopus Spring, Yellowstone National Park, Wyoming, United States - 20060913_OS-M1 ...
CGCTCCACCGTCCGGGTCTGGTCCTTGTACCGCCCCAGCACCTCCGGCCGGCAGGGCCTCCCGGTCCAGGACGTCCGTGGCCAGGAGGAAGCGTCCTAGGCCCCGCCTCGCCCGCTCCAGCTTCCCAGGCGGGCCAGGAGGCGGTAGGGGCGCCTCCCCCTTCCTCGGACGCCCCACCCGTCCCTGGCGCCGCTCCTCCTGCACCCCCAGGTGGACCGGGCGGTGGTAGGGCAGCTTTCCCACTGGCCTCCTCCAGGGCCCGCCGGGCGTCCGCCTCGCAGGCGAACCTCTGGGAAAGGAGCTTTCCCAGGGTCTTCTCAGCCTCCCCCTCGGCCCGCGCCACCCGCCGCCGGAGGCCCCCTTCCTCCCGGGCCCGGAGGTTCTCCCGGCGGTACCCCGCCCCCTCCAGCACCACCACCGCCCCCATGGCGGTAGCGGGCTGATAGAGGCGCCAGGGCCTCCCGGTCCGACGGGTTGCCGTCCAAGAGCGGGGGAATCCCCCCGCTGTCGGCGCAGACCGGGTTCACCACCCACCGCTGGAGGTCCGGGCGGTGGTCCCGGCTGCAGCCGTGGGTGACGCGGACGGCCCCCACCGCTTCCCCCAGGCCCTCCCGCCCGTGGAGGTGGAAGCTGGTGGAGGGCCCTTACCGGGAAGGGAAAGGCCCGGCGGGCCGCTCCAGGAACACCCCGGTGACCAGGGTGTCCGGCATCCGGCCCATGCGGTCGTCGTTGAGGAGGTCGGGGTGATGCCGGGACCCAGGAGGTGCTCGGTGGGCTTGCCCTGGAAAAAGTGGCCGAAGAGGTAGAGGGGGGAGGCGACGAAGCCCAAGGCGTTCAAGAGGGCGGCCTTGAGGGCCATCCCGGTGGAGACCTTTTCCCCGGGCCTGGGGCCTACCAGGCGGTCCACGCTCTCCACCAGCCGGATTCTGTCCAGCACGCTGGCCACCAGGCCCAGGTCGTAGACCTGTGGGTTGGGTGGGGTTTCCATAGGCGTGGGGGAGGGGTGCGGAATGTCGGCTAAAAAGTCTAAACCGCTGTTTTTCATGCTAGGCCCCATCCAGGGCTACCTAGGGCACCGGAGTTGACGTCTATGCTCTTGAGGTGCCGGTGGACTCCTGTGCCGCGAGCCTCCGGAAAGGGCCGAACTTCACTGCGGCTTCAGCAAAGACTGAAGCTGCCACAACCTCCCTCACTCTATGCAACCTGTGCCCGTGCCGCAAACTCGTCCCTCAAACAAATCTCGTGCTCATCACATTAAGTGGGTGATAAAGTTCGCAATTCCGCTTACGGATGAACTAAGATGAACCCTCGTTCTAGCTGCGTAGCGTAGGAAACGAAGCCAAGCGCCCTTGGCTTTATGAAACTAAAAAGGGAGGTTCGCATGAAAAAAAGCCGTATCACCGCTATTGGTCTCATGTTGGCTACGTTTTCAGGCGTATTTGCAAGTGCGCAGACCCAGTTTAGGGATATCCCCGCTGGGCACTGGGCCAGCCAGGCCGTGGAGTTCGCGGTACAGTGTGGCCTAATCGAGGGTTTTCCTGACAACACCTTCCGAGGCAATCAGAACCTGACCCGCTACCAGGCCGCCCTAATTTTCTTCCGGCTTTACCAAACCAACCGCCTCGAGAACACCACCCCTGAGTGCCGTCTGGCTGTAGAGCGAGGCGCTCAGGAGGTAGCCCCCGAACTTCAACAGCTACAGCAGCGCTTTGCTGAACTCGAGCGCACCAACCAGGATCAGGCCAGCCGACTGGCCGCGCTCGAGGCCGAGGTCAAGCAGGCCATTGAGACCAGTCAGCAGGTAGCAGCTCTCGCGCAGCGCCTGGCCACCCTCGAACAGCAGGTCCAGCAGCTAGCTCAGACCCCGGACCAACCGGAGGGCCCTAACCTGGCCGAGTTTCAGGCCCGCATTGAGGCCCTGGAACAGCAGCTTCAGCGCCTAAGCCAAACCCCTAACGCACCTGGCGCAGCCCAGGATGTCACGGCCCTCGAGCAGCGCATTGCCGCCACGGAGGAGCAGCTCCGCAACCGTCCCGATGCCGCCCGCGTGGCTGCTCTGGAAGAGCAAGTGCGCGGCCTAAGCAATCAGATCACCGCCCTGCAGGGTCAGGTCAGTGAGCTGCGCCAGCAAACCCAGCAACCCGCCCCACCGCAGGCCCAGCCGGAACCACGGCCTTCAACTCCGGTTGCGCCTGAAAATCCTCCTGCCCGTAACATCTACTTAGGCGCGGGCACCGCACTCCGCATTATCCCCGGGCCCGCCAACGGGGTCTTCAACAGCAGCAACATCAACATAAGCGGAATGGTGGGCGTGCGCGATGCACTCCTGGGCTTCGGACTGCGGGCCAGCCTGGACTACAACCTCAGCAACAACGCCCTGGGCCTCGAGGCCTACCTGATGCGCCACTTTGGCAGCGAAGCGATCAGCCCTTACTTGGGTGTGGGGGTCCGCTTCCTGCCAGCCCTGGCTGAACCCCTCTACGGCAGCGCTGCGGTGGGGTTTGACCTCAACCTGTCTGGCCCCCTGAGCCTCTTCGTGGAGGGCAACCCTCGCTTCGAGAGCGGCGGCAATTTCGGCTTGGGAGCGCGGGCAGGCCTCAAGCTAAACTTCTGAGTCTGGTCCAAGCAAAAGAGCCCCCTCTGGGGGGCTCTTTTTTTGCGCCAGGGACACCCGGCTTTATGTTTACAAAAAATAAAACGGGTGTGTTATGCTGTTTACATAAAAATGGGCCAGTCCTATGTACGCTGTCCCCCCCTGGAGGCTTACATGGAGGTCAATTACCTATTCCTGGACATGAATTCCTATTTTACCTCGGTGGAGCAACAGCTCCGGCCTGAGCTGCGCGGCAAGCCCGTGGCAGTAGTGCCCATGCTGGCTGAGACCACCTGTTGCATTGCGGTTAGTTACGAGGCCAAACGCTACGGCATTAGGACCGGAACGCTGGTGCAGGATGCACGGCTGCTATGCCCTGAGCTGAAAATCGTCGAGGCCCGTCCCAAGGAGTATATCCGCGTTCATCACCAAATCCTGCAGGCCGTAGACAACGTGCTACCGGTGGAGGCGGTACTCTCGATTGACGAGTTGGTCTGCAAGCTGATGGGCCGGGAAAAGGAGCCCGCCCACGCCTTGAGGCTGGCCGAGCAGGTCAAGCGGGCCATCTATCGGCAGGTAGGGGTGGAGCTGCGCTGTTCGGTGGGCCTGGGGCCCAACCGCTTTCTGGCTAAAGTGGCCGCCGAGATGCACAAACCCGACGGCCTGACTTTGCTGCAGCCCTCCGACCTGCCCCAGCGGCTTTATTCGCTGCGGCTATGCGACCTGCCGGGCATTGGCCCCAACATGGAGCGGCGCCTGTTCAAGCACGGCGTAACCAGCGTAGAGCAGCTTTACCGGCTTTCCGCGTTAGAGCTAGCCCAGGTCTGGGGCAGTCGGATTCACGGCTTTACCTGGTGGCACCGCCTGCGCGGGGCCGACCTGCCCGAAGCCCCCACCCGGCGGTGCAGCCTGAGCCACTCGCACGTGCTGCCCCCGGTATTTCGCAGCGAGGCCAATGCCCGCGCGGTGCTCACCCGGCTGGTGCATCGTGCGGCAGCCCGCCTGCGCCACGAAGGCTACTGGGCGGGTTCTGTGGCCCTGTTTGTACGCTTTCTAGAAGGCACCGAAAAGCGCAGCTGGGAGGCCCATCGTCGCATCCAGCCCAGCCAGGACACCCTGAGCCTCCTGCGGGTTAGCCTGCAGCTCTGGCAGCAAAAACCTGAAGGCACCCCCTTTAAGGTGGGTATTGCCCTGGGCCACCTGATCCCCGAGCTCGAGCTAAACGGGCCGCTGTTTGAGTCGGAGCAAAAACTCCTGCGTCTGGCCCAAGCTATGGACCGGGCCAATAAAAAATACGGCCCCCAAGCCCTCTATTTCGCTGGGATGCACCGCACCGAGCAAAGCGCGGTGACCCGCATCGCCTTTAGCCGCATCCCCGACCTGGATCTGCCGGATATTTAGCATTCCGACAGCCCGGCTGCTCCTTCCCAGCTTTGCGCTTTGGGCTAGGGGACTTAAGCTAGAACCCGTGAGTGCCCTCTACCGCCAGGCCCGTCCCACCACCTTCGACGAGATGGTGGGGCAGGAGCACGTCAAAGAAGTGCTGATGAATGCACTCCGGCAGGGCAAGCTGGCGCAGGCCTACTTGTTTTCGGGACCCAGAGGGGTGGGTAAAACCAGCAGTGCCCGGCTGATTGCCCAGGCCGTTAACTGCAGCCAGGACCCCAAACCTTGTGGGGTTTGCGAGGGTTGCCGGCTGGTACGGGAGGGGCGTCACCCTGATGTGCTGGAAATTGACGCCGCTTCCAACAACTCGGTGGAGGACGTGCGCGATCTGCGCGAGCGAATCTTGCTCTCCCCCATCCTGGGCAGCCACAAGGTGGTGATTCTCGACGAAGCCCACATGATGTCCAAAAGCGCTTTCAACGCACTGTTGAAGACGCTGGAGGAGCCCCCCCCGCACGTGATCTTCATCTTCGCCACCACCGAGCCCGAACGGATGCCCCCCACCATCCTCTCGCGCACCCAGCACTTTCGCTTTCGCCGGCTTTCCGATGCCGAGATTGTGGAGAAACTACAGCGCATTCTGGCCGGTCTGGGCCGCGAGGCCGAACCCCAGGCCCTAAGGCTTATAGCCCGGCTGGCCGACGGGGCCATGCGCGACGCCGAGAGCCTGCTCGAGCGGCTGCTGACCCTCGAGGGCCCCCTTACCCTCAAGCAAACCGAGGACGCCCTGGGGCTACCCCCCCAGGAAGCCCTGTTCGCCCTGGCCGAGGCCCTGGATCAAGGGCAGCTTCGCCGGGCGCTGGAGCAGGCCCACCACCTCTACACCCAGGGGTTTGCCGCACGCACCCTGGCCCAGGGGCTCCTGGAAGCCCTGCGGGCTGGCCTGTACGGGCGCATGGGGCTTGGACGATCCCCCTCGGGACAGGCTGACGCCTACGGGAGCACCGGCCCCCACCTGAGCCAGCCCGAAGAACGCCTGGTGGCCGCCATGACCGCGCTGGACGAGGCCCAGGAGCGCCTTCTAAAACGCTCCGACGCCCTCTCGCTCGAGCTGGCCGTGCTGAGCGCCTTTCAGGCCCTGCATCCTGCCCCAACAGCCCCGGCCACCCCGACCGTCCCCGAGTTTGACCCCAGGCCCAGAAGGCCCGAGGGACGCCCGCCCCGCTCTGCGGCGCGCGAAGAAGCGTCCGCATCCCCCAGCCCCACCCCGCAAAGCCTGGCCGACCTGGCCTCGGAGTGGCGACGGGTCATGGGGGCGCTGAAGACCACCATCCGGGCTTTCGTGCGCGAGGCCGAGCCCCGCTTCGAAGAGGACAGGCTGATCTTGTTGTTTCCGGAGCAAAAAAGCTTCCACCACCAGGGCGCACAAAAGCACCTGAGCGATATCCAGAAAGCCGTGCAGGAGGTGCTGGGTATCCCACAGGTGGAGCTCAGGCTAGGAGGGAAAAAAAAACCAGTGGATGAGCCCTCGGCCCGTCCCTCCAGGCCCACCGCACCCGTGCGCGCCAGCAACCCGGCGGCCAGCGCCGAGTCCGTCCCCCTCCCTGCTCCGGCACCTCCCGAGGATGAGCCCACCCCCACCAGCGCTCGCGAGCCCGCTCCAGCCGAGGCAATCCAGGAAGCGCCCAGCCCAGCCCTGGAGCCCCCCGAAGCGAAGCCCTGGAACCCCGAAGCCTCGTTTGAAACGTTCCCACCCGAGGAGGTGCCAGAGGAGGCCGAGACCGAGCCCGGTAGCGAGGCCAGCCTGCTGGAAGACCCCCGCTTTCAAAAGCTGGTACAGCTATTTGGTGGAAGGCTGCGCAGGTTCTACCCCGAGGCCCCCCTCGAGGCCGCACCCCCTGAGTCCGAAGGGGAAACCGACTAGAGCGCTCTTGCAATAAAAGCAGCGCCAGGCCGCAGGCCGGAAATGCCTGCGATCACCCAAGACCCCAGGAAACTCAATAAACTAAAAACTAAGCCTATGAACACCAGCAACCTCAACGGCGAAAGCCTAAATGGCATTCTCAAGCGCCTGCGCCGCATTGAAGGGCAGGTGCGGGGCTTGCAAAAAATGATTGCGGAGGGCCGCCCCTGTGAGGAGGTGTTGACCCAGATGAGCGCTACCCAAAGGGCTATGGAGTCGGCTTCCGCTCTGATCCTGCAGGAATTCCTAACCCTCTGTGCTGCCGAGATCGCTAAAGGCGATAGTAAGAAACCCGCACAGATCGCCGCAGTTCTTCGGAAGTTTGCCAAGTAGCCGCCTGCACGTGGGCTCCTGGCCCCACAAAGGCCCCTTAGAAGTACCAAAGGTTTTTGCATAGCCGATGGTCCGAGGCTTGGTGCAGGCAAACAATTCGGCACGCTACAATTGGACCCAGCCATGCTGCAACGGATCGGCAGCCTGTTTTTATGGCTTATCGTTGGGGTCCTGGCTGCGCCCTACAGCTCCGCCGACCTCGACCAGGATGGCTACCCCGACATTGCCGAGTTTCACAGCAGCGACCAGCGAGAAGCTTTTCTGGAGTGGTTTGCGGCTATTGCCGAGGCCCAGTTCACCGCACTCTCACCGGCCTGGCTGCCACAGGAGCAAGACTGCGCCGGCCTGCTGCGCTTTGCCTTTGTTGAAGCCCTGAAGCCAAAGACAGCGGCCTGGTTCCGGAGGTTTCCTTACTTGCCCAGGGTGCTTTCCCCACCCCTGAGCGCTTACCCCCTACCCCTGATTGGACGCTCGGTCTTCCGGGTGGCTCCGGGATCCTATCGACCTGGCGATGTGCAAGCGGGCCACCTGGTAGGGCGAACCAGCGCCATGTACTTGATGCGCTACTCGAGCGTCTTCCTAGGCCGCACCCCAGACAAAGCCCGGCGCGGCGACCTCCTGTTTTTCGTGCGCCCTCTGGCCCGGGGCTCGGCCTACCACAGCATGGTGTACCTGGGCAACAACCTGGTGGTCTACCACACCGGCTACGCCCCCTCCCAAGGGGGCGAGGTGCGCTTGCTGAGCCTGGAAACCCTTGGCAAACACCCCCAGAAATACTGGCACCCTCGGCCCGACAATCCTCACTTCCTAGGCTTTTACCGCTGGAAAATCGTGATGGGAGGCTAGGACATGAGGCGTTTTGCACGAGCGGCGTTCGGTATATCCGGCTTGTTTTTGTTAGGTCTGATACCGGGGTCGGCCCAGCGCCCGGAACCCCGGCTATACGGGGGCGGCACCTACAGCCCCACCCAGCAGGTACGGCTGGAGTATTTTTTGCCGGGCGGTAGCAGCCAGATCCGTCTTCTGCGAATTCAGAACCCCCAAAAGGTGGTGGAGCTGGGGGGGCCACGCGACTTTCAGCGCACCCGCGAGCTGGATCTGACGCCGGTACGCAGCGTGACGGTCTTTCGCCCCCAGAACAGGCCCTACGGCGAGGTGAGCTTGGGGCGCCTGCCCGAAGGGCTGTACCTAGCCCAGATCGGCAGCCCCCGTCCCACCTCGGCCACGCTGGTGCTGGTAACCAACCTGGGCCTGGTGGTCAAGTCAGATTCAGAGCGCCTACTGACCTATACCGCCAGCCTGGAGAGCGGGCAGCCCCGCACCGCCCAGATTTTTGTCTCTAAGGACGGGCGCATCGTGCAGCAGGCGCGGGCCGAAGGCGGGCTGGCCCTGTTTCCAAACAGCCTGCCAGAAGAGTCCAACCTTTTCGTAGCAGCCCGCTCGGGTACCTCTTGGGCCTTTAGCGATGCCTACTGGCAAAGCTGGAACCAGCAGCAAAACCGGGTCTACCTGGTTACCGACCGCCCGGTCTACCGCCCCGGCCATACGGTGTTCTTCAAGGGCACTGCCCGCAGCGGCGGCAGCCTGCGGCCCCTTGCAGGACAGAGCGTAGAGGTGGTGGTGTACGACCCCAACGAAACCGAGGTGTTCTCGGGCCGCTTGACCACCGACCGCTACGGCAGCTTTAGCGGGCAGTTTCGCGTCGGGCTGGACGCGCGGCTGGGGGGGTATACCCTGGTGGCGCGGGTGCAGGGCGAGGCGCACTCGAGCGAGTTCGAGGTGCAGGAGTTCGTCAAACCCGAGTACAGCGTGCGTGTAACCTCCGAGAAACCCGTGGCGGTGCAGGGGGAGAAGGCCCGTTTTGTGGTGAAGGGCGAGTACCTGTTTGGCGGGCCGGTTGCGGGCGGCAGGGTCAGTTACGCCCTCATCCAGCGGCCCTACTACCGCTTTGCCTATGTCTCGAGCTTCGGCTTCTACCAGACCGAGGGGTACGAGGACACTTACCAGGGCAAGATCATCCAGCGTGGCGAGGGGCGGCTCGACGCCCAGGGGGAGCTGGTGGTGGAGGTGCCCCTAGAACCTGAGGGGGAGGACTACCGGCTGACCCTCGAGGCCGGCGTGAGCGACGAGGCCGGGCGGGAGATCAGCGGAAGCGGCTTTATCACTGCCTATCGCGCAGGCATCGTGCTCGACGTCCGCACCGACCGGTACGCCTACCAGACCCAGGACACCCTGACCGTCACCGTGCGGGCCCAGGACCTGGAGGGCAACCCGGTCTCGGTACCCTTTACCCTGAGCGCCAACCGCGCCTACTGGGTGCGGGGCCAAGGCGAGCAGCGCGAGCCGGGAACCCCGGTCCAAGGGCGTACCGACGCCAAAGGCCAGGCCACCGTGCAGCTCAAGCTGTCCAGACAGGGCTCGTACGCCCTGGTGGTACAGGCCCGCGACCGCGCCGGGCGGACCACCCAGGCCGAGGACTGGGTCTGGGTCTCGGACGGTTCGTACTGGTACTGGGACTACCAGAGCCTGAAGATCACCGTAGACAAGCCCGAGTACCGGGTGGGCCAGACGGCCCGCTTTGTGGTGCAGTCACCGGTCCCGGACGGCTGGGCCCTGGTAAACCTGGAGGGCCCTCGTCTTAGCAAGCCCGAAATAGTGCGCTTCCGAGGCTCCACCTTCACCTACGAGCTAAAGCTCACCCCCGAGATGGCCCCCAACGGCTACCTCTCGGTTACGGTGCTGGGGAGGGGCGCATACTACAGCGAGGTGGCGGGCTTCTTGCTGCCGCCCGTGGAGAAGTTCCTTAATGTGGCAGTAAACTCCAACAAGACCACCTACAAACCCGGCGAGACCGCCGTCTACCGCCTCAAGGTAACCGATGGGAACGGGCGCCCGGTGCAGAGCCAGGTCACGCTGAGCCTGGTGGACGAGGCCATCCACCTGGTGCGCTCCGAGAAGGCCCCGGACATCCGGGCCTTCTTCTGGGGCCTGAGGCCCAACCTGGTGGGCACCCGGACCGCCGGGGGCTACTACTTTGGCAACGTGGTCCCCGCACCCAGCATGGCGGCCCGGGCTGCCATGGATAAAGCGGTGTTTGGACAGAGCAAGGAGGCGCTGGCCGCCCCCAAGGTGCGCGAGGACTTCCACGATACCCTCCTCTGGCTGCCCGAGGTTGAAACCGACGCCCAGGGCGAGGCCCGGGTAGAGGTTCGCCTCCCCGATAACCTGACCCAGTGGCGCCTGACGGCTCGGGCCATCTCGCTTTCGGACAGTATGGGGCAGGCCACCCAGACCATAACCACCACCCTGCCGGTGATTGCTCGGCTCTCCACGCCGCGCTTCCTGGTACGCGGGGACCAGGCCACACTACGGGTCATCGGGCAAAACAACCTGGAAACCAGCCAGGACGGTCTGCTCCGGCTCGAGGCCACCGGGCTCGAGCTGCTCACCCCACCCACCACCCCGGTGCAGCTTCCCGCAGGGGGCCGGGCTGCTGCCGGTTACCGGGTACGCGCCGACCAGAGCGGCAGCGCCACCCTTCAGGCCGCGACCCTCACCCCCGCTGCCTCTGATGCCCTGCGCATCCGACTGCCCATCTTTCCTAAAGGGCTTAAACAGGAAATCGGCTGGGCCGGGCAGTCAGGAGAAGTCTGGAGGTTTAGCCTGCCTCCCAGCACTGAACTCAGCCAGATACAAGGCCGACTCTACCTCACCCCTTCGCTGGCTGCCGCAGTGGCCCCGGCTCTAGAGTACCTGGCGGGCTACCCCTATGGCTGCTCTGAGCAGACCATGAGCCGCTTTTTGCCCAGCGTACTGGCCAAACAGGCGGGGGGCCTAGTCCAGCTGCCCCCAGAGCTGGAACAAAACCTCGACGACTTTGTGGCAGCAGGGCTCAAACGGCTCTACGACTTCCAGCACGAGGACGGCGGCTGGGGCTTCTGGCAAAACGACGCCTCCTCGCTGTACATCACAGCCCATGTACTGACCGGGCTCTTGCAGGCCCAGCAGGCCGGTTACCCGGTGCGCAAGGAGGCGATTGAGCGGGGCGTGGCCTACCTGCTCAAAACCCTGAACCGCCCCGACGCCCACACCTACGCCGCCGATGCGGTAGCCTATGCCGCTTATGCCTTTGCCCTGGCCGGACCGAAGTACATCGAGGAACGCTCTTCCGCTGGGGCAGGTCATGCCCGTGTACCCATCAACCGGCGACCAAAGCTGAACCGTACCGCTTTACAAGAGCCCCCGCCGCTGGATTTTGGCTACCTGCAAGGCTACCTAAAAAGACCCGACCTCACCCCCTACGGCCACGCCCTCATCGTGCTGGCCTATCTGCAAAATGGCAACCGGGCCCAGGCCGAGCAAGCCCTGGAGGGTCTGCTGGCCAGGCGAACCGAACGGGAACGCACCGCCTACTGGGAAGTACGCGCCCCGCGCTGGGCCTGGAACGACGACCGCCTCGAGGCCACCGCTCGAGGTCTGGAGGCCCTGGCCCGGCTGCGCCCCAATCACCCCGTCATTCCCAAGATTGTGAACTGGCTGATGCAGGAACGCAGGGGGGCCCGCTGGATCTCCAGCAAGGACACCGCGGCGGTGGTTCTGGCCGCCCTGGCCCTGGCCAAAACCACCGGCGAGCGGCCCAGCGAGCAGGAGGTGCAGATTCGGGTGAATGGGCGAGAAGAGACCCTGAAGGTCCCGGCCAAGGGGGCCGAGCTTAACTTGGAAGGGTTGAGGGCGGGCGAGAACGAGAT
>Ga0308401_1000527_pt1 | contig 10990 bp, 6 predicted proteins | sample HotsprSampleOSM1_FD_203472 | JGI IMG/M metagenome (GOLD analysis project Ga0308401, IMG submission 203472) | Hot spring phototrophic mat microbial communities from Octopus Spring, Yellowstone National Park, Wyoming, United States - 20060913_OS-M1 ...
GGGCCATCGTCGGCCCATTCGGGCGATAGCCCAAAGATGCAATATGTGTTGCTGTCGTCGTACGGCCCCGGCCGAAACCAGCAGGCTTTGTCACGGGCCGACGGATTGACCGGATCGAGCAGTTCCGCCGGCCGCGCCAGCAGCGCGCTTTCCCGGAAGTAAAAGCCCGGGTCCGTCGCCCAGAAATGCGGTGGCAGGCAGCGTTCCAGAAAGAACCGCTGGTGGTCGAGGCTCAACCCCAGGGCCTGCACCCCCAGCCCGGCCGCGACGATGACCGCCGCCACCCAACCCATCACCTTGTGTGAGGGCAAAAAGGCAAAGGTCAGCGACCACAACGGCAGAATGGGCAGCAGGTACCGCGGGCCCCAACACCAGTCGCCGCCGTAAAACGAGATACACCCGATGAAGCCGACAAGGACGACCGAGGCTGCCAGGGTCATCCGCGCCACCATGGGCGCGCGCGCCCGCAGCCCGGCATAGCCAAAGAACGCCAGAAAGATCGGCGGGCTGTACCACAACACACCTTTGCCGGGACTGATGAGCAGTCCCGGCACACCGTAGAGCGGATTGCCCCAGAAGGAAGGATGTCCGGGAATGTCAAACTTGCCGGTGGCAAGGGGATGCCCGAAACGGAGCGTGTTATAGACCCCGAAGACCACCAGCCCCACGCCACAGGCCAGACTGAAGGCCGCCATGCGTTGGAGTGAAGCGCGCCCGGCGTCCGTCTTCCAGAATTCCATCCAGAGTTGGGTCAGCCAAGAACGCATGTCGCCAAACCAGGAAGGCCGGGTGACGTTCACCCGCGAACACATCAGCGCCAGAAAAGGCCACAGCAGCACGAGGTGTTCGACAAAGTTGACCAGCCAGCCGGCGCATAGGCCCCCGGCAATCGCATAGCCGACTGACTGCCGCCGGGCGCTGCGATAGGCGCACCAGGCAGCGCACAGGACGAAAAATGCCTGCTGGAGGTTGTCAAACGTCGTCGTGGCGCCAATGAAGGTCAACGTGGCAAAGGCGTTGACCAGCGTCCACAACACAGCGCGACCGGGAGAAACACCAAGGTCAAGCAGAAAGAAAAACAGCACCACGGCCAGTGCCGCACCAACGAGGGCGCAGGTGAGGGAAAACAGAAAACGCTGTTGCTCGCCTTTCCAGTCATTGCCGACTCTGCCAAGGACCACGAGCGGCACGCCCATTGCCGAAGCACCCAGACCATAGTGGCTGTAGAGCCGCCGGTCTTTTCCCCGAACGCCAATCCACTGGAGCGCCGGGTCGCGCAAGGTCGGTTGGCCGGCTTCCACCAGACTGCGCGCCACCTCGAAGCGGCACTGACCGTCAATGATGTCAATCCGGCCGGGACTCGTCAGGACATAAACCGCCCCAATGAACAAAAACAGCCCGGCAGCCAGCCAACGCGCACAGGATTTCACAAAAAGCAATCGTGAAGACGACAGAGAGTTTGACTTGCATTCAGTTTTTGGGCGCAAGTATATGCACGCCCATGAGATTTGCCCATGCCTGCTTTCGTACACTGTGGCCCCTGCCGCGCTGGGCCGTGGCGGGGGTTTGTGCGCTGGCCGTTGTGCTTCCCCTGGGGACGACGCCTTTCCCCCCGGTCACTGACCTACCCCAGCACGTTGCCCAGGTCCGGTTGTGGTTTGAAACCCTGGCCGGAACACCGCACCCGGACGGAGCGCGCTACGTCATTCAGTGGTGGACGCCCTACAGTCTGACTTACTGGATCATGGGCGGGTTATGGCAGGTGTTGCCGCCGGTGCGCGTTGGGCAGGCGATGTTGCTGTTGCAGGCGCTCGGTTGGGTGTTTCTGGTGCACTGGCTGGCAGCCCGGCGGCAACGCTCGGCAGCCGCGGCGGCTCTGGCTGCGACCCTGTTTTTCAACCATGCGCTGTACTGGGGTTTCGTCAGCTTCATAACCGGTGGGCCCCTATTTCTGCTGTGGGTTCATGTGACGGCTCAGGAGTCGCCCAGGACGCGCCGCCGGCAATTGCTTCTCGTGGGCTTGGCGGCGCTGCTCTATGCCACCCATGCCCTGTGGTTTGCCATGGCACTGCTGTGGTTTGGTGTGATGGCGTGGGGATTACGACGCCCCTGGCGCGCGGTACTGCACGAGGGACTGTGGTTGCTACCGCTCGCCGTGCTGGCCGCACTGATGTACAGCCGGATTAGCTATGCCACGACCCTTGTGGAGCATAAAACCGTGTGGCGCGCGCCGGTAGTCTGGCGGCTATTCACCCCGTGGTTGCCGGAATCGGTCTATGGCGGCCTGAGCGGCCATGTGGAGCCGATGGCGCTGGCCGGCGTGGGACTGTGGCTTGTCGCCGGACTGGTCAGGCATGGACGTCGGTTGCGGGTCGCTAGCGACCCGGTCTGGCTGCTAGCCGGGGGACTGTGTCTGACCGCTGGATTGCTGCTCCCTTACCAGTATCAGTACACCATTGAGTTTGCCGAACGCTGGATGCCTGCCGCCGTAACCTGTCTGCTGCTCGGCGCACCGGCTTTGGATGTACCACCGCCCGGCAACGAAGCCCGTTCTGTTCCGGGTTGGCCGCGCGCTGTCGCCACGGCGGGCTGTGTCGTCTTCTGCGGCTGGACGGCGCTGGTGTGGCAGGCGTTTCAGCGCGACTACCTACCCGGTCTACCCGAAGCGCTGGCGACGCTTCCGTCCCAACCGCGTGTTGTCGGGCTGGATTTCATCAAGGAAATTCCGGGCTTTCGGCGGCGTCCGCTGATGCAGATGGCAACCTATGCCCAGGTACTGCACGGTGGTGCCTACAGCCTGTCCTTTGCCAAGTTTCCACAGAGCTTCGTGCGCTATGAAACCGACGCGGTAGTGGGCTGGACGGATGGCCTCGAATGGTCGCCCGAACGCCTGACGGAGCGTGATTTGGGCTACTTCGATTTTGTGCTGGCGGTTGGCGACCGCTGGGCGCACGAGCGTTTGCAAACGAAGTTTCCCCAACTTCAACCCGTCACCGGCGACGACCGCACTCCCTGGCGGTTGTACCGTATCGGTTCTGACACCCGTTGCCCGTGAGCGTTCCCCAAGGCACACTGGGAGACACGCCGGGCATTGTCCGCTGCCGTTTACTCGTACTGTTCCTGCCGCCCGCGTGAGGAAGGTTGGAAAGGTTCCGGATAGTTGGCGCTTTCAATGAGGTTGAGACCTGATAGAGCTGGTGCAGATTCCTCCAGAATTTGCTTGGTAATTTCGATGTTTGCCAAAAGCTCATCAAAGTCGAGATCGGTTGCCGCCGCACCGTCCATAGCCGTTATCGTCATGATGTGATCGTTGATCAAACTAAACCGGTTTTCGATAGCCTGAAGCTGGGCTTCGATCCGACGCACGCTACGCTCGATTTCATCGAAGGTCTTGAGCCGGCGGTGGAGAACATCCAGGTTATGTTTGAGCAGGGGACGGGTGGCGGCATCAGCCGTCGCAAGTTGCTGCTCAATCTGGATGATTTGGTTCTGAATGGCATTTCGGTTGACCGACCGCAGGTGGGTTTTGCGCCGTCGGTACACATCGAGCAGATCGACAAACTGCTCCCACATTGTATCCAGGCACTGAATGGACTCCGGCAGCTTTTCGAGCTTGGTGAACTTGAGGTAGTTTTCGTAGATTTTGCTCTTCTGAAAGCGAAGGTACTCGACCATTTCACGGTCGCGTGGTTCAAAGGTGCGGATGAGCTCTTCCCGCTGCCGCCGCCGAAGCATCTGCCGCTGCCGCGCTGCCCGGCGTTCAACCAATCGCCGGTAAGCGTTCATCGCGGGGACAACAGTGAGGTAGGCTGCTTCTAGAAGGGCCCCGGCTACCAATGGCGTCCAATCCTGGGTGTAAGCTGCTGCTGACAGAAAAAGCACCATTGTCCAAATATTGTAGGGCTCACTGGCAGCTTCCTTGACATAGTTGATTCTTGAGGTAGGAGAGGTTAACCCACTCATGACACTTGACCTGGAATGCGGGCCTTGCGTTTGCTCGGTGAGAGCAACCAAGTGTCGCACCATCGTCTTGGTATTTCAAGGCATTCTGACATCATCAGGCGCAGGTGCAGGATTGGCGAGGCGGTGAGGGAAGGCTGTTTTGTGGAAGAGCCGGTTTGAAAACCCCAGACGGCGTTGAGTAGAGTCAGCTCTGCCTGGTTGGTTCAAGCTGGATTACCTGCCTAGCACGTCATGGCCGCTTTGCTTCCTGCCTTTTTCCGCTCGGCTTCGATCTCTTCGCCTAGGGTGAAAGACCAGAAGTTGGTGTGGACGCTCTGGGTCACTTTGTTTGCTTCGGTGGCGTTTGCCTTATGCAGCGGTCAGGCCTACGTTCCGCCCGTGGTGCGGTTGGCAGAAGCGGAAGCACTAGCTCGTGCTGAGCAACTTTTGGACCGCTTACGTCCGGTAGACCTTTCTTACAAGCCCCTTGCCGCATACCAGGTAGCCCGGCAGTGTCAATGGCATCCAATTGACACGGCGCAGTGGGAATTTGCTTTTCTCGCCCCCGATCAGAGCCACATGTACCGCTTGACGCTAGCTGCCAAGGGCGACTTTCGGTACTTTGCTGTGTATCGGCGCAATCCTGCGGTTGAAGTTACAGCCGCTTTTGACGATGCCGTCGTGCGCCAGCAAGCCGAGATCTGGCGTAACTTTCTCATTGCCGAAGCTAAAGTTACCCCAGTACCGGTAGCTGAGGCTCCACCGGCTATTCGGGAGAGTCCCTTCCCGGGTTTCGTTCGCGACACCCTGCGGCGTTGGAAAACCGATCACGCACGGTGGGCCTTTGTGGAGATCAGCTTTGACAGGCAGGGCCTTCAATCGCTGGGGGTGACGCCGGCAGAGGCGCCACAATCCACTGAAGGTGACATTTTAGGGAGCGTTCTCGTTATTGGGTTTCTCACACTGGCCTTCTGGCTCCCGTGGCTTTTTGTGTTTGTGCGTGGGATTGCCCGCCGTGAGATGGGATCGCTCACCACGCTCGTTACAAGCGGAGGACTGGCAGCGCTGCTGATGCTTTGGTTCACGACGCTTTTGGGAAATGTAATGGTGGCACCGTTTGCTTGGCTAAGTCCATCCATCTCTGAGGAGGGGTTTATTGTTTTGCCTGATACCGGCTATCGGTGGGTTGTATTTTTCATCACTTTGCTAGCGGCTGCGGGCATATCCTTGGGGGCGCTGGGAATGGGGTTGGTTTCTCTAGCCGTGGCGGAGTCGTATGACTGGAAGCGTCGGCAGCCGTTGTTGGGTGATGTATACCACCTGACGCGCCGGGGAGGTTTGAGCTCCTTACAAATGTTGCGGCTCGGCGCAGGAAGTGTCGCGCTGGCATTATGGGTTCTGGCACTGGAAACCGGCGTCCAGTGGATGACAGGGCACCCTGTTCTCCCCTGGCATGAGTTCGTTGCTTGGTCGCGAAGTCTGGCTATTGGGCATTGGCCGGGTTGGAAAATCATCGGCGAATGCCTAGCCGATGTATGGCTGACCACTATCTGGGTATTGCCCCTGGTGGCTTTTGCCCGCGACCGGCTGCGGGATCGCTCTGCAGGCCTGGCCGTTGGGGTGCTATTGGGCTTGATTGGTTTGCCCTTTGTCATTGGCCACTGGGCGACAACCTTGGGCTACATCCTGCTGGTTACAGGGTTGGTCTGGACGCTGCTGAACTATGGCTGGCTGGCGGCTGTGTTTGGTCAGCTTCTGGTAGGTGGTTTGTTTCCGTTGCTGTGGGGGCTGCGTTTTCCAAATGGTTTCGAACCGGTGTTTCTGCTGGGAGGGATGCTCGTTATCCTACCGCTTGGGTTACTCATCGGGTTTCGCCGGCCGCCACGCCGTTTGCGCCGGGAGGCGTTTGACCTGGCCCCGCGATACATCCGCGATCGCCTCCGCCTTGAACGCTGGCGCGAAGACCGCGATGTACGGTGGCTGATTCACTGTAATCTGCTGCCACCTGCCGGTTTTCAGGACGCACAGCAGCGGATCATTGCCGAGTATGCCCACCTACCAGAACAGGGCCGCGAGTGGTTTGTTGTCTTGCCATTAGGGCCCGAGCGGATTGGCATTGGCATCGGGGAAGTGAGTGGGCAGGAACTGGAAGCTTCTCTGCTGGTGGCCATCGTGCTGACTGCTCTCAAGTCTAAGGCAACGCACTACACTGAGTACCCTGCACGAGTCGTTGAGCGTCTCAATGACTTTTTGTCTCCTCGTTTGCGCGCCGTTGGCTCACAGGTTCGGCTCTTGTATGGCATTGCCGATTTCCGCGCCGGAGGGTTTACCTACTGCAATGCTGGCTATGTAGCCCCGGTGGTGCTCCGGCCGAATTCAGAGAACAAGCCTTTGCTATCTAGCCTAACAAGGGCACTCAACGCCCCCCTAGGCGGTCGTACTGACCTGCGATTTACCGAGGAGCGGGTTTATCTTGAACGCGGTAGTAGAGTAGTGCTGATAAGTGACTGGCTAGGTGAGGTTCACGGGCTAGCACCTGATGCACTGGCTCTTACACTCCGCTACGAAGCCCTACTGGCATCCGTGGGAGATGGGTTGGATGGCAACCTGCCACGTGCCGTGCTTGATTATGCACGTGAACGCTTGCAACCCCTGCCGGGCGAAGCATTTGTCAAGTCACCTTCCGAAACTGAGATTACGGTCATCTGTATTACCTTCTGAGCTGGGCTGCCGCCGGGCAGGGTTTGTTGAAACCTCCTCGGCAAGACGGCACGGCCTGCTCTTGCTGTTCGCCGGTCAAACAAGTACCTTGGACGGTCAAGCGTCTGGCTTTGATGAGCCTTGCGACGACTTTTGATTTTACTTTTTGCCGGAGATGCTGTTGCAATGTCTTTTCTCAACCAAATGACTAAGGAGCTGCTCAAGCGGTATGGACGCCTTGTCCTGGGCAAGCCGTTTGCCCCGGCTTTTCTCAACATTCTGGTGACGTCGGTCTGCGACATGCGCTGTATCCACTGCTTTTTCACCGAAGAGCTGGATGACAAAGAGCGCAAGAAAAACCAGATGAAAACGGAAAACATCATCCGGATTAGTGAAACCCTGGGAGGCAATCTTTCTGTGCTGGTTATTGCCGGGGGTGAGCCGTTTACTCGCGTTGACCTGCCGGACATTGCCCGGGCGTTTTACGAGAATAATCGGCTCGAATCCATTTATTTGATGTCAAATGGCCAAATCCAAAAGCGTATTTTGCCGGATGTTGAGCGTATCCTAACTGAGTGTCCAAACCTGCACGTGACCGTGGCACTAGGAATTGATGGGCTTGAGTCTGATCACGACAAAATTCGCCAAAAGCCGGGCAGTTGGGCGCGAGCCATTGACACAGCGCGGCAACTTCAAAAGCTGAAGAAAAACTTTGCACAGCTCGATGTACAAACATGCACATGCGTGATGAAATCGAACCAAGACCGGCTGTTTGAGTGGTATGAGTTTCTCAAGCGCGACCTTCAGCCGGATAAAATCAACTTCAACTACATTCGTCCACCGGCAGCCCGCCCCGAAGAGCTCGATATTGACCTTGAGCGTTATCGGCAGCTCTCGCAGATGATTCTTGAAGATTCACGCACCGGTCGGGCCAAGAATGTATATGCCGGACCAAACGGGGCCTTCAAAGCAGCCGTGGACATCTACATGCACGAGCTCATTGCCAAGACACAGGAGGAGAGAAAAGCTCAACTCCGCTGCTTTGCCGGCACGGCTGGCGGTGTTATCTACGACGAAGGTACGGTGTCGAGCTGTGAAAACTTACCGCCCATCGGCAACTTGCGGGATTATGACTGGAATTTTTCAGCTCTGTGGTACTCCGAAGCCATGCAGATGCGGCGCGCGCGCGTCAAGGACGGCTGCTTCTGTACACATGAAAGCAACTGTTACTATCCCTCACTAGCCTTTAATCCGAAGCACCTGGTCAAGATCAAGCGCCTCGAACGCGAAATTATTGCGGCACGCAAGCGGGTCGAGATGGCTGATCAGCAGGCAACTGCAGCTACGGCAATGCCTTAGCTGCATAGGACTTGCCAACCAGACGACTTCGGCGGCGCTAGGGAGCACCCCAGAGCGCTACCCTGTTTTGAGTAGGCTTGTCGGTAGGTGCCCGGTTTAGCTAACTGGCAGGTTGCACTTATCCTGTTGAGTCCGTCATAATTGTCCCGAAGTCAATAACTTTTGAGTTACTTCCTAAAGTCTTTTACTTCAAGGTCTGCCATGCGCATCTTTCGCCGCTATGCACCTTCCCTTCGTTTGCGGGTTGCCTTGGCCTGCCTCCCGTTGCGGCGACGGGCAGACCTTTTTGCTGACTAGCCTCCTTTTGGTCGTCCCACGGCGGTTCAAGCACACTAACCGTTGCTAATCCTTACTACCAAAGGAGGTTGTTATGTCGGCTGCAATTCCAACGCTTACCAAATTCCCGCAACTTGTCACAGAGCTACCCGGCCCGAAGGCACGGGCTATTGTTGAGAAGGACCACCGCTACGTTTCGCCAAGTTACACGCGCCCCTACCCGCTGGTGATCGAGCGCGGATGGGGGGCTATGATCCAAGACGTGGACGGGAATGTATTTTTGGACTTCAATGCCGGCGTGGCCGTGTTGGCGACAGGGCATGCCCACCCGGAGATTGTGGCTGCGATTGCCAAACAAGCAGCAGAGTTTGTCCACATTGCCGGGGCAGATTACTACTACCCACAACTGGCAACCATGGCCGAGCGGCTTCAAACAGAAACGCCGGGGGATTTCCCCAAGCGGGTTCACTTCGGCAACTCTGGCGCAGAAGCCGTCGAGTGTGCTCTCAAGGTGGCAATGTATGCCACCCGGCGCTCCAAGTTTATTGCTTTTTTCAACAGCTTCCACGGACGGACAATGGGCGCCTTGTCGCTTACGTCCTCACGCGCAGCCCAACGGCTTGGCTTCGGTCGTGCAGCACTTGATGTCACCCATATTCCCTATGCCAACTGTCTGCGCTGTGCCTATGGCAAAACACCTGACACATGCCATGTAGAATGTGTAAAGGTCATCGAGGAACGGCTGTTTAAGACCACCTGCCCGAAAGAAGAGGTTGCTGCCATTGTAGTTGAGGCGGTGCAAGGCGAAGGCGGGTATATTGTTCCGCCGGCCAAATTTCACCAGGAATTGCGCCGGTTGTGCGATGAGCACAACATTGTCCTTATCGTGGATGAAGTCCAGTCCGGCATGGGGCGCACCGGCAAGATGTTTGCCATCGAGCACTTCGGCGTCGTCCCGGACGTGTTGTGCGCAGCCAAGGGGATTGCGTCGGGGCTGCCGCTAAGCGCGACCGTGGCGCGGGCCGATTTGATGAACTGGCACGTCGGCGCGCATGCTTCGACCTTTGGCGGCAATCCCGTGGCGATTGCGGCTTCGCTCAAGACCTTTGAGTTGCTCCACAATGGCCTACTCAAGAACGCAGCCGAGATGGGAGAACGCATGCTGGGCGGCCTGCGACTGGTGCAGGCCAAGTATGCAGACCGAATTGCCGATGTCCGTGGATTGGGGTTGATGATTGGCGTCGAGTTTGTCACCGACCGGCGCACCATGACCCCCGACGCCGAGCTCCGCAACCGCGTCGAACAGGAGTGTTTCCGCCGCGGCCTCGTTGTGCTGGGGGCAGGCGATTCCACAATCCGGTTTTCGCCGCCGCTTGTCATTGATGCCGAGCAGGTGGATTGCGCGGTGGAAATCTTTTCCGAAGCCATCAAAGCCGCACTCAACGCCTAGGGGGCCTGAGGCAAAAACGGCGGGCTGTTCGGTGGAGTTGTCCCTCTTGCCTTTTGGGCTGCCTCTGGGATAGGTGCCCCTTTGCAGGGCTAGCTTCGGACAGGTCTTCCCCATTTCGATTGCCGAAAGGATGTTATTCCATGCAACCAGTTGGTTATGAGACTCCGCCGCCGGCCAAAAAACGCAATGTCTGGCTATGGGTGCTGGGCGGCTGCGGGGGGATCACTTTGCTTAGCCTCGTGGTCGGTGGCGTGGCTCTCTACCTTGGCTACCGTGCCGTAGACGAAGTCTCCAAAAACCCCATACGCACGGCAGCCAAGATCATCGAGTTGACCAACCCCGACATTGAAGTGGTGGCAGTGGATGAGGAAAAGGAACTGGTGACGTTCCGTGACAAGAAGACCGGCACCACGGCGACGGTTTCGCTCAAGGAGCTTGAGCAGAAAGCAAAGTCCGGCGATGGAACAAGCAGTCCAGGGCCATCCGCTGGTAGCCAGCCGTCCTCCTCACCGCCGGAGGTTGGTAGCGGTGACAAGGATAACCTCCCCGACTGGGTGCCGGTGTATCCAGGCGCAAAAGTCGCGGCCAAGGTGACATCAGGCAGCGGCAGCAAAGGAACTGGTTCGCTGACATTGATGACCAAAGATAGGCCCGAGACGGTATTCAGCTTCTATGAAACCAAGCTGGGTAGCCTTGGTTTTTCCATAACGCGCGTAACAACCGGCAGCTACCGAACGATTAATGCCAAACGTCCTTCGGGTGAAAACTTGACCGTTATGGTGATGAAGGTTGAATCTGATGACCGCCGAGAAGATGACCGTACGGAAGACGATGATGACAGCACAAGCATTGTGCTTACTTACAACGTAGGGAAGTGATCATGTTGGCAGGGTGGTTGGGAATGCTTCTGCAGGTTGTGGGGAGAGCCACCTCGAGTGACGAAATTCCCAGGACAGGGAACTGTCAGTCTGAATGGCTTTCGTCAATGACTATTTTCCTACATACCATGCACCGGTGCCCGACTGCATAAGGCCGGCCAAATAAAGGACGCCGACCAATGGTTTCACCGCCAACGACCCAAATGCCAAGCAGGAGCTTTCGGCCTTCGGAGATCCATTTCAAAGGGTAGTTGTCCCCATAAAGTCTGCCGGGAACCATGTCCTGCATACACCACGGACATTTCATATACGCTTCGAGCCGATCACGATACCGTTCTGTCAGACTTACTCATTCCTGCTCAACCAGGAACAAAGCTGACTTCCT
>Ga0308401_1000529_pt1 | contig 10970 bp, 17 predicted proteins | sample HotsprSampleOSM1_FD_203472 | JGI IMG/M metagenome (GOLD analysis project Ga0308401, IMG submission 203472) | Hot spring phototrophic mat microbial communities from Octopus Spring, Yellowstone National Park, Wyoming, United States - 20060913_OS-M1 ...
CTCGTCCAGTTCGCAACGCCGGACGGCGACGCCTACTGCTTCAACGTGCGGCGCGTCGGTCTCGACGTTTTCATTCCGCTATTCGAGCGCGTGCCGCTGGTCGGCGCGAACCTCACCTTTGATGTGCAGTTTGTGCTGCACACCGTCGGCGTTTTTCCGCGCGTCGCGTGGGATGTCGTCGTAGCGGATCGCGTCATCACGCTTGGTCTCGACGTTCCGCACTCGCTCGCCGCCGTCGCAGAGCGCTGGATCGGTGAGAAGTTGGACAAAAGCGTTCGCGAGACGTTTGCCAACCCTCACGCGCTGGAGCCGAACCCGGCGCAAGTCGAGTACGCGCTGAAAGATGTCGAGGTTCTCTTTGCGATCCAACGCCGCCAGCAGCAGCGCGCGGAAGCGTTGGGCGTTCTGGACGCGGTGCGGCTGTTCATCAGTCTCGTCGTTCCGACCGCAGCGATCGAGTATTGCGGGCTGCGCATCGACGCCGCCCGCTGGAGCGAACTGGCGGACGAGGCGGAGCGGCGGCTGCGCGCCGCAGCGGAGGAGTTTGCTGAGTACCTCGGCGTCGAACCGGAGGATTTGACGAAGCGCGAACTCGTAAAGACGACGGCGAGAATGCGCGGGATTGACATCGCCTCGCTTGACAAGCAAGAGTTGGGCGAGGCGGAACGCGAGTACGAAGACGACCCGGAGCGGCGTCGGTTTTTCGATCTCTACCGCGCCTGGTCGCACTGGCAGAAGCGGGTGACGACCTACGGGCGGTCGTTCCTCGCGCATATCCACCCGCTCACCGGTCGGGTGCACCCGAACCTCAAGATAGCCGGGGCGGACACCGGGCGGTTCGCGTGCGGGGAACCTAATCTGTTGAACATCCCGCGCGGCGAGGGGGACGATCTCGACTACCGCAGCGCCTTTCTCGCGCCGGAGGGATATGTGTTCGTCAACGCCGACTACGCTGCGATGGAGCAGCGCATCGCGGCGGACTTGTCAGAAGACCCCGCGCTTTTGGCGCTGTTCCGCGCGGGCGGCGACAATCACAGCGTTACCGCGGCGCTGATGTTCCACTTGCGGCGCGGGGACGTTGACGAACCGACACCGACAACGTTGACGTTTCAGCAGACGTCGGTTGAGGGATACATCATTCCGGCGGACTGGGACGCGCAGCGCACGGTGCGATTTGTGATTGAAAGCGGGCTGATGGACGTCATCAGCAAGAAGTACAAGAAGACGACGCGACAAGTCGCAAAGACGGTCGCATTTCTGTACTTCTACGGCGGCACGCCGGTCGGGCTGGCGAAGAAGTTGCATATAACGGTCGACGAAGCGGCGCAATTCTTCCGAGAATTCAGCGCGGCGTATCCGGCGTTGTCGCGTTGGTTCGCCGACTGCGGGCGCGCGCCGTTTGAGCAGAGCGCCAGGCGCGCTGACGGTTCGACCGCCGGATACGTAACGACGTACGCCGGTCTGCGCCGGTGGTTCACGCTGCCGAAACCTACTGCGACAAATAAAGAGCAGTGGCGGCAGCGCGGCGCGATCCAGCGCCAGGCGATGAATTTCCCTTGTCAAGGGGGCAACGCGGTCGTTATGGCGCAAGCGATGTCAGACGCCTTCCGTCTCTGCGCGCCGCGTGAGGGTGACGTTGAGGCGACGTTAGGGATCGAACGAATGATCGTCGCGCCGATTTACGATGAGGCGCTGGCGATTGTTCCGGAAGCGCTGTCTGAAGAGGAGGCGCAGCGCTGGCTGGAGCAAGTGATGATGACCGCTGCGCAGCGGTATATGACGCAGTGCCCGCCCGCGGTTGAAGCAAATCCGATTTCAAAGAACTGGAGGAAATACTGAAATGAACACCTTTTTCGGCGTCCAAATCCAAAAACCGCAACCGCTCGTTGACGCCATCCGCGGCGTCGTTGCCGCGAAGCGTCGCCCGGTCGCGGCGCGGGATCGGGTGTACGCGAGCGAGATTTCCGCGTGCGACCGACGCATCACCTTTGCGTTGCTCGGCTGCGAGCCGGACGCGCCGCGCGGCGATAGTCCGTCGGCGCTGCTGGGCGACGCGATCCACACGCATCTCGAAGCGCTGCTGGTCGAGGCGTTTCCGGGACGTGTGGAAACAGAGGTTCGAGTGATGAGCGGCGCGATCTCCGGGCGGATCGACGCGCTGCTGGTCGAAGACGACAACACGCTGACGGTGATCGACATCAAAACCGTCAGCGCGAAAGAGTGGGCGTCGCGGTCAAAGATCGAGGAGTATGTTGATCAGATCAGCGTCTACGCCGCGCTGGTCGAGGCGCAGACCGGCGTGGTGCTGTTGGTCAATCGCGATACGGGTGAGATGGAAGAGATGCGTTTTGAGATCGACCGCGCCCGCGCGGAGGCGCTGCTCTACAAGGCGTTGCGACTTCAGTCGCTGGCGTTGGAGGGGTACATCGCCGAGGCGGTCGCTTGGGGAACGGAGGAGTGCCGTTGGTGCCCGTTCCGAAAACGGTGTGAGCCGCTTGACAAAACGGGTGTTCTGGAGTATACTGCGGACTAAGGCGATTGTGCCTGAGTGATAGAAAGGAATGGAGGTATGTTCAAGGAACTGATCAACCACAACGGAAACGGGCGAGAGCGACCGGAACTGAACGGCGCGTACGTCGGTCGATTTCTGGGCGTCAAAGAGCGTCAGCGTCCGACGTTTGAGACGAGGCTTAGCCCAGAACCGACCTACGAAGACGTGTTCGTGTTTGAGTTCGAGGTTGTCGACCCAGAACTCGAAGCGCCGCTTCGCGTATCGCGGTGGGTGCGGAAACCGCCGCGTCTCGATCACCCGGCGAAGAACGGGAAGGTCTCGAACCTCTACAAGACGCTTGCGGCGCTGTACGGCGTGTCGGTGATGTCAGACGAACAACTCCAGAACGCGGAGGAGTTCGTCCAGAGCGCGGTCGGGCGGGAATATCAACTCACAATCGAGACCAAGCCTAGCGGCTGGTACGAAATCGTCCACATCGCCCCCGTCCGTAAGGCGCGCAACCGGAAGAAAGAAGAAGATGAAGAAGTCCCGTTCTGAGCCGCGGTGGAAGCGAAAGGAGCGCGAAGCACTCAAAGCCTTGCAAGCACTGTTTGGGCGGGTGAGCGATCCGTCGCTTGCCCGCCTTTTGACTTCGACCGGACGTGTGGGACACCTCACGCGCTTCGGGGTTGATGGTTTCGTCGGGGACAATCCCGGCTTTGCTGTTGAGGTGAAAGCGAGGCGAAAGATGTTGACCAAACCGACGCTTGACGCGCTGCTTCAGACGATAGACCGCGCGGCGCGCTTTGAGCGCATCCCGCTGTTCGTTTTGGTGTTCGGCGACGATGTGCCGACCAGAACGGAGAACGGCGCGCGGGTGGATCGGGAGTGGGTAATGATGCCGCGCCGCGTGCTTGATGAACTCGTCGGGAAGGAGCGGAAGGATGAATGACGCTGAAGAGCGCTTTGTGCGCTGGTACGCGCACCTGGCGGAAGACGCGCCGCTTGATCGCCACGCGGCGCGGGCGCTGCTGAGGCGGGCGCTGGCGGATCGGGAAGCGCTGGCGGAGTATCTGCTCGAACACGAGTGCGCGCCGTCGCTGCTCGGCGAGTTCATCAATCGACACTGGAACGACGCGTTGAGCGACGCGGCGCGCGGCGCGTCGTTGCGTCTGGCGTCGCGGACGCTGCGGGCGCTGGATTGTCTTGAGGAACGCGACCGATGGGCGGTGCTGGAGTGGATGCAGCGCGGGGTCGTTCCGTCGGCGCGCATTCTACGTCGGTTGTGTGAGGAGATCAACGATGCGTGACAACGATCTGCGTAACGACGATCTGCGCGCCGCGATGTCGTTCTTCGCCGAGCGGCTGCGCGGCGTTGATGGAGACGAGACGCGACTGCTGCGCTGGACGCGCCACAAACTGCGCAACGACGCTCAGGCGGTCGCAGAACTGATGCTAACGGTCGGGTATCGTCCGACGTTCATCAGATACTTTCTGCGCTACCACATCCCGGCGCTCAACGAGAGCGCGGCGGTCGGGGAAACGTACACCGATCCCGACGCAGCGACAGAAGCGCATCTGGGGTTGTGCTGGCGTTTGGATGATGTTGTGCTAACCGTCGTTTCCGACCTCCACGCCGCTGCGAAGCGTCTGCGGCAACCGTACCGCGATCTGGCGGCGGTGTGTCTGAAGTGGGGGTATGTCCACGAGACGGTTGTACAAATGCTGGCAAAAGCGCTAGAAAGGAACCCTCGGAATGTGGTGGAAGATTGAGGAAATCCCGGAGCAAGAGTTGGAAGAGTGGACGCACTCGGTCGGGCGTTTCGAGCGCGCCGCGAAGCGCGATCTGGACGTGCGCGCGGCAGGGGCTTTCGTTATCTATGAACTGGACGGGGTGTTGGGGTACGTCGCGGGACGCGAAGCGCCGGAGGGGGCGTATCTCGTTGAGCGTTGGGTGCGTGGTAAGAAAGGATGGACGCTGTATGAGTGATCTTATCGCTTGGGTCATCGCCGGGGGCGTCATTCTCGCCCTCGTCAACAGCAACGTTGCCGACGGTCTGCTGAGCGCGCTCGATCTGAGCGACAACCTGCGCCGCGCGGTCGACTGGGCGCGCGGGGTGCGGGGCGTTCCGGCGGGCGTGGCGTCGGCGTGCTTCTTCATCCTAGCGTATGTCTTCGGCGCTTTGGCGTACCGCTACGACCTCGTACCGACGTGGAGATTTATTCAGCCGATTGCGGCAGACGTATTGGCGACGGGCGCGGAATGGCTGACGCTGTTTGCGCTGTTCCTCACACTGCTGCCGACGTTGATAGAGTTGGCGACGGTGGGGTTGGTGCAGCGCGACATCAAAGCGCTCCAGTGGATGGTGTACTTCTTCATCTTCTTCGATATTGTGACCGATTATCGCGAAGCCGTCGCTCTGGTTGACGTGTGGCAGCGCGGCGGGTTGTTCGCGCCGTTGCCGGACGCGCTTGAAGGAGCAGCGGCGGTGCTGGCAAAAGTCGGCTGGACGTTTGCCGCATCGTTCGCGTTTGAGTTCCTCACCATTTTGTGCGCAGTAACGGCGCTGCTGCTCGCCGCGAACGTGCGCGCGGCGAGCGGCGGCGGAGGAGGCGGGCGGTGAACGTCAGCGGCAAAACGGTGTTTTTGATGCTGTTCGGCGTCGCGCTGGCGTTCAGCGTTGACCCGATTGCCGGCGTCTTCGCATTCCTCGCGCTGGCGGCGGCGACCAACCGCGACGCAGTGGTACGCGCGTACCACACACTGAACGACGCCGCCTACCGGGTCGAGCGCCAACTTGAACAGCGCGGCTGGCTGCCGACGGCGTTTGTCGGGGGTGTCACAACACCGCGTATAAATAAAGAAGAAGATACTGTTGTGACGGTTGAGGCTGCGACTGCCGCCGCAACCGCCGCCGCAGCCCCCGCTGCTGTCACAACGCCTACGCCCGTTGTCACAACACTCTATAGAAATAAAAGAGAAGATGATGTTGTGACGCTTCCTTCTCCTTCTGTATTCAACCCCGCCGACCCGCGCCCGGCGCGGTTTGCCGTTCCGCTGGGGTGCGACCAGACCGGCTCGTTCCGCTGGATCGACTTTGGCAAAGATGCGCTGCATATCGGTTTGTACGGAACCAGCGGCTGCGGGAAGGATCATCTCTTGCGATTGTGGTTCGCCGCGCTGCTGAACGATACGGCGGTGCGGTGGGCGATCCTCGACGGCAAGGGCGACTGGTTGACGCCGAACCTCGCCCGACTGCCGCAGATGCTTTTCCCACCGGCGGGCGGTTACGGCGACGAGGGACAACGGCGGATACTGGACGCGATCGGCGCAATCAACGAGGAAGCAAAGCGTCGGTTCGGGCTGCTGCTGAGCGCCGGGGTGCGCAGCGTCGAGGAGTACAATAAGACCGCGCCCGATCCGCTGCCGCTGCTGATCGTACTGGCGACGGACATCATCGATGTCGTTGACGAGACGGAACGACTGCTCATCGCGCTGGTGAGCAAGGCGCGGGCGTTGGGGATTAGGGTGATCGTCTCGATGCAAACCCCAACCGGTAAGCGGCTGGAGTGGCGAATGAACCTCTCGACGCTGATCTCCGGCGCGCTGGTGGACGGCAGTCAAGACGCGCCGGCGCTGGGGGTGCGCGACCCCAAGGCGCTGGTGTACCGCCCGTCACAACTGCCGTCGCCGCCTGGGGAGCGCGGGTTATTCGTTGTGCGGCACAACAACGAGCAGTTTGTGGTACGCACGCCCGCGTTGGTCGGGGATTTCGACGGGCTGATCAACGCACGCAACGACGCGGCGTTGCTGGAGACGTTGTTGTTCAGTGCTGTCACAACACATCATAGAAATAAAAGAGAAGCGAATGATGTGACGCTTGATAAGACCGTCCCCGCGCTTGCCGATGCGTCGGGACGGTTGGGACGGTTGAATACGGCATCAGAAAGCGCGGGGACGGCTTCCGTCCCGTCCCCGTCCCCAAGCGTCCCCGTCCCCGACCGTCCCGAACCCGCAAAAATCGCCCAAATCGGGGGTTTTCGCGGGGACGGGGACGATGCGCTGCTCGCTGCACTGGCGGCGCTCCAGCGTGCGGGCGTTAGTCGAGAGCAGGCGCGGGCGTTAGGTGCGCGGTTCCGCAACGACGACTGGGCGCGGGCTGCGCGGTTGAAGAGTGATGACTGAGAAAGGAGGCAAGAAGTGGAAGAGATCGAACTCTGGTGCGGGGTGCGGGGGAACACGTTTCGGAGTACGCAGTGTGTCCGGTTTGTCGGCGAGTTCCTCGCCGTCGTTGATGTGGCGCGCGCGGACGAGTGGGTAGAGCGTTGCGTGCTCTACCGCACCGAGGACGGGCGTGTTGCGGTGCACCAGTTGCGTCTAAGTCTTCTCGATGACGGGGTTGATGTCGCAGAGGCGTACATCCTCCCCGCGCTGGACGCGGGCGAGGGCGTTAGGGAACAGTGGTAAATGTCTGTCACAACACGCTATAGAAATAAAAGAAGAATGCGTGTTGTGACGGCGAAGGAGAAGCATTCGTGAAATTCCGCATTCTCGCAGCACTGGCGGTGTTGTTGCTGAGCGCGCCAAGCGCGCTGGGCGTCCAGCGCGCCCTCGCCCCGACGCGCGGCGACCTCGCAGGCTGGCTGGCGGCGGTGGGGATCGAGTTGGCGTATCTGTCGCTGGCGTTCGCGGCGTTCGCCGATCCGCAGCGCCAACGGTTGGCGTCGCGCGTGGCGCGGGCGGCGGTGCTCACCGCGATCACGCTCAATGTCCTCGCCGACTACGCTGCGCGCGTTCCGGCGGGGCTGAGCGGCGCGGCGCAGTTTCTCGCAACGTTCGACGTTTTGCTGCTGGCGTTGTCGGTGCTGGAGAGCGCGCCGCTGGCGACGCTGGCGTATACGCTTGCGACGTTGCTGCATACGCACAGCGGTTCGCATCCGCAACCGGGTGCGTCGCATACGGCTTCGCATACGGCGCATCATACGACGCATACGGATACGAATACGGCGCATACGGCTTCGCATACGGCGCATCATACGACGCATACGGATACGAATACGGCGCATACGGCTTCGCATACGGCGCATCATACGACGCATACGGATACGCATACGCAGCGCACTACGCACCGGTGTCCGCACTGCGGTGCGGCGCTGGCGAAGCAGCAGCAGTACGCTGCTGCGCTGCGGTACGGATATTGCGGGAAGTGCAAGGGGAAATAAGAAACCCCATCCGTTGCCGGACGGGGTTTCTGGGTTGCGGCGGGGCGTCTACTGAATGACGCCCGCTTTCTTCAACACAAACCGGTACTCCTTAGCCGCTTCTTCAAGTGAGGGGTACTCGTAAATCTCGGCTTCGCAGTAGTGTCCTTCCCGCTTGACGTAGAAGATAACAATGCCTTCATCCCACTCGATGATGCGGTACTGAATGTCCGCTTCCTCGTCGTTGAACCGAACAGCGCCGAGTTCACGCGCGTCCTCGTATGTCACTACTTCGTAATCGTTCTCTTCGTCCCAGTTCCAGTGTCGGTAGCCTCGCCAGATAGAGATTGTTGCCATTTTGGTTGCCTCCTTAGAAGTGATTGATTACTGTGTCTCTACTATACCGCACACGCCGCGATTTGTCAAGCCCCAATTTCGCGGAAAATCCGGCAAATTTCCCGCTTGACAACCCGCGCGGGGTGTGGTAGGATATGAGCGTAATCGATACACGCTCTAGAGGAGGTCTAAGATGACGACAATTACGATTTGGAAAGGTTCCCGACGGGTCGTACTCGGCGACGACATCGAGTTTGTTGAATACGAGACGTTTATCGGGGAGGAACTTGGAGCGGTTTGGGAGGAGGAGAACAGCAGAGGAACCCACACCATTTTCTACCGCACCGAAGATGGAAAAATAGTTGTCCATCAGGTGTTGTGGTCTCGATGGGAGAACGAGGCGACATATGCTTATATCCACGTCTTTCCCGCTTTGGAAGGGGTGAATGGGGCGGCGGCGATGTTCTGGCGGGAACTCAGGAAAGCGGGTCTCATCCCGCCGCGCACAACGTCGTTAGACGAGTAAGTAGCAGTTTGGGGCGTTCCGGTTCGCCGGATCGCCCCTTCGTTGTAAAGGAGGTTCAAAATGCGGGTACGGGTTTGGCACGGTTGGCGGGGCGTCCACGGCAACAGAGACGTTTCACAGTTCGTCTGGATCGAGTTCGACGGCGAGCCTCTCGGTTCACTCGTCGTCGAGATCGACGAAGATCGGACGGACGAGCGGGCATTCTACCAAACGACTGACGGGCGTCTTGTCGTCGCCGAGCATCGCTACGGCGACTGGGGGAAGGGCGGCGTCGACTACGGCGTTGTGTCGGTGTACGGTAGTATTGAAGACGCCGCGCGACGCGGCTGGCGCGACGACCTCGTGCGGATCGGCGCGTATGATGCGCCGACGCGCGAACTGGACGAGTGGTTGAGTCAGTACGAGGAAGAGGAATGAAGATCGCTTTTGAACGCACCCCAACCGCGATCTGCGCAGTGCTGACCGACGCGGGCGAGTGCGACCGGATCATCAGCGTCGCTCGCGCGAGCGACGCTTTCCGCGCATTCGGCATATTCACGCGCGACGTTTCTCCCGCCGCGTACAAGCCGCTTGACGCGCTGTTCGCACTGCCGCGCGTCGTCTGCGTCGAGATCGAGCGACGCGAAGGCGGTTGGCGCGTTGAGGTCGTATATTGGCACAAAACGCACGGCACGCTGGCGCAGTATGAAGAGGAAGCGGCAACGCTCTCAGAGGCGTTAGCGCGCTGTGTGTGGGCGCTGGCGAGGTAGCGGTGCGGGTTGACGTAGTAGAGCGCCGGGTGAACGTCCGGCGCTTTTTGTTTGTCTTGAAAGTCGGGTATTGACAAACGGTGCGGGTTGTGGTATAGTAGATCACAGTAATCAATCTATTACAGAGAAAGGAAGAACACTATGTTCAGCACAGAACTTTCCAACTTTCTCCGCGTCGCCATCGACGTTCAGGCGGAACCCTACCCCGGCGTTCACGTCGATGACGGCGTGATACTGGCGACCGACGGCGTAATGCTGGTCGCCAAGAAGTATAATAACCCGGTGTACCTTCGCGGTCGCGGTTCCTTATCACCGAAGGCGGCGAAGGTGCTCGCTGCGTTGGCAGAGGCGTCGAACATCGGAAGCATTGAAGTGAACGGCAACCGCGTAACCGCGACCGCGCAGACCACGCTGTACGACGAGAAAACGGGCGGTGAGGTCGCGGGCGAGTACTGTGAGGTGAAGTTGCCCGAATTCTACTGCCCGCGAGCGCCGGTCGCGCGGATGCTTGGAGTGCTGACCGACGAGAGCCGCGGGTGGGAGACCGTCGCAGAAAATCCGAACGTGAAAGTGCTGAAGGAGATGAGCGCGCGGGATTACGTCGCGTTGATAGACAACCCGCGCAACGGCGGTGAACTCTTCCGCCCGAAGGAAATCGACGACCCGCACTGGTACAGCGTCGGGCAGCTTCGGCGCGGGTTGCGGCTATTCGGCGCGCGGGCGCGTCTGAGCGTCCGCCGGAACGCCAAAGGCTGGCTGGCGTTCGAGGACGGGTATGGTCACACCTTCGCCGTCACCCCGTTCGTCAAACACAACTAGCCCCCGACGCGAACGCCAGAACCGCCGGACGCGCGTCCGGCGGTTTCTGTTTGTTCAGCAGTGTCACAACACATCATTCTCTTTTATTTATACAGCGTGTTGTGACAACAACGCGCGGGTCGGTTAGATAAGTTGCAGTTTTGTGAGTACGCCGTGAAATCCGGCTTCCGCAGCAATCGCGAGGTCGGGGAAGACGTACACAAGCGCCCATTTTTCTTCCGTTGTCTGAACTCGATCCCTCGCGTTCGCCCAGCGTTCCAGCGAGACGGGCGGGTACTCCCACACGTACTTGTGGATGAGTATCTCGCCGTTCGCCATTCTGAATACGCGGAATGCGATGCCGCGCGTCTCGTGTTCGTTGTAGCAGATCGTCAAAGTTCCCAACTCTTCACCCTCGAACGTGATGATCCGGTAGTTGTCCTTCCCCTTCGCTCCTTCCCAAACCATATGAAGCATTTTTGATCCTCCTTTATTGTTTGCAGAAAGAGAAACCCCGCGCTTGTAAGGCGCGGGGGTTCGGTCGGGTTCGTTGATTAGATGAGGCGCATATCTTTGAGCGCCTGCTCGAAGCCGTCTGCCGCCGCTTCTTCCAGATTGCTGTATCGGTGGATTGAGCCGCGGCTAGGTTCACCGATACCGTAGTTCTGTTCCACAATATTGATCACGACCTCACCCTCTGTCTGATAAACGTAGTAGGTCTTTCCGTCAACTACGTCCTCAAACCACCCAAGTTCCTCGCCGGTGATTTCGATAATTGTGAATTTGCTGGTGTCGTCGCCTGGCAGAAACGTTCGCTCGCCTTCCCAGATTTTGTACGTCTGCAGCATTTTGTGTGCCTCCTTAGTGC
>Ga0308401_1000535_pt1 | contig 10920 bp, 5 predicted proteins | sample HotsprSampleOSM1_FD_203472 | JGI IMG/M metagenome (GOLD analysis project Ga0308401, IMG submission 203472) | Hot spring phototrophic mat microbial communities from Octopus Spring, Yellowstone National Park, Wyoming, United States - 20060913_OS-M1 ...
GCTGATGTGGCCCGCGAGCTGGCGTACCGGCTCTACACCATCTGCGAGCGCAAAAAACGCCCGGATGACGCCTTCTCCTACAACGCCCTGGTGCAGAGCTGGGGTGAGATTGGGCGGCTGGCGTGGGCAAGCGCCAAACAAGGTATTGAGCAGACAGCATTTGGAGGAGATTTCTCATGAATCGTGTCCACATCGAGTTTCAGCGGGTGCAAACGTGGCTTTTTGCTGTGCCGCGTCTGCGGGCGATGGTCGGCGCCAATACGCTTCTTGGCGAGACGTTGCGCGTCGAGCTGCCGGAACTGGCGCGTCAAAAAAATGGGCGCTGGTTACTCGCGCCGATCGCTTCGCATACAAGCTACCCTGCTGCCGACCCAGACGATCCCTTGAAAGACCATGACGACCCGGCGGCAGACGCGCGGGTCGGTGTTCTCTCTCGTGACGGCGGTCACTTCGAGGCCCAATTTGCAAGCGGCGCCCAGGCGTTCGCAGAAGAAGCCAGGAAACTTATTCAAGAACGACTTCCTGGACTTCGCTTTCGCGTCACGGTTGATGGAAAAGAGTTGAAGAAGAGTCGGGTGCATCTGTCCACTGAGTTACCAGTGTTAGCTCCCTGCGAATGGACGGGACGCGGTTTGGCGTCGGCGATCATCGAGCAAGGTGATGAGCGTCCAGCGGTGTCGCTCGATGTAGAAAGCAGGCATCAGGCAGCGAAGAAGTCAGAAGAGGGACGTGCGCGTGATCTGGCCAGTCTGCTAATATCGATGACAAACCTCAAAGGATTGCAGCGTCCACAAGATTTGGATGAACTGGTCGGTAAGAGATACCTGGCGCTGATCCAGGCGGATGGCAACGGTGTGGGCAGTGCGGCGGCGGGTAAGTGCGACAGCGACCGTGCAGCGTTTTTTCATCGCAATCGTGTGCTTCTGCGGCGCGCCCTGCAGTTTGCAATCAACGAGCACAGCCCCAGACAGGGCCAGGCTCCGCTCGTTCCACTTATGCTCGGTGGCGACGATCTCCTGCTGGTATGTCGGGCAGAAATCGCACTACCATTTGTGGTTACCCTCTGCAAGGAACTCGACCGGATTCAATTCAATAACTCTAACTTTAAGCTAACTCTGGGAGTGGGTGTCGTCATAGCGAAGCCCACCGTCCCAATCTATCGCCTGCACGAAGTTGCCGAGCAGCTTGTCAGTTCGGCAAAACGGCGCTTTCGCGGCTTTGCTGGAAACACTGCCCGTTCCGTTGTTGACTGGGCCGTGTACACCACGTCGTGGGCGGATGAGCCAGGGGAAGTCCGTCGCCGTGACTGGCTCTGCGGCACCAAACAGGAGCTGCGCATTCTCTCCCAACGCCCGCTCGACGTGCTCGGCGAGGGTCCTGGCACGCTGCAAGGTCTGGTAGCTGGTGTGGCGAAGCTTAAGGACGCGCCGCGCTCGCAGCTTCACTACCTTGTTGACCAGCTCTCAAGAGGCCGCACGTTGTCAGAACTGGCTTTTGAGGAGCTGTCGTTAGAAGCGCGCAGGGCGCTCAGTAACGCTGGCGTAAGCACGGTTTGGAGACCGACATCAAACAATGGGCCGTGGCTGACAGAATTGTTTGACCTCTTCGAAGTATTCGAGATTGCCCGACTCGGCAAGAGCGCGTAGGCATTGGAAAGGGGAGTTTGCCCATGACCAATAGTTGGGTACGTTACAGACTCACAGCTGAACTGCTTTCTGATACCCACCCCGGATCCGGATCGGGAGGAGATGGTGTTGACTCGCTCATTGCACGCGATCGGTACGGCCGGCCCGTGATCTGGGCATCGCATGTTGAGGGTGTGTTGCGCGATGCTGCCCGCAGGCTAAAGGGTAACGCGGCAGCCAGGTGTTTTTTCGGCTGTGCTGGTGGACAGCGGCAGCATGCTGTATTTACCTCTCTCTACACGCAGGAAGATCCTAAGAGTCGCATCTGGCGCTCGACCGCACGCAAGGCATTCGACAACCGTGCGCCTAAGGATGACACATTGCGCGCTATTGAGTTTGTGCCAAAGGGCACGAAGTTTTTTGGTGAGGTCGAGTTGCCAGAAAGTGACCTTCCAGTGCTGCAACGATTGGTAAAAGAGGTGGATGCGCTTGGTAGTGGACGCGCTTCTGGATCGGGACGTGTAAAGCTATCGCTTGAGAAGATCGAGATAGAACCGCAATCTACTGATGGCGCAACCGGTCGCCTGCTCCTGTTGCTCAAGAATCGCGATCCGCTCTGCATCACTGCAACGGCAATGCCAACAAACCTGATTCCGAGCTTTCCCTTTGTGCCGGGTCGTGCACTGCTGGGCACAATAGCAGACTGGCTTATCACGGAGGGTCATCAAGACTCGGCATCACTGCTGACCTCGGGCTGCATTTCGGTGAGCGATGCGCTGCCGTTGCCAGAGATGCCTGCCAGCCTTGAGGCAGTTGAAGTGTTGCCTGCGCCGCTTTCGCTTTATAGTGAGAAGCCAGCAGGCGCAGCGGGTGAGGTGCCGTGGTGGGCGCAGCCGGTAACGCCGACGCAAAGGTTCGACGTATGGAGCGCGCAGGGAGGTAAAAACCTTAAACGCCCCGAAGACGATCTGTTCATTTATCGTCCATCTCCGGACGATTCCTGGAGAACCTTCCGGCCCGCGCGCCGTGTGCGTCTGCGCAACGGACGACCCGATCCAAAGCAGGCTGATGTTTCGCTATTTGCCATTGAGCAGATCGTGGAAGAAACGCCCTTCCTCGCCGAGCTGCGAGGCGCACCTGAGAACATGCGGCGACTTGCGGAGCGGCTGGAGCCGGTGCTGAGCGGATCGCGCTGGCTGCGCGTTGGGCGCGGAGGCGCGCCTGTCGAGGTAGTACGGCTTGCATGGGTGAATGAAGCCCCTAAGTCACAACCTCAGGAGAAGGCCTTGCTTATCCTGATCTCTGATCTACTCGTGCGTGACGAAAACCTGCGCTGGCGAACTGTGCTCGATAAAGCGACACTCCAGGGTATGCTCGGTGAGAATGGGCAGATTCAATTCGGGAAATCGCTTCAAGACAGCGTGATGGTTCACGGTTTCAACGGCACATCGCGGTTGTGGCGCATGCCGGCGGCGGCCATTCGTCGCGGCTCGGTCTTTGAAGTATCAGGTTCCGGTGTTGGCAAGCTCGCCGAACGGGCCGTGAAGGGCGAGTGGCTCGGCGAGCGCACCCACGAGGGCTTTGGCCGCTTCCGGCTTGATACCGCGCTTCCTGGCGTGACCCGTGAGCAACAGGTGAGAAGTGAGATCGCACCGCGACCCGACGACCCGGAAGATACCGTTGCTGCGGAAACGAAGAAGTGGTTCGATCAGCATAAAATCCTCGCGCAGATGGATGGCGAACGCAAGCCGAGCCTGTCGCAGTGGATGGATCTTGTGGCTGATCTCGAGCGCAATGATGCGCGAGCGATTGAACAACGTCTCAATCCAACCACAGCAGGCGCCAGAAACTGGAAGCACAAAGATGCTGCGGAGGTGTTGAACAGGCTTAAAGATGTCCCGCTTGAGCAGCGCGCAGTTTATGCGCAATACTTCGTGCGCTGGCTCCGTGTAGGGTTGCGCGCCAATCAAGACAAGGAGGCAGTATGACACCGCGACTGACGCTGTTCACCGCCATGCTCGTGCAAGACTCTGCGCTCTCGGTCTCGGGCCTTGAACGGGAGAGCAACTCTGACCGCCCTTTTGCAATTGTAGATGGCAGGCCAGTGCTGGTCGGCCGTTCGCTTAAGGGCGCGGCAGTCGCGATGGCAAAGCGTTTCTTTGATCCTCTCCCACGCGCTATCTCCGACGACATCCAGCATGGCGCACTGCGACGCTCGGTCTGGGAATTCGCGGACGCGACAACAGAGGCGACCCTGCGTCTGCGCGCCGGTGTAGGAATTCGTCACAAGACCGGTGCACGGGCGAGCAGGCTGCTCTACGACTGCGAGGTGATCCCTGCTGGCACGCGCTGGCATCTTGCCATTCGCGTTGATCGCTCCTACGCAGTGAATGATGACGAGTTCACCGAGGCCGAAGGCATTCTCGGCTATGTGTTAGAGAAGCACTGGAAAGAGGGGCGCTGCTGGCTGGGGGGTGGTGTAGCGCGTGGGTTGGGGTGGTGTCACATAGAGAAATTGCACGCTTATAGACTCGACGCAGAAGACTACGACAAATGGGTCGAATCAGGGCGCCAGCAGTTACCAACACCACTTGATGCCATCCCAACTGTCGCGCCAACGCGCTCGTGGTGTTTCCGCACGCTCGACGTACATATCTCGTTTGGAGAGTACAAGCCCGATCCCAACGAAGCCGCCTGGGGGCTGGATATGCTGGCTATTGGAACCCATGACGCCGACCGCGTCTTCCAGCCTGCTGGCGATGGCGAGTGGGCTAGACCGGCCTGGGCTATCAACGCCGCAACGCCAGCCGAACTGAGCACCGACCGTGCGATGTTGATGGATGGCGCTCGTCCGTTGCTGCCAGGTTCCAGTTTCCGCGGCCCCCTGCGCCATGCCTATTCGCGTGCCGAGCGTGCCGCCGGGCGCGAGGTGAAGGATCCGCATCTCTTCAAGGGTGACGTTGGAGATGATGACCCTGCCGGGCAGGTCTTTGGCACGACCAACAAAAGCAGTCGCGTCCTGATCCGCGACGCGCGGGCTAAAGATGGCTGGGCAGCGGCAAGACTGCATATGCACGCCGAAGACGAGTTTTCGGCTGGCTCTTACGGCAGCGCCAAGCGCAATGCGGTGCGCCTGCTCAAGGGCGTCTTTCCGGTGCGCATCGTTGTCGAGGGAGCAACGCCTGATGAGGTCGAACCACTCGTCAAGCTGATTGACCAACAAGTGGCGCTGGGTGCGCTGGGGCACCTGCCCATCGGAGGCCATAAGACGCGCGGAGCTGGCTGGGGACACTGGCAGGCGCAGCCCTGGCGCATGGATGACGTGCAGAAACTAAGGGATTGGACGCCGCTGAAAGAGCCTGAGACCACGCCGACCATCCAGACAGGTTCACCTTCAGGATTCATAGACCGTCGTGATCCACTCCAAGAAGTTCGAATACGCACCACGCACGGAACACTCAACGGCACGCTGACCCTCGGAGCGGCTGCCCGGCAAGCGCAGTCAGTGTTTGGTACCCATTCGCTCGTTGCCTGGTGGTGTGACCCAAGTATTGACCTTAGCCGCGCTACGCCACCGGCGACCTTTGGATGTACCTGGCCGCTCGACGGCGATATCCTGGTAGACGAAGTAGCCTTCTATGCCGGGCGTGCTGTCTGGCGTGCAGTGCGCACAACGAATGGCGTCCGATATGTGTTTATTGAAGAAGTCGGCGCGAACGAGACTGGTGACGTGCAGAAGGCGCGTGTTGTTTTCACCCCCGCGCGGCTCCATGATTTCCAGCGTTTCTCTGCCGTGCGGACTGGGCGCGGGCAGGTGTTGCTGCGTGAGTGGTATGTCGGTGATGAAATGCTTGGCTATACGATTTCGGAGGTGAGGAAGCATGACAAATAAACCTTATCGCATACGGGTGCGCACCCTCGACGGCAAACCACGGAACCAAAATGAGCTTAATCGCTTAAAGAGCAACCAGCTCAAGATGCCACATCTCGATATTCTCCTAACTGACGCTCCGGGAGAGTTCGTCATCTGCGCGGCTGCAGATAAGCATATCCAGCAAGTGAGGGATAGGCTGAGCAGTGTTGGCCTTGAAGAGATTGCGGGTGGAGATACCACCGTCCCCGCAGCCGCAAGGCCGATGCCTCAGCAAGGTTTACGCCAGGACATGTCGCAGGATCGCGGTAGACGGGAGCGAAGCAAACGGCAGCAACCCAGCAGCGCACGGGGCTCGTCAGAGGAGCCGCCGTCTGATCTGCGTAAAAAGCCGTATGGCTTCGTCGGGCTCCCTGAAAGATTTACCACTGCTGAACCTGTTTGGCACGACGGGACGAGCAGTGCTGACCGGCGCTCCGGCGAAGTTCGCTTCGAGTTAGAGACACTGACACCGCTGCTGGTAGGCTGGGAGCGTGGCCAGGTGGGTGATGCAGAGAGCGAGTGGCCAGTACCCGAAACACTGAATGGCGTCGGTCATCTTGCGCAGGGGAAATCAGTGCTCTGCCCGCTGCGCGCGCCGTGGGACAAGCGCCCCGTCATCATCCCCGGCGACACGCTGAAGGGCCTGCTCCGGCACGAACTGGGCGCGCTGCTTGGCGCGCCGATGGAGCGCGTGGCTGAGCGTTCGTATTCATATCGGCCAAATGCGATGTTTCCGGATAAGACTGAGAGGCGATTTCTCGTTCCGCGACTGGCTCGAGTACCGCCGGATGGCGTCAAGTTGATGCCGTTGTGTGGGGATCATCAAGCTCGCGTTCCCACGAAGTTAGAGTTATTCCCCGCAACGCTTGAGTACAACAAGAAGGATTACCGCTTCGACGATAGAAATGGCGCTCCGTACCGGGGCGGTCAGGGCGCGGGCGAGAAACTCAACTCGAAACGCAACCTGCACAAGACGCTCGCCGCGAACCCGAACGCAACGGTTGAAACCGTCGATGTTCCGGAGACGGTTCAGCAGGGCTACCTTGCGACGATCCGCCACCTCGCCGATCTCGCTCACGGCCATTTCTCTGAGCGGCATCCTGACGTTCCCAACGTGGTGAAGAGTGACGATGCTCGCAACCGCATCCTCAAAGCTGCGAAAGATGAAGTGTTCCAACCTGGAGATATGATCTGGGTCGAATGGGACACCGAGAGAGAATGTATCGTCTCATTCGGCTGGCACTACTACTACCGCTGGGCATATGTCGATACGGTTCGCAGGGATGCCGACGCTCCGAACGGCGAACGGCGCGGTCTCTTCCCGCTGCCTGACGAGCGAGCACAGGACGGCGACGGCGCGCCCAGGGCGCTGTCGCCTGTGCGTCGGCTCTTCGGCTACACCGGCGACAACGAAGGCAGCGCAGGCATCGGCAAAGGTGACTATGAACAGCTCATGGGGCGTGTCTCTATCAATGCTGCCCTCGAGGTTGTTGGTGAGTGCGAGACCGATGACCAGCGATTCCTGCCGCCAACCTTCCTCAAGGAACTCGGCATGCCGCGCCCCAGCGCTGTTGAATTCTATTTGAAGCAGCCTTACCATCCACATGCACGCCCCTCAGACCGGGCAACGCTGGTCACCTATGGTGACGCTGCAGGTTACGATGAGCCTGGTGAGCTGGCCGGGCGTAAGTTCTACCTCGACCGTTCGGACGCCTATACCGGCGAGCCGTGGAAGGATGATTCAGCAGCTAACCGCGCCAACGAGCGCAGCACCCTGGCGCTGGAGGCATCGAAACCGGGGCGGAAGTTCCGTTTCACCCTGCGTTTCCGCGATCTTGAACCTGCGGAACTTGCCGCCGTCCTGATTGCACTCTGCCCGCACCAGTTCCGCGAGGTGCTGGGGGGCGCACATCCCGATGGCTACTGCTCGAAACTGGGCTACGCGCGACCCCTGGGTTGGGGCAGCGTGCGCATCGAAGCAAAGGCGCTTTTGTTCCTCGAGCTTGCCAATAATGGGCCTCAACTCAGGGCAGAGCAGGACATTGTCGCATGGGTGAGACAGCATTATCAGGCGACTGAGATGCAGGCAGCCTGGCTGGATATCCATCGCCACAAGCATCCCGATGCAGCCGATTATCCGAAGGCGAAGGACAAAAAGGACAACGAAAATATCTACACATTCCACACGGATCTGCGTGCCAAACATTCACGCCTGCGGCGTTACAAGAAGGAGGAGTAGATGAAGACCCTGCTCATTCTAACGGTTGGTCAAACCGATGTGCAACTGGTCAAAGATAACAGACGGCATAAGCTGGACGGAGACACCTGTGGCGATCTGCACGACGCGATCAAGAAGCGCTCGTGGTCGCTCGTTGATACACCGGGTGAAAGAAGCAGGGACATTATCAAAAATTTGCCACCAGATGTCAATCTCGTGCTCTGCACACCCAAGGTTGATGCTCTGCTTGCAAAGCTAGATAGTCTTCAGCACCTGATAGCGCTCGTTCTGGAGACAAACCGTGAAGGTCCGCGAGATCCGCGCCTTGCGGGGGAAATTGTCGAGCGGCGTCTGAGTGATCGAGGCGCTAAAGAAGTAAAGCGGGTAGCATTTCTGGAAGGTACAGAACAGCTCGAAGATCCAGCGTGCGATCTCGACGCGGTTGTACGGCGCCAGGTCGTCAAGAGACTATCGGACGCGATCAGCAAGGTTACGAAAGACCTTAAGCCAGAGGATCGCGTGTTTGTGGCAACAACAGGAGGACTTGCGGCTGCTAACGAGCTTGTCAATGAGTTGGTACGGCTGCATTGTGTGGGCGGCCCGAATGTCACCGCGCTGGAGGTGCCTGATGCCTATCGTGGCGGGCACGATGATCGCGCTGTGGAGGAGAAGTTCCACCCCGCAGCCGGCATTCGCGCTCGCTGGCATGCGCTGGATCTCATCCAGAAAGGTAATCTGCTGGCCGCATGGGGCGCGGTGAGCCATCTCGAGAACCAGCCGGGGCAGGAATGGACGCAGGTCGTGCGCTGGCTGGCTGATTTTGCAGCTTCTCTGCCAATTACAGATGATTGTGACATTCCAGTTCTCAAGCACCCCACAATGGCCGTCCGCGCCGCGCTGCGCGTCGAGCTGGCGCTGCGCGCAGGCGACATTCCGCGTGCTGTGCATGGCACAGTGTCATTCTTCGAGGCGGCATTGTGGGACTGGTTGCGTCAGCGTGATTTCGTGAAAGACGACCAGGCAACGGGAGGTAATCTCAGCGATGGGTTTACGTTTGATAATCAACCAGACAGAGATAGATTCCGGTTGAAAGATGGCAAGTGGTTGATCAACGACTCCCGTAGTGGACAAAAAGCCTGGGTGGGAGTTCTTAAGAAACCGGCGTTGACGCAATATTTCAATGCGCTGACCGATGATATCCGCAGTCTACGCAATGATGTGGCACACAACGAGCCAACGCAGGCGCTCATGCAACAGGCGCAAAATCGCATGCAAGGTGCGAGTCTGTGGTCTACGGATGCTCCGCCTTCGTTCCTGTGCCAACCTTTCGTCCGGGACGTACTACGTGAGCTTGGGGAGCAAAATCCGGAAACGCTTCATACAGAACTTATCAAAGATATTCGCTCGCGGTTGTTGAGCATTTAGATAGGAGTCGCGGCTCATGGCCATCACCAACCAGGAACGGATCGGGAAAGCGCTCGACCTGCTGCGCCAGGGGTTGCAACCCTTCATCGAGCGCGAGTTGCAGAATCACTATGGCAAATATTGGGTGACGAACGTCACCAGCACCTGGCGCAATGAGCTGACGTGGCGCGACGATGATACGCCGCATCTCGATAGTGCTGCGCTGCTCAAAATCATGTGGGAGCAGTGGAACGAGGTGTTCCGCAAGACCCTGGGCTTTACCGAACGCAGCCTGGTCAGTGAGTTGCGCGAGTGGCGCAACAAATGGGCGCACCAGGAGTCATTCTCGACCGATGACACCTACCGGGTGCTCGATTCGGCGGCCCGGCTGCTCAATGCCGTGTCCGCCCCGGCGCAGGCCGATGAGATCGAGCGGATGAAGATCGAGTTGCTGCGGGTGCGCTTCGACGAGCAGGTGCGCGGCGAGAAACGCAAGGCGGGCGGCTCTCTGATCGAGGCGGCGGCCAGTGGGATGCTCAAGCCCTGGCGCGAGGTCGTGACTCCGCATCCCGATGTGGCCAGCGGGCGCTACCAGCAGGCCGAGTTCGCCGCCGATCTGTGGCAGGTGCATCTCGGTGAAGGGAGTGACGAGTACCGCGATCCGGTCGAGTTCTTCCGCCGCACCTATCTTACCGAGAGCCTGAAGCGATTGCTGGTGGGTGCGGTCGAGCGACTCTCCGGCAAGGGCGGCGATCCGGTGGTGCAATTGCAGACCAACTTCGGCGGTGGCAAGACCCACTCGATGCTCGCGCTGTACCATCTCTTTTCCGGTCATAGCCCTGCTGCATTGCCCGGCGTGGATACGGTGCTGGCCGAGGCTGGCGTGACCGTGTTGCCGCAGGTGCGGCGAGTGGTGCTGGTCGGCAACAAACTCTCGCCCGGCAACCCGATGGTCAAGCCCGACGGCACAGTGGTGCGCACCCTGTGGGGCGAACTGGCATACCAGCTTGGCGGTCGGGAAGCCTATGCCCGCATCGCCAGCGATGACGAACGCGCCACCAGTCCCGGTGACCGACTGCGCGAGCTGTTCAACACCTATGGTCCCTGCCTCATCCTGATCGACGAATGGGTGGCCTATGCCCGCCAGCTCCACGACCAGAGCGACCTGCCGGGCGGCAGTTTCGAGACCCAGTTCTCCTTTGCCCAGGCGCTTACCGAGTCGGCGAAACTGGCGGATCGCTGTCTGCTGGTCATCTCGCTGCCGGCCTCCGATACGGCAACCTCGCCCCACGCTCACGTGGATGATGTGGAAGTCGGCGGACTCCGTGGTCGTGAGGCGCTGGACCGGCTGCGCAACGTCGTCGGTCGCGTCGAGTCGTCGTGGCGTCCTGCAACCGCCGAGGAGGGGTTCGAGATCGTGCGTCGTCGGCTGTTCCAACCGCTCGCCGGGACCGAATCGTTCAAGTATCGTGATGTCACGGCACGGGCCTTTGCCGAATTGTACCAGACCCATGCCGCCGAGTTTCCGCCGGAGTGTCGTACCGCCGACTACGAAAAACGCATCCGGGCTGCCTACCCGATCCACCCGGAGATCTTCGACCGCCTCTACGAAGACTGGTCGACGCTGGTCAGTTTCCAGCGCACCCGTGGCGTGTTACGGCTGATGGCGGCGGTGATCCACTGCTTGTGGGAAAAGGGTGACCGCAGTCCACTGATTCTCCCCTCGACCATTCCCATCGACGACCCACGGGTGCAGTTTG
>Ga0308401_1000536_pt1 | contig 10911 bp, 4 predicted proteins | sample HotsprSampleOSM1_FD_203472 | JGI IMG/M metagenome (GOLD analysis project Ga0308401, IMG submission 203472) | Hot spring phototrophic mat microbial communities from Octopus Spring, Yellowstone National Park, Wyoming, United States - 20060913_OS-M1 ...
GCTTGTTCGACAGCAATAACTATGCTTCTGATACCTTTAAATTGTACACCGTCATACATGGCAGTTACTTCAATCTTTCCATCAGCTCTAAGTTTACTTAGTTCTGTAAAGTCTTCAGGATTTTTGATAAAATCAGGATATTTGTTGTACAAGTAGATATTGTCGATGATATCTCGCAAATCAACAGCTATAAACCTTTCCCAAGGTAAATAGTGTGGTCCGTGTTTATAGGCTACACTAATGGCAATACCACTATCTCCGGCTACTTCTTTTTGAGAGTTTAAAGATAGGGCATCAGATTGCGGAGCAAAGCCAAAAATCACCTGATTTGGATCAAGCTTAGACTTGTAAATTTGTTCATATTTTTCCACTACGATTTTAGCCACAGAATCTTTAAAATCTGGTTGAGATAGAATAAAATCGCTAACTTCACCAGCTATTCTAGCTCTGATACCGTTATCTACATTGGAATAATAACCATTAACCCGTAAGTCAAATCTGGCGTTGGGATCTCGGCGCGTAATTTCGGCACCAATAAGATTAGCAATTTGCGAGTCTATTTCGTCAGGTTTACCCCGACGACCAGCCTCAAAAGCGTGTAAAATTAGTTCTGACATAAAAACCTAGAATTGGTGTTATTTTAATTAGCAAGTCTAGCGAATGAGTGAAATTACATAAGTTTACTTAGTAAGGTATGGAAACAGCTTTCGCAAGACTAAAACGGTTTTGTCAAGCCAGAGTTAGGACTGTTGTAAAAATCACTCTAAACCTTGAAAAAACTTTTCAATATTTGAAATTACTTATCGTTGGTACATGTATTTTCTGTCAAAAATTTCAAGGCATTCCAAGTGAGAATTAACCTGTAGATTACACCTTCCTCAGCTAGGTCATTTTTCAATCCCTGTCTATTACTCTAGTTGCGGGTAATTTCTTAAAATTCTATTAAGTACAGTTTTGTACGCATCTCCAAAAATACCGTCTCTTTGGTGAGTCCAAAATGAAGTTGGAGTTCTACCGATATCTGATTCTTGCCACTTTCTTTCCACGTGGTGAGCTAGTTCGTGAACGATTGTTTCGACTAAAGAATCAAAATTTCGATCGGATAGTTTATTTGGATTAATGACGATTGTACCTCTAGTATAGTAAGCCGACTGTATATTTCTGAGTTCCACATTTACTTCAAATATAGCAGCGATTCGTCTAATTAGGGCAAGTTTTTGCCTACTCTCAGGAGAGAGCTCACTCTCTGATACAATAGAATGGTTTTCGTCAACAAAGTAAAAATCGGCTAAATAAGCGGCTTGTTGGCTTAAAGGGTCAATTTTGGTAGAATTGGCAGAAGTGTCTGCTTGCGCAGATGTTGCTGCTGTTTTAGTACCTAGTTGTTCAGTTAAAGTTTGTTCTTCGGCAATAATGCCTTGCAATTGCTCTCTAGCTTGTGCTGATATACTCTTTGAATCTAAAATCTTTTGCAATATCCTTAACCTTTCTTGCCACAGGCTGGTGGTGCCTTCTTCACCAGGTAGGCTGATGTTTATTCCTACCATAACCATGGCTAGTTGACTGTATATACCTGAAGACTGATTAATTAAGGCAAAATCCTCTGCCGTTGGAATTTGGTTAGTGTTTATTTTTCGGATTATATCTTTAATTTGTTCAATTCCTGGTATGCGGATGTCCGCACTGTCGTCAGTAATAGTATTTTCAATTATTGGAGCATATATTCTTGAATACAAAGGGTTAGTAAACCAATCGTCGGGAAAACCTGGAGGTTTCCAAATTCTGTAGTTTTGACGACTTTGCGTACGCTGTTGGTAGCCCAGAATTAATTCTTGAACCGCCAATTTAATAGCCAAACTTCCAATTTTTCTCAACAAAGCATCCAACAGTACTTCTTCGTTAGCAATACGACTACGATCTTTAATTAGACTTAAACCTTTTGGTAAAATAATAGAAATTTTTCTCTCTCTAAACAGAGACACTAATCCTTTAGGCACATATTGCAAATACCTGTCATCTAGGTCACTCATGCGTAAACCTACTCCATGGGCTAAAGTGGGTGGCAGCTCACTTTGTACCAACTTAATTGGCCCATAGTTAATACCCTCGTACTCAAACTCTTCTGAAATTCTAACCAAAGCCTGAGGATCAACCTCAGTGTTGTTAATTGTAATACGTAAATCCTTGCCTTGACTATCGGTATAACCAACCTTTACTAAACCGGCGTTGGCAACATAATCATCTATGGCAATAGCTGCTTCCAGTTCTGGAATTAGATCATCCGTAACCTTTTTGTACCTTCTTATAGTTGTACCTTGAGGCATCTCGGCGTCATTGAGATAACAACTATCTACGATAACTGGTTGGCCATTTATTAGTTTAATTAGGAAATAGTAACCTTTTCCATCACTTTTGGAAGACATAATTTCCACCATGTCTACATCTCTAAAGACTGTAAAGAAACCACTACCAAAACGACCAAGATCTTCTTCATTTTTGGTAGTGAGTCCCGGAACAAAAAATTTTAACCAATCTAAAATCCCAGTACCGTTGTCTTGTATTTCTTCTACAAAATACCATTTGGAACCTATGTTTTCTTCAAACAAATTTGTTTTAAACAACCTGATTTGAATACTACCTTGGGTAATATCCCGTCGGTTTCTGATAGCATCTATAGCGTTTTGTAACATTTCACGTCCAGAAACTCCCGTTTCAGCTGCTTGTCCGCGAATTTCTTTAAGAATTTTACCTTCAAAAAATTTAAGATCTTCATTAGTGGGCGAGTTTGCTATTCTGTTTTTTATGTCTAGCCAACTTGTTCCTGGTTTACTGTTATAAGCTTCGTATAAGATTCTAGCTAGAGGAACGGTATATTTAAACACTGGCTCTCCTGGTGGAGCTTCTACCGTTTCACTTTCTAAAAATAAAGCATATTCTTGGCGTAGATATTCTAGGATAGATACACCAGGGTTATATCTTGGTAAGTATTCTTCACTGAACAACTCAACTAATTCCTTTCTAGAAAAAGAATAACAAATTCGTTGCAAAATCTGTGTGTAATTCTTGTTCTTGAGAATTGTCTGCAATTTATCTAACATTCTATTTCTCTCAGTTGTGTTTGTTTTTACTTGGAAAAAGGCATTGATTAGATTAAAGTATAAACACCATTCGAGCAAGTTATAATTTTCTGGGATTAATTCAAGTAACTTGTTTATAAGTGCTCTATTTTCAGGTAGTCTACAATCAGTTAAAGTTAGGTCTATTAGAAGTAATAATCTGTTATCCTTGGTCAAATCATTAAGGGTTTTCAGGAAAAATTTTGTCTCTTCGGGGTCTGAAGTTGTCCCTAACTGAAAATATATCTCTAGTACATTGGTCATTGCTGTGGTTAGAAGTTCGTTACGGTAAAGATTATTTAATTCATTAAAAACAACAGTATTTTTTTCCAAATTTTGGAAAAAATCACACATAAAACTGTGATCTTGCATAGCTTTAACTATATTGGGTAGATTGCCTATTTTTTCGGGTTTATTGCTGTATAAGAACTGTTTTAGGACCTGGATAATAATTTGCGGGTAAGGATGTAACTGATGAAGCATATCCAGCAGTTCTGTTAACGCTTGCTTATTTACTTCAAAACTAAAAGGTGAATATTCTATAATTACTATTTCTATCTTTTTCTCTTCGGGTAAATACTTGGTATAAGTAGCCAAAAAACGGTTATCATCTAGACTCATCACAGTGGTATCAGGTGCACTACTTATTTCACTCAGTTCACCTGTTCGGTAATCAAAATAAATTGTTCTGAAACCTGACTCCCCCCTATCTATGTCGGATGTCATGTGTATATTAAAGATTAATCCTGTATTCTTCCCGTCTATTTCCTCGTTTCCATATACAGAGTATATTCTTTTCGGATCTATTCCTGTATTTTCAAATTTGATTGGGTTGATTGTTTGTGAATCAGCATTAAAATATACATATCTTATACCAGATTTAGTGGAAAGTTGTATCAAACATCCTGTAGATGTGTTCAACAATGGTTTCACACTAACTTCATCAGTTAATGATTCCGTTTCCTTCATTAGAAAAATTTCAACAAATTGTTTCTTTTTAGCATTAAAAAATACATATCTTTTTCGATTAGTGTTGGTAAGAATTTCTAACAAAACCCCTGAGGGAATTGCTGTTAGTGAATAAATTTTACTAATTTGCTCCTGCTCTGAAATTAAATTTGTTAGATTAACTTCAATTAATTCTTTTTTCTCAGAGTCAAAAAATATATATTTTTCCTGATTAGAGTTGGTGATTATTTTTAACAAAACTCCTGAGGGCATCGTTGCTAGTGAATAAATTCGACCGAATTTTAAGTCTAAGTTGTGATTAAGTTTAGTTAAATTTTTTGCCTTAGCATCAAAATAAAAAAAGTTTACATTACCTCCCAACCTTTCCATTAACAAAGCTCCATTCTCGCTTTGACCGAGGACTTCGTTATAAGAACTGTCACTGAGAATTCGTTGAATCGTCTTGGTTTCTGTGTCAAGACAGTAATATCCAGAAATTTCAAAAGGAGTATCGTCGTCTCTTGGAGCACTATCGATTTTTATTAAAAACCAGGAGACAGGAAGTTCTTGAGACCAAACAGTGTCTGCATTGTATTTTTCGTCTCCATATATTTTTCCACTAAGCTCGGTGAGTTTTTGTGTACCAACGTCGAGGTATACATATTTACGGTCTCCTATAGACGAGTTCGAGACTACTAATAGTGCTCCGGACTCAATTTCTGCTAATAAAATTGGCCGTGTATCTCCTATTGGTGCAATTCCTATTTTTTCAGAATTCAGTTTACTCAACTGGCATGTATTGGCGTCGAAGAGTGCATATACTTCTTTAGTATGAGGGTCATTAACGCTGTTTTTGAAAAAAAGTTTTAATATAGCTAAATTATTACGGCATAAATTATAACGTAAGTGAAAAATACGTGATATGATGGAGGTATCCTCTCCCGACATTCCTACAAATCTAACTGGGGTAATTTGTCTTGTATTGATATTAAGATAGTAAAATGTTTGCTGGTCATTTTGATCAATCATTAACAACGCTCCCTCAGCTGTTATTTCATAAACTTTGACATCTGCTCGCGGCACTGTCTCAAAAAGGTTTGTTTGAATTTTTACTAGTTGTCCGTTATCTATTTCGTACAAGTTCCAACTGTCACTACTATATCCACAAGCAACTCTTTGTAGAGCGAAAACTTTGTTTGAATTTAAAGTTCTTATTATCTTAACATTTCCTAGGGTGTTTTTAATTATTTCTCTGGTATTTAGTGTATCTAGAATTTTTTTAATATCTTCTTCACCTAGCCACTCTGGCCACTGGGGACCAAACTCGTCATCGCTAACCTGAGCTATTGATTCTGGTTCCGTAGCTATGGAAGTAGCTATTGTGGTTGCCGCTAGGGGTTTGATGACTAAATGATTTCTATTTGGATCGAAAGGTTCTTCGTGAGGGTCGTAGCCTGTGCTAACCGGGTTTAGCAATAGTTCCAAAATTATTCGTAGAACGACAGCGTCTTCCATGCCTTCTGGTTTTTGATATTGCTGCATCAGCTTTTCCCATATTTCTTTGTCTAAAATAAAACCGTTGTTGTATCTTATTATTACCCTTTCTTCTCCTGGTTTGAAGCCGGCTAGAAATAGCTTTTCTCCGGATGGGCTACGAAAAACATTTGCTGGCACTTCTGTAAAACCGGCAACAATCTGTTTGCTTGGATCAAAATTAAACAGTCTGGGATCAACTGGTATAGTTTTACTATCAGCGGCAATTTGCAAACTAGCAAATTCAGGGTAATTGGGTATTAAGGTATATCCTTCACTAGTCAATTGATGTCTTAGAGGAGAAAAGATAGTGCTGGCATATTCGACGATGCCATAAATGGTATGGTAAGTACTTAATTTTTTGTCTTCTTTTTGTTCTCCCCCAAGAACACCTAAACAACTAACCAAAGTATTGAGAATAGTTACTTTTTCCAGCAAATTTAAATTCTTGTTATCAACTACTAAAGTCAACACCTTTTTGATTGCTTCTGTAAAATTATCGTTAATTATAAAACTCTCTCTGGCATCTGAGGTTTCCAACAAACGTCCTAAATCGAGAACTATCCCTCTGGGACACAAGTTTAACCTACTTTCTTCCGGCAAAACCAGTGTTCTAATTTTTTCTCCATAACGAACGAAATGAACTTGGTTTTGGCTGTGGAAGTCTTGCAATACTTTAATTTCAGACAGTAAACTTTTTCTTAGTTCCGGGGTTATACTCACAAACGGTTTAGAACCGGCATCAGGAATAAACATGGCTAGCAGTTCATCGGGATCCATGCCGCAACCGTTGTCTTCAATACGAATTTCTGTTGGATTAATAGCAACTCTTACCATGCCCAGCATAGTCTGAGAGGGTAAGGTTGTTGCAGTTGCTCCCCAAGTTTGGGCTTGGGTGTTAATACTCTTACCATTACATTCGATTTGAACACTTTCAACAAACCTAAACCTATCTGTTAACCGGCTTTCCAATTGCTTAATAAACTCCTCTTCCAAAGGTTCAGTTTTGTTAACTATAACTACGGTACCTGTAGACTGATTCGAGTCGCCATCCAACACTTGCCGAGCTCTTAAATAAAACCTGGAAGTGATATGGTTATTGTGCGTTTTAACTTCTTTTCTTCGAATTTCAATCTGCCAGGATTGTCCATTTTTGTTGGTTGTTACCATAATTCGGTCCCTCGGATCGGTTAGGTAATTCAGCAGCATCTTGATGCCTCTACCCCATTGGCCGATACTAGGCAAAGTCGTTTCGACTTTTTTCCGAGTAGCGTCTATTGCGTTGGAAACAGCTTCGGCAACAGCCTGCTGTTGTGGATAAGGAGACTGGCAATTCAGAACAATTTCTAAACGCTTGTCGGTAAAACTTTCGCTTAAGTAACCACGTGCTTGTTTTAGCCAGTTTTGAATGGTAAGGTGTGATAAGCCTTGCTGGCTAAGGGCTTCCGTAAACTCATTTCCGTCAATCAATCCAATTTTTAAGGCTTGAATCAATTCACTTAGTAAATCTAAATCTACCCAATGGGGTAAATTATATATTTCTAAGATAGAATTTTGTACTTCTAAATTGGAATTAATTGCTCTAATCAGTTTTAAGATTTTACCTATTTTTTGCCTGTATTCAGAGTCATATTCAAGAACTTGGGTGTTACTGTTTGGGTTTTCAAGCTGTTTCTGAGCTACAGAAGGGTTATCAGTAACCGTAGCTGTTGCTACGTCACTATCAGCCTCGGTTAATAAAGCAGTCAATTGACTGGCTAAATTTTCCAGCTCGTTCTTTTGCGAGGCATTAGTGACTAGGTAGTCATATAGGGCTAAGTATAAAGCTCTCTTAGCAGAGAAACTTAAACTGGATAAATCTGATAACCTAAAGTTAGGTTGTCTTAAATTATTTATGTCTGCATTTATAACTTGGACTTTTGGATTTGTATTTGGATTTTGGTCAGCTAAGTTGACTTTCAATGAGTTTAATTTGTCAATCCACAATTTTCTAAATTCAGGATCCTGAACTAACACCTCAATCAGAGCTTTTTGGATTTTGCCTTCTTCGGGTGGTGTGATGGGTAGTTCTGTTTGAACAGCCATACGATTATATTTTTTATATTAGTGGTGATAACCAGATTATTCCAAAATAGGTTTAAAATCATGTCCAAAATGCTTAGAAAGCTTTTTCAATTTAGCTTTTTCAATTTAGAAATTTTTTTTGCTTGAGTAATAGGTTATTGTTACAGAAACAGGTAGTATATTCCTAAGTAACTTAAAGCTTACTCCATTTTTTAAGTTATGCAAAGGGTTTGTTATTATTGAGATTAGTACTATTTGAAAATAGTGTTCATAATCATCGTAAGCGTAAGTTGTTATAATTCGCTTTAAACCACTTTAGTTTGTGTATTTGTTTGATTTTGAGTTTTTAAAACTAATCGTAATTCAAACAAACCTTTATCTAGGGCGGGCAGATTGAGCTAGACCTAGTTTAGGTAGGGCATTTTTTTATTGCTAGTAATTGTGTTAGTTTGTTCCAAAAATTACTTTAATCCTTGAATGGCAAATTTTTTCTGTTTGATTCCAAGAAGTCATCTAAACATTGGTATAATTAGTATATATGAAAGTATATATGAAATTTAGAGCACTCATAATCTGATCTTTGATAAACACTTTGTCAGATGGAAAAATTGTTAAAACAATACCTTTGCCACATGTCAGAGTAATGTTTTTTTGGGGAGTATGGAGTGTTTAGGAAATAAAGCAGTAACTATGAAATTTAGAGAATTTAAAATTTAAAGGAAAAAAGAGATTTTTTATCATTTGATATTTCTTAAAAAATAATGTTTAATATATTTAAGTACTTTATTAATCTTCAAAATTATTAAAAATTTTTGTTTATGTCTAATAGATTATCAAGATCTTTTAAAAATCTTACAGAATCTGCGGGAAGAATCTATAGGAAGATCCAGGGTTTAGATCCAAATGAATCAACGTATTGTGATGGATACACTCTTGAAATAGGACAAACATTCAAAATGCGGCGTAAAATCATTCCAACAGGAAAAATCTATCTCTCCCCAGGAAAAATAATAGGATTTAGAGAAAATGGTGCAATTGTGGTTATTGAAAGATTTTCTCTCGAACAAGGACGAATGATTCGTCAAGAATATATTACTTCAATATTTGTTGGAATGATTAAAGGGAATGAAGTAATCGTGATACCCAAAGATCCTAATCCAGCTGAATCTTTAAGTAAAGAAGAAGCAGCAGCAAGACGGAAGGATGAAGAAACAATCCGTAAGATTAGCGATTCTATTAGAAGAAATTCGGGAGGTGCAGAAGCTGGGGTAGAAACACCACGTACAGAGACTGCGAAAATATACGATAATACTAAAGGAATAGAAGTCTATACTACACTCGACGGTGAAGCTATTGCTTGTTATACGTCTAAGTATAGAAGACCAAATCAAGAAGACAGAGCTGTAGTTGGATCTAAAGAAATAGGTGGTAGGGTAGTCAATTTAATGTGTGCTATAGATGGTGTAGGAGGTGAATCCCATGGTGAGTTTGCTGCTCAGGCTTTTGCTGAATCTATTCAAGAAATCTTTAATGGATTAGAAGATTTATCTGCCCCTTCCGATCAAAACTCATTATCTGAGTGGCAAATTATCCAAGATAGTTTAATTATACCGGCTATGAACAAAGCACGAGAAAAAATTGAGGCAAAATCGCTTGAGGCAAAAAAGCGGGGGATTCTAGTTATGAAAAAAGTAGTTGTGTGTTCACTGCAGCGGTTATTGTTGGCAATATAGTATATTTTTACACTATAGGTGATAGTATTGGTACTCATTTTTCTTTAGAAGATGAAACAGTTGAACCTTATACAACTAGGGTACATGTTTCTAGAGAAAATGGTAAGGAGTATGTTAGCGCGTGGGTAGGTTTAGATGAATATGGAAGAGTAAAAAATGTAAAACCTCTTGTTGCCAGAATAATTTTAAATCCGGAAGATGTTGTAGTCGTTACTACTGATGGTATTTCAGATAATTTTAGGCCAAGAGGGGGAAGAGAAACTATAGCACAAAATATTCGTGATCTTCTTTCAAGAGAAGAACCAAAAATACCAACAAATATACATGATCTCTGGCTAAGATTAGAGGAAAAACTAAATAGTCTTTTAGACGGAAATAAGAGAGAAGTCACTCCTAGCGAGAAAATTGCTAGACGTATATTACGTTATGTTAAATCTCTAGGTAGAAGAGCAAAAGAAGATAATCGGACATTGATGGTTTACTATCATTCTTAATAACCTCAGACAAATTGAAATAAGTGAATTTAGGAGTTTTCTGGGTAAAGTGTAGGTTTGTGTTTCTAGAATTACCATATTTCTCGTTTTTTAGCTTATATGTAGGTTTTTTGATTGAAGAATTTCAAAGGCGAAGTTTAATTAAAAAGTGCTAATATAAGCAGGAATTAGTATGATAGACGAAAGCGATTGCTTTAGTATTATAGACTTTGTCTAGTTACTTTTCACCAATTTTTTCTTTTGTAAGAACGCCAGATGCAAAAACATTGAATTTTTTATATCTCAAGGACTGGTTAAACTTTTTTGATAAATATATATTAACATCTAACTTTTTCACCTATCTAAACCTAAATTCAAGTAAAAATAAACCCCAAACAAGAATTGTGTAAGCACCAGCAAATCCTTGTTTTAGTTATAGAGTAGAATACAGCACAACCAGCAAAATTAGTGGTTAATTTACTTTCACTAAACCTTAAGTAAGACTTTGGTCAAAAGCTTTGGGGGTTAAATATTCGGTTAAAGTCTTTAGATTAACCCTAACTTGTTGCAGAGTATCTCGATGTCTTAAAGTAAAAGTATTGTCTTCCAAAGACTGGTAGTCTACAGTCAAACACCAAGGTGTGCCGTTTTCGTCTTGTCGGCGGTAACGTCTACCTATTGAACCCTTGTTGTCGTAGACACAATATATACCTTGGCTTCTTAAGTTTTTGTACACTTTTTGAGCTAGCTCAGCTAGTCCATCTTTTTCCATAAGTGGCAGTACAGCCAATTTATAAGGTGCTAGTGCGTAGGGAAACTTCATCACTTTACGGGGTTCGGTAGAACCTTCTACTGACTCTATGTAGAAACTATCCACTAACACAGCCAGTACCAATCTATCCAGACCAAACGAAGGCTCCACTACATGTGGGATGTACTTACGATTTTCTAATTGGTTGTGATATTCCATGTCTTTTCCTGAATAATTTTGGTGTTGAGTTAGGTCAAAAGCCCCCCTGTAGGCACCAGCAGCACACAATTCGC
>Ga0308401_1000538_pt1 | contig 10891 bp, 14 predicted proteins | sample HotsprSampleOSM1_FD_203472 | JGI IMG/M metagenome (GOLD analysis project Ga0308401, IMG submission 203472) | Hot spring phototrophic mat microbial communities from Octopus Spring, Yellowstone National Park, Wyoming, United States - 20060913_OS-M1 ...
GGACGCCCCTTACAATCTCCCACTCGCACCAGCCGTGCTTCAGGGCTGCCTGTCGGATTGCTTCCGTCCAGGCTGGCCCGTCGGTGGCCTTGCGGCGTCCTTTTCCGAGACTCCGGAAGAAGCGGAGTCGTTTCGTACCGGCCCCGGGGATAAAGCAGCCCCCGCCGTAGAGCCCTTTATGCTCAAGCCAGAGAAGGGCGGAAGATAGGGCGTATCGTTTATCGTGGTCGGCTGTGGCCTGGGAGGCCACTGTCCACGCAGTTTCCCAGGCCTCGTTAGCGCGGGCGAAAGCCCGTTCCAGGGCAGTTAGCTTCCTTACGTCCTCTTCGTAGGGGGTGGACCCAACGATGATTTTCCGCAGCTCTTCCCAGTAGTAGAAGCAATCGCGTTTCATGAAAGCACTCCTCTATCCGGCCGGACGGACGGCGGCTGCCCGGGCGGCCGGAGCCCGGGCGCCGGGTGTACGCTTACCGATCTAGGACCGTTATTCGCGGCTCAGTACGTAGTCGATGTACCCCTCGACTGCCCACTGCAGCTCACGGCGGACCTCTTCGGGCACCTCTTCGGGGTCAACAATTTTCCACTCGGTTGCCCAGCCGATTCCTCCGGGGTAGGCGAGATCGTCGGTTAGGATAACGAAGTGCCCGTCAGGGAGGCAGATCTGCGCGGCGTAATCGCCGTCGCTGGACTGGACGAGATAGAGCCCGGCGTTGATCTCGGGGATGCGGGACATACCTAGTCTCCTCTTCGGCCTTCTCTTTCCCAGCCCGCCGGGCGGCCGTTACCCGCGGACTGCGGTGGGGGCTTCTGCCCACTTTCCGCCCCTCACCTTTTCTATTCGTAGTCTACCTGCTATCCTTCTAGAGGTCAAGGGGAAAATCCGAAATTTTTTCTCCCCCCTGTCCGAATTCCCGACACGGGTCGGGTGTGCACCGCTGGATGCCGGTACAGTGGTGCAGAGGTGCTGTAAACCGGTACAGTAGTGGCGTCGATTGTCAAATCGTCGCAGTCGATGCCGAATGGAGGGTCAGACGATGGATGTACGTCGGTACATTCGTCCACGTCTCTGGGTTTCCCACGAAGAGCTGCTCGCATCTCCCCTCGAAGGCTGGGTCGTTGGGGTCTACGAAGACACGACTTACGGAGAGAGGAGACCGAGACTTGTCCTGGAAGTCGCACAGGATGACGGGGTCCGACGTAGAGTGCCCCTCAACCAGGCATCGATCGAAAACGTAGCAACCGCTTGGGGGTACGAAAGCAAGAACTGGGTGCGCCATCGTGTACGCATTTCCATTGCGCACAGAAATATCCAGGGTAAATACGTGCAGGTGCGCATGGTTACACCGATCACGACCGTCCCACCCATCGCCGAGCTGCCGGAGGACCCGAATCCGCCGCAAGAGCCGGACGATGTCCCCTTCTGAGTTAGCCCGGCCGACTTGACAAACAACCCCCTTGGTGTACCGGCGTTCACGTATCTGCCGGTACACCTGTCCTCCCTTGCACCTGTACAGGAGACTCACGATGCAATGGTGTTCAGAACTCGCTTACGCTCTCCGCGTAGCGCAGCGGCAGTGTGACGAACACGTCGTCCGCAACGCTCTGCGGGCGAAGTTCCCGGCGATGCCCGCCGAAGAGATCGACGGGTGTGCCGACGTGGCTTGTAAGGCGGTCACCGCTGCCCGGCTCCTCTCTAAGGCTGAAACGCTGGACGAGGCGGTCCAGGCGTTCCGCTCTGCCCCGGAGCTGGATGACCTCCCGCAGCCCGGCGCGGATATCTTCGCTCAGGTCTACTCGATCTTCGAGAACGAAAAGAGCAGACTCTACTACTCCCGCGTCTTCGGCGACTCACTCCCCGGGCAGTCCGAAGACGAGAAAGTCGTGCACGCGTTCCTCTCGTTCCTGGAAGCACTAGCTACCGCACTCGAGCGTGGTGTCGGTGGCTGACAGTGAGGTGTCAACCATGGCGAAAGCACAGTATAAGACAGAAGAGGAAAGGGAACTCAAGCAGCTCTCAATCGGACTCTCGTACCTCACGGACGAGATACGGCAGTTTACCCGGTGGATCGGCACGTCCCCCGATCCTGTCGGGCAGGCCCAGGGATACCGCGCAAGGCTCGATCGTATCTTCGACCGGATCGGGCAGCTCCGAGAGACCGACCCGAATCGTGTCGCCGCGATGGAACGGCGGATCAACGCCGCGCGGCAGGACCTGGACAACGCCTTGCAGCAGGCTGCCCGCGGCGTCGAAGAGCCGAAGTCGTTTTTCCGCCGGCTCTACGACGGGGTTATCCGCGTCACGATTACGGTCCTTCAGACGTTCGGCGGCGTAGTCGGCTGGATTTTCCGACGTAGGGGTGGACCGTGATCGGTGAACACAAGTTCCATTGGCTTCGGCCTGTCAAGGAGCGTTGGCCTAAGCTGGACGTGCTCCTTTTCGCACGCCTGCAGAGCCGTACCGGAGTCGTCTGGCTCCGGCAGGACGGACTGCGTTGGGGTGTGGAAAACTCCTTCTGGGTTAGTGACGACGCTACGACACTACCCGACACACTCCGCAGTTGGCTACGCACACGCCGGCGTTTTGCTGCCTACGGTCACCCGGCGCACCAGCTCTGGCAGGCTGGGTTGGTGCAAGATATCTTCGATGCTGCCGGCTACGCCTGCGAGTTTGCTTGTCTCGACGCCGGCTACGTCTACGCATCTTTCCGCTGCCGCCGGCGCGGCACACGCAACCCGGCCGTCACCTTTACGAATCTCACGTCGATCGTACCGCAGCCGGCCATCGAGGCTCTTACGTCGATCTTCGGCTGGGCCCACGGCCGACCCGGGCATGAAGCGAGTGAAGTCGATGTACTCGGCTGGGCGGAGCTACTGGGCGGCACGCTCTCATGCGTCTGTCAGTACCTTGGGGTGCCCAGTATCGCACCGACGGCCGGCCAGTTCGGGTACCGACTCTTCCGCAGTCGCTTTCTGCTGCCGCGGGATGTAGCGAAACTGCATGAGCCGCAACTCTTAGACTACGTCCACACCGCTGCTGCTTCTGCTCCCGTGATCCTCGGAAGGACCGGAACGATCGAAGGGAAGTGGTATTACGTCGATGCGCATCAGATGTACCACTACTGCGCCTCGGCCGCTCCAATCGCGGGCTTTCCCGTCTGCTCGCGCTATCTGCCGGGCTTAGGCGAAGCTAAGTCGATGGTCCGTGATGGGCCGTGCTTTGCGATGGTGGAGCTCGACCGCAGCGAGTACTTCTACCCGCGACTGTCTGGGCCCAGACAGTGGACCTACAACGGACAGCCCGGTGTCACCGTCCTCTGCGGGCGGGAGCTAGAGTTTGCTCTTCAGTGCGGGCATGTCCGGAACGTACACTGGATATCGCTCTGGGAACCGTCTGTCTCCGTTCAGGAGTACGGCCAGTTTGCGGGCAACGTGCTGCTCCACGCCAAGCAAGTGCTCCCTTCCTTCCAGTATAAGATTGCCAAGCACTGGCTCACGGCCACCTACGGCAAATTCGCTCAGGAACCGATCCGGCGGGAACGTCGTGACGATCTCGTTCCGTGGGTCTGGGACGGCAGCTGGGAAGCTCCCGGTCGTGACGGCCCGCTCACCCGCTACGAGGCAGTCGATGGGCAGGTCTACGAAGTCTACTGGGACCCGACTTATGGCCCACGTTCCCCACAGATTTGGGCTTCCATTACCGCCTACGCCCGCGTCGTGGTGCACACAGCAGCCGAAGTCGCAGGCCGCGGTCACTGCGTCTATCGTGACGCTGACTGCATGATTGTTGATGACACTGGACTGTCACACTTAACCAAGGCCGGCTACATCCGTGACGAACTCGGCGGTTGGCGGGTCAAGGCCGAGGGGACATCGATCGAGATCACTGCTCCGCGCGTCTACCGCGTCGGAGAGCTTACGGCGCATGCCGGGGTTCACTATCGTCTCGATTTCCCTGGCTCTCCGGATTGGCATTATTCACCTGAGGCATTCCAGCGTTATCGTCTTTCGGTTTACCTGCCGCCAGACGGCAGTAGCGCATAGTCCGGCAGACTTCATCGAAAAGCCGGGAGCAGTCTGGGCCGCGGCAGAGCCTCTCGAAGAGCTCCACCAACTCGTCACACTGCCGCTTGCGCGGAGTGCTCTCTCTACGTCTTCGGGGCATTGCGATCACTCCCTACTTTCTTCCCCTTAGAAGCCGGGTTCACCGAGCTGTCTCCGGACGGCCTCTTCGGCCGCTTTCCGCTCCCTCTCGGCTTCTTTCCTGGCCTCTTCGAGTCGCCTCTGCAGTTCTTCCCGGGCACGTTCCAGCTCAATCTGCGCTTCACGGGCTAGCCTCCTCGCTTCGCGTTCTCTCTTCTCCGCTTTCGCAATCCGACGTTCTGCGTCCGCTTCGATCTGTCGGGCCGCACGCATGATCCGCTGGGCCCGGGCATCAAGCCGGCGGGCCAGGTACTGACGAGCCATGCGCACGGCGTCTCTGCGTGTGTAGCCTAACTCCACAAGCTCGTCAAGGAGCTGTTCCCGAGTGATAACGCCCCATTCCCAGTCGCGCAGTAAGTCGGCCGCACTGCGGCGGCGAGAGATCAGCCCGCGCTCAATCGTCCACTCCGTCCTTAGGCTCTCGACGACCTGCTCGTCGATTCGCAGAAGCTCAGTATAACGCAGTACCTCTTCCCAGTCGATGAATCTGCGCACGTAAGCGCGGCGGAGCAGAGAAAGTGCCCGCCGCGTGCGAGCTGCGTTACGGAGGGCATCCGCACGGGCGACGTAAGCGTTCGCTGCAGCCGGAGCCAAACCGAGTGCCCGCGCATTGGCCTCCACCTGCTCCCTCGTTACTAAGCCGTCGATGTACAGCCGTACAGCCTCTTTCGGTGACAGCCCGATGCCACTATTTGCCCTTGCGATTGCCGCTCGCCGTTCAATCATCTGGGCGATTACTTGCGCCTCGGTCGGTAGGAAGCCGAGGTCCTGGACGCGCTCAACCAGTGGCACAGGATCGTCAACGAGGTCAGTCCGGGTCTGCTGGAGGTAGCGCTGGGTCATCGGGGAGTAAGTGAGCGCCATGAGCCGGTCCCGCCAGAAGCGCGGATAGTCGGCGATCTTCAAGAGGTCGCGCACCTCCGCCGGTGTCACTACGATGTCCTCAGCCTTCACGCCCAGACCCGGGAAAATCTTCTCCCAGTCGGCAGCAACGCGGCGGGCCCGGTCCGGCCGGCACAGGACCAGCATCTGATACGCTTGGGACGGCGATGGTGTCTGCCAGTGGGCCCGCCAGTAAATCTGACCCCAGGTAAGCGGTGGCTGACCCTGTACATTCGGCCAGTCGGAGAGGCGATAGTCAAGTCCCTGCTTTCCTAGCCACGTTTCCAGCTCTTTCGGGTACTCTTCGTCGTAGCCGTACTTCGCTGAGACTCGCTCGTCAAACGCTTCGCGGACCTGGAAGTGGATGAGATCGGAGACACCGGGGATGGGTTTCTGGAGCCAGCGGGCCATGTCTACGTACTTCTTCGCTCCGCCTGCTACCGGTTTTCCGAAGCCGGCCCAATCCCAGAGCTGGAACCGGTCGTTGCCGTCTGCCAGTCCGCGTAACTCAATGTCCACAATGTCCCGCCAGGTGAAGGGCATCCAGAGATACGGGTAGAACTTCTCGATTTCATCACGACGGAAGCCAAAAGCACGCCAGTGCCGCTCATCGAATGGACCGCCCCTAAAAAAGGCCCCGAATGCCTCCCGTGGTGCGCCGGTATGCCGGATCACGGCGTCGAGCGGTATCGGAGTAAAGAGCCAGTCGCGCACTCCCTTCCATTCTTCACCGCCGATGCGGATGCCGTTCAGTCGAAGGAGCGTTTCTAAACGCCGGTTTTCTGGGTCCTCGAAGTCTTGCGTAGGGGAACGTACCAGGGCATGCAGGATGAGTTCCGGAGTCGGAGCAACATTTGGGTTGCGGAGGTTGGAATCGTAGGTCATCGACCGGATCGTCGACGAAAACGCGGCAACCGTTAGGCTAGAACCGACCGCTCCGATTGCCGAAAGGCCCAACCCAGCTATCTGTGGGACCATACTGTCACTCCGCTGTCACTGCGACTCGCCAAACTCGGAATCGAGGAACTCACGAACTCTCCGGGAAAAGTAGTCCTGCGCGTAATACGCCCGCCAGAGGTCTCCACCAATCGGAACGATGCGGCCATCACAGCCCACGTCGATGTCTTCCGTATACCGCCCGCCGGGGAGCATGAGTGAAGTCATCGCCGCATGCGGCGGTGGCATCGCGGTAACAGTGGGACGCGTCGCCTCGGTAAGTGGGCAGCGCTCCGGCTTGATCTCCCGCAGGACAATCGACTCGTACCGCTGCGAGCACTGAACGACCGTGTACCGAAACGCCCGATCCGGATAGTCCCGCTCATTCTGCCGGATGAATTCTTCCGACTGCCGTGACACTACTGTACGGTCGTTCCCTACGAAGACAGCCACAATCTCCCAGCCGGCCTCCAGCCCCGGCAGCGAGCAAGTCAGCGCCGGTTGCGGCGCAACGTAGATGCCGCTCTCTCCCTCTTCCTCTTCCTCTTCGCCGGCAGTTTCTCCTGGGCCCGGGGAGTAAGTACTCTCCGGCGGTGGCATCAACTCTTCACCCGGCCGTGGTGGTGGAGCTACTTCCGGAGCGGCTGGCATTTCTCCGCCAGGCGGAGTAGGTGGGATGGGTGTCATGCTCGCCAGTCCGCCCGATGAAGGCGGAGCTACTGACGACGTGCTGACAGCAGGCTGCAGCGGCGGGCAGTGCTGGGCGCAGACGACCTGGATCACCGGAGGCGGACAGGACGAGGTTGCCGGAGCCGGAGCAGTCGGCTGGAGTGACGGCGTTGTGTCACCGGGAGAAGGTAGCGGGCCGGTGTCGGCGGGCACTGACGGAGTCGTGTCAGCAGGCGGTCGGGGAAAGGAAATCGATACGGGAATAGCATTCCAGTCGGCAAAGATAGGCCGCGACAGCTCTGCCCGGCCGGTTGGTGGCAGCGACTCTTCCGGAACCGGCTTCCACGTCGTAACCGCCCAGGTCTGGCTTACTGGATCGAAGTCCACCTGCACACGTGATCCGGTGGAGATAACTTGCGGGGAACGCTGGAGCTGCTGCGCGTAGGCAACCGCTTCCGGCTGGGAGGGGAACGGACGGAGAGACTGAAGAGTGAAAGCCCAGGTTCGGCCGTCCTGAGTGTAGGCTGGTGGACGCCAGTTCAGATAGGCGTAGTTTGTCAAGTCAGCTTGGGCGGCGTGCAGTAGAGTCTGGGCTGCGGCGAGTTGGGACTGGTAAGAGGAGAGCACATACTGGACGGCATCTCCGTAGGCCTGCGCAGCCAGGTTGATGGGGCGTATCAGTGACGCCAGCACGTCAGTCTCAGCCGGCAGATAACTATCGACGGCAGCGTCCAGCTCCTCAGCGAGTGCCGACTCAACGGCAGATGCGGCGTCTTCGTAAGTCGCCTTTGCAAAGAGTAGCTCCCGGCCGTAGGGAGTCGTTGCAAGCTCGATAATCTCTTCCTGGGGAAGCGGTATACGTGGACGCATATTCAGGTCAGCTCAGACCGTCCAGATGGGTGGGTGAGTAGACGCGTAAGAGGTTCGCGATCGCGGCCGCTATCTCGTCACGCAGCTGCCGCTGCTTAGAGACATCGAGCCCCGCCTCTTCGGCCCGGCGGAACTCATCTTCCAAGTTGCGCAGCCTCACGAGAGCTTCCCGACACTCTTCGCAACGCTCCGGTGTAAGCGGGCAGAGCGGTTCAGCAGGACTGGCCCGACCTCGACGGGGCATCTTCCTTTCCCTCCTTTAGTGAATGTGGCCCCGGCACTCCGGGGGATGCGAGACTTCAATCACCGAGACGCGAGCGGAATCCTCGTAAGGTGACCCGTGGCAGCGTGCCCAGACCGGACCGTAGGTGAGCTGTACGGGCGGATAGGTGAACGCAATATAAGGTGCGTTTGCGTTCAGTCTGACCCCTTGTACAGGTAGTGTCGGCTGGCTTGCCGGTTCACTACCGAAGTAGAGGTAACAGCCCTCTCCTTCCTGGACGGAGACAAGCAGGAAGGAGCGATATTCCGAGTAGCCGGCAATGAGCTGCCAGTCCGTGCCGACATCGTAAACGTTCGTATACGCTCGGCCAGTGTGCATATGTATACCTATACGGCTGTATCGATGACTTCGATCAGGTAGAAGCGGACGTCGAAGCCCACCGAGTGAAGATACTTCCACTCCAGCCGGGGCAAGCCCGGGTGGGTCTCTTCAGTAATTCGGAGGGCTTCCGTATCGGAGGCTCGAAACGGGCTAAACCCCACATCCGCAAACTCGAACGGAGAAAAGTAATACACGCCGCTAATGTCGGGCCAGAGATAGAAGGCAAAACGCCGCGGGTCTGCCCGCAAAACGACGCGGCGAGCGTCCAGTCCGGTGACTTCGACCGTGCGGAACTCGACGTGATACCGCCGGGCTAGCGAAGTCTGCGATGGACGCTGCTGTGGCAGTCCCCGGATGAGGCGAAGAACTTCTGCAAGAGTGAGCTGCTGACGCTCGGCTGTCAGCGCGTTAGGTGCCCGAATATCCCAAACCCGACTACGCCCGGACGAGTCCAAAGTAAACCTCCTGTGCACTGTCAGTCGCGGCAGCTAGGAACTCGACGGAAGGAAGAGCAACCGTCGAGAACGTGCCGTAGTCCCCGTAGCGGCCGTCCACGAAGTGACGGTGCTGTTGCTGCCCCTCCGCGTTGATGCAGATCGTACCGTGTCGCCAGATGCTGCCCGGCGTAATGACCCGAGCCGCTACCCCAGTCGCAGAACGGGCGATAAAGCGGACGATCCGGTAGTTGCCGGCTGGGAGTTGACTTTCGAGTGTCAAGGGCACGTTTGTCCACTGGTTTTGCACCAGAGTCGTATTCCCTGTCGCCCGCACCCAGAAGTCCGGACCGCGTGAGGGCGGAGAAAGGGTTGGACCGACGCAGAGGACAGCGTAGTGCACTTCGGTGCCGGCGTTCATGTTGTTAGACGTTTGGACAGCAATCTCCTCGGCACCGCGGAGGATAAGGCCAAGGTGTGCGAAGTCGTTGATCGGCGGTTCGTTACCGGGAGTTGTACCGCGGCGGATGTAGGGAAGCCGCGGCGGCGTAAAGGCGCGCAGAGACGGAGCGTCGATGCGGGCGCGGGTTAGGTTGGTGCCCTGCACGTAGGCCCAGAGGACGTACTGGTCCTGAGCCAGCACGTGCCGGTTATTTTGCACGTACTCGGCGGTACCCTGAACCGCGTTGAGCGGGGCATTGTCGGCACCTGCCGATACGGACCCGGAAAAGGCGATGATGTGCGGCATGTTATCCCTCCCCTAGTGTCGGTGGATTGTCACTGGTGCGGCCGTTCCTGAGAGAGCAGCTGCGGCACAAGAGCCGCCAGTAAATCCGCAGCCTCTTTTGCGACTTCCTGGCACTCGCACGGAGCTGGCATTCCGAGCTCAGCAGGAGTGCCGGCAGATGTAGAATCGCAGCGAAAGGCGGACGCTACGAAACGGCAGAGAAGGCAGACGATTCGGCGGTAGTCCATAGGTGGCTCCTTGGGTGGAGGTGACGGGGGCGGACCGTAACGGCGGCGTATCTCGGTGACATCCCATTGTCCGAGCTTCCGCCGCGGGCCCTGGTAGGACGGGTACATGACGGACGACCGGTCGTCACTGTGGGGCAGGCCGAGGGCATGGCCCAGCTCGTGGATGAGGACCGTCACGATATCGATGCGGTCCGGCGGGGCGTTGGGATCATCGACCCAGGCCTCAGCTACGTCGTAGCACTGTTCGGCGTAGTCGATGCCGCAAGGCAGCGTACTCCACGCAAGTACACCGAGACGCCCGTCCACTCGGCACGTAGCGGCACGGATGTACGGCCGTTCAGGAGTTGGCCTCAGTGTCAATCCCGCCGCTTCAGCCCAAACAGAGAAGGCAGCCCTTATCTTCCGCCGCATCTCCTCTTGGGACCACGGGCCAAGTGGACTCGTGTAATCGACGTAGATGGACCCGGACGGCAGCCGGCAGCGAGAGTAGTCCTGACCTGCAATCGCTTGCCAACCACAGATATTCGCACCGACGTACGACATAATTAGACTCAGCTCCGGCGTCGAAATTGGCGCATGGCCGCTACAGCGGTCTGCAGGCGGGCATCTGCTTCGGCTTCGTTTCTCTTCGGCATCGCCCGGATCCGCTCCTTGAGGGACTGGGTGTAAGGCAGCAGCTCTTGCAAGAACGCCCGCATTCGGGGAGCAGCCTGTCGGACACCGTCGGCGATACGGGAAGCCCCGACAGTCGCGGTCTTCGCCTTCCACTCCTCAAAGGAGTAGCGCTGCAGACCGTTACGAAATTTCTCCTTAGTTCGGGAGTCGGAGACTCGGGCCTGCCAGTCGTCGGCTTTTTCCGCGGCCCGTTGTAAGGGGTTGACGGTCAGCGACTGGACGGCATCCCGATAGGTCGGAGCTGCCGCCGTCGTGTTGCGCGCCCACTTCTCGGCAACCTGGTCAGCTGTGAGCATGTGAACCTCCATACAGGTGAACAGAAGGACGGGCAAAGAAAAGAGGCCGGCGTCCCCCTCTCCCTGAGACTCCGGCCCCGCCATCCCTGGCAACCATAGTATAGCATACCTTACTAATTTGATAAGGTCAGTTAGGTTTAGGGGCGCAATGCCACTAATAGGAATCTAGCAACTAATAGGAATGAACCAATAGCCTTGCACTAATAGGAATCTGGCAACTAATAGAAGCAAAGTACCATACGCGTTCATCCTTACTAATTGGGGATCATCACTAAGTTGATGATGTTAGTGATCGTTGCAGCCCGGGGGTGTGTCATATCCGCACACCCCAGGGCGGGGGCAGGCCAGGG
>Ga0308401_1000549_pt1 | contig 10774 bp, 6 predicted proteins | sample HotsprSampleOSM1_FD_203472 | JGI IMG/M metagenome (GOLD analysis project Ga0308401, IMG submission 203472) | Hot spring phototrophic mat microbial communities from Octopus Spring, Yellowstone National Park, Wyoming, United States - 20060913_OS-M1 ...
ACCGAACGCCTTCTAGCTGCTTGTGGTCTGGCCCAGGTCGAGGAACTGGTCGAATATGTCTATGGCCGTGCGGACCGGGCCGCTTTGGCCGCTCTGGCCCCGGTGGTATTGGAATGCGCTAGCAGCGATGCCGTCGCCCATCGTCTGGTGCAGGAAGGAGCTGCCGAGTTAGCCACCCTCGCCGCGACCGCGGCGGCCCGTGTCGCCTTACCCCCTGCCGTACCGCTGGCCCTGAGCGGTGGCCTGTTCCTCGGCTCAGCCCTGTATCGGGACCGTTTCCTGCTTGCCCTGGCGGAACGGGGCTACCAGGCCCATCCCCTCATCCGTGTCTCCGAGCCGGCCTTAGGAGCGTTGCGCCGGGCCAGCCGCCTGGCTGCCTCCGTGTCCAACGCCACCGCCCCTTGCTAACATTATCTACTAATCGACGTTCGGCACACCCGCGTGAGGCCGTCACGCCTGCAGGCTTCCCGCCATACCTTCATCCATTCCGGAAACCTTTTCCTTACCGAATCATGGCTACTCGTCTTCTCCACCGCTGCCTTAGGAACCGCTGCCTCAGGAATCGGATCGGACCGGTCTTCTTCGTCCTCATTCTGGGCCTGGGAAGCGCGTCAGGAATGCTCGAATCCCGGAGCGGGAGTTTCTCCTCCACGACCCGGTGGATGTCGGACCTGCCGGCCGGGGTCACCCAGGGGTGTACTACGCAGGCTTATACTACTCACGCACGTACTGCAGAGACATATACCAGCGAAGTCGCGGAAACGCCGGCCCCGCCCCGTGAGTTCCGCGGTGTGTGGATTGCCACCGTTGCGAACATCGACTGGCCCAGCCGACCTGGTCTGAGTGCCGAACAGCAGAAGCGGGAACTGCTGGCCCTGCTCGACCGCGTCGCCGAGTTGCGTTTCAATGCCGTCATCTTTCAAGTCCGTCCCATGGCCGATGCCCTGTATGAGTCCTCGCTCGAACCTTGGAGCGAATTTCTGACGGGGCAGATGGGCCAATCTCCCGGTTACGATCCCCTGGCTTTTGCCCTCAGCGAGGCGCACGCCCGGGGATTGGAACTGCATGCCTGGTTCAATCCCTACCGTGCCCGCCACCCTTCGTCCCGTTCACCTTTGAGCGACAAGCATCTCATCCGCCGGCACCCGGAGTGGATCAAGACTTACGGTAAGCATCAGTGGATGAATCCCACGCATCCCGACGTGCCGGCTCATACTCTGGCGGTGATTCGGGATGTGGTACGGCGCTATGACATCGATGGCGTTCACATCGACGATTACTTTTATCCCTATCGGGAACGTGGTGCGGACGGTCAGCTGCTCCCCTTTCCTGACGAGGATACCTGGCAAGAGTATCGCCAGCAGGGCGGAACTCTAGGACGGGATGATTGGCGTCGGGCTGCCATCAACGCTTTCGTCCGAGACCTGTACCGTGAAGTCAAAGCTCTCAAGCCGTGGGTGAAGGTCGGGATCAGCCCTTTCGGTATCTGGCGACCGAATCACCCGCCGGGGATTACGGGGCTGGATGCTTTCGCCGAGCTGTACGCCGACGCCCGCCTCTGGTTTCAGGAAGGCTGGTGTGACTATCTGGCGCCGCAACTCTACTGGCCGATCGCTCAGGAGCAACAAAGTTTCCCCAAATTGCTGGCCTGGTGGGCTGAGCAGAATACCCGGCAGCGTCATCTCTGGCCGGGGTTGTACACCAGCCGGGTGGGTGAGCGCAAGCAGGCGAGCGGAACCAAAGGTTGGCCCGCCCAGGAAATCGCCGAACAGATCAGGTTGATCCGTCAGCATCGCGGGGTCAGCGGCGCCATCCACTTTAGCATCAAGGCCCTGCGGGATAACCCCGACCGCCTCGCCGACCACCTGCAACAACTGTATGCAGAACCGGCCTTAGTCCCTGCCATCGACTGGAGCGCACCGCAGTTGCCATCCGGACCCACTCAGCTTTCACCTCCGCGCTGCCAACTGCTTCGCCAGCAACAACCTCCCGTGCTCCAGATTACCCCTCCCCGCGATACCCGTTTTCTCGTTCTGCGGAGCCGCACTTCCCAAGGCTGGACCACACGCCTGCTTCCACCTTCGGCCGATCCCCAACACCCTGTTCAGCTGCCCCTGGAGGACAAAGCGGTTCCTGCTGTCGCAGCGCTCGATCGCTTCGGACGCCTCAGCCCCTTCGTATCCCCGGAGTAGCCACGACCTGTCGCATCCCCGGATTAACTTCACGCCTCCCGTATCCCCGAATTGGCTGCAATCCCGCCGCCTCTGTGCCACCAGAGTAAGCACCACGGCCTGTCCTCAGCTAAGCACCACGGCCTCTCCTCAACCGATCGGTTGGCCCAATGTCCTGTTCCTTGTCAGATGCAGCTCTTGTCAAGCTGGCCCACCGGTCGGTGGAGTCGGATTTGTGGACTCGACTTGGTCATTGGGTTACCGGCTAGAATGACGGGCAGTGGCAGAACCCTCAGTGCACGCGATCAGTGCACGGCATCCCAGACCGTTGTCCCGGACCTTGTACTATCGATTATGATGGATGAGGAAGGATGAGTGGAAATCTCGGGCCGGAAGTGAAACATAGGGATCGACAAGTGCCGGGAATGATTTTCGAGGAGAGGCCCGAACGTGCCAGTCACCTTCCTCATCCGGGAGGGCACCATGAGAGGGCGAGGATTGCTGCGGCTCTGTGGAGGGGTTGCTGGGGGGTGCAGTGTGCTGGCACTGTTAGCTGGGCTGTCCACTGGTGCCGGCGTGGTCGAGGATGCACCAGCAGGCAAGCTGCTGGCTGTCGATGCCCAGCCCGCTGATCCTCAGCTTGTCGGTCATCAGACGGCAGCAGCGACCCAGTTTGCTGAGAATCAGACAGTAGCAGCACGGGGTTACCAGGCATTGACCCGCACCGCGTTCATTCCCGGCTTCTGGAGTTTGCAAGCGTATGAGCGGGCCTGGCAGCAGTGGGGCGTGTCGGAAAAGCCCGCCGACTATGCCACTGCCTTCCGGGAACGATACGGCCTGCACCCTGCTCCCTACCCGAACGACGGTCTGCCGATGGGTCTGCGTCGTGGCCAACTCCTGCTGCGTCCCGCCATCGCTATCGATTGCATGCTTTGTCACGGCAGTTCCCTCCTCGGTCAAAGTTACGTCGGCCTGGGCAATCACACTCTTGACATCCACGCTCTCTTTGAAGAGCTGTTCCAGGCTGATGGCCGGCCGGTGAAACTCCCCTTCACCTTCTGCAACACCCGGGGCACCAATGAGGCGGATGCCTTTGGGGTCTATCTGCTCGGTTGGCGCCAGCCCGACATGACACTGCGCAACCAGTGGCACAACCTCGGCCTGCGGGATGATAGTTGTGCTGATGTGCCGGCCTGGTGGCTGATGAAAAAGAAACAAACGATCTATTACACCGGTGGCATGGACAGCCGCAGCGTCCGCACTCTCATGCAATTCATGATGCATCCGTTGACCACGCCAGCGGATTTCCAGCGGGCCGAACCAGCTTTCCGTGAGATTCAACAATATCTGCTCAGTCTGGAGCCTCCCAAATACCCCTTCCCCATCGACATGGCCCAAGCCCGGCGAGGAGAAGCTATTTTCCGCCAGCACTGCGCTCGTTGTCACGGCACTTATGGCCCTGACTGGACCTATCCGAACAAAATCATTCCGCTCGAAGAGATCGGTACCGATCCCAAGCGACACGCCGCTGTCAGCATTGCCTATGGGGAAGCCTACTCCCGCTCCTGGTTCGGGCAGGAACCCGACGGCTGGTTCTTCCGAGGCAAACGCTTACGCTGGACCAACGGCTACCAGGCTCCGCCCCTCGATGGCATCTGGGCCACTGCCCCGTACTTCCACAACGGCAGTGTCCCCACCCTCTACCATGTGCTCAAATCCAACGAACGACCCCGGTATTTCACCCGCTCCTTCCGCACGGATCGGGAAGATTATGATACCCGCCGCGTCGGCTGGAAATTCACGGAATTGAAGCAACCTGCTGATCCGAATCTCCCCCCGATCGAGCGCCGCAAAATCTACGATACGACCCAGCCGGGACGGAGCAATGCCGGCCACACCTACGGCGACTCTCTGACCGAATCTCAACGCTGGGACCTGATCGAATACTTGAAGACTCTCTGACAGACTCTGCCTGGGGAACCACCTCACCTCCCCGAATCAGCCTGGCGGGAAGACGGGTGTTCCCTCATGCACTAGCCTTCACCATGACCTGATAATCCCTGTTCCCTTGGTTGTTCCCTGCCTGTTGGTTCGCCTTACGCTTCAGTTGCCAGCTGGAGCCCACGCGTCGGGGTGGGACCGGTCGCTTCTTGTCCTTCGCCTGAGGAGCAATTCGTCGCCGAGGGAGGGGGAGCAGCAGGTTGTCAAGGAAAAAGGCTTACTGCCAATCTGGTGGCAGTACGGGGAGAGTGGGCAGAGCTTCGGCCAGCAGCTTGCGGATCATCTGGCCAGTGGTCATGCCCCAGCGGTGGGCAGTTTCTTCCAAGGCCAGAATTTGCCAGCGCGGTAACAGCAAGGATAACTCGACTACTTCTTCATCACTCCGCGTCACTTCACCAGCGAAGGTGTCGAAAAGCGGTTGCACGATTAGATCCTCACTGCCTCGTTTGGGCTGTTCTTTTCCCGAATCAGGAGGGAGTCAATGACTCCCACCGCGAATGCTTTTGGTCTTTCCACCCAACATGACTCCGTACAGCAAACATTGTGCCACCTCAGCCCTCATCTTCGAGTCAAAGGCTCATTTTCCACCCAAAGGCCCGTTCCCATTCCAGACTTTGCTGTACCCTCTTCCTAGACTTTGCTTTACACTCTTTCCGGACGTAGAGGCTATTTCGGTATCCTCTTGTGTCGCGCTTATGGGCACCTCTGCTTGCTTTCCAGGCGATGAAAATTGCTCAGGCAGGTGACGGAATGGTTCCCGGGTTGGTCAAACGTCCCCTACTTCCTCCCTGTGGGCGGATCCCTACCGAGTTGCCAGCAACATCAAAGGGGGACAGCAAGTCTCAAGCCCAGTCTTGAGTTGAAGGGTTTCCTCACTTTGTTCCTGTTTTGTTCTGGAGGTGCGTTGTAGTGGTAGAGACAATTTTTTACCTCCATTGAAAAACTTGCTCCTCATGATTTCGCTGATGCGACAGATGAGCTATAAGTGAGATAGGTGGAAAAGGAAAATATGGTAAAAAACCATTGCAAGGCTCCAGTCGCAACCGGACAATAGGTTCAAGCGAGAGTGCGAAGGATAGCCAGGAATGAGCAAAGGGATAGGGATGTTCCCCAGGACCACGGTTTCACCGAGGCAACTGGTCTGCCCCAACATTTCGTGTCAGGAGTGGAGTGATTATGAATCAGCCGCCAGATGTTCCATCTTCGGAAAAACAGGCTGAACAGGAGCTCGGCAGGGGACACACACCGGAGCAATTTCCTGCAAGTTCTCCCCCAGGAGACGTGCCGCCGGAGTGGACGGATATTTTTGCAACAGCGGAAGGCGGTGCAACTGATCAATCTGCGGAGCCAGCCATTCCTGTCGCGTCGGATCTGCAAGAGGAAGCGATTGTGGAGTTGGGTGCTCCGCCTGCTGGTGAAACAGGCTACACGACCTCCCCCTCGATTCATCCGATTCGTCCGGTCAGTGGTTGGGCAGCCGGGGCGGAAAGCTTCGTCGGCACGCAGGAACAGGCGGATAGTCCCTCCTCCGCCTCGGATAACCTGCCCGTGGCCGAAGAACTGCCCTTGGCCTCAGATGTAGTGGCGGAGGACGCAATCGATCCGAACGCTGTCGCTTTACCTCTGGGAGAGGTTGATGCTCCGCTTACCCCACCCTCGGAGGCATCGCCAGCAGCCGCCCATGAGCGGGGGGAACCCGCTTCCGCCGCCTCACTCGCTGCTGCTCCATCGGCTAACGAGGTCAGTTCGGACATTCACGCTGCAACACCCCCGCCAGGGCCGGCAGCGGAAAGCTCCAATCTGTTCGGGCCATTCCTTACCCCCTTCGACATGGAAGGCTCGAACATTCACGCACAGCGCCCCACCGCCTGGTCGGAGGGCGAGGACAGCGCGTTGTCCTTCCTGGGGGGAATACCTCGGCCTTCGGCGGGTTCCACCTCTCCTCCGCCGCTTGCCGAAGACCTACCCGGCAGTTCGATTCAGCCTCCCGCGGATGCCCCGGATTACGGTGCAGCCCCGCTGCCTGTCCCGGAAGCATCCAACATCTTAGCCGATTTGATGCAAGCGGGTCACCACTCCTCGGCTGTCCATATCCCCAACCCGGGTGTGGGACGGACGCTGCGCCCCGGCTCTTCCACGGAATCCGGTTTTGATATCGATGTGGACCTTGGCCCGATTCCCAAGGAACTGGAAGAGGCGGAGAAGGCGGCGACGCCGGACAATCTCGAATTTCCTCATCGTCGCCCAACGCTCTCCGAGACCACCATCCCGGAAATGTATATCGAGGACCCGCAGGAGCATATTCTCTCGGCTGTCCCGCCACCCTCGCATGATCCTTCTAGCATTTTCGACGCCGACTTTGATCCCCAAGCCGCCACGGCATTGTTTGGAGATGCTCCAGAGTCTCCCGGCAGTCCTCTGGCGGCGAAGCCGACGGACAGCGGTATTATCGAATGGAGCGTCGATGAAGCCCCCGTTACTACTCCGTCTTCTGACCTGTTTAGTGGCGAAGCCGTTGCTCCTGCCGGTCCGCGCTCCGCGGTTATCAAGCCAAGCAGCTCGGCGACTTTGCCACGCCCCACACCGCAGGAAGTAGCTGCCGAGTCTGCCGCGACCTCTGCTCCAGGGGGCATCACTATCCCCTCGAGCCTGGCGGGCCAGCAACGAGAAGTCGAAACAGTTCTACGCCAACCCATATCACCCGCTCCCAGCCGCCTCGGGGCCTGGTTGGGTGGAACTCTTCTGGGTCTGTCCCTGCCTCTGGGAGTCGGAGCGGCTCTCTACTTCACAGGTGTCATCAACCCTGCCACCTCGAACATTCGGACCCCTGATACCGATCAGCGTCTCACCGCTCTTGCCACAGAATTGACCCAAGCTCAGCAACAACTCCAGCAAACCCAAAAGGAACTGCAAACCACCCAGCAGCAATTGACCCAAGCCCAAGAGACGGCCCGTCTCAAAGAGGACGAACAACAGCGCCTGGCCCAGCAACTGCAACAAACGAGCCAACAGTTCCAGCAAGTCCAAACTCAACTACGGCAGGCAGAACAGACATTGCAGACGACCATCGCCGCCCGCAAGCAGTTGGAAACAGAACGGGAACAATTGGCAAAGAACCTCAGCAAAGCTCAGGATGACCTCCGCTCCGCCGTCATAAGACGTGAGGAAGTAGAAAAACAATTGCAGCAAGCCGGCGATCAACGCAAGAAGCTGGAAGCCGACCTGAACCAACTGCGCGAACAGACGCAGAAACTGGACAAGGAGCTGCAAGCCGGCCTGACCCAGAGACAGAATCTCGAAAAGCAGGTCCAACAGTTCCAGGAGCAACTGCAAGCCCTGGCCAAGGAACTGCAAGCCGCCCGACTCCTCACAGAGCAGTACGATCCCGCCACTTTATTGGCAGCCCAACGTCGCGCCATCGCCCTGCTCAACACTAAGCCGGAGTTGCAGCAACTGCGTCAACTGGAAGAGGAAAAACGCACTCTGACGGCTACCATCCAGCGTTTGCAGCAGCAGGTGCAACAGCAGTCGGAGGCGTTTGCTAAAGAGCGACGCACCTTGGAGGAACAGGCTGCGGCGGAACAGAAACGGCTGCGAGAGCAGTTGCAAGCTGCCGCCCAGAAGCGGGAACAGGAGTTGCAGACACAGCTACGCCAGACCCAGCAGCACCAGGAGAGTCTGCGGCAGAAGCTGGCCCAAGCCCCCAGCGACACCGAACTGCTCCAGCTCTGGTTGCAACTGTTGGCGGAAGCCCGCCGACCCACCGATGCAGCTGCCGCCCAACAGGCCGCCCGGAAAGTGCTGCAACGGGTGGATAAAGACTCGGAAGAAGCGGCCCAGGCCCATGTTCTGCTTGCCCTGGCAGCGATCCTGACCAACCAGTCTGCGGAGGCTTCGCTCCATCTGGAGCAGGCACAGCAAAGTCCTGCCTACGAGCCAGCACGCCAGGCGCAACGTTCCTGGGTCGCCATTGCCGAGCAGGCCCGCCTGGCCATCCGGGATCCCCTCGCTCCCTTACGCCGACCACCCCAGGAGCAACCCAAGGATCCGCAACTGGCTCTATCTCATCTGCATCAAGCCATCCAGGCTTATCGGCAAGGGCGATTCCCCCAGGCAATCCAAGCCGCCGAACAGGCTCTGCTCCATGATCCTAGCGATCCGGTCGCCTGGTACTACCTCGGGGCTGCCCGGTGGATGCTCGGCCAGCGGGACCGCGCCGCCGATGACTTCCGACAGGGAGGAAGCCGCGAACGGAATAGCCGGTTCTCCTATCGGGAACTCAGCAATCTACTCAGCCCCATCCAAGGGCCGGTGCGTGAGGTCCTGGAAGTGGCGCGACCCTGAACCAAAACCACTGCCACGCAATTGCCACGCCCGAGCAACCTCCAGCACTACGACAACACTCCGACCTCCCAGCCTTCGCAAGATCAACTTTCCTCAGACTCGATCAGGCCGGCCTTGACCCATAGGCCCCAGAGAAACATCCCCGGCGGCATGACACAATCCTCCCATCCATCACCCAGCAGGGTGGCAATGGCTGGGGTGTATGGCCTCAGGGGGGTGTACACTTCACCGGTTTGTACGCCTCGTCGGGGTAACTTACGGTACCAGGCGGCGGTTGACCGCAGCGTTGAAGCGAGCGATGGCCTTGGCCAGGTTAGCCCGCGAGGTGATGAACAAACGATAGGTGTCCCGGTAGTTGCGTTGGGCGTCGAGTACGTCGAGCAGGGAGCGGCCACCGGCTTCGTAAGCCTTCACGATGCTGTCGCGAAGTTCGGCGGCCAGTTTCAACTGCTCCTCGGCAAGAGACCGGACATTCGAGGAAGCCGTTTGCAATTCCTGGAACAATTGTTCGATTTCGGCCCGGAGGGCCACTTCGGCGGCCTGTAACTGGAGTCGGCTTTGCACGGCAACAGAGGCGGCTTTGTTCCGGTTCCCCTGATTGCGGTCAAACAGAGGCAGACTCGCCTCCATACCGAAACCGAAGGAGCTGGCATCGGGCATCTCCATCACCTTGCGTTGGAACTGGCGTGTGTAGCCCAGAAAGGGGACCACGTTCGGCCAGGCGTTACTTTGCTCGAGGAAGCGTTGGGCGTCAGCTTGTTGCACCTGGAGGCGTAAGGCCGTCAGATCAGGTCGCTCCTGGGTGGCCAGGCGGTAAGCTTCCTCGGCATCGGGTAGCGCGGGTGGAGGGATGTCCAAAAAGCTACCGGCGACATCGAAAGCGGGATCTGCATCGTTTCGACCGAGGAGGACGCGGAGTTGGGCAGCGGCGACCGAGCGATTTCTTTCCGCTTCACGCAAAGCCTGCTCGGCACGCAGACGGTCCAGTTGAATCCGTTGCAGTTCGACGCGGGAACGTCCACCGCCTTCTACAGCCTTGAGGGTGATACCCTCGACCCGACGTAAGTTCTCCACATCTTGCCGGGCCAGGTCCACAAGGGCCTTCGCTTCCAGAAGGTCGTAGTAACGGAGCATGGCTTCCAGGATCCGTTGCCGGACACGATCGGCGAATTCCGCTTCGGCTACCCTTACGCCAATCGCGGCACTCTGCAGTGCTGCAGCTCGTTTACCGAAGAGAAACCAGTCGATCGGGTAACTGATGCCGACATCCAATTGAGGCGGCCCTCCTTGTTTGTCGGGTGTGAAGGGGCGGGTCAAGGGCATGAGTGTCTGACTGATGTTGAGCTGCGGATTGGGAAACAAGGAAGCGGTCAACAGGTCGGCTTGAGCCTGAGTGATGCTCTCGAAGCCGGCCCGCAAGTAGGGGTCCGCCCAGAGTGTGGCCTGAATAATCTGGTCGAGTGTCAGGGGTGTGGCAGGTGGGGAAACTGTTTCCGGAGGTCTGGCCATTTCAGGCCCACCTTTACCGGAGGTCACCGTGATTTTTTCCGGCTTGCCGGAATCCGTCGAAGGCGGAGCCGTGTCTTGATTTGTGTCCTGATATGCAGCGGAAGATACGGGCGCCGTCGCAAGAGGACCTCCTGGTCTCTGAAAAGAGGCGGGGGCGTCTGTCGATTCTAAAGCGGGCCTCACCTGGGAAAGCAGCGTTGGAGACCCTACGGACCGTGCCGGCTGCCTGCTCAGGAAATAGGTCTCTCCGGCGCATCCCAACAGCCCCACCATGGGAAGGCAGAGCCACCCCCTGCGCCTCATCAGGCGACCGGCGTGCATTCCTGTATCCCTTTCCCTTTGTTCGGAACACCTCATCCTTACCATCGACACAAACCGAGAGTTTCTCTCAGTTTTTCCAGGAACCCTTGCCCGATTGCTACGCACTTCGGAGACTATCAACACATCCGGTTTTTCCTGTCGCGGATGGTGAAAAACATCCTGTTTTCCTCGGGAGGATCCGATGCCACGCCGGAGTTTCGCACGAGTGATACGTACTGTGGGTGTGATGGTGGTCCTTCTGGCCGGCGGAACCCCACCGGTGGTTGCCCAGGAGAAAACCCTGGCCAGCGGCCTGGTCAACCCGGAATCGGTGTGCGTGGGACCGCAGAACCGGATTTTCGTATCCGTCATCGGCGAATTTGATAAGGACGGTGATGGGGCGGTGCTGGTGTTGGAAGAGGGCAAGGCTCGTACCTTGGTCGGTGGTC
>Ga0308401_1000554_pt1 | contig 10761 bp, 18 predicted proteins | sample HotsprSampleOSM1_FD_203472 | JGI IMG/M metagenome (GOLD analysis project Ga0308401, IMG submission 203472) | Hot spring phototrophic mat microbial communities from Octopus Spring, Yellowstone National Park, Wyoming, United States - 20060913_OS-M1 ...
CGTTACACGTTGCGCGTTACACGTTGCGCGTTACACGTTGCGCGTTACACGTTGCGCGTTACACGTTGCGCGTTACACGTTGCGCGTTACACGTTGCGCGTTACACGTTGCGCGTTACACGTTGCGCGTTGAACAATGGGATTCTTGGTTCTCGGTTCCCGGTTCTCGGTTCCTGGTTCTTGGTTCTTGGTTCTTGGTTCCTGGTTCTTGGTTCTTGGTTCCTGGTTCTTGGTTCTCGGTTCTCACGTCCCTAATCCCGCAACCCAACGAGCATTGACACGTAGATTCGGTGCTGCAACCAAATCGTCAACGAGTCGATAACACCAACTTAATCAAGATCGGTTAGACTGCAACCAGGATGCGGCTTCCTTCGTAAGAGGTAGATTATGCAATCGGTTACGCGGGCAATCGGCATCGGCTACCTCCTCATCTGCCTGCTGGCGCTTCTTGCCACGGCATTCGTCGGTCCTGTCGGCGACGCGCCCTTCCCGCTCCCCATCGGCCCGGCGTGCTTATCATCATTATTAGCACAGATCAAGTGTAAATGTAAAACGTTTCCCCCACAATCGCCCCGCCACAAACCCGCCTGTAAAGTGTAAAACATTCCCACCTGTAAAGTGTAAAACATTTGTTCGACACACACGCCTGCCATGCGCGATCGCATCCCGCCAGCTCTACCGCGCGCGCCACCGTCCTTTGGCGCGTGTGGTGGCGCGCGCACCCACACCCGTACCGGCCCGCAGCATCGTTCGCGCCCAGGCTATGCCGGCGCCTGGCGACGCCCCGGCAGGCAAGCCGCCCGCGCCTGCCATGCGCGATCGCATCCCGCCAGCTCTACCGCGCGCGCCACCGTCCTTTGGCGCGTGTGGTGGCGCGCGCACCCACACCCGTACCGGCCCGCACCGGCGTTACGCGCCCGGCAGACCCCAGCGAGCAAGCCGCCCGCGCCCGCCTACGCCAGCGCAAAGCCCAACTCCCTCAAAACTACGGCATTATCAAACGGAACGAAATACCTTACCCAAAGATCATAGCCCGCAAGATATTTGCCGTTCGCACCGGCAACATACCGCTCCTCGAAATCAACGCGGGCCAACACGATAGAACCGCGAGCGTTATCAAGAGCTTGAACCACCAAGTCATCTTTCGGAGAGTTGCCGCGCACCTGAACATACGAACGGTAGAAAACGGCAATCGGCACATCAACCCCTTGGGCATAGAGCGTCACATTCCCGCGAAGACGCACCAACGCCCAACTTCCACGCGAATTAACGCCTGAGACGACCTGCGGTTGAGAGTCAACCTCAACCAACGCAAACAGCGGGAGCGTCTTTGAAGCCATTAGAGAACCTCACTTTCCACGAAAAAAGGAGAACCATACCACGAGAGCCGCACCGAACAAAGCAAGCACCGTAAACCCCGCCAAGACGAACATTACCAACACATCAAGCAAGCGCCCGACATAAGATGACAAATCAATGGGATAGTTCAGCAAGAGGAGCATACGCACGCCCACCTTTCGTATCAGACAATACAACCCGCTTATCGCGCGTGTTGTACCGATCAAACCAGTATGTCGCATCGACCGACATCACGCCGACATGCCGCACCGATTGGCCCGAGTAGTCGGATACGAACAATTCCGCCCGCACCCGACGCGTCACATAGTTGTACCGACAGAAGACCAGATAGTTCGTCAGATCACGCAATCGAACATCAACCCGACGAAAACTCTGAGCCGTGTAAAACAACAAGCAGCCATCCTTCCTGATCAAGTCAACCCACTGCGTCACCGTAATGCTCTTCTGCGACTTGAACGCGCGCGAATCGAGCAACGCCGCGTGTATCTCATCAATCGCAATCACAACATTACGCGAATCGACCAACTGCGCAAGATTTTCCAGACGGAACGCCACATCCGTATCATAATTCGCCACCGCACCGATCCCAAGCGACCGCGATGCGGCATCCGTAAACGCCGTCATCGCCAGCGTCTTACCGCTGCCCAGCGAACCGAAGAAACCGATTATCAAGCCAGGACGAAAAAACATCACTTATCCCCCAACAGCCGCATCCTTCGATCATCCTCATACCGCGCCTGGGCTTTGAGTGCATCAACCAGCCGACGCGCCGACATCGGCGACTGGTGACTACGGACATCCAGAAACCAGCGCACAAATTCACGACCCCACGCGCCACCGTACACCCAAACAAACGTCAATTCACGAATGCCATCAGAATCGAGCTGGACATTACTGCGTACCAGCGCATCCACCAGACGGGCATTTGCATCATCGAACGAAAACGAGAAATCGTTCATCACTTGCCGCCCCCAGGATCATCAAACGGCGCCAAACGTAATGGACGCATCAAAATATCCGTCACCGTCGCACGAATCGCCTTCGTATCCGCAGAAACCGACGTCAGCGAATTGACCGCATCCCCCACGCGCAGATACGTCAGCACCGAGAAGACCACCGGAATGATCAGCGCCGCAACCCGCGCCCAGTTCACCAAATCCCCGCCTGGGCGAAACAGCGCGCCCCGCAGCACGCTCACCCGCGCCCGCTCAAAACGCTCATGGTCAGCCAGCGCCAACGGCTCAGACGCCACCACATAGATCAGCAGATCCGAGTGTTCCACCGGAGTCGCAATCGAATACGGGTACTCAATGCCATCACACACGACCGCGCCCGCCACATCCCGCGCAGGACGAAGCCGCCACGATGCGCCATTCCAAAGCAACAGGTAGCACCCGCGACCGGCGAGATTCAGCCAACCACGGCGAGTAGCATAAATCGCCAGCAGCCCGCCCGAGATGAAGGCAAGAACAACCGCCGCAAACGTCATGGACGCACCCGCGCAGCCAACGCCAGCAGACGCAGCACCAATAGCGACGCCTCAATGCCGATCCACAGCGATAGCGCAATAAACAACACCCGAATCGCAACCACATAATCAAGTAACACAATATACGGGTGCATTTGACGCAAAAACTCTCCAAACGCCCAGAAAAACGGCGAAACGCCCCAATCGGCAGGAAGCAAACGCTCAATCTGCGTCTTAAACCATATCCATAACTCACCCATTGCCGCCCCCCGCAAGACCGCGATACCGACGCACCACAACCGCAACGAGCACCACGCCGACAATCGCAAACGTCAGACCATAGCGCACCAGATCACGCCAGGGCTCGGTAACTTCAACCACCCGACAAAAACCAACCGCCGACGCTTGCACATCCACCCCGCCCGCCATACGAACGAGCGAGGACGACGTAGGAACGACCGGAAGCACCGTCCGAACGTGCGTATAGCAATCGGGAGGATACGACCAATCCAATGCCGCAAGATCGTTAAACACCCGACCGGCGACCGCCAGCGACGTACACGGTTCGACCTCGCACGCAGCGTCTACCTCAGGCGACGGCGTAACCGTCGGAGAACCGGTCGGAGTCGGAGTCCGCGTCCGAGTCGGAGAGCCGAACACCGTAGGAGACGGCACGATATTCGGCGCTTCACAGAAGTACGCAATCCCCGTCCCCGACGCCACAACAAGCCGCACCCGCGCAAAGACGCCATCCCCGGGAACAAGCGGAAAGGCAGGATCAGACGACCCCCACCGCGGCAACTCAACAGGACCGACATCAACCCCATTGATCCGCGTCACCGACACCCGAGGAGAATCATCCGAATAAAGCAACCAATTCCCCGTCAACACCAGATCGCGCGATCCGGAAATCTGGTACGACGGGCATTGACCCACGCCGAATGTCGGAGTCGGCGTCCGTGTCGGGCGAAGCGTCCGAGTCGGGCGAGGAGTAGCCGTATTCGTCGCAGTAGGAGTAGGAGACGGAGTCGCAGACGGAGTAGCAGACGGAGTCGCCGGATCAGGAGTAGCCGACGGAGTAGCCGTAGCAGAAGCGCCAACCGCAACCCACAAGTGCAGACGACCGGTCGCGCGAGGGTTATACCACGAAAGCTTAATAAAAACACTACATTGACCATCATCAATAAAATTGCACGGCGAAACACCCGAATCACGACGCATATACGTATTAGGAGGCAAATGATCATGAGTGTTGGTCCACCACGGGCCGGAAGCGGTCATGTCATACGACTGACCTTGACGACTATACCACCAATCCGAAAGGTACAAACAAATGCCCCAAAACTGCGCAGGAAGAACATAGACATCAGGAGGAGGATTGAACCGAGTAGGCTCATAACCGCCCTGCACATCAAAATCCCAAACCCCCGCATACCGCCACGCAACCGCAGGAGATTGCGGAGCGCCGCAACCGGATGAGCCAGGAACCACAGGAGTAGACGTAGGAGAAACGGTAGGAGTAAACGTCGGAGTCGCCGTCGGAGGACGCGGCGAACAAATCGCAATCGCAGCCTCAGGCACCCACACCGCCAGCGGCAAACCAGCCACGTCGACCGACGTGTAGAACCCAAGCACTTGTCCGTACACCCGAATATCTTGAGTAATAAGAAAAGCATCCCCGATAAACCGCAACTTCCGAATGTCGCCCATGATCTCGCCATTGATAGGACTCCGCACATCGGAAAAACCGAACTGAACGGAAACAGGAGGCGGAAGGCGATTCCCAACGAGCTCTGCGCCCAGATACACAACAACATCCCCGGCATAGAACTGGTACTCTGCAACATGCCAACCCACATATCCGGCGCCGGGCACCGACGCAAGCACCAGCGGATACCCCGCAACCACGTCAAGTATGCAGTCGTAATTAGGATACAATGCCTGCACCTGATCGAGCGTCCACGGCGGATCTTCGCCGGCGCGACGACCGGGAGGAATACCTTGCGCAAAGGAGGAAGCAGGAATGAACGCAAGCATGGACGAGAGGATCAGGAAAATCAGGATGCACCGCATCCGCATCGCCGTCGGTATCTGCCTCGGATTCGCCTTCCCACCCATCTGGATACTTACCTACTTTGAAATGAAGGAACTGCAAAAACTGCTCAACGAAGCATAACCAACGACATGCGCTCTTCCCCTGCACGGGGAAGAGCGCACACGTCATCCGTCAGCGCAGCAAAGCGCGCGCACGCCGAAGCGCATAAAACCCAAGCGCAATACCGCCTGTCAGCCAAACCACGTTCGCATACGCCGAGAAGACCGCAGTAGCCGTGTCGGCAATCGCGTCTTCAGAAACCGCGGCGAACTCCATCGAGAGAACGTAGGGATCAGGCGTGGGCTGCGTCACCTGAGCATACGAAACCGACGGAACGATGAGCGTGGACAAACCGATCATCAGGGCGATCGCAACCACAGCCACAGCCGCCACAACCGCCACCACCGGAAACGACCGACGCTTAACAATGCCGGTCCCCCGATCAACGCACTCAGACTGTTCAACCATAAAAGCACCTCACGCATACATACGAAACCAACCGGCGACAAAGACAACCACAAGCAGCAAACCACCGGCGAAACCGACCGTCACGTTGATATCGAGTATGGCAACACACCCCCTTTCACGGCATCAATCTATGCAAACCTGCCCAAATGACGGCGACCAGCACCGCCAGCAGGATAAATGCACCTGTCGCAAACATTACGGCCGTCATCGACGCACCACCATCACCGCAAGGAAACCGGAACACAAAATGCCGAAAAACACAACCGCGTGAAACGTCATCTGATCCCACGGAACATCAACAGGAGAGCCGGAACAAGCACGAAACGCATACTCATCATCACCGAGAATATAGCGCAAGCCACGATCCACGACTACGGAACCGGGACCAACAACAACCGAGTATACGTCATACACGAGCGTCACCGTCTCGGAAAACGTCAGCGTGCCGCCGAGATACGATTCAACATCATCAAAAACGCCGTTGCCCACAAAATCAAAACATTGCGACTCTTGAGCCGAAGCAACCGGAGGAAAGCACAAGAGCACGGCGAACAGCAAGGCAGCGGCAAATCGTATTCCCAAGCGACCATCAGACAACCTGTAGCCTTCCTCAGAAACCGTCATAACCAACCCCCGACAAAAGCATAACACCTCGATCTGACCAGATCAAGGTGTTACGGTACATAGATAGACTAAGAAATTAGACTGTAACCGTTTATTACCTGTCGGGCTTACGATACAAGTAATCCGATAGGTAATTACGTGTAAGGCGCAACATCGACGAACCGGGCTTACCGAAGACCAAGATCATGTACGAGCCGTCAAACCACGTGTTCAGAACGTTGTCGTTGTGAGTAAGCATCAGACCCTCAAGATACGTATAGATAGGAGTGACATGATCCTTACGACCGGCGATAATGACGAACGGATCATCCAGCGATCCGGAAAAAGCCGCTTCAGAGAAACGACCCAACATCTCACTTCCCTTTCTTCCTAGCGCGATACATCGAACGCGACTTCGCAGCCGCGCGCATCCGGTATTCCTCGTGCAACATCCTAACGATTCGATCCGGCAGAACACTAGGCAAGGCATCCCGCCAAAGCCAATTGTACGGCGACTGCGAACTGGCGACGGCAAGATACGAGGGCACGTCAAACATCGACTCCTGAGCGTACCCGGTGAAAACATCGGGAAACAACGGAACGCTTCTATACAGACTTCCTGTTGCATTTACAGAAGCGTCCTGAAGATCACCCTGATCGGGAGCGGAGACACGAGCGACGCCGTGCTCATACTCGACGAGCACGTACGCATGCTTGCGCGACTGATCGAGCGCCAAGCCAAACTGGGCCACGCAGTGGCCTGCAACACGATTGAGCATGTGGTAGGGCAAACCGGTGACATAGATCGTGATCATTGCGAGACCTCCTCAACCGCCTCGGGAACCAGGTTGACAATCGCCTCAAGCAACACATCGGCAATCGCCCACCTGATATGCAGATCGTCCCAAGGAACCTCACCATCGGCAAGCGAAGCAAACGCCGTCGTCAGAAAGCGGTAAAACGCCTCTTCAGCCCTGTAAGCCTTGTCGGGATACACCGCCAGCGCGTCGCGAGCGATATCCCAGCGCTCACGAAAGAACCGATGGAGATCAGCATACGAACTCATTGCAAACCCTCCTGAAGAATAGTCGTCTACCGCCTCTTTCCGCTGCCTGGCGGCAGCGGAAAGAGGGCCGCCGGGTTTTGGAGTTTCCCCGGTATTCGCCTGTCGCCCGGGTTCGGGGTTCCCCGGGTTTTCTTGGATTCCCTGCGAGACTTCGCTGCTGCACCGCCCCGCCAGTGCAATGTGCGCCGATTGCCGTTGGCGTCCGTGCCGCTTGTTTAGCCCTCAATCCTCCAACCCGAAGCGCACTCTCGCAGCGGGGCCCCCCTACGGGCTTCCCCCCGTGCGACTCAGCGCGCTTCGGGTTGGAGCCATTCCGCCCGTACCGGGATACCGGCCGTTGGAGCGGTGTTTTACGTTTTTACGGCGCATTTCCCAAAAAGCCGCGTGTGATTGTAGCGCGCGGCATTGACGCGCTGTCAAGACCTCGCTGCGCTCGCAAGCGACAAAAACGGCGCGGCTTTTTTTGGAATAGCGGAAGACGCCGTTTTTGTCGGTCTTGACAGCGCTATGCCGCGCGCTGACCCTGCGGGTGCGGCTTTTTGGGGAAAAATGCGCGCGGCAGTAGAACATTTGTTCGCCCGTGCCTAAACCGGTTCAGCCGCACCGTTCCGACTGCCCGTGCTGGCGCGTAGGAACCCTGCCCAAGCTGTGCCAGATCGACACCTGTACCTTCCACGACTGGCGTGCTCAAGCGACACCCGTACCCCCTACGCGCCATTGTCATTGCTGGCGCGTAGGAACCCTGCCCAAGCTGTGCCAGATCGACACCTGTACCTTCCACGACTGGCGTGCTCAAGCGACACCCGTACCCCCTACGCGCCATTGTCATTGCTGGCGCGTAGGAACCCTGCCCAAGCTGTGCCAGATCGACACCTGTACCTTCCACGACTGGCGTGCTCAAGCGACACCCGTACCCCCTACGCGCCATTGTCATTGCCGAGCCATGGCAGCGCCGAATCGTCAAGGTGCACACGGTAGTACGCCCGCGCCCACTCAACCAACTTACGCGCCAACACGCGCCCGCGCTCGGGCCTGTCAAGCGACACCACGACACCGGCAATCAGCCGACCGGTACCACGCGCGCCAGCGCGCACCTGAACGAACGCGAACCTGTCTGAAGCCCCCCAAGACCTTACCAGGACAAGCACCGGCGAAAGACCGTCACTCATAGCGCCTCCGTTGCATGCTCAATCACTTCGGGCGAACTCTGTTCCGTCCAAACGAGTTCACCCCTATACCAGACTTCCCACGCGCCCGAATCGCCAGCGCGAGTCTCATACCCGCCGGGCAGGAGAGTCGGGCACGCCTGTTTGAGAATGCGCGCCCACCGGCGAACCACAGCCGCCGTATCGACAATCTGAGCATCAGCGGGAACATCCGTCACCGACGGAACCACGACTGGCGAGTCGTTCACGAACGGCGAGTCAAACGATCCGACCAGAGCACCCTCAGCGCCCGCCTGAAGACGCCCATCAACCCGCCCGACTTCGCCCGCGACCGTTACCGGCATCCAGAGTTCCCCGCGAGTCGCGTACACGTCAAACCGAACGTAACTGCCCTCGAATGCATCGGGCAGCACGTACACGCTGGCAGGGGAACGAACGACCGCCACGACCGCGCGCGACTCACGATCCCTCAGTGCGAGACGCACGAACGACACGCAGCACTCGCCGCGAGACCAGCGCGACTCATCCAGCGCCACATCAAGCGACTCACGATCCAGGCAAAAATTCGGCGCGCGACTGGCAGGAGTCTTGCGCGTCGTGCTGAGAGTGCGGATATGATTGTAGTAGAGCAACTTATCACGCAGGAACTTATCCAAATCGCCCGAAACATACTCGTGATCCATCCGTTGCTTGATCCACGAATGAAACGACTCAACGGCACCGTTACGCTGTGGTTCGGCTTCGGGAATGAATTGAATGCGCCGAACGCCCGCAGCAAACGCCCATTGCATCCATGGACGCAAACGGTTACGACGCGGCATCGAGAAATCCGTTGTACCGTTATCCGCCTGAACAACGCGCGGCACACCGCCGAAAATTGCGAACAGACGCTGAACGTTGCGCAACATACCCGATTCCGACGGATTGTGCGGAAGAAGCGCATGAGCGCCCGAATACACATCACGAGCGCTCAGATACTCATGAAGCACGCCATTGCTATCGCGCAACTTGACCGTGTCAACCTGGAGCATATCGAGATACATGGACGGCTTCTCGTCCATCCAGTACCGACGCAAGCCCAATGAACGACGGCCACGCGGCAGCGACAAACCGGCATCGGCGAAGCGACGCTGAATAGTCGCCTCACCGACGCCCAGAGCGTACCTGTCTTTAATCTCACGACTGGAGAGATCGGGATTAGCCGCCTTTATCGCAACAGCGGCATGCAGTTCATCAACGCGCGAGTCGCCAAGATCACGAGCAAGAAAATTCCGCACCGACGCCAGGCAAAGCCCTGTCTGTGCGGAAATTTCACGCAGCGAAAGCCCTTGCGCGCGCAACTCGTGCACACGCGCGCGACGCTCGGCAGCAACTTCGATTGAAACGCGCGGCATGGCAACCCCCTGGACGACCGTCAAAACCGATTACCTGGTACAATTATACGGCACAATCCGTACAAGCGCAATAGGAAATAGGTACTAATGTACGGATAGTACCGTATGATCAGGAATCGTAGCGGGAGAAACCGAACAACCCCAAATGTTCGGAAAAAGCAGTACAATGGAGAAAAGAGAAAGGAGGGAACGCCATGAGACTGCGAAACAGACTTGACGAGATCATGAGAGAAACACACACCAGCACACGCGAACTGGCAGAAGGAACCGGAGTAGACAAAGAGACGATCACGAACATCCGCCTGGAGCGTACGACCAGGCGAGACGAAGCGTATGCGAAGATATGCCAGTATTTCGGGATACGGCTTGACGAGCTACTCTACCTTGAGGACGAAAACGATTGACAGCGGAGAGCAACCAAGACCAGCACGATCCGAAGCAAAACGCCTTACACTTCCGATATCGAATACTTTTTACGCTTCGGAAAGACGGAGAGCGTCAGAAAGAGAACCTGGTGCACCTGAAGTGTAAGTGTGCTAATAATGATGATGATCACGGCGCAGGACCCAGTCGTAGTAACGATCTGGTATGGCACCGAGAAACGGCAGTGGTTTGAAGATGCCGCGCAGCGGTTTGCGGCAACCAACCCGCGTGTGGGGAACCGCCCGATCCAGATTGTGCTGCGCGGCATCGGTTCGCGTGAACTTGCCGTGCGCGCCGCGCGGCGCGAGTTCGGCGGCGACGGGCAACCGACGGTGATCAGCCCGGCGAGCAGCATGTGGGTCGAGGTGGCGCGCACCGACTGGGCGGCGCTCAATCGCGGCGCGCCGTCGTTCATCACCGAAAATCCGGGTCAGGTGACGCCGCTGGCATTAACGCCGCTGGTGGCGGTGATCTGGCAGGAACGCGCCCAGTTGCTCTGGCCCCAGGGTCCGGAGAACTTCTGGCAGAACCTGCACGCGGCGCTTACCGATAGTGAGGGATGGATCGGCGTCGCCAGAGCGCGCGGTTTCGCTCCCGGCTCGCCAGAGTACCAGAAAGCCAGCACCTGGGGGTTCGTCAAATTCGGTCATACCTCGCCGCTGACCTCGAACAGCGGCGCACAGGCGTTGATCCTCATGGCGTATGGCTACCATGGTAAAA
>Ga0308401_1000555_pt1 | contig 10757 bp, 15 predicted proteins | sample HotsprSampleOSM1_FD_203472 | JGI IMG/M metagenome (GOLD analysis project Ga0308401, IMG submission 203472) | Hot spring phototrophic mat microbial communities from Octopus Spring, Yellowstone National Park, Wyoming, United States - 20060913_OS-M1 ...
CTCCCTTTTGGGAGTGTCTGAGCTTGTCGCTCGTCGTGCTATTAGGAGAGCTGGGAAATTCGTCCCAGTCCCGCCGTCAGAGCACGACGAGCCGTCCCCGATGTACGTTGCGGTAATAACGCCAAAAGCCAAAATGCGATATGGACAAGCGTCTGTCTAAGAAGCGAGAGAGGCTGCCCCTGTTCGGCGGTTATTATGCTGAGGCTACCGAAGACGGCACTTTCTTCGTTCGTGAGAAAGGCATTCTTAAGTCCCCCCACGAGTACTCAGCGGTCGACGTGTTGACAAGGTACTCGTATGCCCTTTTTAGAGCACGAGAACCTAAGATAGACATCCTGTTTTCTGACCTAAGCTGGTTCCTTGGGGCGGTTGATGCTTATGAGGTGGCTCATTTTGGGGGGCCAAACGGCATTTCTTTGATTGCCGCAGCCACCGAGGAGGGGACAAAGTTCTTTACTGACGAGGGACGTGAGTTGGCTTTCATCTCGGGCTTTCCCCGTATCACAATTTTTGACGAACGCTTTCTAGTGGTTTATGACCCTGACCCTCCGGGGCCGTATGTGAAGGTGTATAATTTTCTTGGCGAGCCTGTATCTGAAGGATTACTCTGGGAAGCGTTAAGAAAAGCAACAGAATGGAAACCATGAACGACCTGATAGTTTTGCTTGACGCCATTTCAGTTGCTGAGCCTATGGGAATGGGCGAGGCAGTCCAAAGAGTATGGAACTACTTTCGGGGGCAAGACCTTGAAGAGCTGATAGAGAGGTACAAGCAGGCCGTCAATCTTTGGAGTGTCCTCGGTGAGCCCGAACCAGGTATGCTGTATAAGGCCGAGCTGGTACTGCTGGCGTTGTCTATAATCTACGAGGCAAAGAAAAAGTACGAAGATGAGGGGCGGCCAGTTTGGTGATATAGGGGCGACTTGGCACGATGTTTGCTACTTTTTCATTATGCGCCAAGTCAAAAAGTACTTCCAAGTCACGATTGGGCCGACAGGCTTCTCCAAGAGATTTGATTGCTTTGAGGAGGCTTACGAGTACGCGAAAAGGCTCGCACAAGATACAGGGTTCGAGGCGGTATTGTGGGAGGTTGATCCAAGTATTTTTAGTGCTCTCGAGATGTACACTCCGATTTTTTTCTTTGAGGGTGAGCAAGAGGAGTGATCTTGGCACGATGTTTGCTACATTTCAAGCATGCGCCGGGATATGAAACACTACGAGGTAGTGATTGAGATTACGGGCCACTCAAAGAAGTTTGATTGTTACGAGGAGGCCCACGAGTACGCAGAAAATCTCGCAAGAGAGACTGAGTTTGAAGTGGTAGTCGTAGAGATTGACCCTCGGGCTTCCAGTTGGCTTGATAGGTATGTCCCTATTACTCTCTATGACGGGGCCACCGGGGAGGTCAAATCATTGCGGGACTAACAGAATTGGTACGGATATTGCTATGTGTAACAGAAAACCCAAAACGATGACGGATATGGAGCACAAAGACCTGAAAGAGCTCGCCTGGGAAGAACGCCAGCGAGAACTGCTTGAAGCCAAAATGAGGCTTCTTCGTGAATTGGATGTAGAAGACCAATGTGTATGGGACCTTCTCACTGAGGACGAGATTGACGAGATAAACCTCAAGCTTCTACGGGGGGGGATATGAGCAAGCGGTATGTGAGCGCATCCAAGATTGCGCAATTCCTTTACTGCCCATTCACTTTTGAGTTGGCTGCGGCTGGTTATGAGCCTGTTGAGCCTTACCTGCCGGCTGTTGCTTCCGGGGTTGCCCTACACACGGCATACAGGTACATGTGGTTCGGCATTTCTCCCGAAGAGGCGGTAGAGGCTGCTGTTGCGATTACCGACATAACTATGGGAGAAGGGATAGACGAGAAAGAGAAGGAGGCTCTTTTGCGTCGGGCCAAGGCCATTCCTCAGTGGCTTCTTGAGGCCGACAACGTTGAGGTTAGGATTGAGAAGGAGATACCGGAGACAGACATAGTCATAACTGGTTTCATCGACGCCATAGTCGGAGACACAGTCGTCGACCTAAAGGCCGTTACGAGGATGAAGAACGAGCTACCTCCTACATACCAAATTCAGGGTCAGATTTACATGTACGCCACAGGCAAACCGCAGGCTTCTTTCGTGCTGATTGGCCCCAAGGGAGATGTGGCAGAGTTTCGTCTCCAAAAGATGCAAGACGAGGCCATTGGCGAGATGTTGGAGTACTTCGCTCGCTCTATGGAGCAGACTTACAAGCCCCCTTCCGGGCTGACGAATTTTGCCTGTGGAAAGTGCTCGTTCCAGCACGTGTGTCCGTTCTACAAGCTACTGAAACAAACTCAAAACCCTTGATAGTATGACAGCGAAGACGAAAGACGAAGGACTCCGCATTGTGCGGAATGCGCTTGAGAAAGCGAAAGCAGCAGAAGATGTTCGTGGCAAGGTTGTGGCCGTTTTTGCCACTTCTACATCTCCATGGTGGTTGTCCCCCGAGGACTATCTTGAGTACCTCGTTCAGCAGCTCATTACGCTATTCTCGTACAAGTTCGAGAATGAGCGCATGAGCATTCCAGCGAACATGGTCTACCTCATGGCTGCCGAGCGGGGATTGCCGACTATCCTTTTGCATTGGCGAGTCTACCTTTCCCTGTACTCGCCTTATGTACGAGGGTGGCGGCTCGAGACCATTAAGGACGAGAACGGCAAGCCTATTGGGATGGTGGCCGTGATTGTGGACAAAGAGGGAAATGAATGGCGCTGGGAGAGGTACTATGACAACCTGGCCCTAACTTCAAGGTGGAAGAACAAAGAGCTAATGTTCGCCAAGACCATCTTGAAGGAGGCTCTGGCGATTATGTTTCCCTACCTAAACCTACTCCCTCCCCTCTCCACTGTTGAGACCTACGACCCCGATGATCTCGAGGAGTCAGCTCGTCCGCCAGCCCCAGCCGCTCCTCAGGCCTCCAATCGTCCAGCTCCCGAGCAGATAGTTCAGCTCCCCGAGGCCCTTGCACAGCTTAAGAAGAGCGATGCTGGCGACCAGAAGAAAACATCAACGGATGTAGTTCGCAAGCTCGCCGACACACCTCCTCCGGACGTGAAGAAAGAGCGTGGTGGTGATGCCGAGCTGTCCCGTGAGGTACTGGACAAGTTCCAAGAGCTAAGCCAGTTAATTGGGGCCAACGAGGCTAAGGAGCTGATTGCGGGGATTGTCCGTGACCTCGGAGGGGAAAGGTTTACTGACCTCGATGCAAACCGGAAGAGAATGGCCCTGATGATGATTGACAACGCAATCTTCACGGAGAAGAAACTAAAAGGCGAAGATGCAGAATGAGCTGGCAAATCGGAATGGGGTGGCCTCGCCGGGCCACCCCTCTTCTGTGGAGATGGTCGTCCGGCGCATGCTGGACAACGTTCGGCGGATGGAAAGCCATCGGTGGTCGGCCAGATGCCCCCTACACGGGGACAGGGACAATTCTTTGTCGGTGTGGTTTGACGGGGAGCGCTTGTCGTTCAAGTGCCACGCCGGCTGCGACCCAAAGTCAGTTACCGACCATCTTTGCGAGCGCCACCCGGAATACACTGAGCTTCTTGGACGGGCTCCAAAGCAAAATGGAAAGATGGAACGTGAGAAGATAACGAGCGACGCTCGTAGCTGGTACCGCTCCTATCTTGGAGTCCAGCCTGATGTACTGGCGGAGCTTCCGATTTCGTTCACTAATGATGAGGTCATATTTCGCTTTCCGGGCATTGACAAGAGCAAAGTCAGAAAGAAGGGCGAGAAGGGGGCGATATGGCGGGGGCAGGGGCACACTCCAGATTTGTGGCCGTTGCCGGGGGATAGAGTTGGGGAAGATATAGTTATCACCGAGGGAGAAAGTGATTGTATAGTTGCAAGGGCTTTGGGCATTGAGGCTTATGCAATTACGAAGGGAGCCAGTGCTGGGCTGTCTTCGGCGGTATTAATTGCTCTTAGGCGTCGTGGCGCTCGCCGGATTGTTGTGGCGATGGATGCTGACAGCGCTGGGCGTCAGGCGGCCTCCAAGATGGTCATAGCGGCAAGGCAGGCGGGGCTTGCGGCGATTGACTTGGATTTGGTTGCTGAGGGGCTCGTTGAGCCACTTCTTGGGCAGAAAGACATTCGTGATGCCTTCAAGAGCGGAAGGGGTCAGGACATAGTTGAGGCAATTAGGCACTTGCTGTATAGGGCTGATGAAGCGAGGCCAGCCCACCCCCGAAGGCTATCTGAGATAATGGCAGAGGAGCGGCCGACTGACTTTGTGATTGAGGGACTTGTCAGGATTGGGGGAACTACCCTGCTTATAGGGGAGCCTAAACTTGGCAAGTCTCAGATGTCGCTTGATATAGCCCTTGCCGTAGCTCGAGGAGAGGCATTTTGTGGGCTGGCCACAAAGAAGGGGCGTGTAATCTATTATACCCTTGAAGACGGAGAGGACATAGTTAGGGACAGGGTGAGAATGCGGGGGCTTTCGGGGTTAGATGAGGACATCTACATCGGCACAACGCCTCCAGTTGTAGAGGACAACGTGGCCATTCTCGAGGAGCATATAGATGCCATTCAGCCGACCCTCGTCATCATTGACACCCTCAGGGCTGTTTCGGTGACGGGCGGCAAAAGCGAGAACGAGGCCTCGTTCGCTGACGCCATTTACCGGATAGCCAAGCTGGCTCGTGAGCGTGGTGTGGCCGCACTGATAGTCCACCACACAGTCAAGGCCACAACGGGCAATCCAATCTCGGACGCACGGGGGACGTCCGCCATTGCCGGGGCCGTAGATGTAGTGGCTGGGCTGTACCGGCGGGAAGACATGATGAGGCTGGCCTGGCGTGGACGCTTCGGTACGGGCGACATGGTCGTTTCCCAGTACCAGAACGGCTCGTTCAATTATCCTCCCTCGGTGGCTCCATTGAACATGTCTGACGAGGAGTATGCTCGCAGACTTGAGGAGAGGCTCACCAAGTATTATGAGGCCTGCCGCAGGTATGCCGACAAACAGGGTCGTGTGGAAGTTAAGAAGGTAGTTATAGCTATTTGGGGCCTAAAAGATGGAAGGTACATAGAGGGCTCATGGAATAAGACCTACAAGGCCCTTGATGAGCTTGTTAGACGGCAAAAACTGCGCAAGAGGGAAAGGCAGTATTACATTGCCCCCGATGAGCTACCTGCCACTCATAATACAAGACCCCCGGCGGAAGCTGCCGAAGTATGCAATCAAATACAGAAGTGTAAAGAAGAAAATACACACCCAGAAGGCGCCAATCTAATCGCCAGTGTTAGCGGGCCTGCCCTAATCGTCGAAGACCAAACAGGTGAAGACACGGAGGACACAGAACCCAAAGCGGCAAAAGCAGAAGATGCTCAATGCGAAGAGGAGGATGATGTTGAGCCCCAAATAAACTGGAAGGTCGTCAGTTATGCGATAAGAACTGAGCGAGTAATTAGGGTTGCCGAAATACCCAAACAGCTAAACGGTTATATAGATTGGGAGGCAATGGAAAGCCCCGGCAAGCTGACCGATAGTGTTATAGCGGTCGGAAGGAAGGCTGCCGACCTTGTTGCCGAAGGAAAGTACGACGATGTGGACAAGCTGCTCGAGCCAGTAAAGGTAGAGCTAAAAGAGGCGTACAATTCATGGTGGGTAAAAGGGGATAGTAATGGAGACTTGGACAGGGCGGTCGAGCTACTCTGTAAGATTATGTTGGCCAAGACTGTCGCCTCTCTCGCTTCGGAAGAAGAGGAAAAAGCCTCTCTGGTGATATTTGCCACTAAGATGTGGCGGGATGTTCTTGATGGTCGTATCACGGCCGACCAAGCATTAAGGAAAGTTAGATTTGGGGAGGACGCCCATATTGTGCCGGAGCTACTCCCAAGGATATACGACCTATCTGAGCCAGCCGAAATGGCACGAAGTTTGCGATTGCTTAGAATAAACTTGCCAAGGATATGAGCGCCAATCAAAAACGTTCGCTTCTGCGTGAGGCGAAGCAAGTCATGGATGCCTCCTTTGTTGGGGGCGGGGAAGTCGCAAGCAAAGTTAGGGAACACGTCTTGAAAGCCTATGCCCAAATTGCGAATGGTCGTCCCGATGATGCGTCCCAGGAGCTCGTGGAGGCCTATGAGCTACTTCGTTCGGGGGTGCGGTATGATAACTACCTCGACATACTCAAGGCCCTACATGCTCTTGACCTCGGGCTTTTCATTCACGCCTTTGCTACTGCCGACGAAGAGCTAAGGGCGATTGGCTGGGCCATTTGGGACGCAAGGAACGACCTTCAGGCCTCCCTTTACGACGCCATTAATGCAGCTCGGGAGTTTTTGTCTCTTGTAAGAGCGGGGGTAAGCCCGGATGTTGCGGCTAAGCAGGTGGTGATGACAGAAGACATTGAGAAGCTGGTAGAAATACTTGAGGCCTATGCTGGGGCGCAGAAGTGAGTCGCAGATACAGGCGGCAATCGTGAGGGCACTTAGCCAGCTGGGGTTCCTTGTCATTCACGTCCCCAATCAGGCGACGAGGGGACGCCAGCGCTATTCTGGGCTTATGCCGGGGGCTCCCGACCTAATCGTGATTGGCAAAGGCCGAGTTTGGTTCCTTGAGGTGAAAAAGCCTGGCGGCAAGCAGTCCCAAGCTCAAATCATCGTACAAAGGCTCATAGAGGAAAGGGGGTTTGGGTATTATGTTGTGCATAGCGTTGACGAGGCCCTAAACGTCGCCGGATATGGCTCGCAAAAGGGTTAAGGCCCCGTATCTCGCAATGATGGAGAATAGCAGGGTACGTGATGCCTTTGCGCTGCTTACAGCCTACAAGGAAGACTACATACTCCGTGAGAACGGCAAGCCAGTCGATTACCGAGAAGCTGTTAGGCGATATAAGGAGACGAAGGACGATGCTTGGGTGATGCACGTTCTGGCGTCAAATCTTGGCTACTTTGCTAATGCTCTGTCAAAGGTTGTGGCCAGGTATGGAGTTGCCCCGGAGGATTACGTCTGCCTTGTCTATGAGGGTTTGCGGCGCTCAATGGAGAAGTGTGATGCTTCGCGAGTAAGGCTGTCTTACCTTTCGACCGGGGTGTTCCTCCTTTGTCGGCGCGAGGCCGAGCACGAGATGCGCCAAAAGGCAAAGGAGGCTACGTTGCCCGATGCGTCGTTGTGGAGCGAAAATGGCGACGATGATGAGAATATGGACTTGGATACCTGGCTCGCTAAAAATGGGGCGTATGAGGTACCTTTAGATGATGAGGATACATGCGAGGCACCTGACGAACAAAGTCCGGATAGAGAAACATGAGAACGAGCCATTACGCTATAAGGGAGTTCTGTTCCGATTTGGCGAGCTATCACACAATCAAACCCTCGTGCGGCCGGGAGCCAAAGTTCGGGCGGCGGGCGACGCAATCCTGCTCGACCACGAGTATCCCGACATTGCCAACTACAAGCCATACGGACGCATTTTGTCGTTCACCAAGAAAGACGATGCGCTCATCATTGACTTTGAGCTGGCGTCCCCCGAGGCGGCTCAACTTGTAGAGAGTGGTGAGCGTAAGTTCCTATCGGTGTCGTGGTTTAGCGACGGGTATGTGGTGAAGGAGCACCCTCTTATGGGGTCGTACCTTGAGTTCTACGACATAATCATTTACGAGGTATCCTTGGTGGCCGACCCGGCGTTCAATACCTGCATAGCTACATCGGAGGAAGGCTTGTCTTGCCTTGCCTCCTCGGTGGCTGAAAAGCCTAAGTCTAATTGCCAGTGTGGTTGTTCAGGAGAGTCCGTATCTTTGGGTGATATGTCTTACAAGCACCAAGAGGTGACCCGTGAGGAGTTTGATGCCCTCCGGGACAAGGTTCAGCAAGCGCTGGATGCGATTACGGCACTTGCAGATGAGATTAAGGCCCTAAAAGAGGTCATTGCCCAGCCCCCGGCCGAAGTAACCCAGGAGCTTGAGCAGGCCAAGAAGAAGCTGGAAGAGCTCGAAGTCACCCTAAGCACTCAGGCCAACGAGGTGGAGGGCGTTATGCAAATGGCTGAAAAGCTCCTGGCAATCACTGAGCGAACCTACAAGAACCTTCCAAACCTACTGAAGAAATGAAAGGGCTCGAAGAACGTATAAACGAGATTGAGCGAGCCGCAGAAGATATTGAGCGGCTTGCTAAGGCAAAGGGCACAGAGGACAAAGAGGATGAGGCGCTTAAGCTGGCTGCTCGCGGGGCTCTTGTTAGCGTTGCCCGACAGCTTAGTGTAGCGATGCGCCAAGAGAAAATGGGAGCTATCCCCACGTCCGCTCGAACACTTTTGGGTCCAAGTGTGTTCCGGCATTCCACGCTGGGCACAACCAGAGGTATCACGTCTGACTTTGACTATTATCAGACGTCGGGTGCTGATATTCGGGGCGGTCAGCGCTTCATGGACAGGTTCTCCAAGCGCTTCATTGGTACCAATTCTACTGCTCGGAAGATAAGGCCAGTACCTTCTGGGCCGGGGGCAGGAGATGTCAACGAAGGCGATCCTAAGCCTACTCGTCAATACGCCTTCAACGAGACAGATTACCCCTTCTCCAAGCTGGCTGTTACTGACACTATCACGCAAGAGATAGTCATTGCCGACTCTGGGGAGCGAGCAGCCAACTTTATTATTGACGCCCTTGCCGAGCACCTCAAGGATGTCTTGAACAGCAGGCTAATCAACTACCTCTCCACAAATGGTACGGCATTCAACCCAGCGCAGTTCGCTCAATACCTAAACATCCCGACGGGTACCGGAGCTCGCTGGCACGACCTACTGGCGGCAGCTCAGCTCCAGTTTGAGCGGACTTTCGCCGACCACTTCCTTGACATCAAGTACGGGGACATTGTACTGGCTCCTGTGCCGGTCTACTGGGGCATTATCCAAGACAGAAAGGGGGCTGGGCTTGACTTATATTACGGCGACATCTCCCCGCTGGGCAACCTATCTCTTGATGCTATCTGGAAAGACTACTCCGGCAACCGCATCATTCTTACGCACACCGAGGGGCTAACTATTGAGCTCGTCGACGAGGTACAAATCTATTATAACCGAGTTGTGGACGAGGGCGCCGACCGAAACCTTTACCGGGTAACGGTCGAGGTATATTATCGGTTCGTTCCGGCCAAGCAGCCACTACCAGCCATTGTGATCGCCAATCCACTGGCTGACCTCCAAGCTCTTACCCCCGCAGCATGAAGGAGCAGTTCAAGTCCATATTGACGGACATTGACCCACGGCTTCCGTCTTACTTCCTCGTCAAGGGGGGGCGCCTGCAAGTTGCCCCCCCGACGGCGGAAGAGTACGATAAGCTCGTCGCCAACGGGTATGAGCCCTTGGGGGATGTCGAGTACTCCTATCTTGATAGGGCTGTTCTGGCAGCGCTAACTCAAATACTGAATGGGCTGGGCAACAGGGCAATTCTTTTGTTCCCCCTTGCGGTGTCTGCAATCTTGGCACACGAGGCAAGCCGAGAGGGCTCTGACTTGTACAAGGCTCTACGGGGGAGCGCCGAGGCGAAGGATGCCAAAGAGGCGAGGGAAGACAAAAAGCAAAAGCGCAAAAGAGAATGAGCGTCATTGAATGGCGTAGCACCATAGCAGTAAAAGCATACGCCGAGGCTTTTGTGAGGGCCAGTGACGGATTTGAGCCCATGAGTTCTGTCCATCCCTGGCACCCAATGCGAGAGATGGCAACGATTAGGGTCAGCTCTCTGAGGGACATGTGGGGAGCTGCTCCTATTGGCATTGGCATCCCAAGTCAAAACGCAGAAGCGGATGCTTGGGTTTATGCGATGTACAACACCAACGTGCTCAAGCCTGTTTTGACTATTAGAGCTGAAGGTGGGGGCGGGTATGTAATCAGAATTGCGGCGACAACAACTGTTCCCGAAGAGGTGGCGCTTGTTGAGGGGGCGCTGGATGTTGTTAGGGGTCTTCTTTGGCGAAGGGTAGACGCCTCTGAGGCCATTTTTTGGTTCTACATACTCGGATGGTTTTCTGCCACCCTAACTCCTACTCAGACAGTCAGTTCTTTTAGGGAGCTATTCGCACTGGCCCGGACATTTCTCTCGAGGATGGCCCCAAACTTCGCCTTTAAAGCCCTCATGCGGCCGCTTGCCTACGGCGCAGCCATACTGGAGAATTCCGCCGGAGTAGCTCAGAACTCTAATTACACAGAGCTACAAGATGCCTCGGGGTCAATGATTATTGTCCCCGTAGCAGCAGAATACGCTACAGCCTCTCTTAACCCAGTTATAGTTTATCCCAGCTGGCTGGAGAGCCTTTGTAGGAGGTACATCTATGAGACAGAGTTTGTCGATCGTGTGGTGGATGATGCAACAGAGCGGAACGTGCACAGGGTGACATGTGAGAGGTATATGGCTCCGGTTTTGCCTTACTTTTTCTATTACGAAGCCGAAGACAAGTTTATCGTTCCTTCCGTTGCTATTGATGCATCCAATGCTATCAACGAGATTGCTTCCAGGTATGGCGCTGGTGCATTGAGCAACCTACAATATGCTGCTCAGACAAGCTAATGCTCATCGAGCCTTCTGACTTTGGTGGGGAGTATAGGCTATTCAACGCTAACAACCTTGACCCTGATACCATTCGGGCGATAGACCAAGCTCAGGAGGAGCTGGCTCGGGATTTGTTCCCGATAGGGCATTCGTTCATTATCAACAATGGCCCGATGGTTCCTCCTAACTTTGGCTTGCGCACGCTTGGCCTTCACAAGCTA
>Ga0308401_1000562_pt1 | contig 10689 bp, 10 predicted proteins | sample HotsprSampleOSM1_FD_203472 | JGI IMG/M metagenome (GOLD analysis project Ga0308401, IMG submission 203472) | Hot spring phototrophic mat microbial communities from Octopus Spring, Yellowstone National Park, Wyoming, United States - 20060913_OS-M1 ...
AGGACTTCCTTCCTTCCAGTTGGATGTTTCAGTGCTCTTCAGCGAGCCGAAATTCCTCAAGGCGCCAGCAGCAGCGCCGCGCTGAGGCGCTTGGCGTGCGTTTCAGTGCTCTTCAGCGAGCCGAAAATTCCTCAAACGCGGTCTGGTTGTACTCCTCAACGCTGCGCACCCGTTTCAGTGCTCTTCAGCGAGCCGAAAATTCCTCAAAGTGGATCGGAACTACGGCATCGGCGAGACTAACCGGTTTCAGTGCTCTTCAGCGAGCCGAAAATTCCTCAAACGTTCCGACATCTCGCGCTGTCGAGTGAGATCAAAAGTTTCAGTGCTCTTCAGCGAGCCGAAAATTCCTCAAACGCCGTAGCAGCGCCCGCGCCGCGTGGCGGTCGAGGTTTCAGTGCTCTTCAGCGAGCCGAAAATTCCTCAAACGCGCGCGTCCGGCGCGGCGGAACCGGCGACGGAGTGTTTCAGTGCTCTTCAGCGAGCCGAAAATTCCTCAAAAATACGAGCGACGCCGCGCGGTCGATCCGCGTCGTCGTTTCAGTGCTCTTCAGCGAGCCGAAAATTCCTCAAAGAGTTGGAGAAGGCGGAAGCGATCCAGCGCCTCACGTTTCAGTGCTCTTCAGCGAGCCGAAAATTCCTCAAATAGACGCGCCAGAAATCCCCCTTCCCCTTCGGCGTCCGTTTCAGTGCTCTTCAGCGAGCCGAAAATTCCTCAAACGACCGTCGGGCGGTCGGGGTCGTTCGCGGTTCCGCGCGTTTCAGTGCTCTTCAGCGAGCCGAAAATTCCTCAAAGAGGCGGCGACGGCGGGCGTGCGGGCGTACCGCGACGTTTCAGTGCTCTTCAGCGAGCCGAAAATTCCTCAAACGACCGAGCGCTACGACATCAAGGCGCTCAATATCGGTTTCAGTGCTCTTCAGCGAGCCGAAAATTCCTCAAAAGGACGGGAACGGCAAGATTGCGGTCTGCTTATTCCGGTTTCAGTGCTCTTCAGCGAGCCGAAAATTCCTCAAACACCAAAGACCGACTGCCGGAACTCATCGCGCGGTTGGGGTTTCAGTGCTCTTCAGCGAGCCGAAAATTCCTCAAATCAAGAAGCGGTAATCATACACCTCATAGAGAAGAGGGTTTCAGTGCTCTTCAGCGAGCCGAAAATTCCTCAAATCGGCGCATCCGGTCGCGCCCGCTACGGCGCGCCGGAGTTTCAGTGCTCTTCAGCGAGCCGAAAATTCCTCAAACAACCCTACCGCGACTTGGCGGCGGTGTGTTTGAAGTGTTTCAGTGCTCTTCAGCGAGCCGAAAATTCCTCAAATAGAAATAAAAGAAGAAGAGATGTTGTGACGTTGAAAGGTTTCAGTGCTCTTCAGCGAGCCGAAAATTCCTCAAACCTACGGGCGATGCCTTGATCAACGTGCTCTATTTTGTTTCAGTGCTCTTCAGCGAGCCGAAAATTCCTCAAACCGCAACGCGCGAGTACGTCGCGTCATTCGCGCGCGTTTCAGTGCTCTTCAGCGAGCCGAAAATTCCTCAAACCTCAATGTCGATTGAAACGCCCGTCCCGACCGACGGTTTCAGTGCTCTTCAGCGAGCCGAAAATTCCTCAAACTACTATCCCGCAACCAAATACATATACGCTCCCGCTGTTTCAGTGCTCTTCAGCGAGCCGAAAATTCCTCAAATGACCCACGCGCCTTCAGCCAGCGCCTCCAACACCTTCGGTTTCAGTGCTCTTCAGCGAGCCGAAAATTCCTCAAAGCCGCGCGGTCGATTGTCTGCAACAGCGCGTCTAACGTGTTTCAGTGCTCTTCAGCGAGCCGAAAATTCCTCAAATTCCCGCGGTGAACAACCCGCGTAGCGCCGCGAGCGGTTTCAGTGCTCTTCAGCGAGCCGAAAATTCCTCAAACCGCAACGCGCGAGTACGTCGCGTCATTCGCGCGCGTTTCAGTGCTCTTCAGCGAGCCGAAAATTCCTCAAACCTCAATGTCGATTGAAACGCCCGTCCCGACCGACGGTTTCAGTGCTCTTCAGCGAGCCGAAAATTCCTCAAACTACTATCCCGCAACCAAATACATATACGCTCCCGCTGTTTCAGTGCTCTTCAGCGAGCCGAAAATTCCTCAAATGACCCACGCGCCTTCAGCCAGCGCCTCCAACACCTTCGGTTTCAGTGCTCTTCAGCGAGCCGAAAATTCCTCAAACCAGTAGGCAATTACCACCGGGTAGGACGCTTCAGGTTTCAGTGCTCTTCAGCGAGCCGAAAATTCCTCAAACACCGACGGCGCGGATGTCTGGAAGCGCGCCGCACGCTGTTTCAGTGCTCTTCAGCGAGCCGAAAATTCCTCAAATATTTCCGCGTCCGGACGCGCCCGCTATAGTGCGCGTTTCAGTGCTCTTCAGCGAGCCGAAAATTCCTCAAACATCGCGCACCAGCCACCCGCCGGGCTTCAGCAGCGACGTTTCAGTGCTCTTCAGCGAGCCGAAAATTCCTCAAAGTAACGTTTGCGTTGAAGAACCGCAAGAGCGGCTGGAGTTTCAGTGCTCTTCAGCGAGCCGAAAATTCCTCAAACAGGACATCGACGACGACAGCGAAGTTATCATCTTCGGTTTCAGTGCTCTTCAGCGAGCCGAAAATTCCTCAAAGTTGTGACAGCCTTGACTGTTGTGACGCCCCGCGCCGTTTCAGTGCTCTTCAGCGAGCCGAAAATTCCTCAAACGATGTCTCCCACGATCACCAACGCATCCGCTACGCGTTTCAGTGCTCTTCAGCGAGCCGAAAATTCCTCAAACGTCTTTCAGCGACGCCCAGCGCCCGCGGTGCACGCGTTTCAGTGCTCTTCAGCGAGCCGAAAATTCCTCAAACGTTCTGGATGTTGAGCGTTAGCGTTACTGATGTGTTGGTTTCAGTGCTCTTCAGCGAGCCGAAAATTCCTCAAAGTAACGTTTGCGTTGAAGAACCGCAAGAGCGGCTGGAGTTTCAGTGCTCTTCAGCGAGCCGAAAATTCCTCAAACAGGACATCGACGACGACAGCGAAGTTATCATCTTCGGTTTCAGTGCTCTTCAGCGAGCCGAAAATTCCTCAAAGTTGTGACAGCCTTGACTGTTGTGACGCCCCGCGCCGTTTCAGTGCTCTTCAGCGAGCCGAAAATTCCTCAAACGATGTCTCCCACGATCACCAACGCATCCGCTACGCGTTTCAGTGCTCTTCAGCGAGCCGAAAATTCCTCAAACGTCTTTCAGCGACGCCCAGCGCCCGCGGTGCACGCGTTTCAGTGCTCTTCAGCGAGCCGAAAATTCCTCAAATCTTCCTCTAAAATACGAAGGGGCGATCCGGCGAACGTTTCAGTGCTCTTCAGCGAGCCGAAAATTCCTCAAAGCTGCGCTGGCGGCGCTCCAGCGCGCGGGCGTCAGTCGTTTCAGTGCTCTTCAGCGAGCCGAAAATTCCTCAAAAAAATTGTGGTGGATGAGGCGGGGTTGGTCAGAAACCTAGGTTTCAGTGCTCTTCAGCGAGCCGAAAATTCCTCAAACGTTCCAGAACCAGCCGATCGAGGGGTACATCATCCGTTTCAGTGCTCTTCAGCGAGCCGAAAATTCCTCAAATGATACGACGCCGGAGGAACAAAGCGACTTCTGCGGTTTCAGTGCTCTTCAGCGAGCCGAAAATTCCTCAAACTTCCGACCTCAGCAATCCAATCCGCGTTGTTCTCCGTTTCAGTGCTCTTCAGCGAGCCGAAAATTCCTCAAATGTACACCTCTGCGACATCAATCCCGTCATCGAGGAGTTTCAGTGCTCTTCAGCGAGCCGAAAATTCCTCAAAGACTGCTTGAAACCGAAACAACGCGCTTTCAAACGTCGGTTTCAGTGCTCTTCAGCGAGCCGAAAATTCCTCAAACGCGCCGGTTGTCAAGCGGAAAATTCGCCGGATTTTCGCGTTTCAGTGCTCTTCAGCGAGCCGAAAATTCCTCAAAGACAAAATGACCGCGTGGTACGAAGCGGAGGACGGGTTTCAGTGCTCTTCAGCGAGCCGAAAATTCCTCAAACAGAACGGGTGTGCGATCCACACCGCGGTAGCGCTGCCGTTTCAGTGCTCTTCAGCGAGCCGAAAATTCCTCAAACTCAGAAGCAGACGGGCGACGTGACGCATCACCCACGCGTTTCAGTGCTCTTCAGCGAGCCGAAAATTCCTCAAATCCAGAATGCGGAGGAGTTCGTCCAGAGCGCCGTGTTTCAGTGCTCTTCAGCGAGCCGAAAATTCCTCAAACAGTTCCGGCGAGGTCACGTACCCGCCGCGCAAACCGGTTTCAGTGCTCTTCAGCGAGCCGAAAATTCCTCAAAAATCGACTATCTCTGGAACGCGATCTTCGGCGCAATGTTTCAGTGCTCTTCAGCGAGCCGAAAATTCCTCAAACGTATACGCGGCGGTATCGTCGCCGTACAGTAAGTCGGTTTCAGTGCTCTTCAGCGAGCCGAAAATTCCTCAAATCTACGGTATGCCTCAAGCCCGCGTGCACCGCGGGCGCTGTTTCAGTGCTCTTCAGCGAGCCGAAAATTCCTCAAATCACCACCGCCGCTCCTTCAAGCGAGTCCGGCAGCGGTTTCAGTGCTCTTCAGCGAGCCGAAAATTCCTCAAAAATGTTCCGAGTGTGAGCGTATATGCATTTGACTGCGTTTCAGTGCTCTTCAGCGAGCCGAAAATTCCTCAAATGACATTTGAAGCGACCGTCGGTCAACTTGACGCTGAGTTTCAGTGCTCTTCAGCGAGCCGAAAATTCCTCAAACGCATATTACACCCTCCCGAAGCGCGCCAGCCGCGTAGTTTCAGTGCTCTTCAGCGAGCCGAAAATTCCTCAAATCAAGCTGTCCGTCCAGCGCGCGTAGACCGCGAATGTTTCAGTGCTCTTCAGCGAGCCGAAAATTCCTCAAACTGAAAAGCCGCAAAGTATCTGCGGTCGGTGCACTAAGTTTCAGTGCTCTTCAGCGAGCCGAAAATTCCTCAAAGTTGTGACACTGCTGACAACCAGAAGCCCCGCCAACGCGTTTCAGTGCTCTTCAGCGAGCCGAAAATTCCTCAAACACCCATAGCACGTTGTTGCCGTGACGGTTCCAGAGTTTCAGTGCTCTTCAGCGAGCCGAAAATTCCTCAAATACATCGGAGGGAAATACGCTATTGCGCCGGAGATCAACGTTTCAGTGCTCTTCAGCGAGCCGAAAATTCCTCAAATCGTATAGCGTTCCGGCTGGTCGTACAGATACGCGGTTTCAGTGCTCTTCAGCGAGCCGAAAATTCCTCAAAACCGGCCGGCGGTCGTCTTCCCGCGCGTCTTCACGCGTTTCAGTGCTCTTCAGCGAGCCGAAAATTCCTCAAAAGTTTGATCATCATTTCCGTCGCGTCTTTGGTTGTCGTTTCAGTGCTCTTCAGCGAGCCGAAAATTCCTCAAACGTTGGGATACGTCGCGGGACGCGAAGCGCCTGACGGTTTCAGTGCTCTTCAGCGAGCCGAAAATTCCTCAAAAGCGGCGGCGGGTACGGAGCGCTGTTGCGGATCGCGTGTTTCAGTGCTCTTCAGCGAGCCGAAAATTCCTCAAACAAGTATACGGTTACCGAAATAATCGCCGAGGAACTTGTTTCAGTGCTCTTCAGCGAGCCGAAAATTCCTCAAACTGGAGGAACGCTACGGCATCGACGTTGACGCCGATCGTTTCAGTGCTCTTCAGCGAGCCGAAAATTCCTCAAACATAGTCGCTTGAACCGCCGACATATGCCTCACCGCTAGTTTCAGTGCTCTTCAGCGAGCCGAAAATTCCTCAAAACAGCGGGTCGGGAAGGTCATCGGGGTCGGGATCGTGTTTCAGTGCTCTTCAGCGAGCCGAAAATTCCTCAAACGCCGAGTGCGGACGCGCGCCGTTTGAGCAGTCCGCCGTTTCAGTGCTCTTCAGCGAGCCGAAAATTCCTCAAAAATTCGCGGGAAATTCGCCGAAATTGCCTCTTGACAATGTTTCAGTGCTCTTCAGCGAGCCGAAAATTCCTCAAACCTTCCGCTTTATCAGCGCGTACATACGCGCACACGCAGTTTCAGTGCTCTTCAGCGAGCCGAAAATTCCTCAAAGTACGTCTGCCTGTCGCTGTGACCGTACCTGTCATGTTTCAGTGCTCTTCAGCGAGCCGAAAATTCCTCAAAAAACAGCGGGTGCAGGTATTTGGACCCGCGCGACGGCGTTTCAGTGCTCTTCAGCGAGCCGAAAATTCCTCAAAACGCCGCGCCGGTAGATAACCTGGTTATCCTCTGCGATCTGTTTCAGTGCTCTTCAGCGAGCCGAAAATTCCTCAAACCGTCGCCGGAAGACGTACTCCAAAAATCGCTGGAGGTTTCAGTGCTCTTCAGCGAGCCGAAAATTCCTCAAATTGTCAATACCCAAATTCGTCGAATTTTCTCGAAATTGTTTCAGTGCTCTTCAGCGAGCCGAAAATTCCTCAAATTAGTGATGGTCGTTTCAGTCAAGATCGAGCGGTTCAGTTTCAGTGCTCTTCAGCGAGCCGAAAATTCCTCAAATCGTGCACATCGCCCCCGTTCGCGCGCGGATGCGGAGTTTCAGTGCTCTTCAGCGAGCCGAAAATTCCTCAAACGTCGCGGCGGTGATGCTGTGCGGCGCGAAGATCAGTGTTTCAGTGCTCTTCAGCGAGCCGAAAATTCCTCAAATGCTCAGACAATACCCGACGCTGCGGGAGAAAGCGAGTTTCAGTGCTCTTCAGCGAGCCGAAAATTCCTCAAAGAAAAAGCGCCTCAGCGAGGTGCTGAGACGCTAAGAGTTTCAGTGCTCTTCAGCGAGCCGAAAATTCCTCAAATGTATAAGGCGCTGCGGCTTCAGTCGCTGGCGCTGGAGTTTCAGTGCTCTTCAGCGAGCCGAAAATTCCTCAAAGAAGATGCGGCGCGCGAGTTCCGCTACGTACTCACGAGTTTCAGTGCTCTTCAGCGAGCCGAAAATTCCTCAAACAAGGTGTGGTAATCATACACCTCATAGAGAAGAGGTTTCAGTGCTCTTCAGCGAGCCGAAAATTCCTCAAACGGCGGAGGAGGCGGACGGTGAACGTCAGCGGCAAAGTTTCAGTGCTCTTCAGCGAGCCGAAAATTCCTCAAAGCTCAACGAACCGGGCGCGCAGTGGGCGATCCTCGAGTTTCAGTGCTCTTCAGCGAGCCGAAAATTCCTCAAATCTATAGAAATAAAAGAAGAATGCGTGTTGTGACGGTAAGTTTCAGTGCTCTTCAGCGAGCCGAAAATTCCTCAAATGCTGAACGAGGGCGCAATCAACGCCATCGTCTGGAGTTTCAGTGCTCTTCAGCGAGCCGAAAATTCCTCAAAGCCAAGAGGTTTGACGACAAGGTGTTCCTCCGCGGCAAGTTTCAGTGCTCTTCAGCGAGCCGAAAATTCCTCAAAACGGCGCGCTCGCCGCTGCAACCGTCATCATTCTCACGTGTTTCAGTGCTCTTCAGCGAGCCGAAAATTCCTCAAACGAGAAGGCGGGCGGTGAGGTCGCGGGTGAGTACTGCGGTTTCAGTGCTCTTCAGCGAGCCGAAAATTCCTCAAAAAAGAACTCGCGTCTGAGCGTGAGGCGAAACAACAAGTTTCAGTGCTCTTCAGCGAGCCGAAAATTCCTCAAATCCGCTGGCTGGATTTCGGCAGCGACGCGCTCCATATGTTTCAGTGCTCTTCAGCGAGCCGAAAATTCCTCAAAAGATTCGGAGCCGACGCATGAGCCGCAAGCTGGAGAGTTTCAGTGCTCTTCAGCGAGCCGAAAATTCCTCAAACCCCACTGATCCAGCACGTGGCGACGTTGTTCGACAAGTTTCAGTGCTCTTCAGCGAGCCGAAAATTCCTCAAATCGATCTTCATCAAGATTGTCCTCCCACACATATTCGGTTTCAGTGCTCTTCAGCGAGCCGAAAATTCCTCAAAACCGACCCTCTCTATTGACCAGCAGTACGACGCCCGTCTGCGCGTGTTTCAGTGCTCTTCAGCGAGCCGAAAATTCCTCAAATTCTTTCCGAACAGCCGAAGCCCACACCGCAACTGTTTCAGTGCTCTTCAGCGAGCCGAAAATTCCTCAAACTGCGCTGGACGCGCCACAAACTACGCAACGACGCGCGTTTCAGTGCTCTTCAGCGAGCCGAAAATTCCTCAAATGTTCGCTCTGCGCCGCTTCCTCCAGGTTGCTGAACGTTTCAGTGCTCTTCAGCGAGCCGAAAATTCCTCAAAAGACCTACCAAGTCTGGACGGGCACCCGGAACTGGCGTTTCAGTGCTCTTCAGCGAGCCGAAAATTCCTCAAATTTATCTCCAGCCGCTACCTCGCGGTGTTCAACGGGATGAGTTTCAGTGCTCTTCAGCGAGCCGAAAATTCCTCAAAGTGTTGCATGCACAACCATGGTTGCGAATCGCTTGCCAGTTTCAGTGCTCTTCAGCGAGCCGAAAATTCCTCAAAGGTGAGGTAGGCGGTGCGGGTTGACGTTTACAGAGAAGTTTCAGTGCTCTTCAGCGAGCCGAAAATTCCTCAAAAGATGTCCCGACACAACACCAACTCGGTGTACGCCGCGTTTCAGTGCTCTTCAGCGAGCCGAAAATTCCTCAAAGTCGCCAAGAAGTTCGACGACGAAGTATTCCTCCGGTTTCAGTGCTCTTCAGCGAGCCGAAAATTCCTCAAACGTCGGTGCGCGGCGAGGTTGAGCCGGGCGTCGGGTGTTTCAGTGCTCTTCAGCGAGCCGAAAATTCCTCAAAGCTGCGGCGGCGGAAGGAGTCAACGTATTCACCTCGTGTTTCAGTGCTCTTCAGCGAGCCGAAAATTCCTCAAACGACGCGGTTGACGTAGAGACGGCGTATGAGCGTGTCGGTTTCAGTGCTCTTCAGCGAGCCGAAAATTCCTCAAAGATAGCGCCCGGCACCGATGTTCCGCCGATGGCGCCGTTTCAGTGCTCTTCAGCGAGCCGAAAATTCCTCAAAACAAATATACGGACTTGATCATAGACACTCAACGCGTTTCAGTGCTCTTCAGCGAGCCGAAAATTCCTCAAACATCTTGACTTCCCGTCGCCCGATCTCGTCCATAAGTTTCAGTGCTCTTCAGCGAGCCGAAAATTCCTCAAACTGTATTGGTCGCCGAACACCATAGATGGTCCTTATGGGTTTCAGTGCTCTTCAGCGAGCCGAAAATTCCTCAAATATTCGCTGGACGACATGAATCCCCGACACGCAATGCGTTTCAGTGCTCTTCAGCGAGCCGAAAATTCCTCAAAGCTTCTCTCTCCTTTCTTTTCCAACGCGGTTCAGAACGTTTCAGTGCTCTTCAGCGAGCCGAAAATTCCTCAAATCGGCGAGGAGACGCTGCAGGCGCTGCTTCTCGGCGGTTTCAGTGCTCTTCAGCGAGCCGAAAATTCCTCAAAAGAAAGCATGGAACCGGTTCTTTGCCGACATGAAAGCCGTTTCAGTGCTCTTCAGCGAGCCGAAAATTCCTCAAAGTATTACGGTTACAAGGGTAGTAACAATACTTTTGTGTTTCAGTGCTCTTCAGCGAGCCGAAAATTCCTCAAAAAAACTGATATTTTTGAGAGTTATTCTGTTGCTAGAAGTTTCAGTGCTCTTCAGCGAGCCGAAAATTCCTCAAACTTACAAGTGCACAAAGATCACAAACTTGCACGAAAAGTTTCAGTGCTCTTCAGCGAGCCGAAAATTCCTCAAAACGTTAGAACGCTTGTGCTGCTACCGTGTTACCACTCGTTTCAGTGCTCTTCAGCGAGCCGAAAATTCCTCAATCTTTGAAGTGAATTGACAGCAGCAGTTGTGATCAAGTTTCAGTGCTCTTCAGCGAGCCGAAAATTCCTCAATTTGCGTGTAGACTCGATTCTGCCCGGAAAAAAACGAATGTTTCAGTGCTCTTCAGCGAGCCGAAAATTCCTCAATCAGCCAGTGGATACGGCGCCCTACCCAGTCGAGATGTTTCAGTGCTCTTCAGCGAGCCGAAAATTCCTCAATGCGATACGTTCCCGGCCATCAGCTCTCCCAAGAGCACGTTTCAGTGCTCTTCAGCGAGCCGAAAATTCCTCAATCCAGAAGTACCCGCAGGGGATTATCAAATTGATGTTGTTTCAGTGCTCTTCAGCGAGCCGAAAATTCCTCAATGCGTGTAGACTCGATTCTGCCCGGAAAAAAACGAATGTTTCAGTGCTCTTCAGCGAGCCGAAAATTCCTCAATCGAGAGAACGACCCGGACGACGAGCCGTTCGGCCGAGTTTCAGTGCTCTTCAGCGAGCCGAAAATTCCTCAATTCGATATTCGCAGCGAGTACGAAGGAAATGCGTCGAAGTTTCAGTGCTCTTCAGCGAGCCGAAAATTCCTCAATGAAGACATGCGCGCAGTGCGGCAACGCAGCCGATGCGGTTTCAGTGCTCTTCAGCGAGCCGAAAATTCCTCAATGCGCGTCATGGCGACGTACAGCGTCGATGCCGACTGCAGTTTCAGTGCTCTTCAGCGAGCCGAAAATTCCTCAATCGAGGCGATTGTGATGTGGGCTGCATCGCAGTTCGGCGTTTCAGTGCTCTTCAGCGAGCCGAAAATTCCTCAATACCGACCCTCGCACCTGCGTCCATCCATATTTCCGACCGCGATGATCACGCTTCGTCATTCCTGAGCCTTCCTGGTGCGTC